>JABLTH010032185.1_pt1 | contig 10896 bp, 11 predicted proteins | sample 7875711 | NCBI WGS metagenome assembly JABLTH01 (sample SAMN14941262, study PRJNA633318) | bioreactor metagenome | isolation source: bioreactor | place: China | collected 2019-03-05 | reverse complement strand
GGCCAGGCCGCCGATCTGCGTGGTGTAGCGCTGCGAGATCGCGAAGCCGGCGGCGTTGTCCGCGGCGCTGTTGATCTTCAGGCCCGAGGACAGGCGCTGCGTGGCCTGCGCCAGCATGCTGCGCGACTTGTCCAGGTTGTTCTGGGCGTTCAGCGAGGAAACGTTGGTGTTGATGACGAATGACATGGGAACTCTCCTGTCGGAAACCGTTTAGTGCCGGATCGGATGGGCTTTGGGCTGTTGTCCCGGCGGGGTTCCGTATGGGATGCCATCCGCCTCAGGGACTGTTTCGTCACGGGTGAAAATTACTTGAGCACCTGCACTTGATTTTTTTCCGCGACGTGTTTCGCACGCCGTGGACCGCGACAGAAACCTTCGCCGTCATCGGCCGCGAACCGCGCCACTTGAGGGTTTCCTGGCCGCGTTGCCGCAACGAAAAACGCCGCGCATCGGCGCGGCGTGTTCGAAACCAGGCGAGGCAGCGGGCTGGGGCTACTTGATGTAATTGAACAGGCTCATCGATTTCACCTGCGCAAATACCTGCTGCGATGCCTGCAGCGCAGTGGACTGGATCGACAACTGGCTGATCGCCGAATAGACGTCCACGTCGCGCGTGTCCGAAAGCGTGGACTGGTAGGTGACGTTGAGGTCCTGGTAGGCGGCGCGCTGGGCATTGAGCGCATTCGTGCGCCCGCCCATGTCCACCTCCACGCGACTCACGCTCGCCTGTGCCTGGTCGAGCGACTCGAGCTGGCGATTCAACGTGTTGACCATCTGCGTGCTGCTGCCGCCGGACTGCAGCGCGCCGATCATGTTGTTGAACGTGCTGAAGATGTCCTGCGACGTGCCGGACTTGATCGCTACCGTGTCGCCCGCCTGGGGCGTGCCGTCGAGATTGACGGTCAGACCGTTGAAACTGATGCTGCCGCCGGGCGAATAGGTACCGGCGACCGGGTTGCCACTGGCGTCCACGGCCGGGTTGCCGGACGCATCCGTTGCCGTCCAGTTGCCGGCGCCGTCGAACGTGAGGGTGTAGCCGCCATTGGTGGCGATGCCGGCAGCATAGGACACCGGATCGGAGACCTCGTTCGAGCCCACCACCAGGGTGCCCGTGTTGGCCGCACCCGCCGCGGCCACGAAACGGCCGTTGCCGCCGGGAATACCCATGAACAGGCTGCTTCCCGACTCGCCGGTGGGTACGGTCAGTCCGCTGCCGATCGCTGCGTGCGACTGGCTCTCGTTACCGGTGTAACTCACGCTGCCGTCGGCGTTCTTCACGAATGGCGTACTGGTGTTGCTGGTACCGGCGAACAGCGCCTGGCCGGTGGCGTCGGTAGTGTTGGCCATCTGCAGCAGTTGGTCGCGCATCTGCCCGAGCTGGACGGCGATCGCCTGGCGGTCGCTGTCGGACAACGAACCGTTGAGCGCCTGCAGGGTGAGATCGCGCGCGCTGCTGTAGAGGTCGTTGACCGAATTGAGCGTCGACTGCGCAGTGTTCAGCCGGGTGTTCGCCGCATCGATGTTCGCGGTGTACTGGGTGTTCGCCGCCAGGATGTGGTTGAGGCTGACGATGCGCCCGGCACCGGCCGGATCGTCGGATGCCACGTTGATGCGCTTGCCGGTGGTGACCTGGTTTTGCGCCGCCGCCAGCGCGCTCTGCTGGTTGAGCATGGTGCCGAGCGATTGCTGGAACATCCAGTTGGTCGAGAGGCGCATGGCGATTACCCGTGGACAGCCTGGAGCAGGCTGTTGAAGATGGATTGCGCGGTGGAGATGATCTGCGCCGAGGCCTGGTAGGCCTGCTGGTACTTCACCATGTTGGCGGCCTCTTCATCGAGGTTGACGCCGGAAACCGCTTGCTGCGCGGACATCGCCTGGCTGTGCAGGCTGGTCTGGGTGGTGACGTTGCTGGCCGCCTGTGCGCCGGCGTTGCCGATCTCGGTGGTCAGCAGCGTGTAGTTGTCGATCACCGAGCGGCTGCCGCCGGCCAGGGTCTTGCTGTCGGCCAGCCCGGCCAGTGCGAGTGCATTGGCGTTGTCGCTGAGGCCGTTGCTGTTGGCGCTCACCGTGAAACTGTCGCCGGCCGCGGGAGTGCCGGAAAGCTTGAGGCTCCAGCCATTGGCTGCGAGCGCCTGCCCCTGCGTGTAGGCACCGCTGCCGAGCACGGTGCCGCTGGCGTTGTCGGTGATCGAATACGTGCCGGCGGTCGGGAAGCTTACGGTGACGTTGTCGAACAGGGCGGCGTTGGTGGCGTCTGTGACCTGCAGCGACGACACCGCCGAGTTGCCGGCATTGGCGGCCGCCGGCTGCGCCTGCACCGCGGCGGCGGCGGCGATGCCCGACGGATCGGTCATCGCCACGGCAAGCCCGGTGGAGGCATTGCGTGTCGGCTCGATGCGGAAGCTGTCGCCCGCCTGGGCCGCGCCTGAAATGCTCAGGGTCAACCCGGCACCGCTCAGCGTGCCATCGGGATTGGTGGTGAGCGCCACCGGCTGGCCGGCGGTAGTGCTCATGCTCCAGTTGCTGCCGTCGTAGCGCAGGGTGTAGTCGGCGCTGTCCAGCGCGTTGACGTCGCTGACCTGCGCGCCCACCGTGGCGCTGCCGGCGTTGTTCTTCGAAGCCAGCGCCAGCGGCGATGGCAACGAGAAGATCGGCGCGCCGAGCTGGCCGTTGAGATCCAGGCCCTTGCCCTGCTGCGCATTGACGCTGGTCGCCAGGGCGATGGCGGCCTGCCCAAGACGGTTCTGCGCCGGCTCCAGCACGTTCGCGCGGTAGTCCAGCAGCGCCCCCAGGGTCCCGCCGGACAGCCGCGTGGTGATGTCGGTGCCGCCGCTGTCGAACACATTGGTGCGGCTGGCGTCGTACGGATCGTTGCCCACGCTGAGCTTGAACGCGCTGTTGCCGCTGACCAGCGCCTGTCCGCTGCTGCTGTACACGCTCAGGGTGCCGTCGGTCTGTGCCACGGCAGTCACCCCGAGGTAGCCGGAGAGCGTGTTCACCAATGCATCGCGCTGGTCCAGCAACGCATTCGGTGCGCCGCCACCCAGGCTTTCATGGATCTTCTGGTTCAGGCTGGCGATGTTGTCCAGCGTGGTATTGATGCTGGCGACGGTACTGCCGACCTGGCTGTTGATCTGCTGCTGCTGGCTCGCGAACTGCGTGCCCAGCGTATTGAACACCGAGGCCACCGCCGCAGCGTTGCCGAGCGCCGCCTGGCGCGCCGAGCTGTCGTTGGCGGTATTGCCGACGGTATCGAAGCCGCCGTAGAAACTGTCCAGCGCCCCCTGCAGGTCGCCGCTGGCGCTGAGCATGCTGTTCAACGTGCCGGCCAGGTCGTTGTAGCTGGTAGCCCGCTGCAGGTTGCCGTTGCTGGTCCACACCGCTTGCGTCAGGTAGCTGGAATAGGCACGTTCCACCGCCGTCACGTCGACGCCGCCGCCGACCGTGTAGCGCGCGGCCTGCGGTACCACGCGTTCGGTCTGCCGCACCACTTCGCGGCTGTAGCCATCGGTGCCGGCGTTGGCGATGTTGTTGCCGACCGTATTCAACGCGACCTGGGCCGCGTTGAGGCCGGAGACACCGGTGCTGAAGAGGTTGGCCATGGGCTAGATCCAGGCGTTCATTCGGAGGACATCGGCGCCAGCGCGCCATTCTTGAGCGCGTCCAGCGCCTGGCGCATCACCGGGCTGTTGGCGATCGCTGCGATCTTGTGCGCATAGTCCGGGTCGGTCGCGTAACCGCCCTGGACCAGGCCGTGGGCGAATCCGGCCACGTCATCGCCCTTGCCGAGCGCCTGCGCGTAGCGCGGGTTGTCGCCGAGCAGCTGCGCATAGTCGCTGAAGGACTGCGCGGGCGACTCGTAGGCCCGGAAAGCCGCGCGCCGGCGCACCGGCACCCCGCCCTCGACTTCCAGCGTCGGCACGCTGACGCTGCCACCGTCCCAACTGGAACCGGCTTTCATGCCGAACAGGTTGTTGCTGGAGGTGCCGTCGGCGTGACGCGGCATGTGCTGGCCCCACTTCGTCTCCAGCGCGGCCTGCGCCAGCACCGCGCGCACCGACACACCGAGCGTCTGCGCGGCCCTTTTCGCGAACGGAGCCATCGTGGTGACGAAGCTCACCGGGTCGCCCGGCACCAGCCGTGAGGCTGCCGTGGCCGCACTGCCCAGCGCGCCGGCGACCGAACTCATGGTGTCGGCCTCCGGGTCGTCCCAGCCGGACGTGCCGGGGCCCGCCGAAGCCGGAGCGGCGGCGCCGGTGGAAGCTCCCAGCGCGGCGGCGACCGACCCCAGCCGGGATTGCCAGTCGTTGCCAGTTGCTCCGGCACCGGCATGTGCGTCCTTGCCGCCGAGCTGGCGCACCAGCATCTCGGCGATGCCCAGGCCGTGCCCTTGCGAGGACAACGTCACCGCCAACTGCTGGTCGGCCAGCCCCTGCCAGGAGGTGCTCGCCTGGCTGTCGAAATTGGGGTCGCCGAAGTTGGCGTCGCGCATCGACTTGAGCACCATCTGGGTGAAGATCGACTCGAACTGCTTGGCAACGATGGGCAACGCCGACTTGGCGTCGGTCTGGGCGCTCTGGCGCAGGGCGTCGAACCCGGACAGATCCGTCCAGGTGCTGACTCCCTGCGCGACGCTGTCGACCGGGCCGGCCACGTCAGATCACCACCAGGTCCGCATGCAGCGCGCCGGCCTGCTTGAGCGCCTGCAGGATCGAGATCAGGTCGCTCGGCGCCGCACCGACCTGGTTCACCGCGCGCACGATGGTGTCCAGGCTCACGCCGGGACCGAACTTGAACATGTGCCCGCCGTTCTCGCTGACCTGTACGTCGCTGGACGGCACCACCGCAGTCTGGCCCTTGCTGAACGCGCCCGGCTGGCTGACCAGCGGCTGTTCGCTGATGGTTACCTGGATCGAGCCGTGCGCCACCGCCGCGGCGGTCACCCGCACGTCCGAGCCGATCACCACGGGGCCGGTACGCGAGTTGACCACCACCCGCGCCGGCGGATCGCCCGGGATGACGTCGATGTTCTGGATGTCGCCCAGCCAGGACACCTTCTGCGACGGGTCCTGCGGGCTGCGCACGGCGATCGAGCCGCCGTCCAGTGCGTTGGCGGTGCCGGCGCCGTAGGCGGCGTTGATCGCCTGCACCACGCGCGAGGCGGTGGTGAAGTCCGGCGTGTTGAGGTTGAGCACCAGGTCGCCGGTGCGGGCGAACGACGAGGGCACTGCGCGCTCCACTGTCGCGCCGTTGGGAATGCGGCCGGAGTCGGAGATGTTCACCTGCACGCTGGAGCCGCTCTTGCCCTGCGCGCTGATGCCGCCGATCACCACGCTGCCCTGGGCGATCGCGTAAGTGTTGCCGTCGGCGCCCTTCAGCGGCGCCATCAGCAGTTGGCCGCCGCGCAGCGTCTTGGCATTGCCGATCGAGGCGACGGTGACGTCGATGGTCTGGCCCGGCTTGGCGAACGGCGGCAGGTCGGCGGTGACGATCACCGCGGCAGCGTTCTTCAGCTGCGGCCGGGCGTTCGCCGGCACCACGATGCCGAACTGCTGCAGCATGTTCTCCAGGCTCTGGGTGGTGAACGGTGCCTGCGTGGTCTGGTCGCCCGAGCCGTCCAGGCCGACCACCAGGCCGTAGCCGATCAGCTGGTTGGTGCGCACGCCGGCCACCGAGGTCAGGTCGCGGATCTTGTCTGCATGCGCCGGCCCCACCAGGCCCAGGCCCAGCACGAACACCGTCAGCAGGGCCGCGCCTGCCTGGCGCCAGCGCAGCAGCGCCCGCCGCAGCTCGCTGCGGCGCTTGGCGTCGGCCGCGCGGGCACCGAGCTGTTCGGCCGGCAGCGGATGCTCGTGCGCGCGTGCCTCGTGCGGCGCGTGCACGGATGCGGGCACGGCGGTATTGCGCAGGTGCCTGGTCAACTGACGCGTTTTCATCAGAACGGCATCCACTTGGAATTGAAGAAGCGCGCCAGCCAGCCCTGGGTGTTGGCGTCGGCCAGGGAGCCACGACCGGTGTAGGAAATGCGCGCGTCGGCGACGCGGCTGGACGACACGCTGTTGTCCGGATTGATGTCCTGCGGGCGGACGATGCCGGAGATCCGGATCAGCTCCTTGCCCTGGTTGATCGTCAGCCACTTCTCGCCGCGCACCACCAGGTTGCCGTTGGACAGGCGCTGCGCCACGGTCACCGTGATCTGGCCGCTGAGCTGATTGCTCTGGCTGGAGGAGCCGTCGCCGGCGAAGCTGCGGTCGCCGTTGAGCGAAATGCTCGCCGGGTTGCCGTTGAGGGTAACCGTCTTGCCCAGCAACACCGGGGCATCGAAGCTGTTCTTGTCGGTCTTGCTGGTGCTGGTGGAGGCCTTCTTGCTGGCCTGCGTGCTCTCCTGCAGCACCACGGTGAGGATGTCGCCGACGCGATGGGCACGCGGGTCGACGAACAGCTCCATGTTCTGGTTGTCGTGGTAGATCGAACCGTCGGCGACCGGCGTCACGGCCGGCTCGACCGGCGCGGTAGCGGCCCACTGGGCGTCGTCGTGCGACGGCGCCATGGTGGCGCAGCCGGACAGCACCAGCAGTGCCAGCGGCACGACGAGACGAAGGATTCGGTTGGTCGCGTTCATCGCCGTCCTCACATCTTGTCGGTCAGGTCCTGCAGCATCTGGTCGGTGCTGCTGATCGCCTTGGAATTCATTTCGTAGGTGCGCTGGGTCTCGATCATGTTGACCATCTCCTCCACCACGTTGACGTTGGAGGACTCCAGCGCGCCCTGCATCAGCGTGCCCATGCCGTTGAGGCCGGGCTGGCCGGTCTGCGGCGCGCCGCTGGAAGCGGTTTCCATGTAGAGGTTGTTGCCTTTCGGCTGCAGGCCCGCCGGATTGACGAAGTCGGCCAGTTGCAGCGTACCCACCTGCACCGCCGCACCCGAGCCGTTGGTGGTCGCCGATACAGTGCCGTCGGCGCCGATGGTGATGCTCTGCACGTTGGACGGCAGCGTGATGCCCGGGTCCAGCGGATAACCGTCGGCGGTCACCAGCTGGCCGTTGGCGTCGGTGTGCAGCGAGCCGTCACGGGTGTAGGCGATGGTGCCGTCGGGCATCGATACCTGCAGGAAGCCGCGGCCCTGGATCGCCACGTCGAGCGAGTTGCCGGTCTGGCTGACCTCGCCCTGGGTGAACAGTTTCTCGGTGCCGACCACGCGCACGCCGGTGCCGAGCATCAGACCGGTCGGCGACAGCGTCTGCTCGGTGGTCTGCGCACCGGGCTGGGCACGGTTCTGGTACATCAGGTCCTGGAACGACGCCCGCGAGCTCTTGAAGCCGGTGGTGTTGGCATTGGCCAGGTTGTTCGAGATGACATCCATGCGCGTCTGCTGCGCATCGAGGCCGGTCTTGGCGATCCAGAGGGAAGAAAGCATGTTCGTGGGCTCCTAACGGTGACGGAGGCCCGTCATCAATTCGACTGAAGCAATTTGGATGCCGACGCGGCGTTGTCCTCGGCCGCCTTGATCGACTTGATCTGCATGTCGTACTGGCGCGAGAGCGCGATCATCCGGACCAGTTCCGACGAAGCGTTGACGTTGCTGTTTTCCAGCGCGCCGGAGGTCACCTGCACCGTGGGGTCCGGAGCGGCGGTCGCACCGCCGGCCCGATGCATCAGGCCGTCAGCGCCCTGCACCAGTTGGGTCGGGTCGGGGTTGACCAGGCGGATACGGTCCAGCGCTGCCACCGTGGCCGGCCCCTCGCCGATCGGCACGCTGGAGATCGTGCCGTCGTCGCCGACGCGCAGCTGCGCGCTCGGCGGCAGGCTGATCGGCCCACCATTCCCCAGCACCGGGTTGCCATTGGCGTCCGTCAGGAGCCCGTCGGGCGTCAATTGCAGATCGCCGGCGCGGGTGTAGCCCTCCGAGCCGTCCGGCGCCTGCACCGCGATCCAGCCACTCCCCCGCACCGCCACGTCCAGCGCACGGCCGGTGGTGGTGATCGAGCCCGGCGTGGTGTCCACGCCGACCCCGCGGGCCACGGCGTTGATGCGCGTGGCCTCGCCCGGCCCCTGTACCGGCAGGCTCTGGAAGGCGGTGAGCTCGGCGCGGAAGCCGACCGTGGAGGCATTGGCCAGGTTGTGGCTGACCGCCTCCTGGGCGCGCATGATCTGCGTCGCCCCGGTCATCGCCACGTAGAGGGAGTGGTCCATGGCGGTCTATCAGCGGCCGACGGCGTTGAACAACGTAGTGGCCAGCGTGCTGTCGGTGCTCAGCACCTGGGCGTTGGCCTGGTAGTTCCGCTGCGCCTTGATCATGTTGACCAGCTGCGCGGTGGTGTCCGAGGTGTTGGAGGTTTCCAGCGCTCCGGACTGCAGGCTGCCGAAGGTACCGGCGCCGGCCGTGCCCATCTGCGGCACGCCCGAGTCGCCACTGGCCGCCCAGCTGGTGTTGCCGAGCTGGCGCAGGCCCTGCACGTTGGAGAAGTTGGCGATTGCGATCTGGCCGAGCTGGGTGCTCTGGTTGTTCGAGTAGTAGGCGGTGACCACGCCCTTGGAGTCGATGTCGATGTTCGACAGCGTGCCGGCCTCGAAGCCGTTCTGCTCGATCGAGCCGGCGGCGTAGTCGGTACCGAACTGGGTGGTCTTGGCGACGTTCAGCGACAGCGTCAGCGGGTTGGAACCGTTGCCCAGGTTGACCGCGCTGAACGCCAGCGTGCCGTTGGCCGGCGTGGCCAGGTTGCCGCTGGTGTCGAACGTCATCGGCTGCGTGCCGGCGTTGTTGCCGTCCACGTACAGGTGTGCATCCCAGCTGTTGGTCGCGGTCTTGACGTAGTAGATCGTGGCCTGGTGCGAGCCGCCCTGCGAGTCGTACACGGTCACCGGCGTGGCGGCGTTGAACGAGGTGGCGTCGCTGGTGCTGAACGCGGTGGCCGGCACGGTGGCACTGGCCGGAAGGTTCGAGTTGAGCGTGATCAGCGAAGTCGCGGTGGCGTTGCTCTGCGAGGACACCAGCTTGAGATCGGTCAGCGTGCTGGTGTCGAAGCCGCCGATGCCGTTCGGCGGATACACCTGCAGCTTGCCGCCGGTGGAGGTCTCGACGTAGTCGTCGGCGCTCTTCTGGAACGCACCGGCGCGGGTGTAGACCGGGCCGCTGCCGTCGTTGACCACGAAGAAGCCGTTGCCGCTGATCGCCATGTCCAGCGAGTTGTTGGTGGTCTCGATGTCGCCCTGGGCGAACTGCTGCGCCACGTCCTGCAGGCGCACGCCGCTGCCGGTGGCGGTGGAGTTGAGGTTCAGGCCGGTCACCGCGTACACGTCGGCGAAGTCCGCGCGCGAGCCCTTGAAACCCGCGGTGTTGGCATTGGCGATGTTGTTGGCGATGACGTTGAGGTCGGACTGCGCGGCGTTGATGCCGGTGAGCGCGGTGTTCAGAGCCATGGGGTGTTCCTCGGTGAGATGGGGGATGCCACGCGTGCGTCAGAGAATCTGGGCCACCTGGCTGAGCGCGACGCCGCCGACGCCAGCCACCTGCAGGTACGTGCCGACGCTGCTGCCGCCATAGCCCACGGCGGTCACCTTGCCGGCGACATAGGTGTCGAACGACGTGTCGCCGTTGGCGGCCGCGATCGAGTAGCTGCCCGAGGGCAGTTGATTGCCGGCGTTGTCCTTGCCGTCCCAGCTGAACTGGGTGAGTCCGGAGCTGGTTGCGTCCACCGTCATCGTGCGCACCACGTTGCCGCCGGCATCCAGGACGTTGACGGCCATGGCGCCGGGAGCGGTGACGTTGGCGGCACCGGTGACGCTGCCGCCGGCGTACTGCAGCGTGGTGGTCGGCACCATCACCTCGCGGTTGACCAGATTCGACGAGCCGAGCACCTGCGAGGTCTGCAGCGCGCCGTTCACCGTGGCATTGAGCGTCTGCACCGAGCTGACCATGTCCTGGGTGGACTGCAACTGGCTGAACTGCGCCATCTGCGAGACGAACTGGGTGTTGTCCACCGGGTGGGTTGGGTCCTGCGCCTGCAACTGCGCGGTCATCAGCTTGAGGAAATCGGCCTGGCTCATGCTGCTGGCGCTGGCCGCGCTGCTGATCTGGCCAGCGGCACTGGTGGCGGTGCCGGCCGAGCCGATGGTGTTGGCGGTGTTGATGGTCATGTGCGTGCTCCGAAAGGGCTTACTTGCCCAGGTCCAGGGTCTTCACCATCAACTGCTTGGTGGTGTTCATCACCTCGACGTTGTTCTGGTAGGAACGCGAGGCGGAAATCATGTTGACCAGCTCGTCCACCGGATTGACGTTGCTGCCGTAGACGTAGCCGCTGGCGTCGGCCATCGGGTTGCCGGGCTCGTAGCGGCTGGGGATCGTCGCCTGGCTCTCGGTGACGCCGTCGACCTTGACGCCGGTGGCGCCGGCATCGGCGCTGGCGGCGAACTGGCCGTCGACCTACTGCTTGACCGCGGTGAACAACGGCTCGCGGGCGCGGTAGGCACCCTGCGGCGTGCTGGATACGCTGTCGGCATTGGCCAGGTTGCTGGCCACCGTGTTCAGCCGCAGCGTCTGCGCGGCCATGCCCGAACCGGCGGTGTCGAAGATCTTGAACATCGACATGGCGATTACCCCGTGATCGCGGTGCGCAGCATGCGGATCTGCGCGGTGATGAAGGCCAGGCTGGCCTGGTAGTGCACGCCGTTGGCGGCGAAGTTCGCCTGCTCGACCTGCTCGTCGACGGTGTTGCCGTCCATGCTCGGCTGGGTCGGGTTGCGCCACAGCAGCTTGTCCGCCTGCTGGGCAAGCGGATCGACCTGGCCGGCGGATGGCGTGCTCAAGGGCAACTGCCCACCGGACTGCCCGCTGGCCTGCTCCAGCGCGGCACGGAAATCGATGTCGCGCGCCTTGTAGCCGGGGGTGTCGGCATTG
>JABLTH010019579.1_pt1 | contig 10898 bp, 6 predicted proteins | sample 7875711 | NCBI WGS metagenome assembly JABLTH01 (sample SAMN14941262, study PRJNA633318) | bioreactor metagenome | isolation source: bioreactor | place: China | collected 2019-03-05 | reverse complement strand
CCCCGCGGGCCGCCGACGAAGTCGACGCGGCCGAGGCCGACGCCGATGGCCACCACTGCCGCGCCCACCAGCAGCGGCCAGAAGGCCAGCGCCTGGCGCAGCAGCGTGCGGGTGTCCGCGCCATGGGTCGCGGTGAGCAGCTTCACGGGCGGCTGTTCGGCGCGCGGCACCGTGATCTCCAGGTTGATCAGCTTCTCCAGGTAGTCGCGCACGTAGGCGCGGCGGCGCTCGCGTTCGGCGCGTTCCTTCTGCTCGGCGGTGGCGTCCGCCGGCAGCGTGACGTCGAGCTCGACCAGTTCCTTGGCGATCTTCTCGAACGCCAGCGCCAGTGCCGCCTCGACGCGCGCCGTCGACATGCCGAACATGACGAAGCAGCGGCCCGAGGAGACGAGGAAGTTCACCGCCTCCATCACGCTCAGCACCGCCTCCGGCTTGCAGCGGTCGAGGTCGTCGATGACGATCACCAGCCGGTACGGCAGCGCCTTCGTCACCTCGTCGAACTGCTCGGCGTAGCGGGCGCGGAAGCCGGTCTGCGCCGAGGCGTCCTTCATCCTGAAGTTGGCGGCCGCCTTCGCGGCCAGCACGGCGGGGTCGGCGCCGAAGGACTTGAGCGCGCGCTTGAGCGCCAGCACGCCCATCGTCAGCGCGGCCAGCTGGCTGCCCAGCAGGCCGAAGTCGCCGCCCTGCAGGCCGACCCCCTTGGCGCCCGCCGCGCCCTTGGCGGTGGGGTCCATCTCGGCGGCCAGCTTGCCGACCGCCAGCGCGAGCCGGCTCCACTCGGCGGGGTTGCCGCGGGTCTTCGCCAGGTAGCCCACCAGCATGGCCAGCGCCAGCAGCACCAGCAACGCGAAGACGAAGTGCTTGTGCGAGCGCAGCCACAGCAGGCGAAGCCGGAACACCCAGCCGTCGGGCGAGCGCATCGGAGGCAGGCCCTGGTCGCGGATGCCGGTGAGCAGCGCGGCCAGCATCTGCTCCTCGCTCTGGTGGTGCCAGGCGTTGAACCACACCGGCCGGCTGCCGTAGCGCCGCAGGTCGGCGCAGACCAGCGCCATCAGGCTGCTCTTGCCCGAGCCCCAGTCGCCCGAGACCGCGATCGTCAGCGGCGGCTCGGTGCGCGTGTTGCGCAGGAAGCGCGAGATGCCGCGCGCCAGCGGGCCGAACTGCAGCTGGTCGCGCGCGAAGTCCTCGGTCGGCGCGTCGGTGGTGCCCATCGCCTCCACGCCGCGCGCGTTGCCGGTGGCGACCGGCCGGAACGCGTTCCAGAGCGCGCCGCCCACCAGCACGAGCGCGATCCAGAACCAGGGGGCGGGGTAGCGCTCCGGGGTCATCGGCCAAGGCTGCGCGGTCCAGCTGCGGCCGTAGTCGCCGCCGCGCAGCAGCGAAGGCGCGTAGCCGAAGGCCCAGCCGGTCTTGCCGGTGGCGTCCATCGCCACCGTCGTGCGCGCGGAGCCCACCGTGACGGCCTGTGTCCAGTCGCGGCCGCCGTTCTCGGTGAAGACGATGGCGCCGCCCTCGCCGGCGGCCCAGCCGATGCTGCCGTCGCGCGAGAAGTCCAGCGCCAGCAGCGACGAGTGGGTGGCGCTCTTCTGCTGCGTCCAGTGCTCGCCGCCGTCCACGGTGGCGAGGATGATGCCGCCGTCGCCGGCGATCCAGGCGCGCATGCCGTCCTCGTGGACGGCAATGTCGCGCAGCGCGCGTCGCAGCGGCTTGTCGCGCCCTTCGGGCTGCACCTGCCGGGTCTGCCAGCGGTCGCCGCCGTCGCGGGTGGTGAGCAGGATGCCGCCGTTGCCGACGACCCAGCCGCGCAGTCCCTTGTCGTCGAACCGGATGCGGTTCAGGTTGGTCCTGCCCTGGCCTTCCAGCGGCTTCCAGTCCTGCCGCTTCCAGAGCCGGCCGCCGTCGCCGGAGTGCCAGATCTGGCCGTCGTCGCCGGCGACCCAAAGCTTGCCGCCGTCGGCGGTCGCGTGCACCGAACGCAGGCGGCGCGGCGACACCGCCTGCGGGTCTTCCCAGTGTCGGCCGCCGTCGTGGGTGGCGACGACCATGCCGCGGCTGGTGACCGCCCAGCCGTCCTTGCGGTTGGCCAGGAAGGTGATGCCGTGCAGGCTGTCGCGCCCGACGCCGGTGTCCTGCGGCGCCCAGCTGGCGCCGCCGTCGGTGGACGCGAGCAACTGTCCCTCGTGGCCGGCCACCCAGAGGAACCTCCCGTCTTCGCTGCCGTGCGAGGCGAGCATCACGCCGGCCGCCCCCTGCGTGCGCTTGGCCCACGACAGGCCGCCGTCGGCGGTGCTGAGGATGACGCCGTCGACCCCCACCGCCCAGCCGCGCAGCCCTTCCTCGTCCATCACGATGCGGCGCAGGAAGGTGCGCGTCTCGGCGGCCGATTCGGTCCAGCGGTCACCGCCGTCGCCGCTGTGCCAGATGGTGCCGTCGGTCGCGCTCGCCCACAGGCGCTTGCCGTCGGCGTGCACGTGAAGGCCGCGCAGGTCGGGCGCCGGCGTGCCCTGCGGCGCGGCGGCCTGGCCGCCGGACGAGGGCGTCGCGGCCGGCGCGGGCGCGTGGTGGCGTTCGAACACGCTGGCGCGCCGGCGCCAGGCGCGGCCGCCGTCTTCGCTGTAGAGGACGACGCCGCTGCGCGAGACGGTCCAGCCCCGCAGGCCGTCTTCCAGGAAGCTGGGCAGCTCCAGCGCCACGCCCTTCAGTTCGGGCGGCACGCCTTCGGCTTCCTGCCAGCTGGCGCCGCCGTCGGTGGACCAGCCGATCACGCCCTTGCGCGTGTACCAGCCGCGCTGGCCGGCGCGGTGGAAGCGCACGCCGACCAGGTCGTCCACCGGCGGCTGCTCGACCAGGCGGAACTGTTCGCGCCAGCTGGCGCCGCCGTCGGCCGACTTGAAGAGGTTGCCTCGCTGGCTGGCGATGAAGACGGTGCGGCTGTCCTGCGGCAGCACCTGCACCGACACCAGCGAACCCAGGTCGTCCAGCGGGCGCGCGGTGCCGTACTCGCCCCCGCCTTCGTCGGCCACGAGCTGCTGCCAGGGCAGCGCCTTCCAGGTCCGGCCGTCGGTCGTGTGCACGATGGCGCTGCCCGCGCCGACCGCCCAGCCGACCTTGCCACTGTCGTCGAACGAGAGATCGAACAGGTCGCCTTCGGTGCCGCTGGCCTGCTGTTCCCAGCGCTCGCCGCCGTCCTCGGTGAAGAGCACGCTGCCGCCGCGGCCGACCACCCACACTTTCTGCTGCCTCGGCCCCCGGCCTTCGGCGCGGAAGTGCACGTCGAGCATGGTGGCCGGCGCGCCCGGCAGGCGGCGCAGCGCGTTCGTCTCGATCGGGTAGCGCAGCCACTCGGCCCAGGTGGGCGACCCCAGGCGGCCGGGAAGCGGGTCGACCTTCTGCGTCATGGCGACCATCAGCGCCAGCAGGAGACCCAGCACCGCCGCCACTGCCCAGGCGGGGCGCGCGACCAGCCCCGCGCGGTGGCCCGCGGCGCGGTCGTCGGCGTCGTCGTCGTCGTCGAAAGTCGATGCCATGCGGGCTCCTCCGAGAGCGACGCGTCATGGTCATCGCGCGCGACGCACTTCTGATGCTCCGGAGTGTTGCACAGCACCAGCGCCGCGGTGCCGGCGGCCGGCTAAGGCGCGCTGATGCGCGTGATGCCGCCCTGCGTGAGCACGTACAGCGCGCCGTCGGTGCCCACCAGCAGGTCCACCGGGTTGCCGCTCACCTGTGCGAAGGCGTAGGCGTCGTTGCCGTCCAGCATGTCGAGCCGGCCCACCCAGCGCGACGCGAAGTCGGCGAAGTAGTACTGGCCGCGGTAGCCGTCGGGGAAGGGGCCGCCCTCGGGGTAGAAGGTGCCGCCGGCGATGACGGAGCCGGTGAAGAAGCCGCCCGGGCCCGAACCCGCGGGCGACGCGTCGGCATGCTTGTAGGTGAACAGCGGGGCGGTGATGCCGCCGCCCACTCCGGTGGGCCCTTCGGAGGCCGGCCAGCCGTAGTTGGCGCCGGCCGCGCCCAGGTTCACTTCCTCCCAGGTGTTCTGGCCGACGTCGTTGACGTGGATGCGGCCGGTGGCCGGATCGACGGCGAAGGTGAAGGGGTTGCGCAGGCCGTAGGCCCAGACGGCGCGCGCCAGGCCGCTCTGGCTGTCGTAGAAGGGGTTGTCGGTGGGAATGCTGCCGTCTTCGTTGAAGCGCAGCAGCTTGCCGAACGGGTCCGCCAGGTCCTGCGAGCGCGAAGGGGTGGCGTTCTCGCCCACGCCCGCGTAGAGCTTGCCGTCGGTGCCGAAGTGGATGGCGCCGCCGTTGTGGTTGGTGGCGCCGGAAAGCGCCGGCAGGTCGACGAGGGTGACCTCGCTGCCGGCGGCCGCCACGTCGCCGTCGGCGGTGAAGCGGCTGATGCGGTTGTGCGTGCCGCCTTCGGTGCGTGTGGCGTAGACGTACACGTAGCCGTTGCTGGCGAAGTCCGGGTGCAGCGCCACGCCGAGCAGGCCGCGTTCGCCGGCCGAATCGACCGTGATCGTCGTGAACGGCGTGGCCAGCAGCGCGCCCGCCTTCACCATCCGCAGCCGCCCGCCCTGTTCGCAGACGAAGAAGCGGCCGTCGGGCGCCTGCGCGAAGGCGGTGGCCGACGACAGGCCGCTGAGCCAGCCGGTGTTGCGCGTGAAGCCCGCCGGCTGCGTGCGACCGCCGCCGAAGCGCACGGTGGCGGCCGACCAGGCCGAGACGTTGCCCGCCGCGTCGCGCGCGCGGGCGCGCACCACGTGCTGGCCCGAAGCCCAGATCGCGCTGTCGACACCGGCGGTGAAGGGCGCGCCGGTGGTGACCGCGACGGTGACGCCGTCGACCTGGAACTCGACCGCCTCGACGGCGGTGTCGTCGCTGGCAGTGGCCGCCAGCGCCAGCGCGCCGGTGATGCCGTCGGCCAGGTCCGCCGGCGCGGTGAGCGTGCAGCTGGGGGCGCTGCCGTCCGAAGGGCCGGGTGAAGGGCTGGGCGAAGGCGAGGCGGCGGGATCGCCGCCGTCGGAGCCGCCGCACCCGGCGGCCAGCGCGGCCAGGGCCAGCAGCAGCTGGCGCCGGCGGTCCTGGGTCTGCGGCATGTCGTCCCCCTTCGTTGGTCTCGTTGGTCTGCGCGCATGCTGCCCGCCGCCGCGCGCGCCGAGTGTCACAAAGCGTTCGGCCCTGGCGTGCGCGGGGGTGTCGCGCAGAATCGGCGCATGGACCGTCCACGCGTGCAGCTGCCGGCGGCGCCGCTGCGGGCGCTGCGGGCCGTGGCCGCGGTGGCCGACACCGGCAGCGCGGCCGGGGCGGCGGCGGCCCTGCACCTGTCGGCCTCGGGGGTGCCGCGCGCGGTGCAGCCGGCCGAGGCCGCGGCCGGCCTGGCCCTCTTCGAACGCGTGGCGCGCGGCATGGTCTGCACGCGCGCCGGCGAGGTGCTGGCGGCGCGCGTGCGGCGCGCGCAGGCCGAACTGCGCCAGGGCCCGGCGCCGGCGCTGGCGGCGCGCGCCAGCGACACCATGCTGGCCGCATTCCTGGCAGTGGCGGCGCAGCGCAGCGAAGCGGCCGCCGCGGCGCAGCTGGGCTGCAGCCAGCCGGCGGTGCATGCGGCGCTGCGCCAGCTGGAACACGCGGCGCGGCTGCGCCTGCTGGAACGTTCGCGCCGCGGCACCCGGTTGACCGAAGCGGGCGAGGCGCTGCGCCCGCGCGTGCACCGCGCGCTGGCCGAACTGCGCGTCGCTGCCGACGAACTGGCCGCGCTGCGCGGCGAGACCGCCGGCCGGGTGGCGCTGGGTGCGCTGCCGATGGCCGCCGACGTGCTGGTGCCGCAGGCGCTGGCGCGCCTCTACGAACGCCTGCCCGCGCTGCAGGTCACGGTGGTCGACGGCACCTACGAAGCCCTGCTCACGCAGCTGCGCCACGGCGAGGTGGACGTCGTCGTCGGCCCGCTGCGCGGGACCGCCGCGCCGCCCGACGTGGTGGAGCAGCGCCTGTTCGTCGACCGCCTGCGGCCGGTGGCGCGTGCCGGCCACCCGCTGCTGGCGCGCGGCCGAAGGCTGCGGCGCGCCGACCTGGCGCGCCGGCCCTGGATCGGGCCGCTGCCGGGCACGCCGGCGCGCGCCGCCTTCGAGCGCGCCTTCGCCGGCGGCACGCTGCCCACCGTGGTGCTGCAGGTCAACGCGCCGGCAGTGGTGCGTTCGATGCTGCTGGCCGGCGACGCGCTCGCGCTGGTCTCGCCGCTGCAGATCCAGGCCGAACTGCGGTCCGGCCTGCTGGCGCTGCTGCCGCTGAAGCTGCCGGGCACCGAACGCGAGATCGGCCTCATGCTGCGGCGCGACGGCGCGCCCTCCGGCGCCTGCGACGCGCTGCTCGACGCGCTGCGCGCGGTGGCGCCAAGGTCATAAGCAGAACGCAAGGCTGCCGCAGGTCGTCGCGCTGGTGCGATGCCGGCCGTTCGGGTGATGCTCGCGGCCAACATGATCCAGAAACTGCTCGTCGCGCCGCTGCTGGCGCTGGCCGCCGCGCTGGGCTGCGGCGACGCGGCCGCGCAGGCCGCCTGGCCGGCCAAGCCGATCCATCTCATCGTCGGCTACAGCCCGGGCGGGGCGGTCGACCTCATCGCGCGTTCGCTCGGCCAGCAGCTCTCGGCGGCGCTGGGCCAGCCGGTGGTGGTGGACAACAGGCCCGGGGCGGGCACCAACATCGCCAACCGCGCGCTCATCGACAGCGCGCCCGACGGCTACACGCTGATGCTGGCCGCCAACGCGGTGGCGGCGAACCCCACGCTCTATCAGCCACCGCCCTTCGACCCCTTGCGCGAGATGACGGCGGTGTCGCTGGTCGGGCGCGTGCCGGTGGTCATCGCGGCCGGTACGGGGCCGAACGCGCCGGCCACGCTGGCGCAGCTGATCGAACGCTCGAAGGCGAAGGCCGGCGCGGTGGACTACGGCACCCCCGGCAATGGCTCGACGCCGCACCTCGCGGTGGCGCTGTTCGAGCGCGCGGCCGGCATCACGCTCACCCACGTGCCCTACAAGGGCGGCACGCCGGCCATCAACGACGTGCTCGCCGGCCACCTGCAGACGGTGGCGGTGAACGCGCTCGAGGTGCTGCCGCACGCGAAGGCCGGCAAGCTGAAGGTGCTGGCGGTGCTGAGCCCGGCGCGCACGCCCATCTTCCCCGACGTGCCCTCCATCGCGGAGAGCGGCTTCCCGGGCTTCGAGGCTTCGGTCTGGTACGGGGTGATCGGCCCTGCCGGCCTGCCGCCTGCGGTGGTGGCGCTCCTGCATGCCGAGGTGCAGAAGGCGCTGGCCGCGCCCGAGTTGCGCGACCGCCTGGCCGGTGCCGGCGGCGAGGTGCTGCCCGGCCCTCAGGAAGCCTTCGGCAAGCTGCTGGCGAGCGAGAAGGCGCGCTACGAGAAGCTGATCCGAGATGCGCAGATCAAGCCCGATTGACGCCTTGCGCCGGCGCGCGCTGGCCGCGCTGGCGGTCTGCGCGCTCGCCGGCTGCGCCAGCGCGCCGCCGGCGGTGGCGCCCGAGGTGCGGCAGGCGCTGGCGCCCACCGGCACCTTGCGCATCGCCGTCTACCCCGGCAGCCCGACGTCGCTGCTGCCGGGCGAGCCGCCGCGCGGCGTGGCGGTCGAGTTGGGCCGCGCGCTCGCGGCGCGCCTGGGCGTACCTTCGGAACTGGTGGTGCTGCCGCGCGTGGCCGAGGTGGTGGCGGCACTGAAGGAAGGCCGCGCCGACTTCACGGTGACGAACGCGACGCCGGCGCGCGCGGCCGACGTCGACTTCACGCCGCCGCTGCTGGCGCTGGAACTGGGCGTGCTGGTACGGGCGGGTTCGCCGGTGGCTTCGCTGGAGACGATCGACACCGAGGGCGTGCGCGTCGGCGTCAGCCAGGGCAGCAGTTCGGAGCGCGCGCTGTCCGGGCGCTGGCAACGCGCGAAGCTGGTCAGCGCGCCCACGCTGGAAGCCGCCGCCACCGAGCTGAAGGCCGGGCGGCTGGACGGCTTCGCCACCAACAAGGGCATCCTCTTCGAACTCGCCGACCGCGTGCCCGGCAGCCGCGTGCTGGACGGCCGCTGGGGGCTGGAGCACCTGGCGATCGCGGTGCCCAAGGGGCGCGAGGCGGGCCGTGCCGAACTGCAGCGCTTCGCAGCCCAGGCCACGGCCGAAGGTGCGGTGGCGCTGGCCGCCACGCGCGCCGGACTTCGAGGGACGGCAGCACCATGAACGCTCTGACCTCCCGCCGCGCCTGGCTGCTGCAGGCGGCGGCCTTCGCCACCGCGCCGGCCTTCGCGCAGGCCGCGCGCCCGCTGCGCCTGATCGTGCCCTTCACGCCCGGCGGCAGCAGCGACATCCTGGCACGGGCCATCGCGCCGCGCCTGGGCGCTTCGCTCGGCGAGACCGTGATCGTCGACAACAAGCCCGGTGCCGGGGGCTCGCTCGGCGCCGCCGAGGCGGCAAAGGCCGATCCCGACGGCCACACGCTGCTGATGGGCCACGTGGGCACGCTGGCGGTGAACCCGTCGCTCTACCCGAAGCTGGCCTACGACCCGCTGAAGAGCTTCGTGCCGGTGGCCTGGGTCGCGCGCGTGCCCAACGTGCTGGTGGTGAACGCGGCCTCGCCGGTGAAGAGCCTGAAGGAATTCATCGAACGCGCGAAGGCCGCGCCGGGCCGGTACACCTTCTCTTCGGGCGGCAACGGCAGCGCGGCGCACATCACGTTCGAATACCTGAAGCTGAAGAGCGGCATCTTCATGCTGCACATCCCCTACCGCGGCACCGCGCCTTCGGTGGCCGACCTGCTGGGCGGCCAGGTGGACGCCACCTTCACCGGCACGCCGGTGGTGCTGCCGCTGGTCAGGAGCGGCCGCCTGCGCGCGCTAGCGGTGTCCAGCCGCGAGCGCATCGCCGCGCTGCCCGACGTGCCCACGGTGGCCGAGACCCATGCCGGCTTCGAGGCCGACCAGTGGTACGGCCTGGTCGCGCCCGCCGGCACGCCGGCCGAACGCGTGGCGCGCCTGAACGCGGAAGTGAACCGCGCGCTGGCCGCGCCCGAGGTGCAGCAGCAGCTGGCCACCGAAGGCGCGCTGCCCATGCCCACCACGCCGGCCGCCTTCGGCGAGCTGATCGCGCGCGAGATCCCGCGCTGGGCCGAGGTGGTGCGGGCCGGCAAGGTCAAACCCGACTGAAGGAGCGAAGACGATGACGAGACGCTGGTTCCTGCTGCTGGCCTGTTGCTGCAGCGCCTTCGCGGCGGCGCAGACGGCGGCACCGAAGGTGGAAGTGACCTGGCTCGGCCAGGCCGCCTTCCGCATCGTCAGCCCGGGCGGCAAGGTCATCGTCACCGACCCCTGGCTGCGCACCAACCCGCTCGCGCCGCCGGAATTCAAGACGCTGGAGAACTTCAAGAAGATCGACGCCCTGCTGGTCACCCACGGCCACTTCGACCACATTGCCGACGCGCCGGCGCTGGCGCAGATGTACGAGGTGCCGCTGCGCGGCCCGGGCGACCTGCTGAACACGGTGATGACGCTGGGCGTGCTGCCGGCCAGCCTGCTGCCGCGCATGAACAAGGGCGGCACGGTGGAGGTGGCACCCGGCATCAAGGCGACCGCGGTGCACGCCGAGCACTCGTCGATCTACGTCTGGCGCAACCCGGCCACCGGCAAGGACGAGACGCACCCGGGCGGCGAGCCGATCGGCTGGATCGTCGAGCTGGAGAACGGGTTCCGCATCTATCACGCCGGCGACACCGCGGTCTTCGGCGACATGAAGTGGATCGGCGAACGCTACAAGCCCGACCTGGCGCTGGTGCCCATCGGCGGCAACTTCACGATGGACCCGGCCGACGCCGCCTGGGCGGTGAAGGAACTGCTGCGGCCGAAGGCGGTGATCCCCATGCACTACGGCGCCAACCCGCTGGCCAAGGGCACGGCCAAGGAGTTCGTGGAGGCGATGGGGGCGAGCGCGGTGAAGGTGATCGTCGCCACGCCGGGGGTGCCGATTCCGTTCTGAACGGCGGCGGCGCGCTAGCATCACGCGCATGTCCTCCCGTTTCGATGGCCTGCGTCGGCGCGACCTGCTCGCGGCGTTGACCGGCCTGGCCGCGGCACCGGCCTTCGCCTTCCCCGACAAGCCGATCACCCTGGTCGTGCCTTTCGCGCCCGGCGGCATCGCCGACATCACCGCGCGCACGGTGGGCGAGGCGATGGCGAAGTCGCTCGGCCAGCCGGTGGTGGTGGACAACAAGCCGAGCGCCGGCAGCATCGTCGCCGCGCAGGCGGTGGCCGGCGCCAGGCCCGACGGCCACACGCTGCTGCTGGTGAGCAACGCCAACGCGGTGAGCGTGAGCCTGTTCAGGAAGCTGCCCTACGACCCGCTGAAGGACTTCGTGCCGGTGGGGCTGGCGGGCTCGTTCGACATCGGCCTGTTCGTCGCCGCGAACTCGCGCTTCGCCAGCCTGCGTGACCTGCTGGCCGAGGCGAAGGCGAAACCGGGCAAGCTGAACGTGGGCACCATCGCGGTGGGCAGCACGCAGCACCTTTCGGCCAAGCTGTTCGAGACCGTCGCGGGCGCCGAGATGCTGGTGGTGCCGTACAAGGGCTCGCCCGCGGTGCTGACGGCGCTGCGCTCGGGCGAGATCGACGTCGCGTTCGAGGTCGTCGGGCCGATGCTGCCGCAGGTGGCCGCCGGCGTGGTCAGGCCGCTGGCCGTGTCGTCGGCGCAGCGCAACCCGGCGTTGCCGGCGGTGCCGACGGTGCAGCAGGCCGGCGTGGCCGGCTACGACGTGGCCAGCTGGAACGGCCTGGCGGCGCCCGCCGGCACGCCGCCGTCGGTGGTCGATGCGTTGAACAAGGCGCTGCGCGAGGCGCTGGCAACGCCCGCCGTGCAGCAGAAGAT
>JABLTH010047764.1_pt1 | contig 10900 bp, 13 predicted proteins | sample 7875711 | NCBI WGS metagenome assembly JABLTH01 (sample SAMN14941262, study PRJNA633318) | bioreactor metagenome | isolation source: bioreactor | place: China | collected 2019-03-05 | reverse complement strand
GCAAGAGGAGAACGCCTGATGGAAGCTGCCTATGCCATGACGCTGGCCGTGCTGATGTCCTGCGGGGTCTACCTGCTGCTGCGCGCGCGGATCTTTTCCGTGGTGATGGGACTGACCCTGGTGTCGTACGCCGTCAACCTGTTCCTGCTGGCGATGGGGCGGCTGTCGACCGGCAAGCCGCCGGTGATCGCGCCCGGCGCGGCCTATGCCGATCCCGTGCCGCAGGCGCTGGTGCTGACCGCCATCGTGATCAGCTTCGCCATGACGGCCTTCGTCATGGTGCTGGCGCTGCGCTCGCTGGGGCTGTCGGACAGCGACCATGTCGACGGCTGCATGGCGGAGCGCATGGAGCAGGGGCGCGCGGATCCGGCGCACGAGCATGCCGGCAAGGCGGCGGAGCCTGCGGATACGATCGCGATGCCGGCCGCGCGCCCGGGGGAGGGCGCATGAACCACGGCCTGCTGCTTCCCATCCTGCTGCCGATGTTCGCCGGCAGCCTGCTGGCCATGGTACCGGTGCACTGGTTGGGGTACCGGCGCGGCATCGGCGTCGCCGCCACGCTGCTGCAGCTGCCGTTGGCGGCCTGGCTGCTGGCCCAGGCGAGCGGCGGCGCGATCCAGGTCTACGCGCTCGGCAACTGGCCGGCGCCCTATGGCATCGCCCTGCAGCTCGACCGGCTGGCCGCGCTGATGCTGGTGCTGAGCGCGCTGCTGGCCACCGCCGCCGTACTCTACGCCGCGCGTGGCGACGACCGGCTCGGGCGTAACTTCCACGCCATGTTCCAGTTCCAGCTGATGGGGCTGAACGGCGCCTTCCTGGCCGGCGACCTCTTCAACCTCTTCGTGTTCTTCGAGATCCTGCTGATCGCCTCCTACGCGCTGATGGTGCACGGTGGCGGGCGCGAGCGTGTCGGCGCCGGGCTGCACTATGTGCTGATCAACCTGGCGGGTTCGTCCTTCTTCCTGGTCGCGATCGGCATCCTGTACGGCGTCACCGGCACGCTCAACCTGGCCGACCTCGGCGTGCGGCTGGCGCGCCTGGATGCCGGCACGCTGCCGCTGGCGCGCGCGGCGGGCGTATTGCTGATGCTGGTGTTCGGGCTGAAGGCGGCGGTCGTCCCGCTCTACTTCTGGCTGCCGCGCGCCTATGCCAGCACCAGCGGCGCGGTGGCGGCGCTGTTCGCCATCATGTCCAAGGTCGGCATCTACGCCATCCTGCGCTTCACCGCGCTGGTGTTCGGCGCCGAGGCCGGGCTGCTGGCCGGCTTCCTGCGCCACGGACTGTGGTGGCTGGCGCTGGCGACCATGGTGCTGGGCGCGCTGGGGGCGCTGGCCTCGACCCGGCTGAGCCAGCTCGCCGCCTACCTGGTGATGACCTCGGTGGGGTTGCTGGCGGCCGGCGTCTGCCTGGCCGGCGCGGCGGCCTGGAGCGCTACCCTCTACTACCTGCTGAGCACCACGCTGTGCACGGCGGCGTTGTTCCTGCTGGCCGACTGCCTGGAGCCGGGCCAAGGCAGCGCGGCCGCGCCTGCCGCCGCGCCGGCTCATGGCGGCCACGGCGGCCATGGCGAGCATGAGCCGCCGCCGGCCCGCCACGGCAGCCTGCCGGCGGTGCTGTTCCTGCTGGCCGCGGTGGCGGCGGTCGGCCTGCCGCCGCTGTCGGGCTTCTTCGGCAAGTTCCTGCTGATGCGCGCGGTGCCGCTGGCGCAGGCGGCGGTGCTGTGGCCGGTGCTGCTGCTGTCCAGCCTGCTGCTGATCGTGGCGGTCAGCCGCACCGGCACGCGCCTGCTGTGGCGCCTGCCGCGCGAGGGCGGCGGCCACGCCGAGCCGGATGGCGCGCGCCTGGCCTGCTGCGCCATCCTGGTGGGCGCCGGCGTGGCCCTGGTGCTGTTCGCGCGGCCGCTGACCGCCTACCTCGATGCCACCGCGGCGCAGCTGCTCGATCGCAACGGCTATGTGCAGGCCGTGCTGGGCAGGGAGGGCTGAACCATGCTGAAGCGCCTGTTTCCCCATCCCTGGCTGAGCGCCATCCTGCTGCTGCTGTGGCTGCTGCTGTCCAATGGCTTCTCCACCGCCGACTGGGTGGCCGGGGCCGTGCTGGCCTGGGCCATCGCGCTGGTGATGGACAAGGGGCTGTGGCTGCGCCCGGTGCAGGTGCGCCACCCCTGGCTGCTGCTGCGGCTGGCGCTGGTGGTGCTGTACGACATCGTGATGGCCAACCTGGAGGTCGCGCTGCTGGTGCTGGGCCCGCCGGCGCGGCTGCGCCCGGCCTTCATCGAGGTGCCGCTCGATGTCGACCACGAGATCGCGCTGACGGCGCTGATCAGCGTGGTATCGCTGACGCCCGGCACCCTGTGCGTCGAGCTGAGCGAGGACCGCCGCCGCCTGCTGGTGCACGTGCTCGACCTGCAGGACGAGGCCGCATTGACGGCCCTGATCAAGACGCGCTATGAGGCGCCACTGAAGGAGATCTTCGTATGCTCGCCATCGTGATCCCGGTCTGCATGGCCATCGTCGGCCTGGCGGTGCTGCTCGCCTGCGCCCGCCTCGTCAAGGGGCCGGGACTGCCCGACCGCATCGTCGCCCTCGACACCCTCAATATCAACGCCATCGCGCTGATCGTGCTGTACGGCATCTGGCTGCGTTCGGCGCTGTTCTTCGAGATCGCGCTGCTGATCGCCGTGATGGGCTTCCTGGGCACCGTCGCGCTGACCAAGTACCTGCAGCGCGGCAAGATCATCGAGATGCAATAGGAGAGGAGAAGCCATGTCGTTCGCCGCGGAACTTGCCGCCTGCGCGCTGCTGCTGATCGGCAGCGTCTTCATCCTGGTCGGCTCGCTGGGCCTGTACCGGCTGCCGGACTTCTTCATGCGCCTGCACGGACCCACCAAGTCCACCACGCTCGGCGTGGGCGGCGTGGTGGCCGGCTCGGTGGTGGCCTTCAGCAGCCAGGGCGCCGGCTTGAGCCTGCACGAGCTGCTGATCACCGCCTTCCTGTTCCTGACCGCGCCGATCAGTGCCCACATGCTGGCCAAGGCCGCGCTGCAGCAGCGCCTGAAGGTGGAGGCGCGCACACGCGGCAAGGCCTGGGAGCCGGAATAGCGGGCCGGGGCGGGAGGGGGATTTTCGCTCCCGCGCGGAAACTGAATCGGCGCCGCGGGGCTGTTTCCGTCGCCGCCGCGCGGGGAAGATGGGCACCTGTCTCCGACCCGATCGACCCGATCCCGGGAAGCCCGCCATGAAAGCCGTCGCCTTCTACCAGAACCTGCCCATCGAGGCCCCCGATTCACTGCGGGATGTCGAGCTCCCCGCGCCCGAGCCCGGCCCGCGCGACCTGCTGGTCGAGGTGCGCGCCGTTTCCGTCAACCCGGTCGACACCAAGGTGCGCGCCAATATGCCGCCCGCCGCGGGGCAGCCGCGCGTGCTGGGCTGGGATGCGGCCGGCGTGGTGCGGGCGGTGGGGGCCGAGGTCACGCTGTTCCGTCCGGGCGACCGGGTCTGGTACGCCGGCGCGCTGCAGCGCCAGGGCACCAACAGCGAACTGCATGTGGTCGACGAGCGCATTGTCGGGCACATGCCATCCTCGCTGGACTTCGCCCACGCCGCCGCGCTGCCGCTGACCGCCATCACCGCCTGGGAACTGCTGTTCGACCGCCTGCAGGTGGCGCAGCAGCGCGATCCTTGCGGGCGCAGCCTGCTGGTGGTGGGCGCCGCCGGCGGGGTCGGCTCGATCCTGGTGCAACTGGCGCGCCGGCTCACCGGACTGCGTGTGATCGGCACCGCTTCGCGGCCGCAGACCGCCGACTGGGTGCGCGAGCTGGGGGCACACGAGGTGATCGACCACAGCAAGCCGCTGGCCGAGGAGCTGCGCCGCGTCGGCGTGGGCGAGGTCGACTACGTGGCCAGCCTGAACCAGAGCGACCGTCACTTCGACCAGATCGTCGAGGCGATCCGCCCGCAGGGCCGCTTTGCGCTGATCGACGATCCGGAGCTGGTCGATTTCCGCAAGCTCAAGCGCAAGAGCGTGTCGCTGCACTGGGAGTTCATGTTCACGCGCTCGATGTTCGCCACCGACGACCAGGTGCGGCAGCACGAGCTGCTGGAGCAGGTTGCCGCGATGGTCGATGCCGGTACGCTGCGCACCACGCTGGGCGAGCATTTCGGCACCATCGACGCCGCCAGCCTGAAGCGCGCCCATGCCTTGCTGGAGAGCCAGCGCGCGCGCGGCAAGATCGTGCTGGAAGGGTTCTGAGCGGGGGCGCCAGCGTGTGCGGCGAGTGAGGCGAGTGAGGCGAGTGAGGCGAGTGAGGCGAGTGTGGCGTGTGAGCAGGGTGGCGCTAGGCCCGCCGCGGCACCCGCTTGCGCGGCGCGCCAGGCGCCGCTGAGCCAACCTCGTCCACCTGGCCCACAGTGTTCACCGTGGGCCCTCCGCCAGGTAGGCCCGGATGCGTGCCTGCAGGAAGTCGCGCAGGCTGGCCAGCGTGGGCGACAGCGCCAGGCGGTGGGTGCAGATCAGGTGCAGCGGCGCGGCTTCCGGCTGCCAGTCCTCGAGCGCGGCCTGCAGGCGGCCGGCGCGCAGGTCGGCCAGCACGTCCAGCCGCGACTTGTAGGCGATGCCGTGCCCGCCCACCGCCCAGCGCCGCACCAGTTCGCCGTCGTCGCTGGCGCGGTTGCCGGCCACCTTGACCACGCGGGTGTGCACGCCCGAGTGGAAGGTCCAGTGGTCGTGGGTGGCGTCGCTCAGGGCGAAGCGCAGGCAGTTGTGCTCGCGCAGCGCGTCCGGGGTGGCGGGTTTGCCGTGGCGCGCGAAGTAGGCCGGCGCGGCCACCAGCACGCGCCGGTTGTCCGGCGCCAGCGGCAGCGCCACCAGCGAGGAGTCGTCGGGCACGCCGTAGCGCACCACGGCGTCCACGCGCTGGCGGAACATGTCGACCAGGCGGTCGCCGATGCGCACGTGCAGCGAGACCGCGGGGTGGGCCTGCTGGAAGGCATCCAGCCAGGGCGCCAGCACGTGGCGGCCGAGGTCCGAGGGGATCGACAGCGAGACCTCGCCGCCGATGGCCTGGCGTCCTTGGGCGAGCGCGTCGCGGCCGGCATCGAGGTCGGCCAGCGCGCGGCGCGCGTGTGCCAGGTAGCGTTCGCCTTCCTGCGTCAGGCCCAGGCTGCGCGTGGAGCGCGCCAGCAGCCGCACGCCCAGTTCGCCCTCCAGCCGCTTGACCGCCGCGCTGGCGGCGGCCGGCGCGATATTGGCCACGCGCGCGGCGGCCGACAGGCTGCCGTTGTCGGCGGCCAGCACGAAGATGGCGAGATCGTCGAGGCGGAGCATGGCGGGTGGCGCTAAGGACTGCCTGGCGCGGCCGGGCGGGGCGCCATCTTACTATGCCTGCGCTGGCGGCCGGCCCGCCGCACCGCCTCAGGCTGGCAGCGCCGGCCGCTCGACGCCGTCCGGCAGCCCGATGCAGGCGACGCGGAAGACGTTGCCTTCGGGGTCTTCCAGTACCGCCTGCCATTGCCCGTAGTAGGTGGGATAGGGCCCCTTGCGCAGGCGTCCGCCCAGCGCCGTTGCGCGCTGCGCCGCGGCATCGACCGCGTGCGGGGCGTCCAGCATCAGCGTCGGGTAGGCCACCACCGGCGGCGCGCCCGCGCCGGCCTGCGGGCGGCGGTCTTCGAGCGCCAGCAAGGCATAGGCCGGGGCGGCGTTGAAGCCGAACTGGAAGCCTGGCGCCTCCAGCGCGCGGTAGATCGGCGAACGGCTCGCCACGGCTTCGGGCAGCGCCAGCAGCGCGCCGTAGAAGCCGCACTGGGCCTCGATGTCGCGGCACAGCAGATGGAACCAGAGCTTCATGCGGGCTCTCCCGCTGCGGCGACGCCGGCGTGTCCGGCCTGGCCGGCGGCAGCCGGGCCGCGCTGCAGGCCGTAGGTCTTGTCGTACATCTCGCGCAGGTGCTCGCCGGCGGTGCAGGGCGCGAAGCGCGGGGCCTCGCCGGCCGGCACCACGCCCGGCACCGGCTCGATGCGGGCCAGGTAGTCGGGTTCGTAGAAGAAGGGGATCGAATAGCGCGGCGCGCCGCCCGAATGCACGTTGCGCACGCGGTGCGGGTTGGAGTGGTAGAGGCCGTTGGTCCAGCGCGGGATCATGTCGCCCAGGTTGACCACGAAGCAGCCGTCGATCGGCGTGGCCGCCACCCAGCTGCCGTCCGGCATGCACACTTCCAGGCCGCCGTGCGCGTCCTGGGCCAGTACCGTGACGCAGCCCCAGTCGGTGTGGGCGCCGGCGCCGAAGGTGCGCGTGTCGGCATCGGCCGGATGGGCCGGATAGCGGACCATGCGCAGCGTCACCATGGGACTGTCGCTGGTGTGGTCGAAGTAGTGCTCGGGCAGGTCGAGCGACAGCGCGATCAGCTGCATCAGGCGGCGCGACAGCGCCAGCATGGCCTGGATGTAGGCCTCGCACTGCGCCGGTGCCCCGGGCAGTTCGGCCGGCCACTGGTTGTGGCCGTAGGACTGGTAGCCGGCCAGCACATAGGGATGCTGGTCCGGATAGGCCATGCCGCAGAAGAAGCTCTCTTTCAGGTCGGGGCGGGCGTGCTCGTCCAGGGTCTGCTCGCCGAGGTTCTCGAAGCCGCGCAGGGTGGGCGAGTTGCGCATCGCCAGCGCCGCGCGGGTGGCGGCGGGCAGGTCGAGCAGTTGCTCGGCGAGGGCGAACTGCCGCGCCACCTGGGCGGCATCGACGCCGTGCTGGCGCACGTAGAAGAAGCCGCTGGACATGGCGGCCGCGCGCAGCTGGCGCGCCACCTCGGCGCTGCGCGGCGCGCCCGGCGCGAGGGCATCGGTGAGGTCGAGGATGGGAAGGGCCATGGCGTGTCCTTCCCTCAGGCCTTGAGGCGGCGCTCGGCCGCGGCGGGCAGGAACTGCTCGCTCCAGATGTCGGCCGGGGCCGGCGCCGTCTTCAGGCCGAAGGCGCCGGCGGTCTCGTCGAGGGTGGCCTGCAGGCGCGCGGTGGTGGCCGCGCCCCAGCCGTCGCGCCGCGTGTCGGGGGTCTTCATGGTGCCGTCGACGATCAGGCGCAGGCGCTCCAGTTCGAGCGTCTCGTCGGCCAGCGGCTCGCGCGCCTTGACGGCGGCGGCGCCGGCCTTGGGATCGGCGATGGCATCGAGCCAGCCGCGCGTGGACGCCTTGACGAAGGCGCGCAGGACCTCCGGCTCGGCCATGGCGCGGCGGTTGGCCACCAGGCCGTTGCCGTAGGACTTCATGCCGTAGTCGGAGAAGCGGAACACGGTCAGGTGTTCGGGGCCCATGCCGCGCGCCTTGAGATTGAGCAGGCCGGTGAAGAAGAAGTAGGCGGCGGCGTCGAAGTCGCCCTTGGCGAAGCGCGTGTCGCCGAGGTCCGGCGCGACGTTTTCCCACTGCACCCCGGCCGCGTCGAAGCCCTGCGCCTTGGCGAACACCGGGAACAGCTTGCGCGAGGCATTGAAGGGCTGGCCCAGGATGCGCTTGCCGGCCAGGTCGGCCGGGCGGGCGATGGGGCCGCCCTTGCGCACCAGGATGGCGTTGGGGTTCAGGTCGTACTGGATCGCCACCGCCTTGAGGGCGGCGGACGGGTTGTTGACGTTGAACTCGATCATGCTGGCCAGGTCGGCCGAGGCGCAGTCGTAGGCGCCCCCGGCCACCAGGCTGATGGCCGAGGACGAGCCGTTGCCGGTATCGATGGTGAGGTCCAGGCCGGCTGCCTTGTAGTAGCCGCGCTGCTGCGCGAGCAGGAAGCCGGCGCCGGAGGCTTCCACCTTCCAGCCCAGGTTGAACTTGAACTTCTGCTGCGAGCCGGTGGCACGCACGAACGGCGTGGCGGCTAGCAGGGCGGTCGCGCCGGCGGCGCGTAACAGGGAGCGTCGTTGCATGGTGGTCCTTGCCCTCGTGGCGAATGACGGTCGGTCACCGGTGCGGCCGCCGGAAGCGGCATGGCATGCGCGGGGTCGCGCGGCGGCGGGTGGCGGCGTCGCACCTCGTTGGAGCAATTTCCGGGCGGCGGGGCCGCTGAACGCTTCTACTCCTGCAGCGTTTTTGCAGGAACCGTGCCATGGGGTGAAGCGGCGAGCCGGCGGTGCGCTGATGGTGCGCTGACGGTGCGTGGATGCTGCGCTGACGGTGCGTGGATGCTGCGCCGCCGGCCGGATTGGTGCGGGCCGCCTGCTGCATGCACCGGCTGGCGGCGCCGCCGAGGTGGCGTGGCGCCGCGGCGGTGCGCGCCATGGGCGCGAACGGCGCGCCGGGCGCTGGCCCGGAACCTGCTTGATCCCGGGCAAGAGTAGAAGCGTTCACCAGCCGTGTGCATGCCGGGCATGCGACGGCAGGCCGGGAATTGCTCTTGCGGTCCGCGCGCCGCGAACACTGTGTTCGCCGCCGCCGGGGCCCGGGGGCGATGCGGCCGCGCTGGCGGGACGCTGCTCCCGGTACCCGGTCGGCCGGCGCTGCGCGGTCCGGCCATCCTCATCCCGTACCAGGAGAATCCACATGAACGAGACCACCGCCATCCCCGCCGTTTCCCTTGCCACCGCCGATGCCGACGCCATGACCGCGGCAGGGGCGGGCTCGGCCCTCGCCGAGCTGCGCAAGGAGTCGCGCATGGGTGCCATGGGTTCCGAGACCCATGCGCGCGAGATCCGCCGCATCGACCTGTCCGACTTCGCGCGCCGCAAGGCCGAGATCGCCGACCAGCTCTGGCAGGCTGCCACCGAGGTCGGCTTCTTCCAGGTCGCCAACCACGGCATCGATCTCGCACGGGTGCACGAGGCCTTCGCCATGACCGAGCGCTTCTTCGCCCTGCCCGAGGCGGTCAAGGCGCGCCACCCGCTCAAGAAGGCGCTCAATGCCGGCTGGGAGAGCAAGGCCCAGGTGCGGCCGTCGACCGGCACGCCGGACCAGAAGGAGTCCTACCAGATCACGCGCCCGCACATGGACGGCCTGTGGCCGGGCGAGGAAGCCCTGGCCGGCTTCCAGTCCACCCTGCTCGCCTTCGAGGCGCAGTGCTGGGAGGTAGGCATGAAAGTGCTGTCGTGCTTCGCCGACAAGCTGGGCTTCGACAGCGACTTCTTCACGCGCGCGCACGCGCCCGCCTCGCCCGAGTACCAGAGCACGCTGCGCCTGCTGCACTACTATGCGATCCCGCCCGAGTACCAGGACAAGCTCGGCCTGTGGCGCGCCGGCGCCCACACCGACTTCGACTGCCTGACGCTGCTGTTCCAGCGCACCGGGCAGGGTGGCCTGCAGGTCTGCCCGGGCAAGGAGATGGAGGCGCAGCAATGGACCTCGATCGAACCCGACGAGACCGTCATCACCTGCAATATCGGCGACATGCTGATGCGCTGGAGCGACGACCGGCTGCCTTCCAACTTCCACCGCGTCAGGAATCCGGCGCCGCACGAGTCCATGGGTGCGCGCTACAGCATCGCCTTCTTCTGCCAGGCCAACCGCGATGCCATCATCGCGGGACCGGCCGGCAAGTACCCGCCGATCAGCGCGGGCGACTACCTCAAGCAGCGCGTCAGCGCGAACTTCAAGGCGTACTGAAGGCGCCGGAAATCATGGCGCCGCGCCTGGCATCGCTCGCAGCATCGCTCATGGCACCTCACCGGCGGCGCTGACGCGGTAGACGCAGCGCCGCGCGCCGGCCAGCAGATGCTCCTCGCGCTCGACGCGCGCCTGCGCGCCGAGCACCTCGCGGAACACCTGCAGCTCGGCGCGGCAGAAGCCCTGGCAGGTCTGCGCGGCGGCGCAGATCGGGCAGTGGTCTTCGATCAGCAGCCAATCCTCGCCGTCGCGCTCGACCCGTGCCATATAGCCTTCCGCCTCGCGCAGCGCGGCGAGCCGGCGCACGCGCTCGGGCAGCGTGGCCTCGCCGGCGCAGGCGCGCGTGTAGTCCTCGCGTGCCTGCTGCTCGCGCTGCCCGATCAGCTTGTCCAGCCCGGCTTCGCCGAACAGTTGGCGGATCGAGCCGATCAGCTGCACCGTGAGCTGGGCGTGGGTGTCGGGAAAGCGCGCCTGCCCGGCCGCGCTCAATTCCCATTCCTGGCGCGGGCGCCCGGCGCCGGCCGCGGCCTGGCGCCGCCCTTCGACGAGGCCGGCCGCGAGCAGCTTCTGCACCTGCTGGCGCGCGGCCTCGGCGGTGATCTGCAGGCGCTCGGCAATCTGCGCGGTCGAGGCCGGTCCGCGCGTTTTCAGCAAGAAGAGGATGCGATCCGACGGCTGCGGATTCCCTGAATTATCCAAGGGATTTGTTGTGTAATTCACTGGGGAGGCCTAATATCCAACGGAATTCTTGGATATTAGGCCGGGGCCGCCTCGCTGTCGAGGGCCCTGGCGCATGGCAAAAAGGAGCCACCTCATGCAGCCAGACACCTTCTCGCATCTCACCTCCTTCGACGAGGCCGGATCGTCCGGTTCGGCCGGATCGTCCGATACCCGGCCGGCACGCGCGCTGGCCTTCCTCAATCCGCCAGGCCTCTACGATCCGCGTCCCAACGGCTATTCCCACCTGGCCCTGGTGCCGGCGGGGCGAGCCCTGATCTGCGTGGCGGGGCAGGGCGGCGAGCGCGAGGACGGCACGCTGCCGGCGAGCTTCGCCGGCCAGGTACGGCAGGCCTTCGACAACCTCGCCACGGCGCTGCGCGCGGCCGGCGCGGTGCCCGCCGACGTGGCCAAGCTGACGGTGCTGATCGTCGACCACGACGAGACGCGCTTGCGCGTGCTGGCCGAGGAAGTGGCGCGCCTGTGGGGCGAGGCGCCGCCGCCGGCCTGCACGCTGATCCCGGTACCGCGCCTGGCGCTGGATGGGATGCTGTTCGAGGTCGAGGCGCTCGCGGTGGGCGCGGCGGCCGGGCGCTAGCGCTCGCGGTGGGGGGATG
>JABLTH010065497.1_pt1 | contig 10906 bp, 6 predicted proteins | sample 7875711 | NCBI WGS metagenome assembly JABLTH01 (sample SAMN14941262, study PRJNA633318) | bioreactor metagenome | isolation source: bioreactor | place: China | collected 2019-03-05 | reverse complement strand
GCGCGGAGGCCGCGGCAGCTCGCGCCCCTGGCGCAGGCGCGAGGCGCCCGCGAAATCGGTCAACGTCACGTGCCCCGTTTCCCGATCGTGCAGGACGCAGTCAGGGCGCAGCGCGCGGTGCGCGATGCCGGCCGCGTGCAGGCCGGAGAGCGTGCGCGCGAGCGCGGCTCCGGCGCGCAGCGCGTCGCGCCACGGCAGCGGGCCGTCGGCGAGCGCGGCGCGCAGCGTGCAGCCGCCGGGATCGTCGAGCCACAACTCGCCGTCCGCTCCATCGCCGGGCGCGCGCCGCACGACCCCGTCGAGGTCGAGTCCCTCGAGAATGCCGCGCTCGCGCTGCAGCGCGGCGACCACGCGCGCCGTCCCGCGACCGGGCAGCGGGCGCTTGACGAGCCGGGTGAAGCCGTCGCGCACCTCGCGCGTGAGCACGAATTGATCGTCGCGCCCGAGCTCCTCGACGTACGAGTCGCCCGTACTCACCTGACCGGCTCCGCCTCGTGGTCCGCGCCAAACGCGCGCGGCCCCCCCCCGTGCTGTGGACTATAGCGCACGTTGTCTTGACGCCATGGAGTCACTGTCGCGTACGTAAGGTCGGGCGGATCGCGCGTGCCGGGCACGCTCGGATCCGCCCTCTCCGACAGATGAAGTTCTTCAGTCGCACCACGGGTCATTCAATTCTTCTTCGTCGGCTTCTCCTTGTCTTTCTTCTGTTGCTTCGCCGATCCGGACGATCCGGAATGTTCCGCCGGCCGGGTCAGGGCGCCGTTCTCGATCTTGAGGCAGGTGTCCTTCTCCAGCCGCAGGAAGCCCTGCCCGCGGCAGGTGTTCGATCCGTGGCAGCCCGAGAAGCGGCAGCCTTCGCGACCGCAGTCGCCGAGCCCCTTGCACTTGTTGATCCCCCAGCAGGGGACTTTGTCACCGTCTCCCTGGGCCTTCTGCTGGTCCTCGGCCCGCGCGGCCGGCGCGAGCAACAGGCCGCCCAGGGCGGCGAGCAACATGGCTTTCGACGTGGCGCTCATGAAACCTCCTCGTGAGGGTTGGGACGTGTCAACGCCCCGCGGTCCGCGAGATCGCGGAACGCGGCGGCGAGGGTTGAGGGGGATAGGCCGCCCGTGCCGAGCACGCCGTCGAGCGTGAAGGAACCGGTGCGGCGCACCTGCGCGACCAGGCGCGCGGTGCCCGGGTCGACCGGCTCGCAGTGCACGGTGACGTCGCGCCGCACCACGAGTACGTCGTCGCCGCCGCGCCCGAGGTCGACGTGCACCTCGCCGTCGACCTGCCAGCGCGTGGACCACAGCGCGAACAGCGGCCACTCCGAGCGGACGGCCGCGACCCCGGGGCGCAGCGCGAACGGCTGCGCGGCGACGGCCGCCGGGTCCGCGCCCACGAGATCGCTCCAGGACAACGGCGTGCTGTCCGCGGCCACGAACGCGTGGGCGATCCGCTGCTCGAGCAGTGCGAGATCGGGCAGGAAGGGCAGCGATCCGGTCAGCGGATCGCGCCACAGGTACGCCGGCAGCCGGCTGCCCGCGTGCGCGAGGTCGAAGCTCTCCGGCGGCTGCACGTCGAGGTACCGCACGACGAGCGACTCGAAGGCCGCCGCACCGAGGATCCGCTGCACGGCGCCGTACTCCGCCGCGAGCGCCTCCACGATCCGGGCCACGTACCCGTGGGCGTAGATCGCGCAGCGGCCGGCGACCGAGCCGCGCGGCGGCCGCCGGAACACGCGCGCACGATCCGCACACCGCATCCGGCGCCGCCCGGTGGTCTCGCCGAGGAACGCCCGTTGCAGCGCGCGCAGCGCCGCCGCATCGCGGCCGGCGGCGTCACCCGGCGAGCGCACGGGACACCTCTCGCGGTGCGGAGAGCACCACGTCGGCACGGGCCGCCTCGTCCAGCAGCACCTCGAGTTCGGGCACGTCGGCGTCCCACTCGATGATCGCGGGGTGCGCGCCGAAACGTTCCACGGCAGCGCGGAACAGCCGCCAGACCTCATCGCGCACCGGATGGTCGTGCGTGTCGATCACCACGTCGCCGTGGTCCTCGTGGCCGGCGAGGTGGTACTGCCGCACGCGATGGGCGGGAATCTCGTCGAGCTCGCGCAGGGGGTCGTACCCGTGATTGCGCGCGTTGACGTAGAGGTTGTTGACGTCGAGCAGGAGTCCGCAGTCGGCCTCGGTCGCGACGGCCCCGAGGAACGCGCCCTCGGACAGCGAGCTGCCGCGGAACTCGAGGTACGTCGAGATGTTCTCGACGAGGATCCGCCGCCCGAGCCGCTCCTGGACCTCGCGGATCCGGCGCGCACAGTGCCGCACCGTCTCCTCCGTGCGCGGCAACGGCAGGAGGTCGTGGCTGTTGTGGCCGCCGATCGACGTCCAGCACAGGTGGTCCGACACCGTGACGGGATCGACGCGCCGGATCAGCTCCGCGAGCCTGTCGAGGTAGGTGGGCGAGAGCGGGTCGGCCGTCCCGAGCGACAGCGACACGCCGTGCAGCGCGACGGGATAGTCGGCACGCACCAGCTCGAGCACGCGACGCGGGCGGCCGCCGTCGACCATGTAGTTCTCGGAGATCACCTCGAACAGCGGCACCGCGGGGCGCTCGCCGAGGACGCGGTCGAAGTGCTCCTTGCGCAGGCCGATGCCGCAGCGCGCGCTCACGGACGCACCCCGGGGACGCCGAGGCGGACGCGGTACAGGCCGGTGCGCGCGGTCATGTAGAGCGTGCGCCCGTCGTCGTCGCCCCAGGCGAAGTTGGCGGGCAGTTCGGGGCCGCCCAGGGTGCCCAGGTGCCGCCCGTCCGGCGCGAGGATCCACACGCCGCCGGGGCCGGACACGAAGAGATGGCCGCGCTGGTCGACCTTGATCCCGTCGAGCGCTTCCTCCCCCGGAGCGCCGGTCATGTCGAAGAACACGGTGCCGTCGCCGAGCGTACCGTCGGCCCGGGCCGGGTAGCGCATCACGACCTTCCGCTTCGCGTCCCAGTTGGTGACGTAGAGGAACTTCTCGTCGGGCGAGAACGCGAGGCCGTTGGGCCCGGCGAGTTCGGTCGCGAGCAGCGTCAGCCGGCCGTCCCGCAGCATGAACACGCCCGAGTACGGCAGCTCCTTGCGCGGGTCGGCCTCGAACTTCGGCAGGCCGAACGGCGGGTCGGTGAAGTAGAGCGTGCCGTCCGAGCGGTAGACGAGGTCGTTGGGGCTGTTGAGCCGCTTGCCCTCGTAGCGGTCGGCCAGCACCGTGAGCGCTCCCGTCTTCTCGAGCCGCGTCACGCGGCGGTTGCCGTGCTCGTCGATCGTGAGCCGCCCCTCGCGGTCGAGCGTGAGTCCGTTCGACCCGGGCTGGCCGTACTCGCCGACGTCGACGCCCTTGTAGCCGCTCTTCGTGCGGAACACCGAGAGACGGCCCTCGGGCGACCAGCGCCAGATCACGTTCGAGTTGGGGTCGCTGAACAGGAGGTAGCCGCCGTCGCGCACCCAGACCGGGCCCTCGGTGAAGCGGAATCCGGACGCGAGCCGCTCGATCGTGGTTCCGGGCGCGACGACCTCGTCGAGCGCGGGGTCGAGGCGCTCGACGTGGGTCTCGACCGCGGTGCCCACGGGCGCGGGCGCGTGGAAGTCGAGGGTCGCCGAGCGCACCCACAGGAAGTTGTCGGGGCCACGCGAGACCGGGCCGTTGATCGCGAAGACCGCGAGCTGGAACTGCTGGCCCGGCCGCGCGTCGCGCGTCAGGAGCACGCGGTTCGGCGTGTTGAAGCCACGCACGACCGTGCCGTTCGTTTCGCCGAGCGCGGGCGCGAGCCTCCCGTCGACCCACACCTCGGCGTAGTCGTCGACGACGATCTCGAACGCGACCGCGGCGCCCTTCGTGTCGAGCGAGCCGACGCGCGCCGGGATCGTGACCCGCGTGCGGTACCAGCCGAAGGACACCTTGCCGTGGCCGCGACGCGCTTCGAGGGCGGGCGGCGCGACGGCCTCCCACGCCGTGTCGTCGAAGGAGACCGCTCCGGCCTTCGGCGTCACGTCGAGCGTGCGCACCGGCGCGCCCGACGGGCGCAGGTCCGGCCCGGGCCCCTTTGCCTCGGTCTCGACCAGGCGCGCATCGGCGTAGCGCCACTGCGCCTGCGCGAGCCGCGCGCCCTCGGCGCTCATCAGGTCGACGATCGCCTGCGGGCGGCCCGCCGGCGCGTCCTCGACCACCGTCACCTCGGCGCGTCCCGCGAGGGAGAACAGCGCCAGCACCGCACCGGCCAGCATCGTCGTGACGATCGTTCGCGAGTGCATCGGTTCGCTCCTTCGCGGCCTTCGATGCCGGGAGCGCGGGTGGGTTTCACATGTCGGGACGACGAAACCGCGGAGCGCGGCGTGCATCGGAAGGCGGGAACGACGGGCCGCCGCGACGGCGCGCCCTTACACCAAGGAGGACACGATGCGGACCTCGAACCGCTCCCCGTTCAACGCGCGCGCACTCGCCGGATTTGCGCTTCTACTCGTCGCCGGCCTCGCCTTCGCGGCAGACACGGCCTCACGCCCGACACTGACGATCGACGGCGCGCGCCGCATCGCCGCGGCCGCGGTGGCCGAAGCGCAGCGCGACGGACGGACCGGCGCGATCGCAGTCGTCGACGACGGCGGGCAGCTCCTGTACCTCGAACGCCTCGACGGAACGTTCCCCGCGGCCGCGCGCATCGCGACCGGCAAGGCGCGCACGGCGGCGCTGTTCCGGAAGCCCACGCGCGCGTTCGAGGACATCATCCGCAACGGGCGCACGCCGATGATCGCGCTCGAGGACTTCACGCCGCTCGCGGGCGGCGACCTGATCGAGGTCGGCGGACAGGTCGTCGGCGCGATCGGCGTGAGTGGCGCGGCCAGCGCGCAGCGCGACGACGAGGTGGCGATCGCGGGCGCGCGGGCCGCCGCGACGCTGAACGTGCCGGCTGCGACCTCTCAGGCGCCCGTCACGTACCTCGAGGAGCCGAAGGTGACGGGCGCATTCCGCAAGGGCGCGCCGCTCATCGAGACCGGCGGCTACAAGGTCCACGCCAGCCATCGCGACGCGCCGGGCCAGGTCGAGGTCCACACGCGCGACACCGACATCATCTACGTCGTCCAGGGCACCGCGAGGCTCGTCACCGGCGGGACCGTGAAGGACCCGCGCGAGATCGCGCCCGAGGAGATCCGCGGCGCGCGCATCGAGGCGGGCGAAGCGCGCAGCCTGCGGCCCGGCGACGTCGTCGTCGTGCCGAACGGCACCCCGCACTGGTTCGAGCAGGTGCCGGGCGCGTTCGAGTACTTCGTGGTGAAGGTCCGGTCGTGACGGACACGGACCTCCGTTCGAGGGAGGGTCACGGACAGGCTCCCGGCGACGATGCGATCCCCGCGTCGCGCGGCGCGGCCTGGCCGTGTCCGTCCTCGTCGTAGGTCCCGCTCGCGAGGCAGTTGCTGCCGCGCACGAGGAACCACCACCCGGCGCCCGCCGGCGGATCGTTGGGGAAGGACACGGAGCTCGCGGTCGTGTCGTTCGCGAGGCAGGCCTCGGTGGCACGCGCGAAGCTGCCGCCCGTCGCGCGCAGCGTCGCGACGTTTCCGCGCACCACGTCGTAGCGCTCGGCGGCCGCGACGCCGGTCCACGAGATCGCGCTCCGCGACACGCTGACTCCGATCGATCCCGGCGGCGGCAGCGCGTTGTCGACGGTGCCGTCGCAGTCGTTGTCGAGGCCGTCACAGATCTCGGCGCCCTGGTTGGTCGGGTTGCAGACGCGGAACACCGTGCCGCTCGTGAACGACGCGCCGTTCATGCCGTCGCTCACGGCGACCTGCGCGACGTAGTCGCCAGGGTCCGCGGTGAGCTGGGCGTGCGGCAGCGCGAGCTGGTTGCCGGCGACCTCGACGCCGACCGGCGTCCAGACGACGGGCTGGCCCGTCGGGTCGAACTTCGCGAGCAGCACCACCGCGTGCAGCGCGTCGCCGTCGGCGTCGGTCGCGTTCCACGCAAGCACCGCCTGGTGCCCGGGACCGATCGTCGGGACGGGCGGAGCGGCCCCGCCGAGCGGCGGCGCGACGTCGCGTCCCGCGCGCAGCACCGACACCTGCGGCGCGTTCGGGCTGCGCGAGCGCGAGGCGACGACCGTGTCGACCGAACCGCACGGCGCGTCGGTCGGGCAATCGCCGACGCGGACGTCGGACGGCGCGAGGACGTCGATCTTCTCGAGCGACGGATCCCACGCGACGTTGAACGAGAACAGGCCCGCCGTAGCATCGGCCGTGCTTCCCTCGGTGGCGAAGTACGGTTCGAAGCGGTAGGTGCGCGTCGTGCCGTCCGCGCTGGACAGGCGCAGCGCGAACTTTCCGCCGCCCGTCGCCGCCGCCGGCGGCGTCCCTTGCCGCGGGTCCGCGACGTCGGGCGTGCCGTCGAAGTGGTAGCTCGACTGGAGCTGCGCCGAGAACGTCGGCGGCGCGGTCGGGGTCGGCCCCGCGTGCTGCAGCAGGGCGCCCGAAAGGTTGATCAGCTCCGGGTCGCGCTCGTCCTTCAGCTGGTCGACGAGGAAGTCGTACGTGAACGGCTCGATCCAGTTCACGAACCCGTTCTCGCTCTGAGCGTTCATCAGGTTCGGGAGGCACACCTCGCGCGAGTTCGGCGTCTGCGGCGAGCAGTTGGCGCCGCCCGGGAAGATCGTTCCAAGGACGTCGAGGCCGGTCCCCATGATCGTCGGCGTGTACGTGTACTCGTCGCGGCACCCGACGCCGAACACGGTCGGGTGATCGCAGGTGTGCGGGCTCAGCTTGTAGGTGTGCCCGAGCTCGTGCGTCGACACGCCCTTGTAGCCGTACTCCGCGATCACCGCGTGGGCGCCGAACTCGCCGTTCGACTGCCCGATCGCCTTGTCGTTCCAGATCAAGGGGCGCCACACGTTCTGCGCGAACCAGTGTTTGCGCGGCACGAGCACGAGGCGGTCGATCCCGGCGACGGAGGCGGCGATGCTCCAGATCTGGATCGTGCCCGCGGGCTCGGGGATCGGCGAGAGCGGGGGCGGCGGCGGGGCCCACAGCGGCAGGGGCACGACGACGTGCGGCGTCGCCGCGACCGGCCAGAGCGCCTTGCGGAACGCCTCGTCGTCGTCCGCCATCGTGGCGACCTCCCACGCGAACGGCGCCGCCGCGGTGTCGAGATAGTCGAACGGCTGGAACACGGTGAGCTCGCCGATGCCGCGCACCCGCGGACCGATCGTGCGCACGAGCGGCGTCGTCTTCCCGAACAGGCCGTTCCGCATGATGTAGCAATCGAGGAGGTCGGGCGGCGTGCCCGGGGGCGGGTCGCTCCTGAGCGCGAGCTCGGCCGAGTACGTGAGGAACGCGTGCGCGACGTTCGCCGGCTTGACCGGCGTGAAACTCGGCTGGTGCCCGGGCATCCCGTCGAGGACGTAGAACGTCGACACGGCCCCGGCCGCGAAGGTGAGCGTGCGCGTCTCGGTCCACGTCGCGAGCCCGTCCGACGCCTGCACGGTGACGGCCGACGACACGTCGCCGGCGAACGTGTTCGCGACCTTCACCCGCAGCGCGGTCGGCTTGCCGGAGATCACGGCCTTCGGATCGAACGCCGCCTGGACCGGATCGAGCCCGACGATCGTCAGCTTGTCCGGCGTGAAGGGGAGGCCGTCGCCGGTCGTCAGTTCGAGGTCGAGGCTGCCGAGATCCGCGGGCGGTCCGTTGCCGAAGCCCGGATTCGTCGGTCCCGGGCCGAAGGACGAGAAGAGGCCGTTCGCGGTCCACTGCATCGTGCACGCGTCGAACTGGATGTCGAGCTGATCCGGCGGGCCCGGGTTGATGTCGAACTTGTCGTCGTCGCCGTTGGCGTTTCCGGCCTTTCCGTCGTCGTCGTCCCACAGCTGCACGCTCACCGCGTGGAACCGGTGCGTGCGGTCGACGTCCTTCGAGTAGGCGACCCCGTTGGGTGGAAGCCACGACACGTCGTCGTAGCCGAGATCCCAGCCCGTCTCGAGCGGCGCATCGCCGGGGAACTGGACGATCGCGTAGAAGTCCTGCTTGTTCCAACAGCAGCCGTCGTCGAACTTCTTCTTCGCGTGCGCGCCGTGCAGGTGAACGACCAGCTGGCCCGGGGCCGCGGCGAGCGTGGCTCCCGTCGACAGTGCGGCCGTGATCGCGAACGCGGCCGCGCGCACCAGCACGGCGTTCGCACGGATCGGAGACGTCGTCACGAGGACCTCCCGCGGGCGCGCGGCGTCCCCCTGCAGGGCTCCGCGCGTGCCGGCACCGTCGAAGGTGCCCCGGTCCCCGATCGGCGGCCCCCCCTCGATTGGGAGGAATCGACGGTCGCGCGTGGATCGGGGCGGAATGAGTCGCCACAGCGCGTCCCCGAGTGCGGCGCAGGCCACTAGACTCGTCGGCACCCATGCGATGCCCGGTCCTGCTCGGCCTCCTGTTCGTGACGAGCGTCGCCTCGGCGGTCGCGGACGTGTTCCCGACGCGCCTGTACGACACCGCGAGCGGCCTGCCTGCGGACTCGGCGTCGGAGATGCTGCGCGACCGGCGCGGCTACGTGTGGCTGCACTCGATCAACGACGTCGTGCGCTTCGATGGCGCGGAATTCGAACGCTTCGGGAGCGAGGCCGGCCTCGCGGGCCCGCCGTCGTCGTTCGCCGAGACCCGCGACGGAACGCTGTGGGTCGGCACGGCGGCAGGACTCCAGTACTTCGCCGCGCGCGGCACGCCGGCCTTCCGCACGGTGGCGGGCGGCCTGGAGATCGGTCGCGCGCGGATCAGCGACCTCTGCGTTCGTGCGGACGGAGAACTGGTCGTCGCGCAGCGGCGCGGCCGCGTCGTCGGTCTGCGCGGGCCGCCCGGCGGTCCCGCGGTGCGGGAGATCCTTCCCGAGTTTGCCGACGACGACTGGACCTTCGGCGTGCACTGCGATCACGCCGGCCGCGTGTGGGTCCTCTCGCGCGCGGGCCACGTCGTGCGCCTCGGTGCCGACGGCACCGTCGACCGCTTCGAGGTGCCGCGCGGACCGCGTCCGGCCGGGAACTCGGCGCGCGCGGTTCTCGTCGACCGGCGCGGCTGGATCTGGATGGCGACGTGGGACGGGCTGTACCTCGGCGACGCGGGCGCGCGCGACGCCGCGGGTCTCACGCGGCGCCGCTTCGAGGTCGTCGACGGGCGGGCCGTGCACTTCGCGAGCGGGATGCTCGAGTCCGCCGACGGCTCGATCGTCGTCACGACCACCGACGGCCTCGCCAAGATCACGCCGCCGGAGCGGATCGACGGGCCGGTCCGCGCGCGGTGGTTCGGGCCGCCCGAGGGACTCCAATCGCAGGGGCTCGCCGCGATCGACGAGGTCGGACCGAACCGGTTCTACGTGAGCGATCTCCGGCGCGGCCTGTGGCGCGTCGCGACGGACGGCACGCGCACGGTCGGTGGCGCGGGCACCCTTTCCGACCTCTACGTGACCGCGCTCGCGGCGCTTCCCGGCGGCGCGCTGGCGGTCGTCGGCAAGGAGAGCTTCGCCGGGCCGCGCCGCAGCCGCGCCATGCAGGTGTGGGACGGCGCGCGGTGGTGGGTGACGCGCTACCCGACAGCGCCGGGACGGGAGGACTACGGCTGGGGCGAGCACCAGATCGTCGCCGCGGACGCCCGGGGAACGCTCTGGTTCGCGAGCGGCTACGGCCTCCTCGCGTTCCGCGGCGTCGGGGCGCTCGCCGGGCCGCACGCCGACCGTCCGGACACCGTGCTCACCGCGCGCGACGGGCTCCCGCCGGGCCAGGTCTTCATCGCGTGGGCCGATCGCGACGGGCGCCTCTACCTGGGCATCGGGCAGGACCCGGGCGCGAAGCTCGTGCGGTTCGACCCGCTCACGCGCGCGATCACGCCGCTCGTCCTCGACGGCTGGACGGAGGCGGGGCCGCCGGTACCGAGCCGGTTCGCGCAGGACGCGGACGGCGCGGTCTGGTTCGCGATCCATCGCGGTTTCGGGCGGCCGCGGCCGCACGTTCCCGATCGATGGGACTACGTCGAGATCGAAGCGGGCGGTTCCTCCGGTCCCGTGAACGCGCAGTGCCTCGTGCGCGACGCGCGCGGCGCACTGTGGGTCGGAACCGACCACGGCCTGCTCGTGACGCGCGATCCGAACGCGGCGCATCCGGTGTTCGAGCGGCTCTGGCTCGCGCACAGCTCCGAGCCGTTCCTCGTCTCCGCGCTCGCCGCGCTGCCCGACGGTCGCATGCTCGCCGCGAGCATGACGCGCGGGGTCGGCCTGTTCGATCGCGACGGCCGGCTGATGCGCGAGTACGGCGTCGGCGCGGGGCTCCCGAGCGCGTGGACCAACTGTCTCGCGCTCGACACGCTCGGCCGCGCGTGGGTCGGAACGTCCCGCGGCGTCGCGCTCCTCGACCTCGAGGACGACGCGCTCGGGGCCGACGTGCCGCCGCCGATGATCGCGCGGATCACGACGCCCCTGCGGACCGTGGACGTCGATCGCGACGGTGCCACGGCCATCGGCGATCTCGAACTCGAGCCGACGGAGCGTTCGCTCGAGGTGCACCTGCGCGCGATCCAGACGAACTACGACCGCCCGCTCCGCTTCCGCACGAAGTTCGAGGGCCTCGACCACGACTGGTCTCCGCCGACCACGGAGCGCCACCTCCGCTTCGCCGGACTCGCTCCCGGGCGCTACCTGCTGCGCGTTCGCTCGGAGTCCGAGGCGGGACGTCCCGCCGCGCGCGAGGCCACGATCGCGTTCGTCGCGCGCGCGGCGTTCTACCGCCAGCCGTGGTTCTGGACGGCGTTCGTCGCCGTGCTCGCGTTCGGCGCGCTCGCCTGGCAGCGCCAGGCCGCGGCGCGGCGGCTGGCCATCGAGCGCACGCGCACCGCGATCGCGACGGATCTCCACGACGAGGTGGG
>JABLTH010007313.1_pt1 | contig 10912 bp, 10 predicted proteins | sample 7875711 | NCBI WGS metagenome assembly JABLTH01 (sample SAMN14941262, study PRJNA633318) | bioreactor metagenome | isolation source: bioreactor | place: China | collected 2019-03-05 | reverse complement strand
GCTGCCGGGAACGACGAAGGAGGGCCGTCCTGGCGGGCGGCCCTCCTTCGCGGGGGAGGCGTTACTTCGAGGTGCCCTGCGACACCGATCCCTGCAGCTGACGCTGGAACAGGATGTAGACCAGCAGCACAGGGACGATCGTGATGATCACCGCGGCGAACATCGCGCCGAAGTCCACCTGGTAGCCGGCGGACGACGCGAAGGCCGCCATGCCCTGAGACAGCACGTAGTTGTCCTGGTTCGTGTTCAACGAGATGGGCAGCAGGAACTGGTTCCATAGACCGAGGAAGTTCATGATGGCCACGGCCGCGAGCCCGGGCTTGGCCATCGGCAGCATCACCTGGAAGAACGTGCGCCACTCGCTTGCGCCGTCCACGTAGGCCGCCTCCTGGATCTCGTAGGGCAGCGACTTGAAGAACGAGAACAGGAAGAACACCGTGAACGGCAGCGCGAACGCGACGTACGTGATGATCAGCCCCGGCAGCGTGTTCAGCAGCCCCATGCCCTGCAGGACGAAGAACAGGGGAACGATCGCGAGGAACACGGGGAAGGTGAGTCCCGCGAGCATCAGGTAGTAGATCACCCGGCTTCCCGGCACGGAGAACCGCGCGAGCACGTAGGCGCACATGGCGCCGAGGAGCATCACGAGGATCAGGGCCGATCCGACCACGATGACCGTGTTGAGGAACATCGGGCCGAAGTTGTTCTTGACCCAGGCGTTGACGTAGTTGTCGAAGTTCCAGTTGGCCGGCAGGCCGAACGGGGACTTGAAGATTTCCTTCGTCGTCTTGAACGAGCCGAGCAGGGTCCACAGCATCGGCAGGATCACGACGAGCGACCAGAGCGCCAGCACGACGTGCGAGACGCCGCCGACCACCTTGTCCGAGTTCGTGGACTTCGTCGCGCGGATCTGCTTGGCGGCCTTCGGGTCGACCGTCACGGCGGCGCGGGTGTCGAGACTCATGCGCGTCCTCCTTCGTCCTTGCCGCCGACGAGGCGGAACACGCCGATGACGAGGCCGGCGAACACCAGCGTCAGAATCGCGAGGACCACGCCCATGGCGCTGGCCAGGCCGAACTGGCCCTTCTCGAATGCGGTGCGGAACAGGTACTGGCTCATCACCAGGGTGCTGTTGTTCGGGCCGCCGGAGGCGTTGAGGCCGGCCATGTAGACGAAGGCGTCCAGGGCCATGATCCCCAGGTAGATGTAGGCGGTCTGCACGTTGTCGCGGATCTGCGGCAGCAGGATCGAGACCACCGTGCGATACCGTCCGGCGCCGTCGATGCGCGCCGCCTCCAGCGTCTCCGCCGGGATGCCCTTGATGGCTGCGATGAACAGCACCATGTAGAAGCCGACCATGCTCCACACGATCACGAAGATGGTGGCGCCCATGGCGGTGCTCTGGTCGCCGAGCCACGCGAAGCTGTTCGTGTCGATCCCCAGGAACCCGAGCGCGCCGTTCAGAAGGCCGTTCGGGGCGTAGATCATGCTCCACAGGATCGCGATGACGATCGCGGGGATGACGTACGGGAAGAACGACACCACCCGGTAGAAGCTGGAGCCGGTGAGGCCGCGGACCTGACCGTGGCTCGGGCCGCCGACCGTGATCATGCTCGCGAAGACGAGCGCGATCACGATGGTGATGAGCGGCACCACGATGGCGAGCAGCGCGTTGTTGGTCATCGCCTGCAGGAAGGTCGAGTCCTGGAACAGCTTCACGAAGTTGTTCAGCCCGACGAAGCTCATGTTCGGCGAGAAGCCCGTCCAGTTGGTCATCGAGTAGTAGACGGCCTGGATGAACGGGGAGATGACGAACACGAGGAACAGTGCCACGGGCAGCACGAGGAACACCAGCAGGAACGACACGTAGTCGAAGGTCAGCCGGCGCCGCCCCAGGCGGGGGGCCTTGCGGCCCCCCGCCCGAGCAGCAGTGACCGCGGCTGTCTGCAGCCCCGGGCCCCCGCTGGGAGTTGAATAGCTCACTTGATCTCGATCTTCTTGATGGAGCTGTCGTTGCGGATCTTGTCGGTCAGGTCCTGCAGCGCCTTGGTGATCTCGGCGACCGTCATCTTGCCGTCCAGGAACGAGTTCCAGATCGGCAGCTGGTCGGAGTTCATGCCGTAGAGGCCGAACGCCTTGATCGTGAAGACGTTGTCGCCCGCCTTGTCGAGGAGCTCCTTCTGCGACACCAGGGCGCTCGAGCCGAAGCCGTCGTCGGGGACGATGCCCTTGACGATGGTCGGGGCCAGCTTGCTCTTGGCGAACGCGGTCGCGGACTCCTTGGACAGCATCGTGCGCAGCAGCTCCTTGCCGCCGGCGGGGTTCTTCGCCTTGGACGGGACGATGAACGGCTCGCCGGCCTCGGCGCGCAGGGTGCCCTTGGGGGTCTTCTGGTTGCCGTCGAGCGGGAGCTCGCCGATGCCCTTCATGGTGAAGCCGTCCGCGGTCTGCTTCTTCATCTCGTTCTCGATCCACGAGCCCGAGGGGTAGAGCAGAGCAGCCTGGTCCAGGCTCCACTGCGACTGCGCCTGCGTGAACTGCGTGCCCGCGCCGCCCGGCTTCATGTAGCCGGCCTGGATCAGCTCGTAGAAGATGTTCAGGATGTCCTGGATGATCGGGTTCGACCACGCATCCGCCTTGAGGTTCTCCAGCGGGAGGCGCACGTCGTCGCCGCCCTGGATGACCGCCGAGTCGACGACGAGCGTCTGGTAGTACGTCGCCGCCTCCTTGCCCCAGACGAAGAGGTACTTGCCCTTGGCCTTGGCGGCCTCGCCCAGCGCCTTCAGGTCCTGCCAGCTGGTGGGCACCGTGAAGCCGTTGTCCTTGAACAGCTTCTCGGAGTACCAGATGCCGTAGACCGTCATGACGTAGTTCAGGGCCACGAACTTGCCGTCGAAGGTGCCAGGATCCTTGACGCCGCCGTAGAGCGTGTCGCTGATCTTGGTGCCCTCGAGGTTGTTCGCGTCCAGGACGTCGTCGAGCGTCTCGAGCTGGTCCAGGATCGTGTTCCAGCCGATCTGGTTGGCGCCCGAGTTGTCGATGAGGTCCGGCGGGTTGCCGCCGACGAAGCGCGGCTGCAGCTCCTGGGCGATCTTCGTCGAGGACGAGACCTTGACGGTCACGCCGCCGAGCTTCTTGTTGCCCTCCATGACCTTCGCCGCGTTCTCGACGTAGTCCACGCCGTAACCGCCGTTGAAGATGACCGCGTCGACCTTCGAGTTGGCCGCGATGCCGAACGGGTTGTCGGCAGACTTCGTGCCGCCGGCGGCACCGCCGCCGCCACCGCCGCCCGGAGCCGCGCACGACGCCAGGCTGACGCCGAGGGGCACCATGACGGCAGCGAGGGCCGCGCCGCGCAGCAGTGAGCGACGGCTGATGGAAGCGTCTCTGGTTTCCATGTGATTCTTGCCTTCCTAGTGGGTGGTGAGGGAGAGGGGAGGATGGGTCTGTGGGGCTCAGGCGCCGCGACGGAGCCGGTCGAGGTAGCGCGCCTCGAGTGCGGAGTTGTGCTCGTCGCCGCCGGGGATGTTCGCCGAGATGTACATCGGAGGCACCTCGCCGGCGTCCGCGAGGGTGCGGGCGACGCCCAGAGTGAGGAGCTGGGCGATGAACGCGGCGGTGATCGAGGAGATCGCGCCGGCGGAGATCGTGTCGGTGACCTGGAGGGTGGAGTCGCCGTAGGGGGCGAGGTTGTCGATGACGACGTCGGCGATCTCGCTGAGCCGCTTGCCGCTCGGGTGCTTCGGCTCGACGCGCGCGGTGTGCTCGAGGCTCGTCACCGCGATCACCTTGTGGCCGTGCTCCTTGGCCCAGAGCGCCACGCCGACGATCGAGCCGTTGACGCCCGAGTTCGAGGCGATCACGAACACGTCGTTCTCGGTCACCGGGGAGACGGCCATGAGCTCATCGACGACCCACGGCTCGCGCTCGAGCGATCCGGTCAGCACATCGGCGGTGCGCTCGCCGTGCAGGACGATGTCGCGCAGGGCGATGCGGTTGGTGGGGATGAGCCCGCCCGCGCGGCCCGCGATCTCCATCGCGAACGCCTCGGAGTGCCCGGTGCCGAACGCCTGGATGACACCGCCGTCGCGGAGGGCCGCGACGAGCAGGGCGATCGCGGGGTCCAGCGCGCCGTTCTCGGCTTCGGCGGCGAGGCGCTCGAGGCGCGTCTCGGCTTCGCGCAGCAGATCCTGGGGGGAGGCGCTCATCGGGTGGACTCCTTCTTCTGGCGTTTGGTGCCGCGTTCGTCGGGGAACGACTGCCCGCGGCGGTGGGCGGACACGGCCATGGCGCTGGCCGCGAGTCGGGTGGCTGCCTGGCCGAGGGTGCGCTGCGCCACGAGCACGTAGAGCAGGTCGATGACGAGCAGCTGCGCGTGCTTGATGGACAGGTCGTCCGGGCGCTGCGCCGGGTTCTCGGAGGCGGTGATCAGGGCGACGTCGGCGCTGGAGGCGAGCCAGGAGTCGGCGTCGGTGGTGATAGCGACGGTGAGGGCGCCGGCCGCGCGGGCGTGCGACAGCATCTCGATGGTCTCCTCGGTGCGGCCGGTGTTCGAGATCCCGACGGCGACCGATGAGGCGTCCTGCAGCACGGCGCTGGTGAGACCGTCGTGCACGTCGGACCACGAGTGCGCGTTCACCCCGATGCGGTAGAGGCGCCCGCGGAACTCGTCGGCGATGACGCCGCTGCCGCCCACGCCGTAGATGTCGACGTGCCGGGCCTCGGCGATCGCCCGGGCCACGAGCTGGACGTCGTCGAGGTCGAGCAGGCCGGTGGTGATCTCCATGCTCCGCGTGTGCAGGCCGAGCAGCGTCAGCAGCACGCGGTCCGCGGGGTCGTCCTGGCCGATGTCCTCGGCGATGTCGGTGCGCCAGGTCGTGCCGGCGTCGCCGCGGCCCGACTCGGCGGCCACGCCGACGCGGAACTGCGTGTAGCCCTCGAAGCCGATCGCGCGGCAGAACCGGGTGACGGTCGCGGCCGAGGTGCCGGCCTGATCGGCGAGCTCGGTGATCGTGAGCTCGACCGGGGCCGTGGGGTGGGCGGAGATCACGTCGGCGATCTTGGCCATGGCCTTGGGCATCGCGGGACGCCGCAGCGAGATCCGCTGCGCGATCGACAACTCGTTGCCGACGTCCTGCATGAGTGGCACCATAGCCTCCGGTGAAAACGCGTCGTGCTACGACGGGGTTCGGGTGAAAAACATTCTCATCGGCTCCCGGCGGAAAAATCAAGTAGGGCAGATAACAAATTGGGGTTCAACATGCTCGTGATGGGTGTCGACGCGGGTGGGACGTCCACCAGGGCGGTGCTCGCGACCGCGGAGGGCGAGTGCATCGGATACGGTCGCGGTGGCAGTGGAAACCCCACCTCATCGGGGATTCCCACCGCGCTCGCCGGCGTCCGCGGCGCGATCTCCGGGGCCCTTGACGGCACCGGTGCCACCCTCGCCGACGTGGCGGGGATCGTCATCGCGATGGCCGGTCACGATGCGCGCGGCGGCGCGTCGGACTGGATCCTGGATCCGCTCGCTCAGGACGGCTTCGCCGGCACGCTGACGTTCGAGTCCGATCTGCTCGCGATGTATTCGAGCGGCGCGGTCGCCCCGGTGGGGTACGGCGTGGTGTGCGGAACAGGGGCGAGCGCGGTGCGCGTGGAGGGCGGACGCATCGTCGCCACCGCGGACGGTCTGGGCTGGCTGCTCGGCGACCGCGGCAGCGGCTTCTGGATCGGGCGCGGTGCGGCCGCGGCCGCGGTGGACGAGCTCGAGGGGATCGGGCCGTCCACGGTCCTGACGTCCCTGGTGCTGCGGGCGGCCGGGGCCGTGGGGGAGGGGCGGAGCGCGGAGGGGCGCCCCGCAGCCCTCGAGCAGCTGGTCCGGGCGCTCTACACCCGGCGACCGGTGCAGCTTGCCGAGTTCGCGCCGCTCGTGTTCGATGCGGCGGACGCGCAGGATCCCGTCGCGGTCCGGATCCTGACCGATGCCGGCGAGCAGCTCGTCCGCACGCTCGAGCTGGTCAGCGCGCGGCCGGGGCCCGTCGTCGCGGGCGGCAGCATCGTGTCCCGGGACGGCGTCCCGCAGCGGCTGCTGCGCGATCATCTCGCGAACGCGTTCGGCGACCAGCCGTTCGTGCTGGTGGACAGCGGCGCCGCCGGGGCGACCATGCTCGCCCTGCGGCACGCCGGCGTCGCCGTGGACGAGGGAACGCTCGCGCGCGTGCGCACCGGGATCCCGGTCTGACGCGACGGTCCGCCGGGCGGCACGCCGTAGAATCGGAACCCTATGAATCCCGAAGCCCTCGCCGCAGCGATCCTGTCCGTCCTCGTCCCGATCGCGGACGAGCGACGACCCGCGGAGCCGCTGGCGCTCGACGCCGCCGACATCGTGCTGGAGCGTCCGCGCAACCGCGACCACGGCGACTGGGCGACCAACGTCGCCATGCGCCTCGCCAAGCGGCTCGGCACGAATCCGCGGGAGCTCGCGCAGCAGATCGCCGACGGGCTCGCGACGGTGGACGGGATCGCCTCGGCCGAGGTCGCGGGACCCGGCTTCCTCAACGTGCGCCTCGAGGCCGGCGCTGCCGGCGCGCTCGCGAAGGTGATCGTCGATGCGGGCGAGGCCTACGGGCGCAACGACTCGCAGGCCGGGCGCTCGATCAACGTCGAGTTCGTGTCGGCCAACCCGACCGGGCCGCTGCACATCGGGCACACCCGCTGGGCGGCTCTCGGAGACGCGATCGCGCGCCTGCTCGACGCGAGCGGCGCGACCGTCGCCCGCGAGTTCTACATCAACGACGCCGGCGCGCAGATGGAGCGCTTCGCGGGTTCCATCGTCGCGGCCGCGAAGGGCGAGCCCACCCCGGAGGGAGGCTATGCGGGGAGCTACATCGCCGACATCGCGCAGCGCGTGCTCGCAGACCGGCCCGACTTCCTGACCCTCGACGACGCCGAACAGCTGCTCGTCGCGCGCGAGCTCGGCTACCGGTACCAGCTGGCCGAGCAGAAGGAGTCGCTCGCGAAGTTCAACGTCGTCTTCGACGTATGGTTCTCGGAGCGGATCCTGCACGCGAAGGGGGAGGACAGCGGTCCGAGCCTCGTCGACCAGGCGGTCGACCGCCTGCGCGCCCAGGGCCACGTCTTCGACCAGGATGACGCGGTGTGGGTGCGCACCACCGATTTCGGGGACGACAAGGACCGCGTGATCCGCCGCTCGAACGGCGAGTACACCTACTTCGCTGCGGACGCGGCCTACTACCTGAACAAGGGCGACCGGGGCTTCGAGCACAAGATCTACCTGCTCGGCGCCGACCACCACGGCTACGTGCACCGTCTGAAGGCGCTCGCGGGCGCGGCCGGCGACGATCCCGAGAAGGATGTCGAGGTGCTCATCGGGCAGCTCGTGTCGGTGGGTGGGGCGCGCCTCAGCAAGCGCGCGGGCAACATCATCGAGATGGACGACCTGCGCGAGTGGCTCGGCACCGATGCGCTCCGGTACTCGCTGGAGCGCTCACCCGCCGACTCGCCGCTGTCGCTGGATCCGGAGCTGCTGCAGAAGCGCACGAACGACAATCCGGTGTTCTACGTGCAGTACGCGCACGCGCGCACCCACAACGTGGCACGCAACGCCGCCGACTCCGGTGTCGATCGCTCGGTGTTCGCCCCCGAGCTGCTCACGCACGAGACCGAGTCGGCGCTGCTGGGCGCACTGCAGGAGTTCCCTCGGATCGTGGCGTTCGCCGCGGAGGTGCGCGAGCCGCACCGTGTGGCGCGCTACCTGGAGGAGCTCGCCGGGCTCTACCACCGCTGGTACGACAACTGCCGGGTGATCCCGCAGGGCGACGACCCGGTCGAGGACGTGCACCGCACCCGCCTGTGGCTCAACGACGCCACCGGCCAGGTGCTCCGCAACGGTCTCTCGCTGCTGGGGGTCTCGGCGCCGGAGCGGATGTGACATGAGCGGCGCGGACGAGGGCACCCGCCCGACCGAGCCGTATCCGCAGGATCTCGGCCAGGAGCACCCGACGGTGCCGCTGCCGCGCGGCGCCGCGCCCGGTGACGGCGTGCCGCCGCGGCCCCCGCTGCCGTCGGCGCCCGTGGCGGTCGCTCCGCCGCGCCGCCGGGCGCGCTGGCCGTGGGTGCTCGGCGTCGTGCTGGTCGTGCTCGCCGGGATCGTGGTCGGCGGCGAGTTCGTCGCGCGCGCCGTGGTCGCCCAGCAGATCCGCTCCCAGGTGATCACGGCCCTGAAGCTCCCGGCGGACCAGCAGCTCGACGTCGCCGTCGGCGGGATCGTGCTGCCGCAGCTCGTCGCCGGACGCCTGGACGACGTCCATCTGTCGACGAAGAGCGTCGCGATCGGGCCGATCACGAGCGCGGTCGACGTCGACGCGACGGGCGTGCCGATCCGCGGCGGCGCCCTCGGCAGCGCCACCGGCACCTTCCGCATCACGGCCGATCAGCTCGAGGCGGCGGTCAAGGCTGCTGCGGGCGCGTCGACGCCGATCGAGTCGGTGACCATCGACGGCGCCGGGGTGAAGGCCGCGGGCACGGTGTCGCTGTTCGGTGCGAGCGTGCCCCTCGCCCTCGCGCTCACTCCGGGGGCGGAGAACGGCGAGCTCACCTTCACGCCGACCTCGGCGTCGATCGGAGCGCTCACCGTCGACCCCGACACGGTCGCCTCGTCGCCGTTCGGCGCGGCGCTCAAGCCGCTCTTCGCGACGCAGAAGGTCTGCATCGCAGACCGGCTCCCCGCCGGCGTGCACCTGGGCGGGCTGCGGGTGAAGGACGGGGAGCTGATCGCCACCTTCACCGCGGACAGCGCGATCACGACGGATCCTGCGCTGCTCGAGAACGGCACCTGCCCGGCGTCCTGAGTCAGCGAGTCCCGCCCCGCTCCGCCTTCAGGGCCTCGCGCGCGGCGTCGCGTTCGGTCGTGGTCGCGGCCAGCAGACGCTCTGCCCGGTCCAGCCGACGCTCCGCGAACGAGCGCGGCCGTCCCGAGGTGCGATCCTCGCCGTCCTCCACACCGGTGATGATCCAGGCGCCCGCCAGCAGGACGACCTGCGAGGAGAGGTTGAGCCACAGCAGCAGCGCGATGAGCGCGGCGAAGGAGGCGAGCAGCGGATTCGCGGAGGCGCTGCGGACGAACAGCGTCGACAGCTGCTGCAGCACGAGCAGGCCCGCGCCGCCGATCGCGGCGCCCGCCCACAGGGTCCTCGCATCGGCGCGCACCCCGGAGAGCACGGCGAAGACCGACGCCACGAGCGCGGTGTCGAGGGCGAAGACGACGACCAGCGACACGATCCGCTCCGTCCATGCCGCGGCGACCGCATGCTCGGCGCCCAGGAGGACGGCGATCCGGTCGATGCCGAACGAGCCGATCACCGTCGCCGCGGCCGAGAGCGCGAAGCCGACGCCGATCCCGGCGGCGAGTCCGAGGTTGCGCAGGATCACCCAGTACCACTGCACGTCGTCGGCCAGGCGGCCGGCGAGGGTGCGCAGCGCGATGCGCAGCGACCCGATCGCGCCGAGAGCCGCCCCGATGAGGCCGACGAGCGAGGCGGCGCCCGCGATCGAGAGGCCCGTCGGCGCCGCGATCGTCGTGGGGTCGATGAGCCCGTCGGATCCGATCAGCCCGGGCACGGCGGCGTCGACGGCCCGGACGAGCGCGGCGAGCGCCTGCCTGTTGCCGGACAGCCAGAGCCCCGCGACGGAGAAGCCCAGCAGCACCGCGGCGAAGACGCTGAACAGCGCGCGGTAGGTGATGCCGTCCGCCAGGGCGGGGCCGTGCTTCTCCGCGTACAGCAGCCAGGTGCGCACCGCCCGCCAGCGCAGCACGCGTGCCAGCATCGCGTCGATCCGCTTCTGGATCCGCGTCTTCTCTGCCGGTGCGTGCTCGGAGTCGGTGCGGGTGCCCATGCGTCGAGCGTAGCGAGAGGGGTGGGTGAGGTCGGCGCCCCTTGACGCGGGGTAGGGGGGATGGGGTAGTGAGCGGCGCCGAAGGCGGCGGACCGTCACTTTCGGTGCACGCTCACGTCTCCGTCGCGACGACCTCGGCCTTGAACCCCTCGCTGTTCTCCAGCCAGCCCGCGTAGTGGTCGGGTCCGCCCGCGTGCGGGTACCGATCGTCGTACAGCGCGTTCCAGCCGTGCTCCGGCGCCTCGGCCATCAGGCGGTCGACGTCGCTCCTCGACCCGCCGTGGAAGGCGAGGTGGTTGAGGCCGGGAAGCCTGCGGTCATGCCTTTCGCCGCGCAGTCCGGGGGGCACGCAGACGGTGAGATAGGAGTCATCCGCCCGCCAGGAGCTTCCGTCCTCCCAGGCGGCGTCGAGCGCGAAGCCCAGGCGGTCCAGGAGCCAGGACCACTCGGACCGCGCGCGATCCAGATCCGCGACCCACAGCTCGACATGATGGAATCCGCGCACGATCACATCCAAGCAGGTCGGGTGCCGCGCGGCCGTCACACCCGTCGGGTCGGGGCAGTGCGGTGCTCTAGAATTCTCAGAACCCGGCCCGCTCTGGGCCGCGCTCGAAACCCGAGTCCCACACGACGATTGGTGCCCTGTGCTTTCCGCATCGCCCGACGACGCGCTCGCTCCGGCCTGGCTGGTAATCCCGGCCGATCCGAACGGACTCGCCCCGGGGGTGTGGCCCGCGTCCGCGCGCCGCGACGCAGACGGAGAGCTCGAGCTCGGCGGCGTGGGCGTCGCCGAACTGCGTGCACGATTCGGCACGCCGCTGTACGTGCTCGACGAGGCGGAGGCGCGCTCCCATGCGGCCCGGATCCGGAGCGCCTTCCACGACGCGGCCGCCGCGCACGGAACCAAGGCGCGCGTCTACTACGCCGGCAAGGCGTTCCTCAGCACCGAGGTCGCCCGGTGGGTGACGCAGGAGGGGCTCCGCGTCGACGTCTGCAGCGG
>JABLTH010028515.1_pt1 | contig 10913 bp, 11 predicted proteins | sample 7875711 | NCBI WGS metagenome assembly JABLTH01 (sample SAMN14941262, study PRJNA633318) | bioreactor metagenome | isolation source: bioreactor | place: China | collected 2019-03-05 | reverse complement strand
CGCGTCGCCGGCGTTGCGGGCTCGAGCCCCGAGACGGTCTCTGCGCGCGCGAGCACGACGCGACGCCTGCCGGCAACGAGCTCGGCGAGCAGCTCCTTCGCGGCCGCGCCGCCGATCTGCCGCAGCGTCTCGGCTGCGAGGACGAGGTCGAGAAGCGGACCCGGGAGCGCGACGCGCCCGGCTTCGTGCAGCACCGCCGCGAGGCCGATCACGCCGACGCCGGCGCCGCCGTCGCTCTCCGGCAGCGCGAGCCCGAGGTAGCCCAGCTCGGCGAGCTGCTCGTAGAGCTTCGGCGCGAAGCCCTCGGGGCCTTCCATCACCTCGCGGCCGGCGGAGAGCGGGCTCTCGCGCTCTAGCAGCTCGCGGGTCGAGCTCTTGAGCAGGGCGCGGTCGTCGTCGAGCTCGAATCTCATGGCTACCTCGCGTCCGGAAGCTGCAGCACGCGCTTCGAGAGGATGTTGCGCTGGATCTCGGACGATCCCGCATAGATGGTTCCGGCCCGGCACCACTGCGCTTCGTAGGCCCAGTCCATCTCCGGCCGCGCGTGCGGGGCGCGGCGCGTGAGCTGCGCCTGCGGGCCGAGCAGATCGAGCGCCGTGTCGGCGAGCCGCTTCGCGTACTCCGACCAGTAGAGCTTCTCGATCGACGCCTCGGGCCCCGGCTTCTGGCCGCTCTCGAGCGTCGCCAGATTGCGAAGGCCGTTCGCGCGCATCACCTCGTTCTCGGCCACGAGCCGCCCGATCTTCTCGCGAACGTCGGCGCGAGACAGGATGCCTCGCTCGCGGCAGCCGGCGACGAGGTCCGCGAGGTAGCCGTCGTACTGCGCCGGATACGCGAGCGACATCGCGCCGCGCTCGTAGGAGAGGACCGTCATCGCGATCCGCCAGCCCTCGCCGATCTTGCCGACGATGTGCTCGCGCTTCGCGAGCGCGCCGTCGAAGAACACCTCCCCGAACTCGCTCTCGCCGGAGATCTGCTTGATGCCGCGCACCTCGACGCCCTTCTGGTGCAGCGGCACGAGGAAGAACGAGATCCCTCCGTAGCGGTCGTTCGGGTCGGTGCGCGCGAGGACGAAGATCCAGTCGGCCCACGGCCCGAAGGTCGTCCACACCTTCTGGCCGGTGATCCGGAAATCCTGCCCGTCGGGCTCGGCGCGCGTTCGCAGGGCGGCGAGGTCGCTGCCCGCATCGGGCTCGCTGAAGCCCTGACACCAGATCTCTTCCGCCGCGAGCATCTTCGGGATGAAGCGCCGGCGGAGCTCCTCGCTCCCGTGGTGGATCAGCGCCGGGCCGAGCAGCGAGATGCCGAGGACGTTCGGGATCGGCGGGGCGTCGGCGCGGAAGGTCTCCTCGGTGTAGATCGCCTTCTCGATGGCGGTTGCGCCCCGGCCGCCCCACTCCCTGGGCCAATCCATGCCCAGGTAGCCCGCGGCGTTCAGAGTCTTCTGCCAGGCGCGCCGGACCTCGAACAGGCTGTCCTCGTCGTGTCGCGGGTCGCGCTGCTCGGCGGTGAAGGGGCGCTGCAGGTTCGCGGCGAGCCAGCCTCGCAGCTCCTCGCGGAAGCGTTCGTGTTCGGGACGGAACTGGAGGTCCATGGATTCCTCGGCGGCGGTTCGGACGGCCAAATGTCGCCGTCGGGGCGAGGAGCGTCAACGGCGCGGGATCGGCGCCCCGGCGCCGCACCGGCCGCCGTCCGGGGGATCGCCCCCGCAATCTGCACCTTGGCGCTCATTTCTCAGCATTCATTCCACAATCTCCCTGCGAACCGCTTACAATGCGGGCATTGGGAACCGGGGCGCGGGCGGGCGGGGCCGCCGGCGCCATGAGGGGGAGGCGGGATGAAGTCGCTGATCGAAGCAATCGTGCGGGCCCTGGTCGATAAACCGGACGAGGTACAGATCAAAGAAGTGATCGGGGAGCACGCTCACGTGCTCGAGCTGCGGGTTGCCAAGGAAGACCTCGGCAAGGTGATCGGCAAGTCGGGCGCTCACGCGTCGGCCATCCGGACCATCATGGCGGCGGCCAGCGGCAAGGAGAAGAAGCGCTACATCCTCGAGATCATCGAGCACTGATCCCGGCAGGCGGCGGCTCTGATAGGATCGCGGGTTCCGTTCCGGGCCGCGACCAGGAGGACCCATGAAGGCCGCTCCGCCGAAGATCGATGCTCCGTTCACGCTCGGCGCGCAGATCGAAGCGCGTGCCGCCCACCCCGAGATCGGCGACCGCGAATTCCTCGTCCAGCACGAGCGCTCCTGGACCTACCGGCAGTACCGCGACGAGTGCGTGCGCGTCGCGCATCTGCTCCGCCGGCGGCTCGGGGCGTGCGACGAGGCGCGGCCCGGCCACGTCGCGATGCTGCTCGAGAACCACCTCGAGCTGCTCTCGCTGTACGGCGCGTGCGGATACGCCGGAATGACGCTTTTCGGCGTCAACACGGGGCTGCGCGGCGAGACGCTCGCGGGCGTGCTCAATCAGTCGCGTGCGCGCCTGCTCGTGGTCGACGAGATCTTCCTGCCGGAGCTCGAACGGGTTCGCGGCAAGCTCGAGTGCGTCGCGCCCGAGAACGTCCTCGTGCTCTCCGCGCGCGGCGGGCGTGCGCGTGCCGAGAACGACTTCCTCGCCTGCCTCGACGCGGAAGTCGGGCCCGCCGGAACGTCGCTGGACGCGCCCGATGCGGCCGTCGCACCCGACCAGCCGCTCATGGTGATCTACACGTCGGGGACGACGGGCCTTCCCAAGGGCATCCAGAACAACCACTTCAAGCTGCTCGCGATCGGCGTCGCCGTGTCGACCAACGTCGAGCTCGGCCCCGACGACTGCGGCTACGCCTGCATGCCGCTCTTCCACTCGAACTCGATCTTCCTCGGCTTCCAGCCGGCGCTGCGCGCGTGCGCGCGGCTCGCGCTGCGCGAGCGGTTCAGCGCGAGCCAGTTCGTTCCGGACGTCCTGCGGCACGGCGTGACGTGGTGGAACTACGTGGGCGAGCCCGTCCACTACATCCTCGGCGCGATCGAGAAGCAGTACGGGGGAGACGAGGAGCGGATCCTCGCGCAGATCGCGCGAGATCCTCGCAACCGCCTGACGCATGCGATCGGCAACGGAGCGTCGCCGCCGGACATCGATCGCTTCACCCGCTGGCTCGGCCTCGAGGACATGTTCGAGCTCTACGGCTCGACCGAGGCGGCGATCTCGACCTTCCGTCGCAAGACCGACCCGCGCGGCTCCGTGGGCGAGATCACGGACGAGACCGTGAAGATCCTCGCCGAGACCGGGGCCGAGTGCCCGCCCGCGAGTCTCGGCCCGGACGGAAAGATCCTCAACTACGCCGAGGCCGTCGGCGAGATCTGCCGCGTCGCGCCGAACACGGGCCTGTTCCAGGGCTACTTCGACAATCCGGACGCAAATCTCTCGAAGTACCGCGACGGCGTCTACCACTCGGGAGACCTCGGCCACGTCGTCGTCCGCGACGGCCGGCGGTACTTGTACTTCGACGGCCGGACCGACGACTGGATCCGCAAGGACGGAGAGAACTTCTCGGCGGCGCAGGTCGCGCGGCTGCTCGGAGAGCATCCCGACGTCGTCCTCGCGGCGGCCTACGGCGTGCCGTGCGCCGTCTCCGACGAGCTCGTGATGGCGGCGCTCAAGCTGCGCCCCGGCGCACGCTTCGATCCCGCCGAGTTCTTCGAGTTCTGCGAGCGGCAGGTGCGCGAGGGCGGGATGGACCGCAAGTGGTTCCCCGACTTCGTGCGGGTGGTCGGCGATTTCGAGTACACGGGGACGACGAAGATCCTGGTCCGGAACCTGAAGCGCGATCACTTCGACGTTCGTCGCCTCCCGGGCGAAGCGCTCTACTGGCGCACGCGCGGCGACGCGGGGTTCCGGCCCTTCACCCGCGGAGACTACGACCGGCTCCGCGAGGAGTTCGCAGCGGCCGAGCGGCTCGCGCTTCTCGATCGCTGAAGCGGCAAGACTACCGGATTCCTGACGCTCGTTACGAAATCGTGCTCCGCGAGCGCCGGTTTGCGTGCCCGTGCGCCGCGGCGCGAACGTGCGGCGAAGCGGAGAAGCCAAGCCGGGGGCAGGGCTTTCCCGCTCGCCTGCACATGGGGCCGAATCGGCCCGTAGCTTGCATCCGGTTCTCCTCGTCTACGTGAGGGCCGTCACCAAAGGCTCTCGACGAGGGGATCCGATGGACGCGAGATTCAGCGCCGACGAGCACTTCCAGAAGGGCCAGGAGTGGCTGCGCGCGGGCCAGCCCGGTGCGGCCCTCGAGCACTTCCGCGCGGCCCACGCGCTGCAGCGCGACAACGCGCGGTACCGCTCGTTCTACGGGCTCTGCATCGGGCTCGTCGAGCGCCGCTTCAGCAAGGCGCTCGAGCTGTGCAACGCCGCCGTGAAGGACGAGTTCTTCAACCCCGATCTCTATCTCAACCTCGCGCGCGTCCACATGGCGTTCGGCTTCAAGGCCGAGGGAATGCGCTATCTGCGGCGCGCGCTCATGATCGACCCGTCGAACGCGGCGGCGCAGGCCGAGCTCGCACGCCTCGGACAGCGCCAGCGCCCCGTGCTCGGATTCCTGCCGCGCCGGCACCTGCTGAACCGCTGGCTCGGTCGCGCACGCCAGCGGCTCGGCGTCGCCGAGGGGGTCGGCGCAGGGTAGAGCGCGCCGTCCGAGGTTGACTTCGCCCGGGCGATCCCGTACATCACGCGCGCACGCCGAACGACCGGCGCGGGGGAGCCCGTGGGCAGCGTCATCAAGAAGCGCCGTAAGAAGATGCGCAAGCACAAGAAGAAGAAGCTCCTCAAGCGCGCCCGCCACAAGCGCAAGCGCTAGCGGCCGACCGCCCCGCAAGTCCCGCCGAGTCGCGCCCGGCCCCCGAATCCTGCGGGGCGAATGGGCGGCTGCGACCCCGTCGCGCCGCGACGACCGGGCGCGCGCCGGGCGCTCTGCGCTCGCCCGGAGGCGCGCGACGAGTGCCGCGGCGCGAAAAAAAATCCGCCCCCCGGACTCGCCTCGCGGCCGTCGCTCCGCCGTGTAGGGCGCGGCGCGAAATGGCCGTTTCCGGGCCTCCGGCGCCCGTTTCGCGAATTCGACCCTTCGAAGATTCGGCCGGTTGCTCGCAGCTCTGGCACCCATCCCGCTGTTTTTTTTGCAGATCTCGCTTGACGACCCCGAAAATCTGGTGTTAGGGTCAGCCGCAACAGTGGCTCTAGTGCCGCGGATTGCGACGAGAAGGCGATCGATTTGCCGTCAAGTCGCAGGTTCTGGACTCCGATAGGGGCCGTTGAGTCACCGGTCGTGAAGGTTTCGTCCGGTGACAGGGGGCGTCGAAGCCCCGCTCGGGCCCGGAGCAGAGCTGCTCCGACACTCGAGACCACGAACAGGGGGGTGACCCAGGTATGGCAGCTCGTAAGAAGGCGACCCGGAAGAAGGCAGCTCGCAAGGCGACGCGGAAGAAGGGCGCCAGGAAGGCCACGCGCAAGAAGGCCGGTCGCAAGAAGGCCGCCAAGAAGGCCGGTCGCAAGAAGGGTGGTCGCAAGAAGGCCGCTCGCAAGAAGGCGACCCGCCGCCGCCGCAAGGCGGCTGCCGCTCCCGCGATGGAAGGCTAGCTCCTCGCGGAAGCCAGGGTATGCCTTCCTCGCGGAAGGCATCGGGCCCCGGCCGGCGTGTAGCCGGCCGGGGTTTCCTTTTGTGCGGCCGCGCCAGCGAGGGCGGACGGTGTTGGCGCGCGTGCGGTCGTGCCGTACGCTGCCGGCCCCGGACACACACGAGGTCGAGCGCCGATGGCCCGCATCACCGTCGAAGACTGCATCGAGAGGGTCCCCAACCGGTTCCACCTGGTACAGATGGCTTCCATTCGGACCAAGCAGCTCAAGAAGGGCGCCCGTGCGCTGGTCGGGAGCGAGGGCAACAAGGAAGTCGTCATGGCGCTGCGCGAGATCGCAGCGGGTCTGATCCGGCCCGACTACGCCGACGGCGAGGGGCCCGACTCGGCGGCGTAGGCCGCCTGCGTGGCGGCCCGGTCCGGCGTCGCGAAGGCGAGCACGGCTGGCCGCGCGGATCAGGAGATCGACACCTCGACGGGGAGGCGGAACACGAAGGTGCTCCCGCGCCCCACCTCGCTCGAGAGCGCGAGACTGCCGCCGAGCAGGCGCACCAGCTCGCGCACCAGCGCGAGGCCGAGCCCCGATCCGCGGAAGCGCGACGCGTGCGGCTCGTCGACCTGGTAGAACGCGTCGAAGACGAACTGCTGGTCGTCGGGGCAGATCCCGATTCCCTCGTCCTCGACGGCGCAGACGAGCTCGCCGCCCGTCACCTCGGCGCGGATCTCGATGCGCCCGCGCTCGGTGAACTTCGCAGCGTTGTCGAGCAGCAGGAAGAGGATCTGGTTCACGCGCGCGAGGTCGGTGCGGATCTTCGGGAACGGCTCGCCGAGCCGCTTCTCGATGCGGACCTGCTTGCCCGCGAGGGTGTCCTGCACGCTGAAGATGGCCTCGTCGATCACTTCGCGGAAGCTCACGTCCGAGATCTCGACCGCGAGCTCGCCCTGCCGGACGCGCCACAGGTCGAGGATGTTCTGGAGCGTCCTCAGGAAGGCCGTGCCGTCGTCGAGCGCCGCGCGCAGATCGGTCTTGGCCGATTCGGAGAGCGCCGCGTCCTCGTTCGCGAGGACGGCGATGATCGTCTCGATGATGCCGTTGAGCGGCGTTCGCAGCTCGCACGACATCTTTTCGAGAAAGTCGTTCTTGAGGCGCTCGACCTTCCCGAGCCGCTCCTCCTTGCGCAGCAGCTCGATGTCCTGCGCGAAGAGCGCCTCGGAGAGCTTGAAGATCTCTTCGCCCTTGCGCTCGGCCTGGTCCGCGTGGACGCGAAGCTGCGCCTCGAGGGCTTCGGCGCGCTGCGCGAGCCGCAGGTGATCGATCCGCTCGGAAAGGCGCGCCGCGAGGCGCTCGATGTCGCGGCACGCGCCGGCGTCGATCGCGCCGGGTGCGCCGGCGACGAGCGCTCCGAATCGCAGGCCGCGCCATGCGAGCGGCACCGCGAGAGCGCCGCCTGCGGCGGCGGGGCCGAGCGCGAGCGGGGCCGCGAGAAGCCGCGACGTGCCCTCCGCGAGGACGCCGCACAGCGCGGGGACGAGCGCTTCGGAGGCGGCGCGCACGGTGTCCGGCCCGCCGATTCCCGCCGCCGCGAGCAGGCGCAGCGACGGCGACGGCTCCTCGCCGGCGACGAGCACGAGCGCGAGGCCGCCCGGCAGGCGCGCGTGGACGCGACGGGCGGCCGCGCGCGCGAGGGCGCCGACGGCGTCGCCGGCCGGGGCTGCTCCCGGCATCGCTGCGGCGTCTGCGGGCGCGCTCACGGACGGCGTCCCGGCCCCGTCAGAACCGCTCGTCCGAGTCGATCTCGAACGGATCGAGGCTCTTCTCGTCGCGGTCGGCGGCCTCGGAGGCCGGTCCGTCGAGCGCGAGGCGCGTGCGGAAGTCGTCGGGGTTCGTCGCGGCCGCGAGCGCGGTCTCGATCGAGATCTTGTTGGCCCGCAGCAGGTCGAGGACGTGCTGGTCGAAGGTCTGCATCTGCTCCGTTCGCCCGCGTGCGATGTAGTCGGTGATTTCCGCCGTCCGCGAGGCGTCCTTGATGCACTCCTGGATCGAGCGCGTGCTGCGCATGATCTCGACCGCCGGCACGCGGCCGTCGCCCTTCTTGTTGGGAAGCAGCCGGAGCGAGACGACGGCTCTCAGGTTCTCGGCGAGCCGCGTGCGCACCTGCGGCTGCTCCACCGTCGGGAAGAACGAGACGAGGCGCGTGATGGTCGACGCGACGTCGCTCGTGTGGATCGACGAGAAGACGAGGTGGCCGGTCTCGGCGGCCTTGAGCGAAGTGTCGACGGTCTCGAGATCGCGCATCTCGCCGACCATGATGACGTCCGGGTCCTGCCGCAGGGCGGCGCGCAGGGCGCCCGGGAACGAGCCCGTGTCCGTCCCGATCTCGCGCTGCGTGATGATGCTCTGGTCGTGGGTGAAGACGAACTCGATCGGGTCCTCGATGGTGACGATCTTGGCGCGTCGATCGCGGTTGATCTCGTTGATCATCGTCGCGAGCGTGGTCGACTTGCCCATGCCCGTCGCGCCGGTGACGAGCACGTAGCCGCGCTGGAGGCGCGTGATCTGGCGCAGCGCGGACGGCAGGTTGAGATCCTCGAAGCTTCGGATCTGGGGCGGGATCACGCGCAGCACGACGTTGAGGCACCGGCGCTGGCGCGAGATGTTGGCGCGGAAGCGCCCCTCGCCGGGAAGGTCGAATGCGAGGTCGAGCTCGCTGAACGGCGCGTCCGGACGGCGGTCGTCGCCCTCGAGCAGGACGTGCGCGATCTCCTCGGTGTCCTCGGGGGTGAGCACCTTGTAGCGCAGCTCGACGAGCTCGCCGTGGAAGCGGTAGAGCGGCAGGTAGCCGACCTGGAAATGGATGTCGGATGCGCCCTTCTCGAGTCCGAGGCGAAGGAGCCGGCAGACCTTCTCCCGATCCATGTAGGGCTCCTTCGGCGCGGCCGGAGCGCGGCGCACTCCTGCGCCGCTGTATCGGCCGGCCGGCCTCCCCCTTGACCCGACCGCCGGGGCGCGAGACCGACTAAGCTCCCGGGCCCGGGCGCACGCGCCCGGGCGAGAAGGGGGCGACGTGGTCCGACCGCGACTTCGTTCGAGGCGTTCGCGCGCTCCGGCGCTCGCTGCCGTCGTGTTGCCCGTGCTGGCCGGGCTCGCGCCGGGCCTGCACGCGCGGCCCGCCGCGGCACAGGAGCCGGGCGGGCCTCCCGTCCGGCTCGACCGCCTGATGAAGCTCCCCGACACGGTCGAGTACGACGTCGAGCGCCGCGGGGGCGCCACGCGCACCGAGTGGCGAAGCCGCTTCAGCGAGGCGCGAACCGCAGCCGCGACCGCGAAGAAGGATCTCGACGCGGCCATGGCCAAGCTCGAGAAGGCGGCGGCGGGCTCCGACTCGTGGCGCTTCGTTCCGCCGGGCGGAGACGTGACGGCCGAGAACCAGGACAACATCCGCCTGCGAATGGACGTCAACAAGAAGCGCGAGGCGCACGACTACGCAGAAAAGCGTCTCAAGGACCTCGAGATCGAGGCGAACCTCGCCTCGGTCCCCGACGACTGGCGGAACTGAAGTCGGACCCCGGATCTCGCCGCGAGGCGAGACGGCGCTCAGGCCTCCTGGCCGCGCTTGCCCTTCGGCGAAGGAGCGCGGCCGGCGTCGTGCCCTGGGCGGCGCGTGAACTCGGCGAGCAGCGTGAACGAGACCGAGAGCAGCACCGGGCCGACGAACAGGCCGAGCACGCCGAACGCCGAGAGGCCGCCGAGGACGCCGAAGAACACGAGCAGGAACGGGATTCGCGCGGTCCCGCCGATCAGGAGCGGCCGGAGCCAGTTGTCGGCCGTGCTGACGACGAGGCCTCCCTAGAGCGCGAGGCCGAGCGCCGACGCCTTCTCCCCCGTGAGCGCGAGCCAGACCGCGGCCGGGATCCACACCAGCGCGGTCCCGACCGGAACGAACGACGCGAGGGCCGTCAGCGCGCCGAGCGCGACGGGAACGCCCGTTCCGGCGACCGCGAAGCCGATGCCGGCGAGCGTGCCCTGCACCAGCGCCGTACCGAGCAGGCCGAACACGACGCCGCGGATCGACTCGCCGACGCGTTCGAGGAAGCCCTCCGACGCGTAGGGCAGCAGGACCAGCGCCATTCGCCGGCCGTCCATCGCGAGGCGCTCGCCGTCGATGTAGAGGCAGAACAGCACGATCAGCGTGATCGCAACGCTCAGCACGTTGTGCGCGACGGCGCCGGCCATGTCGACGAGCCGGCTCGAGACCGCAGCGCCGTAGCTCTGCACCCATCCCGCGATCACGGCCGGGTCGAGGACATCGATGCGCCGGTAGCGCTGGAGCCGCTCGACGAGCCACTGCTGCTGCGTCACCCAGCCGGGAAGCGGCGCGCCCTGCGCGATCCACTCCTGCACGCCGGTGACGAGCCGCGTCGCCTCGCTGCCGAGGTTCGCGAGCAGGATCGTGAGCGGAACGCCGAGGGTGAGGAAGATGACGGCCGTGAACAGCGCGGCCGTCAGAATGGGCCGCCGCGTCGCTTCGCGAACGCGCCGGAACAGCGGCCACGTCATGAGCGCGATGAGCGCGGCCCAGGCCGTGGGAACGAGGAACGGCTGCAGCACGAGGAACGCGCCGGCGGCGAGCGCGCTGCCGGCGGCGACGCGCGCGACGGCGAGGCCCACGCGGGGCGTCTCAGTGCTCATCGCCCACCGCCCGGCCGGCGGCCGGTACGAGCGCGAGCGCCGGCACCGCGAGCAGCGCCGTCGCGGCGAAGTAGCTCGCATAGCCGAGCGTGCCCGCCCCCGCGCCCGAGAGCGGCCCCGTGACCAGGCGCGGCGCGAGCGAGAGCGCCGAGAGGCTCGCGAACTGAACGGCCGCGTGCTGCTTCTCGCACGCGCGCATCAGCAGGCTGAGAAAGGCCGCGGTCGCGAGCCCGGTGCAGAACGACTCGACGATCGACGCGGCCCACAGCCCCGCGCGGCCGGAGCCGGGCGCCCACGCGACGGCGGCGTAGCCGAGGTTCGACAGCATCGCGAGCGCGCCGAAGACGAGCAGCGATGGAACGAGCCCGCGCGTGCGGACCGCGGCGCCGCCGGCGAGCGCGCCGCCGATCGTCGCGAGCGATCCGGCGGCCGTCGAGACGGCGCCGATCTCCTCGAGGCTCACGCCGCGGTCGACCCAGAACGGCTTGATCATCGGCCCCATGCTGAGGTCCGCGAGCCGATAGAGCAAGACGAAAGCGAAGAGCGCCGCGGCGCCCGGCCGCGAGAGCCAGCGGCGCATGGCGGGCCAGGTCGTGCCGGGCTCGGCGCGGGACGTCT
>JABLTH010044697.1_pt1 | contig 10916 bp, 9 predicted proteins | sample 7875711 | NCBI WGS metagenome assembly JABLTH01 (sample SAMN14941262, study PRJNA633318) | bioreactor metagenome | isolation source: bioreactor | place: China | collected 2019-03-05 | reverse complement strand
GCCGCGCTGCTGCCGGCGCGGTGCGCGCCGGCAGCAGCGGCGACCGCCGATACCTCGGCACACCTCGCCATCGTCGTGCCCGCCCACAATGAGGCGGCCGACATCGCCGCGACGGTCACCGCGCTGCGCGCGCAGGCCGCCGGAGATGCCCGCTGCGAGCTGGTCGTGGTGGCCGACAACTGCGACGACGACACCGCGGCGCAAGCCGCCGCCGCCGGCGCGCGCGTGCTGGTGCGCCACGCGCCGGCGGCACGCGGCAAGGGCCAAGCCCTGGCTTTCGCCTTCGCGCGGCTGCCGCGCGCCGACTGGTACCTGGTGGTCGACGCCGACAGCCGCCTCGATCCCGGCTTCCTGCCGGCGCTGCGCCAAGCCATGGCCAGCGGCGCGGGCGCGCTGCAGGCTCGCTACCTGGCGCGCGAGGACGGCGGCCCGCGCGCCGCGCTGGCTCAGCTCGCCTGGTTCGGCTGGAACCTGGTGCGGCCGCGCGGACGCGCCCGCCTGGGCCTGTCGGCGGGCATCCTCGGCAATGGCTTCGCACTGGCGCGGCACACGCTGGAACGCGTGCCCTACGACGCCGCCTCCATCGTCGAGGACGCCGAGTACCACCTGCGCCTGGTACGCGCCGGCCTGAGCGTGCAATGGATGGACGACGCCACCGTGCGCGCCGCGCCGCCGCCCGACCGTGCGGCCGCCGCCGCCCAGCGCGCGCGCTGGACCGGCGGACGGCTGGCGCTGTTGCGCGCCGAGCTGCCCGGCCTGCTGCGCGCGCTGCTGTGCGGGCCGGTGCGCGGCAGCCGCGCCGCCCTCGCCGACCTCGCCTGCGACCTGCTGCTGCCGCCGCTGACACTGCTGGTAGCCGCCACGCTGTCCCTGCTGGCACTTGAGGCGCTGGCACCATCGCGCCCGCTGCTGCTGGGCGCCGCCGCCGTGCTCGGCGCGGTCGCCTTCCACGTAATCGCGGCAATGCGGCTGGGCCGGGCGGAGCCGCGCCACTGGCTGGCCCTGCTGCGCCTGCCCGCCCATCTGCTGTGGTCGCTGGCACTGCTGCCGCGCACGCTGCACGCCGCGCACGCCCGCACTACATGGGTACGCACGCCGCGTGCCCGCGCCCCCCAAGAGGAGACCCGCCATGCCGACTGAAATCTCCCATTACCAGTCCAGCAGCCCGGCCAGCGACACACCGCGGCCCCCCGCACACGGCCTGGCGATCCTGGTCGTCACCTACAACTCGGCAGGCGAGATCCTGCGCCTGCTGGACAGCCTGCGCCCGAGCGAGCGGCCGGCCGACTGGCAGCTAATCGTGGTCGACAACGCCTCACGCGACGGCAGCGCCGACCTGGTCGCCGCCCACCACCCCTGGGCCACGCTGGTGCGCAGCCCGCGCAACCTCGGCTTCGCCGGCGCGGTCAACCTCGCCGCCAGTCATGCCGACGCGGACATCCTTCTGCTGCTCAATCCGGACGCGTCGGCCACGCCGGCCTGCATCGCACAAGGCCTGCAGCGCATGTGGTCGGAGCCGCGCGTCGGCATCGCCGGCGGACGCCTGCTGGGCGACGATGGCAGCGACCAGCCCTCGGCTCGGCGCTTCCCGTCCCTGCTCAATGACGCGCTGGCGCTGAGCGGACTGGCCGCGCGCTTCCCGCGCTCGCGCCTGTGCGGCCGCGCGGACCGCACCTGGTGCGATCCCGCCTTGGCAGCCGAGGTCGACTGGGTGCCAGGCGCCTTCACCTTCGTGCGCTCGGCGCTGTTCGCGGCGCTCGGCGGCTTCGACCTGCGCTTCTTCCTCTACTACGAAGAGGTGGACCTGTGCCGGCGCGCGCGCGGCCTCGGCTACACCGTGCAGTACTGGCCCGAACTGCGCGTGCGGCACACCGGCGGTGTCTCGGCGCGCAGCCACAGCCGCGCCACCGGCAGCGACTTCTCCGGCTCCGGCGCCCAGCTCACGCTGTGGCGCATGCGCAGCGGCCTGCTGTATTACCGCAAGCACCACGGCTGGCTGATGGCCTGGGCCAGCAACCGGCTCGAAGCCGCCTGGCACGGCCTGCGCGCGCTGCGCCACCGGCGCTTCGCCGAAACCGGCAGCGTGCACGGCGACAAGTACCGGCAGTCGCGCCAGCGTGTGGTGCAGTTGCGCCGCGCCTGGAACGAGACCATGGGCGGGCGCGTTTCGCCGCCCACGCCGTGGTGAGGCACGTGGCAGGCCAGACGAAGGAGAGGACGATGCTCGAGCAACTGCGCGAAGACTGGCGGACCTACGAACGCGACATCTGGCGCCAGGGCCTGTGGGTGATGGCGGTGTACCGCTTCGGCCGCTGGCGTTACCGCGTGCGCCCGGCGCTGCTGCGGCGCCCGCTGTCATTCGTCTACAAGCTGTTGAAGATCACCGGCCAGATCCTCACCGGCATCGACCTGCCGTGCGAGACGCAGGTGGGGCGGCGCCTGCTGATCGAGCACTTCGGCGGCATCATCATCAGCGGCGACACGGTGATCGGCGACGACGTGGTGATCCGCCACGGCGTCACGCTGGGACTGCGGCGCACCGGCGAGCGCGGTGCGCCGGTGATCGGCAACGGGGTGGACATCGGCGCCGGCGCCAAGGTGCTGGGCGCGGTGCGCATCGGCGACGGTGCCGTGATCGGCGCCAATGCGGTGGTGCTGTGCGACGTGCCGCCCGGCGCGCTGGCGGTCGGCATTCCCGCGCGCGTCAGGCCCGCCCCGGCGCAAGGCGTCCGCCCCGGCCATGGCGCGATCCAGGCGTGAGCCCCGCCGTCGAGAACGGCGCCGCCCGCCGCATTCCTGCGCCGCGCTTGATCTTCATCAACACCTGGCGGAAAAGTGCCGGCGGGTCGTCAACGCGCGGGCGTCGAGATCGGTTCCCCATCTTGGCAGCCGCTGCCGTCGATCGCCCCCGGCCGGATGGGCGCCTCGTTTCCTGACCCGTGTACTGCGTCCGGCAAGGCGCGCGGAAATGTACACTCGGGCAGGCGTGCATCCAGGCCGCAGGCCGGGCGCGAAACGCGTGCCGATTGCCAGCCCCTTGTCCCTGCAGAAGAAAGAACAACGATGTCTCGCAGCATGTATAGCCGGCTCAGCCTTGGGCACCTGGTCCTGGCCCTGGCGGTCTTCTCCTTGCTTGCTGCCTTCGCGAATACCTTCTGTTCCGCCTACCGCGTGCAGCGCGAGATCCTGCTGACCAACGCGCTCGAAGCCAACCGCGTCTATGCGGCGAAGCTGGCCGACAGCACGGCCAATTTCGTCAGGTCGGCACAACAGCAGCTGGCCGTCAGCGCTACCCTGCTCGGCGCCAGGCCCTTCGAGCGGCAGGCACTGGAAGACGAAGCCTGGCGGCGGCTGCGTCAGACCGATTCGTTCAACTCGGTGCTGATCGTCAACGCCCGTGGCACGGTGCTGGCCGTGGCGCCGACCGCGCTGAACCTCGCTGGCAGGCAACTGGACAGCGAAGGCGCGCGCGCGGCGCTCGATGCGCGGCAGCCGCGCATCACCCAGGCCTACGTGTCCGCCGCCGGCAACCTCGTGGTCAATATCTCGCAGCCGATCCTGGGCAACGACGGGCGCTACCGCGGCTATGTGGCGGGCTCGATCTACCTGCGGGAAAAGAGCATCCTGCACGCGCTGCTGGGCGAGCACTACTACTGCGACGGCTCCTACCTCTATGTGGTCGACCGCGCGGGCCGCATTCTCTACCACCCGGACAATGGCAGGATCGGCAAGATCGCCAGGGACAACCCGATCGTCGCGGCCGTCATCGCCGGCGTGGCCGGCGCGCGGCGCATCGCCAACAGCAGGGACGTCGACATGCTGGCCGGCTTCGCCCCGGTACCAGTCGCGGGCTGGGGCATCGTGGCACAGCGCCCCGTCACGGCGACGCTGGCCAAGATAAACCGCCTCACGCTCGCCGTGCTGCGCGATACCGTTCCGCTCGTCATCGCTTCGCTGCTGGCCGCCTGGTACCTGGCCGGGCTGATCGCCAACCCCCTGCGCCAGCTCGCTCAAGCGACGAAGGAAAAGGACACGGCGACCACCCTGCGCAGCATCCAGGGCATCCGTGCCAGGTACATCGAGGCGAGGCAGCTCAAGCAGGCGGTGCTGGAAGGCCTCGCCACGCTGCAGGCAGCTTGTCGTCGGACAGCTCAGGATTGAGCAGAACATGGACGTTGAGGCGGAATTCCCCCGGAGAGACCATCCGCAGCTCGATACCAGGAAAAATGGTCGCCGAACACTTCGTCGCGCCTGAACGCCCCAGGTACTCCCGGAGGTCCAGAACCCCGTCGAAGGTCTAGTAGTCCATGACGGCGACCGCCACGCAATCGCTTTTGATGATGCCTTCGACGACCTGCTTAAGCAGGTCGTCTCGTTCGGCGGCGGTCGTGGCGTCGCGCAAGCGCTTACCGCTCCATTGGTACGAGGCGGGCGTGTGGATGTACAAATCCCACTTGCCCCAGGTTGCTGCTCCCTGGTTCATGGTGTTCTTTCTCCCGGATGTCACTCGGCTATTGCGCTGCTCGCGCACCGTGAATCGACTTCGATGCCTGCACTTCGGCCAAGCTAAGTGCCGACAGCACGTCCGGCTCGTTGGCGATGACATGGGCCACAGCCGCGGCTGCGGTCGTTGCCTGCAGCTTTTCCCTCGACTTGTTGCTCATGCCCCCTCCTCGATGCGGTCGATGTCCAGATAGATGGCGTGCCCAAAGGCGAAAGACCACATGCCGGGCAGCTTCTCGATGACGCCTTCGGTGGAAACGAGGTGCGGCATCACGCCGACGTACATCTCCAGACCCAGCGCCTCGAGCTTCAGCCGCAGTTCCTCGCCGTCCCCGGCATAGCAGAGGTGCGGCAGCGGATCGTTGGGGTCGGTGAACTGCCCGAGCTGCTGCATCTTCTGAATGCGGATGGAGGTGCTGAAGTCTTCGATGGCATCGCAGACGCCCTCGACCTGGTCGGGATTCAAGTCACGCGGCGTTCGGTAGCGCACGAAGTCCACGCGCGGCATCAGTGTGCGAATGAGGGTGTCATCGACGGCCTTGGCCAGTTTCGTCCAAGGCGGCGGGGCAAAGAGCTTGTTGGGGTCCTTGAGCTTCAGGTGCTCGGCCAGCGTCATGATGAAGCCGATCTTCACCTCGGGCACCTTGTCCTGCTCGATGCCGGCGTGCGCGCAGAACGAGTCCCAGTCATGGCCAGCGTCGTTCAGTGCGTGGAAGACCCGATGGAGGTCGACGCGGTAGGTGTCGTCCGGCCCGCTCAGGTACTTCAGCTGCTTGGTGATGTGGTGGTGCCTCACCTTGCCGCCAAGGATGCGCTTGGCCAGACGATACCGCCTCAGGAGTTTCTCGGCCTCAGCCTCGGTGAGCATCGTGTGAACCTGGCCGGGGACGTAGTCCTCAGGGTGCAGGGTTGTCATCTGCCATACGTAGCGGCCTTTCCCCACGCGCCAAGCCCCCTCCTCCAAAGAGATCTCCAGCGACTGTTCCTTGGCCTCGTCTTTGACGGCCAGTTCGAGCTGGGACCAGCACGTCATCTCATCGCCACGGGCGATTTCGAACCCATCGCCCGGCATCAGCTCGTTGTCCTCCCGAAGGAGAACCAGTTCGGAATTGCAGGTGTCATCCGGCGCAACTGGCTGGGGCACAGCCGGCAGCTTCGCCAGAACTTCAGGCCCGTATCGCCCGCAGATCTGGAGTGTAGCCACCCCGTCTAAGATGGCCTTCTCGGCTTCTTCCAGCCGCCGTCGGACCATCTCGAAGGCCGGCGGTGCATCGGTCAGCCACCCATTGACCTCACCGATAGGGTTGATGGCCAGCACAGGCACCACCTCAGTTTCCCCCGTCTGGCTGTCCTTCTTCGGCTCCGGCACACAGATCACTATGAAATTGTGCCCAAAGCGGACTTCGAACACCTTGGTGGGCTTGGCCTGTTGCCAGGCCTCGAGCCATTCGGCCAGCCTCGGCGCGAGCTCATGCCAACTCGAAAACTGCTCCTCCGGCACCTTGGCCACCATGGTGAGCTTGAGCGTCGGCGCCGCAGGTTCCCGATTGCAGGCATGCCAACTCGAGTGGCCAAGGATACGGGACGCAGCTTCAAGCGCGGCCGTGTGCTTGAGCGAGATGCCGGCGTCGCTCAAGGCTTTGCGCAGTCGCCTGGCCAATGCCTTGGGATCCTCGCCGGGCTTGGGGTGCAAGCCTTCGACTACCTTGAACGCGGCCTCCGAGGTGAAGCGCGGGACCTTGAGATGGACAAAGGTCCAGAGGGCCGCGGCGGTCGCCTGCAGATCTTCGGGGGAAGCGGGGTGCGCCATCGGCGCAGTTGCGGCTGCCATAGATGAACTCCTGGAGAGCATCGAAGGACGGCACGCGTTGTCCGGCTCCCCAAGTGGAGATCATCGAGCCGGGGAAAGAGGTCTTGCAAACGAACTGGCTTTGCCGTGCCGGACATAGTCCGGTGCGTGCACTGACGGGCGCCAACTTGCCCACGATTCGGCTTGAACCGCGTAAGAATCGTAAGCAAAAGCGCTAAAGCTGTCAATTCTGCCTTTCGGACAAGCGAGGGCGCCGAGGGTCGGCATTGCCTTGAGCCTCAGGCGCTCTCGTCGGATTACGAGGGCAAGGCCAAACTCGTCGTCGAAAGTTGGCGGCTGCCGAATGGGGCCTCTCGGCTGATGAGCGGAACGATCTTTCAATCACAAGCCCTACCACCGGTACGGTACGCTTTGTACAGTCAACCCTCTGCCAGCCGCCGCACCGATCACAGAGTCAGAACGACTGTTTCGTCTTCGAACCAGTCATCCGGTTGCAGAAACCTGATCGTCCGAGAGTGGGCGAGAACGGTCCTCGGTCCCGAGCATTGCGTGGGTACAGAGATAAGTCTTCTTATCCTTGTACTATCATTTCGGTACGAAACCCGCTTTCGTCGACATGCCCCGACACCTGCCCACGCCAGAAGGCTTCCCGGACACCGCTGCCCTGGCGGCGCTGCGCGCCTGGTACGCAGGCGCTTCCTCGCGGCAGGCGGCCGAGCGCTACCTGCCGGACGAGCTCGGCGATGGCAAGTCCGCCCGCAGCGTCATGGCCCAGATTCGCCGACAGCTGGCCCGCTACGCCCTCCACCGGCAACGTCCGGATCTGGCGGGGTTGTTCGAGTGCCAGGCGCACCATCGCCTCCACCACGCGTAGACCGAAATGAATGTGTCACCGTTGCGACAGTAAATCTGTCAACACGTCAGGTGATCTCCGTCGATTCCGCTCAGACCCTTACTGGATAAGCGTTTGCGGGCCGCGAAATAAATTTGTCACTGGAAGCTGGAGCCAGGCCCGACCAAGGGCAGAGAACGGCCATTTGCTGCCGGTCGAGAACGGCAGCTTCGGAGCGGCCCGTAAACTCGCGGTGGCCCGGTGCTGACTTAGAATTGCGATATGACGACGCGTTCTCCTCGAATCTCGAACAATCTTCACAGGAGCTGGCTGGTCGGGTGCGCCAGTGATGCAACCCAAACGTCGTACTGGCGGGACCGCCTGCTGGATTCAGCACCGAATAAAGCAAATGACGATCGAACAATCTAAAACGCAGTTGATCTCGCTCATCGACAACGCCGACCTAAAAGTCATCGCGCTGACAGGCGCATGGGGCACCGGCAAAACCCACCTCTGGAACGAGATTCGCAAAGAGTCGCAGGACCCGATCGTCGAAGGCGCGCGCTACGTGTCCCTCTTTGGCTTGAAAGATATCAATCAGCTCAAGCTCAAGGTGGTCCAAAGCGCGCTCCCAGTAGGCGGTGACAGCAGCTCGTTGACCGAAGGTCTGATGAAGACTTGGAAGGTCAGCGTCGACGCCTTGAGGAAGGTCCACGAGGGGTTTTCGGCGCTCGACGAGCTTGCGCTGGTAGCAGTTCCTGTTGCCTTGCGTAACCGATTCGTAGTCATCGATGACATCGAGCGCAAGCACGCCTCGTTGTCAGTTGACGAGGTCCTGGGCTTCGTCGACGAATACTCTCAGAATTTTGGTACGCGATTCCTCTTGATTCTCAACTCGGACCAGCTCTCCGCACCTACCGACAGCGCGCTCTGGGCGGCATTCCGAGAGAAGGTGGTCGAAGAAGAACTTCGTTTCACACCGACACCTGGGGAGGCGTTTGACATCGCGGTTCCGAACTTGGAAAGCCCTTACCGCGCGACGGCCAGGGCTGCGATGGACGCGTGCGGGATCACCAATATCCGGGTCATCCGTCAGGCTTACCGTCTTGTGGTTCGGCTCCTCGGTGCCACTGGGGACATGCCTCTCGCGATACAGGCACGAACTGTTCCCTCGATTGTGCTCATTTCTGCTCTCGCAAATAAAGCCATCAAGGACGGGCCGACTCTGGAGTATGTCGCAGGCTACAACCGAGGTTCTAGCGACTTTGTGAGGCGCTACCTCGGGCAGGAAGGCGATGCGTCAAAGGAGAAAGCCGAGGACTCAACGCCGGCCGCATGGAAAGTTCTGCTGTCAAAGCTAGGGATCAATTCTTCGGATGAATTTGAAGAACTGGTTGTTGCCTTCGTTTGCGACGGAAAGCATGACGCAAAGGCGATTGAGACCATCGTCCAAGGCTACCAACGCAATGAGAATCGCACCGAATCTAGAAATCTCGCGCACGCATTCTTTGAACGTTTCATTTGGGACGTCACAGACTGCGACAACGATCTCGTAGCTGATGCGGCCAAGCTCATCGCCAGAGTCGGCGACCTTGACGCCTACACTGTCACGGCGCTCGGAAAACAAATGGCCGATCTACCTGGTGGTGCCAAACTTGAAGAGGCTTTGATTGATGGTTGGTTGGCTCACTTCGCGACCATCGCCGACAAGGCCGAATTTGGGGAATCACCGTTCCGTCAGCCGCTACACCCAAAACTTAAGGCAGCAATCGACAATGCGCGCGATGCTCGAATTCACAGTGCGACCGTCGTCGATGCCGTCAAGCACCTTCTTGAGAACGACGGATGGGGCCATCGGGAAGAAGCGGCGATGAGAGCGGCTACGATCGACGATTTCGAGACTGCGATGCGCACGTTGAAAGGTCGTGATTTCAAGTTTTTCGTACTCAAAAGTTTGGACATTCTCGAGCAGTACGAAATGTACGAGAAAAACTTTGGCCAGGCTGGGATGAATTTCTTGGAAGCATGCCGGCGCATCGTCAGAGTCGAGAAAGAGAACCGTTTCGGACGGTTGTTGCGAACGTTGTTCGCAGAGAGCAAAGTTCCAGCGCTTTTGGCCGAGGGCGGAATTGAAGCCTAGCCCCAGAGGTAGACAGCGGTCGACTGCAATGCAGCAGTACCAGGGCGACTCTCCCCGGCCCTCTAAGGGCAGCCAGAGCACCGCAGTTCATCGCTGAGAATTCGTCAGCGATCTATTGGATATCTATTGGTTATCAGATAGCTATCGGATATCCAGTAGATATCCGATCTAAATACCGAATCAGCTTTGGCGAGCAGTCCGAAGTCACCCGCAACTCCCCCGCCGAAGAACGCGCCTCTCGGGCGCGCGCGAAGTTTGCGGATTCCATGCCCGCTGCTCCGTACTACTGCGACCTGGCAGGGTCAGCCTAGCCGTTCTCATTTGGGGATACCTCCATGCCATAGCATCCGTCAGCCCTCCTACATTTTTCAGTTCCGCGCGGGAGGCATTGAAGCGGGCCGTGCAGCCCGGCGACTTCGTGATGTCATGCTGCAACGAGCCTGCGGTGCTCAAGACCAGCATCAGCGACTTGTCTTTCTTTGCACAGCTGTCGGACGATTGCGCCGCAGCGCCCGACACGAAATCGCACAAGGCCGGGAGAACGTCCGTTCTGGCCGGCTTGGCCAGCATGGGCATTGAGGGGCGCGATGAGGTTCCGGGAAGGACTCCTGGCGGCGAGAGGTGGGATGCCGACGTTCTATTCTTTGTCCCCCGGGCGCACGATCGTGATCGAGTTGCAACACAGCACCTTCGCGACTTCACCCGCCTCCAGGAGCGGTACTCGGCCTCGTCCGTAGGGTGCTATTGGTTGGTCCGCAAGGAGATCTTCCGCACTCTCAGCAAAGCGACTGCGCGCCTGCTTTTGAAGCGCGACTTCGGCGATGTGTTTCCCGATGCCGCCATCGGCACCGGAACGCTGGCCGAGTTACCGATCGCGATGCTGGACCCCGAGCAAGGGCAAATGGTGCTGTTCGGTGGCCTCAAGACTGCGACGGTATCCTCGTGGCTGGTTGGCGTCGTCAACGGCACCTACCAGTACCGAGGCGGCTCATGGAACCTTGGCTGAGGGCGGTAGCCAAGCCCGCCCTCCCCTGTGGGCATCTCTTCTCGAGACTATGGTCTCAGCGCCGGCGACCCCGGAATGATACCGCTGGCGCACCTGCACGCTCAACGGCAGGCTAGCTAGAGGATATCCGATAGCTAGCCGATACTATTTCCATGCTGGAATGCCTGGCAGCCACCGGTAGCGCACCGTGCCGCAGCGTTAAGCTGCGCAAAAGGCGAGGCGGACGCCCGGCGCTGACGGAAGTAGGACCAAAATAATTTACATTCGATTTCTGGTGCCGAAAATGGCTTGCCCGGCATGCGATCTGCTTATTCCTGTTGTAAATCAGGCAGTTGGGGCGTGGCGGCGTGATTGGGGAAATGGCCCTGAACGAGCATTGCAAGACCATCTTGCCCTCCTCTTCGTCCCTTGCTCGAAAGCCTTTCCCTACACCTTGGTTGTAGCATTCGGCGACTCGCCCCATATCCTTGCTCCCCGCGGGAGCAAGGCCCGTGTCCGATGGAGATAGCTTGGATCTGTACCTCCAGTGCCAAATGCCCCGCGAGGAGATGTGACGCTACCCAGTGCAGACCGGACGCTCTTGTCGCAACACCGACGGCCGCTCGCAATTGACCTGATCGCCGCT
>JABLTH010098485.1_pt1 | contig 10920 bp, 13 predicted proteins | sample 7875711 | NCBI WGS metagenome assembly JABLTH01 (sample SAMN14941262, study PRJNA633318) | bioreactor metagenome | isolation source: bioreactor | place: China | collected 2019-03-05 | reverse complement strand
ACTGAACTTCTGACGCTTCTCCATCGAACACCTCCGTGCGAGGATTGTCCCCGCTTTTAGGTGTCCGTTAAATCAGGGGTAGTCCAAAGACGGTCATCGATGCTTTGATCAAACACGCGCACAAACTGCCTCGCGAGCTCTACCGATCGTTGACCTGGGATCGCGGCAAGGAGATGGCCGACCACAAGCGCTTCACACTGGCGACCGACATCCAGGTCTACTTCTGCGATCCGCAGCATCCGTGGCAACGTGGTTCAAACGAGAACACCAACGGACTACTACGCCAGTACTTCCCCAAAGGCACCGATGTGTCGGTGTATTCTCAAGCGAAGCTCGATGCTGTGGCTCGGCGCTTGAATGAGCGGCCTCGGCAGACGTTGAACTTTGAAACGCCGGCCGAGCGATTCCAGCAATGTGTTGCAACGACCGGCTGAAGTCGCAACCCGAATCGGACATAATCTGAGGCCGTTCGCGCAACAGGGGGCGCCATGGCATTAAAAAGTAAGGTATTGCTGCTTGCGCTGATAGCGCTGTCTCTTGCAGTCAGTGGCTACGAGGCGCTGTTGTTCGCTTTAGGGCGGAACGTCGCGGGGCCGTTCCAGGAAACCTGGTCACTCGTCTTCATTGTGCTTCTCGTGCTTTGGATCGACGCAGACTGCCGTGAGCGAAAAAGCCTTTACCGGCCCTTTGAGTTCGGGTTTCTTGTTTTCATGTTCTGGCTGCCCTATTTGCCCTACTACTTGGTAAGAACAAGGCATGCCAAAGGGCTGCTTTGGCTACTTGGATTCGTGCTGCTGTTTTGGCTCGGATACCTGCTTCAGTGGGTCATCTACGTGGCGCGCTAGACGGGGTTCACGACCAGAATAAGGGCCGCTCTCGACCCAAATCAGACATTAAATTCTCGAGGCCCGGACGGAGCCCGGCATAAGCATGACCGACGAGTACATTGAGCCCACACCTCAGGGACGGCGTAATCTGGCCGGATTGTCGATGGTGGGCGTCGTTGCCGCGCTGCTGTGCCGATTCTGGTTGCAACCGACACTCTTTCGCTACATTCAATCGCTTCCCGTCTGCGATCAGCTGCCCTGGTGGCGGGGTTTGCTGTCCAGCATCCTGGCGTCGCTCCTAATTGTCGCATTCCTGTGTTCATGGCATGCCCTCAAGCTTCTGCGATGCGGCCAATCACCTCTTCCCGGTACCTGGGTGTTTCGGCGTACAAGAATCCAGCGCGGTGTTGCGGCGCGAAGGAGAGCTTTCCTCCTTTTCTTCCTTTCCGCGCTAGCGATTCTCGCCGTCTGGTATGGATGGCAGAATCTTTCCGCCACGGCCATATTTCACCCAACGGGTAGGTGCGCATCTCGCAAGACGACCTGAGCGGCTAAAGTGCGACGGTCGAAGTCCTAAAGAGATGACGGTGCATGACGTTCGGTGACGATGCGCTTTTGATGGGTGATCAAGCCTGACGCGCATGGTCAAAAATCAACTTACAGCGAGAAGACAATGGCATTTGATGCGAACAGGATTCTGGCTGACGCGTTAAACCGACCCACCCCAGTGGTTTTACGTGACTATGAGCAAATGCTGCCTTTCGTAGGCACGATGGTGGTTGAGCTCGAACGTGCCGAAGGCGCTTTTCGTAGCGTAAAGATTGAAGTAGAGCCGCACGACGACCAGGGAACCTGTGAGGCGTGCACCGTTATCGGAAATATGCAGCTTAGGTACTTCCATGATCTTGGTCTCGTCGCATCGCTTTGCAAAACATTCAGCGGCGTACACGCGCGGATTTCGCAGCCTGATGTGATCAATAAGGCGACAACGGAAGACCTTCTTTCTGTGTGTCTGATTACCCGGGCGGTGCTCGACAACCTTGTCCGTTCGTCCGCGATGTTTTTGCATAACGACATTCGTGTCTACAACAAGTGCCTCGCCGAGTCGCTCACTTCTATTCAGAAGCTCGTGTGGTCCACCCTCCCTCATAGCATCAGTGAGAGTGCATTGCCTCTGCTCGATGACTATAAGGCCATGAGCGGCTCGCAAAGGAATGACAGCGTGCGGTTTGCCGACCCGTTTCCAACTTTCGTTAGGAAGATCGATTTCCTCAAAGAGCGCAACACCGTGGAAGGCTTCAACGCTCTTTTGGAAATGATTGCCGACCTCTACGGGGCACTGTCTGACCTTGTGCACGGTGGCATCGCATCGCTCGCAATCGCAAACCCGAGCACGCCCCAGATTGTTGTTGGCCGCGCGCCGCTCAAATATACGCCGTTTACCTACCAGGTCGCCGAGCTGTGCGGGATTTCGATCATTACCGTCGTGAAGGCTTTCTCGAACTTGTATGTGCCGATACTGATTCAGTCGCTTGGGTGGATAGAAGGTACGGAAAGGGCCCGTGTTCGATTGACGGACGAGCAAATGACGCTGGCGGATCGAATTAGCGACGCATCATTTTGAACGGTTGTGAAAGTCAGTTGGAAGGAGTACCGGCCGAGAGCCGGGTCGGTTTCGCGGAAAAAAGGGGTTAGAGTGCTTTTCCCGTTAGCGGTGGTGCTGGCCAAGGAAGGCCAAGCAAGAGCGCACTCTGCCCCGTCTTCTGGATTGGCTGCTAATGTCGGCTTTCGACCCGAAGCGGACATGCCAAGAATATTGACTTGCAGATAGATTCAGGCGGAAGCCTTTGGGGGAGAGATGCTGAAAAACCTCGCCGCAGTCATTGTCCTGCTGGCACTGTCATACCTTTCAGTGCGGGCCGATCCAGCTGCCAAGGCGTCCGAACGAGAAGATGCAGCGGTATTACAGGCCGCCCTCAATTCGCAGTGCCAATCCAAGGAAGGGTATGTGCTGCTCTCGTCGACAACGATTGCTCCCAGAGAGGATGACGACATGGGGGAAGTTGATGAGTCAGGTGCTTTTGCAGACCTTAAGCGCAGAAATGGTTCCTCGATCTCTCTGCCCGAAAGCCTCGCCTGTAAGGGGGCGCGGCTGCATCGTGAGCAGGAGATCCGGCGGTTCTTTGACCAGGACTCCATGCCAGCCGGCAAGGCATCGTTGGACGAAGGCTGGAAGAAGCTATTCGAAGCGTTCCACGGGGCCACCGGTTGGACATCCGTCAGTCTTCCCGGTTATTCCCCCGATGGAGATGTCGCAGTTGTCTACGTAGCCCGTCACTGCGGAAGTCTTTGCGGACAGGGCATGTATGTGTATCTGCGTCGCGCGAATGATCAGTGGAAGGTGCTCGTTCGCTTTCCTGTCTGGGTTTCTTGAGCGGGTCCGCTCTCAATCCATAGCGGGCGTTACGAAGAGCCTTCCGTCCTGCCATAGAGCCTAGAGGTGCGATTTGCCTATTCCAATCATCCTTGGGCTTATGGCGGCCGCCAGTTGGGTGATGACGATGTCTGTGGCCGGTGTTTTCTGGAAGACCATCCTGGAGGCAGACCCGAGTTATGCCGCCCAGCTCTATACGCCCCCGTCTGATCAGGTGTTCTATCGCCTTGGGCCTGTAAATTCGTGGGTGTTGTTTCGAAGCCGAGCCCCAGTCGCTGTGATGGGGCGTGTCAAGGCGCTTCGGGTGGTTGTGATCATAAATATGTGCCTGGCAGCCGGCTTTATAGGCAGTCTTCTCTACCAGATGGCACGATGAGGTACGCTTTCGACCCAAGGCGAACCTGGAACTTCCCGATATCAAGTGGCTTTCCGGATCATGGACAAGAGCATCGGATTTACAGGAACAAGCGAAGGCTCCACCACGGAGCAATTGCAGGAGCTTGAGAAGCACCTCACCAGACTAAAGGCCGCAGGCTTCGTCGAGTTTCATCATGGCCTTTGCATAGGAGCAGATGAGCAGGCAGCGGAGATCGCGGCAGAACTTGGCTACTGCGTGATAGCCCATCCGGGTTTTGCGGAAGACTCGTTCAATCTGGAACGGCGTTCCGGTTTCATGGGGAATGACCGTGTCATGGAGGCAAAGCCATTCGCCGATCGTGACCGGGACATCGTCAACGCCACAGATCGATTGCTTGCGAGTCCCCGGACGCGGCTTGAGGAGATTGGCTCCGGCACATGGGCAACTGTGCGTTATGCCCAAGGGCTGGGAAAGCCGGTCGACTTGATACTTCCAACCTTGACTTAGAGGAAATGGCTGTTGGGTCAAGTAGAGAGCCATGTCTGCTTTCGGTCCATAGCGGCCATGGCGACTCGGCCGATTGTTGAAAGCCAGGGGACGACCTTTCATGTCGAAATTGACGTCGACTATTTTCATTCTTGTCGTGGGTTGTCTGCATTTCGCAGGCATGTTGGCCCTGATTGCGGATCGGCTTTCTCGCGCGTCATGCAACATCGGACCGCAAGCAATGTGCGTAACGCCTGCCAGTAGGGTGTTCGAGGCAATCTTGAGCTTTCCATTCTTCACTACCACCCACCTACTCGGGTTGGACGGCTACTTTCAGTCCTTGATCCCTGTGCTAGTGCTTAACTCGCTGGTAGCGGCAGCATTCATTTCGTTTGTCACTTTTTCCGTCCTTCACTTGTGGCGGGGTTCCTGGAATCGGGCATGATCGGGGGTCGGGTGCATATCCGCTTCCGACCCAGAGCGAACCTTGTTTGATGGCCCCAGTACGCAGTTGCCCGGAGAGGCGATTTGAAACGGCTAGCCAAAGAAGACGAGGTACTTCGCCCTGCCTTCTATGGCGGCATAGCCTTCATCTTCGCGCTCTGTGGCTTTGGCCTAGTAGTCCTGGCGCCGCTTATCCACTTCCCTCCGTTGCAGCTCGCAGGGGCATTGCTGGTGATCAGCGGAATAGCAGGCGGCTGGGTTGCGCTGATCTGGGGGGCGTTTCGGGCCTTTCGGCGGAAGCGTAAATAGCACGATCGGTTCTCGTGGCATCAGAAGCTGAGTGGCGTCTGCTCCCGCCCCATAACGGACATAGTTCGATCGCGTAGATGGCCGCCCAACCGTGAAGGATCATCGTGGAAAAGATCGTCGTATTCACCGGAGCTGGCGTTGGCGCAGAAAGTGGCTTGAAAACGTTTCGGGATATCGACGAAACGCTTAAGAAGAGTGGCCGATAAGGTCCGCCTCCGACTGCGGTTTCAGCCGATCGTTGCAACACTCCCGCTGCTCGCGCAGTCTTCAGTGTGTTGCGACGACCGGCTGAAACCGCAACCCCAAGCGGACGTCTGGCTGGGTTGGGAACTTCTAGGGGGGAACCTATGACTGCGAATAGTCGCCAGTTCGATCGACGATTCTGGAAGGTGCTTGCGGTAACCCTGACCCAAGTACTCATTCTGCTCTGCATCGTTTTGACGCTTGTCTATTTCCTGTTGCCGGCCGGTGCGCTGAAGGCGGTCCTCTATCAGGCCCTGCCACCTGCGTGTGCGGGACTTGGAATTAAGCTGGCAATGGACAAGTTGAGGTAGCCGAGTTTCCGCTCCCGACCCAAAGCGACGTTAGCGGAAGAGCAATCATGGCTGTATAGGTGGAGAGATGAGAGCGAGTCGATTGGCCAACTTGGCCTTGGTGCTGGTGATTGCAGGTTGGCTGCTGGCGTATTTCGGTGTGATGTCTCAGCTTGGCGATCCGGCGCCGGGGGTTCCGCGTTCGGTCATCGAGAGCCATAGGCACGTATCAATCACTGTGCTGCTGGTCGGAATCCTGTGCCTTATCGGCGCTCTCTGGCTTTCCGGCTACTCGTTCGAGAAAGCCAGAAAGCGCTCGCTTTTGGCGGCGGCGCTGATAGCGATCCCAGCTGGCGCAGTCGTTGTCAGCTTGTACTGATGCAGACACCTGGACTACGTGCAGTTCCGACCAAGGCAGATATCAACGATCAGAGGCGCAACGGGGGAGAAATGGGTGTCGCTTGTCCATGTTGTGCATGCCTCACGATGCCTGACGATGGTTCGTTTCCGGGATCGTTCGTCATCTGTCCGGTTTGCTTCTGGGAGGATGACGATGTGCAGTTGGGCACCCCTGGTTTTGCGGGCGGAGCGAATCGCGTCAGCTTGGTTCAGGCGCGGCTGAACTATCGGTCGTTTGGTGCCGTTGACGCCCAAGCATTGCCGCACGTTCGTGCGCCGAGGCCTGATGAGTTGCCAACGGGTCGAAGTTGAGCAATCCGACCACCGCTATTGGGTGCGGTCGCTGGGCTTCGCATCCGACCCTAAGCGGATGAGTTGCCCTTGTTGTTTGGCGCCCTGGTGATGGCTTAGCCGATCGGAACCGACCCTGGCCACACTCTCGGCCAAGGCATGTCAACCGCTGCTCGAAAAGCCGAAAGCCCACAGCCCATTCTCCCGCGCGACATCGATATCGACGACTCGGGCGCCGATTGGCATGACGTACCGCGTCATATGGGAGAGGTCGCCGATGGAGTAGGTCTGGCCGGCGATGGGTGGTTTGGCGACCGTGAAATACAAGTGGTTCAGATACTGGAAGCTGACGGTCATGTTCGTGTCTACACGCGGCATGGTGACCACCGGCCGGTCATCAACGAACCAATGGCAATCGAACTCCATGAACGGCTTGGCTTTGTTTATGACGCCGCATTGTTCAGGGGTCAACTTCGTTTGGGCCAGAGCCGGCCCCGCGTTATGCAAGACCAAAGAGCGCCCATCCTTCGAAACGGCTTCATAGAGTTGGCCGGGTAGAAGGTGAGCCGTATTGGGGAGGCGCGGAGTGCTCGGTTCGCTATCCGCGGACGTGACATTGACCGAAATGCCGCCGGAGTGAGAGAACTCGGCCAATCCTTCCGTCGCGGTCAGTACTTGCCACGCATGGATACGGCTGTTCCGCTGGAGAGACTCTGGCTTGATAAAAACAAGAACAGCCTTTCCGTCCATATCGGCTGCGTTGAAATGAACATGGAACTTGGTCATTGGCATCCCCCTGTGAGTCGATCGTGGCCACTGGCCTGCCATCAGGCCCGATGATTGAACGCGGTATCCGTCTATTTGTCGATGATTGACCGGATAGGTGCGTGGCCCGGAGCGTGCACAGGCCAGTCACCATCAGGCTGGCCGGCGTTAACCTGGAGCCGGGTGCGAGCTATGGCCTTTCGAAGATCCTCTTCCGAGCGAAAGCTCGGCTAGGGCATAGTCAGCACGAAACGGAGCTTCATCGCCTATCAAAGCATCAGGTGTCTCAGGCCACCGCAGCGGCTAAAGGTCCGCGAAAGAACATCCAGGGAGTCCGCGCCATGCCAGTCTTCAGCCCGAATCGTTTCGTGTCCGAAGTCAGTCCTGTCGAGGGCTGCCCTGAGCCGAACCAGACGTTGTGGATCAGTGAAGCAGGCGAGCTCACGCAGTTCGGCGCTTTCGTCGAAGTTCTCCAGCCCGGTTGCCGATCGTCCATCAAGCACTGGCACAGCGCCGAAGATGAGATGGTCTATGTCCTCGCCGGTGAGATCACTGTTATCGAAGGCGCGTCCGAGACGCTCATGCGGGCGGGGGACGCCGCAACCTTCAAGGCGGGTGTCGCGGTCGGGCACTGTCTGGAGAATCGGGGCACCTCACCCACTCGATGCCTGGTCGTCGGCACTCGCGCGCCTGTCGATCGCATCACCTACCCGGACCACGACCGGATCTGCCTGCGCGATCGCTCGCTTCCTGATGACCTATGGACCAATGCGGCTGGCCAGCCAGCGGACAGCCCGTACGAGAAGCTGTAGCCAGCGAAGGTGAAAGCGCTTGATTCCCAGATAACGGGCCGAAGGTAGTCCAGCGTGTCGGTCCAATGCATCGCACTGCTGCCTTAAGTGCCTCCAGCTTTTTTGCCCTTTTTTGCGGTCGAAAAAACTTTCGAGGCGCAAGTTTTTTCCGCCCATGAGCGACGCTATGTCGAACACGAAAAGCTAGGGTCGACCCTAGTGGGACGGCGGGTGCGCCGCTGATCCAATGGCAGCCACGATCGCAGCCTATGGAGATGGTGGCCATGATCTCTCGTGACATCGACATGGGCGTGGCATCGCCCGCCAATCTCGCTACTTCGCTGCCGCCATCCTCGGTGGCTACGCAATATCGCGTGCAGCGCACGGATACGTCCGTCGGCGTCATTGCCCAGCAGTTCGGCGTCAGCGCGGATGACATCGTCAAGGCCAATCCCGCCAAGTTCGCCAACTCGCAGAACGTCGTGCCGGGCGATGTGCTGACCATTCCGCCCCGCGGCGATGCTGCCCAGTCCGGTGCCAACGCGCCCGCCGCAACACCGCAGCAGCAGGTGGATAAAGCGCTTGCCGACCTGCATAGCACCGAGCAGGCCAAGCCCGCCAATCGTATGGCGGCGGAGGACCGCGGCGCCGAGCGCGCCGACCTCCAAACGAAGCTTGACCAAGCCGTAGACGTTGAGATCCAGGCCAAGCTCAGCGAGCGGCCGCCGATCGATACATCGCTGTCGCCACAACAACGCAAGGCGCTGGATGCGGACATCGCGCCCAGTCAGGCAGAGCGCGAAGCGTCGATTCGAGCGGATATCGTCGCCCGCTACCACGGCGATCCCGACATCCAGCAAGCGGTGGACACGCAGGAGGCGAATGCCCTTCTTAAACGAGTCGATCAGGTGAATTACGACTCGCCCAAGGACAAGTTTCTGGCCTTGGACGCTGAGATGAAATCGGCATCCTCGGATCAGGTGCGCGCCATCGCCGCCAGGCAGGATAGCTATTGCCAGATCGTGCAGGCCGCTTCGGATTGGGCCGCCCAGCCATACGACGGCACCTCTCGGCCAAGCAAGGACAAATCGCTCGACCAGCTCAGCAAGAACGCGAGCGATTCCTCGGCGCGTTATGTGGAACTGCTATCGGGTACGACATCGCCGCAGATGCGCGCGGATCTGATCAACGATGCGCGCCCTCAGCTGGGGAAGTTGACGCACTTCAGCTTGCTCTACCCCGAGCCCAACAATAACCCGGAGGTGGACAATACGCTGACCAATCTCTCGTCGGTGGTTGGCATGCTGGGTCAGCAGGATCCCGCAGGCGCCCAGGCACTGGCCGCCGACATGGCTGGCCAGATGACCAATCAAAAGGTGTTTGCGAAAACGGGAATGATGGGCAACACCTCGGTGCTCTTGGACGCCGTCCGCCAATCCCATGATCCCGTGCTCGCCTTGTCCATCATCGAACAGGCGCGCGGCGACAGCAAAGATGTCAACGTCAGAGCTTGGTACAACGACACGCGCGACCAGATATTCGAGGCGGTGGCCGGCTCAAACGGCAAGATGGAGTCGGATGTGGAGGCTTACGGTGACCTTACCGGCGAACTCAACAGTCTGATCGATAACGAGGGCGACAAGATGACGTCCGATCAGCTGACGGCAGCGATCACGGCGTACGGGAATAAGAAAGGCCAGGATTGGCAGAATCAGGTGGCGGCTTCCCAGCAGCAGTTGGTCAAAGACGGCAATGATCTGCTGGCGCAGCAAGCATCCTTGGGAGCGTGGTTGGAAAACCATCCCGACGACGCTGCGTCGGCGCGTTCCGCCCTGGCGCCCATGGTGAATGACAAGAGGGCGCAAGCCGCCATCAAGATGGCCGTGCAGTTGGACCCAAATGCGCTGCAGGGCGCGCAGGGTCAGAACGCCATCAGTTTCGCGGCGCAGATGGGTACGGCCGCGGATGACGGCGGCCGCCTGTTACTCAAGCAGCTCGGATCCAGCTACCTGATCCACCGGATGGACAATCTCAGCGATCAACTGGTCGCAAGCAACGATGTCGCCAGCCGGACACGCGCTATCGGCGAACTCGATCAGCTAGGCAATGACTCGCAGTTGGCACGTGTATTGGGTATCGACAGCAAGAACGTGATTAATCTCAAGGCCGGCACCGATGCCATGAAGCAAAGCCTGGCCGACTTCAATGCGCTGAGCGATGCGGAAAAGAACCCCGCCACACTGTACGACCAGTTGCAGAAAGGCCTCGGGGATACCAACCGCACGCTCAACAAGATCAGCGGCTTCGAGGATGGCACCCCCGTCGGCAATGCTTTCCGTTTATTTGGCGCCAGTGCGGCGGGCTTGAACATGGTAAGCGCCATCGATAGCGCCACGGCGTCCGGCCAGACCACGATGAATCGGTCCATCGGTCTTGCCTCGACATTTATCAATGCAGCCGGCTTCAGCCAAAGCGCTGCCGAATACGCGGTAGGCAAGGGCATGGCAAGCGAGGATGGTTGGGTAAGCCGGCTCGGGTCGCCCACGGCGAATCATGTTGTCAATTATCTGTCCGGCGGCCTCTCGCTGGTCCAGGCCGGGGATAACTTCTTTAGTCACGACCCTAGCGAACACGACACCACCCAAGGTGTGCTCAATACCATGACCGGTACCGGCTCGATCCTATGGGCCGCAGGCGATGGCGTGACCACCGGTGAAGGCCTGATGATTCCTGGGCTGGCCGGCAGTGCCGAGCTAGGCATGTGGGTCGGCCCGATCGGCGCGGGCATGATGGCGTTGGGGACGATGGGCCTGATGGCTTACCAGAGCAAAAAGGCCAACGATGCCGCCGTGCCGAATCGCGAACTGTTTCTGCAGGCGCTAGGTTACAAGCCGAGCGCCGCGCAGGCGCTCGCGGCTTGGCACAGCAAGGATGACTCCGCGGCGACCAGCATGCTAATGCGATATGGCGAGCTGCACGGTAAGAATGCGCAACAGACCATGACCTGGTTCAACGGGCTGGACGCGGACAAGCAGAAAATCATTGCAGGCACCATGCTTTCATCGCTGGACACCGTCGGCGGGGACGCCAGCAAGTTTCAGTTGACGGATGGCAGCGACAAGAACTGGGACGGCTTTGTGTCGCATAACGATCTGTTGACGGGCTCGGTGGATCACGGCGTCTTCGGTGAAGGCCCCGGGATCGTTCTGAACGGCATGAAATTCAATGTGCCGGTGGATGGCGAGGAGAAGCCCGCGTCGGTTCATCAGCTTGACGTGGCCTT
>JABLTH010078108.1_pt1 | contig 10921 bp, 9 predicted proteins | sample 7875711 | NCBI WGS metagenome assembly JABLTH01 (sample SAMN14941262, study PRJNA633318) | bioreactor metagenome | isolation source: bioreactor | place: China | collected 2019-03-05 | reverse complement strand
CTGCTTTCTTTGGGTTACTTTTCTTTGCAGAACGCAAAGAAAAGTGACCGGCAGCCCCCGCAGGGGGATGTCGTACGGTCGTTGGGTGCAATCGCCCACGCCGCCCAACAAACCGCGAGACCTCAAGCAATCCGATAGCGGCCGGCCGTTGGGTGCAAGCGCCAACACCCCCAGCAAAACGCGATACCTCAAGCAATCCGATCGCGGCCGGCCATTGGGTGCAACGGCCAGCGCCGCTCGATAAAACGCGATGCCACGCGCAGGCCCAATCTCCACCACCCAACCTCACCACACCCCAAAAAACACCCCCGCCTGCTTATAGACATTCGTCTTAGCCGCCACCTCCTCATGACTCACCGTCACGCGCGGCTTGAGCGCAAGGAACCACTCCAGCAGCTTCTGCCGCATGGCCGCGCGCACCGGCTCGTGCCCGGCATCGGCCCCCAGGTCGAAGAACTCGTCGGGGTCGTTGGCGAGGTCGAACAGCTGCGGGCGGAAGCCCTGCCAGTGCACATACTTCCAGCGCGCGTCGCGCACCATCCAGGCACGGCATTCGCCAGGGTGGCGGCCCAGCGCCAGGCGTGCGCCGCGATAGGCGTAGTCGAGCTCGGAGACGACGAAGTCGCGCCAGGCGCCGTCCTGCGCGCCGCGGGCCTGGGTGATGTGCAGCAGCGAGCGGCCTTCGATACGGTGGTCGGCCGGCGGCAGCGAGAGGGCGTCCAGCACGGTGGGCACCACGTCGACGGCGGAGACCATGGCCTCGCTGGCGCTGCCGCGCGTGGCGTCGGCCTGCGGCGAGGGGTCGTAGACGATCAGCGGGATGTTCTGCACGGTGTCGTAGAACTGCTCCTTCTCGCCCAGCCAGTGGTCGCCGAGGAAGTCGCCGTGGTCGGCGGTGAAGACGATCAGGGTGTCCTGCCAGCGTCCCAGGCGCTCCAGCTGTTCCCACAGTTCGCCGAGGCGGTCGTCGATCTGCTGGATCAGGCCCTGATAGGCCGGGCGCACCGTGTCGGAGACTTCGCTGCGCATGAAGTTCGCGCATTCTTCCTGGGTGCGGTAGGCCGACAGCACGGGGTGCGGGTCTTCCAGCTCGGCCGGGTCGCGCTTGAGCGGCAGGCAGTCGTCGAGCGCATAGGCGGCGTGGTAGGGCGCGGGGGCCAGGTAGGGCCAGTGCGGCTTGACCAGCGACAGGTGCAGGACCCAGGGGTCGTCGCCGCGCGTGGCGATGTACTGCATGGCCTGGCCGACGGTGTAGGCGGTCTCCGAATGCGGCTCGGCCACGCGCGCGGGCAGGCCGGCATTGCGCATGTGCCAGCCGGAGACGATCTCGCCCTGGGCGGTCTCGGCGCTGATGACATAGTCGGTCCACGGGTCGGCGCTGTCGTAGCCCTGCGCGCGCAGCCAGTCGGCGTAGGCGCTGCGCGGCTCGGCGTGGTGGCCGTCGTGGCGGTCGACTTCGACGAAGTGGCCGCTGCGCAGCAGCTGTTCCAGTTCGCTGCCGCCGTCCAGGTGCAGGCGCTTGAGGCCGGCGTGGTCGGGCATCACATGGGTCTTGCCGGCCAGCGCCAGCGCGCGGCCGCTGTCTTTCAGGTATTCGCCCAGTGTGACCTCGCCCACCGAGAGCGGCACGCGGTTCCAGGTGGCGCCGTGGCTGCTGACGTAGCGGCCGGTGTAGAAGCTCATCCGGCTCGGGCCGCACACGCCCGAGGTGACGAAGGCGCGCTCGAAGCGCACGCCGCGGCGCGCGAGCGCGTCGATGTTGCGGGTGCGCAGGGCGGGGTGGCCATAGCAGCCGAGATGGTCCCGGCGCAGCTGGTCGCACATGATGAAGAGGACGTTGCGTGTCGTCATGGCATTCGATGGAGGAGCGCGCGCCGGCGGGCCCGGGCCTGCCGGCGCTGGTTCGGCGGGGGCTTCAGTCGCCGGTGTAGCCCGAGGCCTTGACGATGGGGCCCCACTTGGCGCGGTCGTCGGCCAGCAGGCGGGCGAACTGCTCCGGCGTGCCGCTCTGCGGGTCCAGTCCCATCTTGACGAAGCGCTCGCGCAGGTCGGGGGCCTGCAGCGCCTTGACGATGGCGGCGTTCAGGCGCGCCACCACCGGCGCGGGCGTGCCCGCCGGCACGAAGATGCCGTTGCGGCCCAGGCCTTCGATGTCCTTGTGGCCGAGTTCGCCGAAGGTCGGCACCTCGGGCAGCGCGGCCGAGCGTTGGGTGCCCGAGCTGGCCAGCACGCGGATCTTGCCGCTGCGGTGCATCTCGGCGAGGTCGCCCAGGGTGTCGATGGCGGCGGGCACCTGGCCGCCGACCAGCGCCGTGATCTCGGGGGTGGAGCCGTTGAAGGGCACGTGCAGCATGGTCACGCCCAGCTGCTTGCCGAACAGCAGGCCGAAGAAGTGGGGCAGGCTGCCCAGCGCGGGCGAGGCGAAGGAGTTGTTCTGCGGGCTGGCGCGCAGCCAGCTGACGTACTCCTGCAGGGTCTTGGCCGGCACGCCCGGGCCGACCGCGAGCGCGAGCTGGAAGTTGGCGGTCTGGGCCACCGGGGTGAAGTCGCGCACGGCGTCGTAGTGCAGCTTGCTGTACACCAGCGGTGCGATGGTCATCACGGCGCTGTTGGCCAGTACCAGGGTGGTGCCGTCGGCCGGCTGGGTGCGCGCATAGTCCATCGCCAGGCGGCCGCCGGCGCCGGGCTTGTTCTCCACCACCACGGTCTGCTTGAGCGACTCGCGCAGCTTGTCGGCGATCAGGCGGGCGGTCAGGTCCGAGGTGCCGCCGCCGGGATAGCCGACCACGATGCGGATCGGCTTGTCGCTGGCCTGGGCACGGGCGCCGGGCGCGGCGAAGGCGGCGATGGCCGTCACCGTGGCGGCGGTCGCGGCGGAAGCCAGCGCGGTGGAGACGGAGGAGGCGGCAGGGCGGGGCAGCAGGGCGCGCAGCGCGCGCGGTATCAGCGTGGCGGGGGTCATGGTTCCTCTGCGGGTCGGGTCCGGACGGGGCCGGCCAATCTATCGAACGCACCCGATGGCGCCAACGAAGCCTTGTGCAGATCGATCTGCGCAAATCTCATGTCGGCGTCCCGGCCCGGCGGCGCGCGCCGGGCGGGTGCGCCGCTCCCGCTGTCTCCTCGGGTGGCGGCGCCTGCCACGCTAACACCGGCCCATATAATCCACCTAGTCAACTAATTGTGCGGGTGCGGCATGGATCAAGCGCGGCAGGGGCAGGGCGGCGGCGGACCGGCGGACACGCTCCGGCAGCCGGCCACGCTGCGCCAGTTCCTCAACTACCGGCTCTACCACCTGACGCGCGCGGCGCTGGGGGCGAGCGCGCTGCACCTGCGCGCCGCGGCCGGCGTCAGCCGGCGCGAGTGGCGCATGATTTCCTTCCTGGGGGAATGCCCGGGCACGCGCTTGACCGAACTGGCCGCCAGCGCCGGACTGGACAAGGTGCTGGCGAGCCGCGCCATGCAGGCCCTGATGGCGCGCGGCCTGGTGCGGCGCGAGGTCGGCGCCGGCGACCGCCGCGCGGCGTCCTTCGCCCTGACCGAGGCCGGACAGGCGGTCTACCGCAGCGCCTTCGCCCGCGCGCTCGACTTCAATACGCAGTTGGCGTCCTGCCTGGACGAGGAGGAGGCCGCGCTGCTGTCGCGCTGCCTGGACAAGCTGCAGGCGCACGCCGCGCAACTGCTGGCCGAGGCGCAGTCGCTGCCGCACGCGGCGCCCGCGCCGGCCGGGCCGGCCGATGCCGCGGCGGATCCGCTGCGGCTCTGGCGCGGGCAGGCTCCGACCGATTTCAGGGATTCGGTGGACTAGTCCATTGGGTCAGAGAAAGCGCACCCGGGAGGCGCTGCCGATCGGGGGTGCCTTTCGAATGACGCAGTGGACTATCTCCGGCCTCCTACACTGGAAGCGGAGGGCGCCGCCGGCGGCCTTCGCCGCCCACGCCCCCGGGGAGCCCGTCATGCGTCACATGTTCCGCCGCCACGCTGTTCCCGCTGCAGGGTGCCCGCCGCGGCACGGCACCAGCCATGCATGGCTGCCATGGTGGCGCCTGCTGGCCCTGCTCGTCCTGATCCTGTTGCTGGTCCTGCTGGCGGCGCCGTCGGCCGGCGCCGCGGCCGGCCCGGCCGTGCCGGCGGCCGCGCGCGTGGTGACCGAGCAGGCGCTGGCGGCCTACCAGGCCGGCCGCTTCGAGCAGGCGCTGGCCGGCTTCGGCCGCGCCGCCCGGGAGGGCGACCGCCTGGCCCAGTACGACTACGCGATGATGCTGCTGCGCGGCGAAGGCACGCCGGTGCGTGCCGACGAGGCCATGGTCTGGCTGAAGAAGGCGGCCGACAACGACATGACCCATGCCCAGTACACCTGGGGCGAGATGTACGAGCATGGCGACCTGCTGCCGCGCTCGCTGGAGCAGGCCAACGTCTGGTATGAACGGGCCGCGCGTGGCGGCCATGTGGCGGCGCAGATGGCGCTGGCCACCAACTACTTCACCGGACGCGGCGTGGCGCGCGACTACGGCAAGGCGTTCCAGTGGTACCGGCGTGCCGCCGACGCGGGCAACGGGGATGCCCAGTACATCGTGGCCAGCTACTACGAGCGCGGCGAGCCCGGCGTGGTCGGCCAGGACGCCGGCCAGGCGCGCATCTGGTACGCGCGCTCGGCCGCGCACGGCGATCCCGCCGCGCTGGCCAAGCTGCGTTCGATGATCGAGCAGGACGTGCGCGAGCGCCAGGCGCGCCAGGACCAGCTCGACCACCGCGGGGAGCGCGCCGGGGCCGGACCCTAGCCGGGCTCCGGGTCAGCTCTGGATCAGCCGCTTCTGGCGCGAGATGCTCATCAGGATGCCGATGCCCATGCCCAGCGTCACCAGGGCGGTGCCGCCATAGCTCATCAGCGGCAGCGGCACGCCCACCACCGGCAGGATGCCGCTCACCATGCCCATGTTGACGAAGGCATAGGTGAAGAAGATCAGCGTCACGGCGCCGGCCAGCAGCCGCGAGAACAGCGTCGGCGCGTTGGCGGCGATATACAGGCCGCGGAAGATCAGCATCAGGTAGAGCACCAGCAGCATGGCGTTGCCGACCAGGCCGAATTCCTCCGAGTAGACCGCGAAGATGAAGTCGGTGTGCTTCTCGGGAATGAACTCCAGGTGCGTCTGCGTGCCCTTGAGCCAGCCCTTGCCGGTGACCCCGCCCGAGCCGATGGCGATGATCGACTGGATGGTGTGGAAGCCCTTGCCGAGCGGGTCGGTGGTGGGATCGAGCAGCGTACAGATGCGGTGCTGCTGGTAGTCGTGCAGGATCGGCCAGTTGACGCCCGGCGCGCAGATCTTGCTCTCGAAGCTGACCAGCAGGGTGATGGCCACCACCACCACGCCCAGCAGCGGCAGGATGATCTTCCAGCTCAGGCCGGCGAAGTAGATCACGTAGAGGCCGGCGGCCATCACCAGCAGCGCGGTGCCGAGGTCGGGCTGCTTGGCGATCAGGCCGACCGGCACGAGCAGCAGCAGCAGCGCGACCAGGAAGTCGAACCACCGGATCACGCCCTCCCGCTTCTGGAAGTACCAGGCCAGCATCAGCGGCATGGCGATCTTCATGATCTCGGAGGGCTGGATCACCATGCCCACGTTGAGCCAGCGGCGCGCGCCCTTGCGGATCAGGCCGAACATGGCCACCGCCACCAGCAGGGCCACGCCGACCGTGTAGAGCGGTACCGCCACCCGCATCAGCGTCTGCGTCGGCAGGTAGGCGATGACCAGCATCACCGCGTACGACAGCAAGATGTTGCGCAACTGGTCCTCGACCCGGCCCGGCATGTCGATGGCGGCCGAGTAGAGCGCGACGATGCCGGTGGCGAAGATCAGGAAGACGATCAGCGCCAGCGGCTTGTCGAAGCCGGTGAGCGCCGATTTGACGAGCGATATGACGCGGCGGCGATCCATGCGCGTCTCCTTCAACGTGCAGCCTCGGGCGCGGCGGCCTTGGCGCGGGGTTTGACGGCGGGGCGGGGCGCGACGTGGGCGGCCGCCGTGGGCGCCGGCGCCGAAGCGGGCTTGGGCTTGCTGTGCCCCAGGGCCTGCTGCATGCGCTGTTCCAGGGTTTCCTCGGCGTCGGCCGGGGCGATGGCGGCGGGATCGAGCGCCGCGGCCATGCCCGCGCTCGCGCGCTCGGGCACGGCCGGGGCTGACGCCGAGGCCGCCGCGGCAGAAGCGCCGGCCGAAGCGGTGGCGGGGGCCGACGCGCCCGCCACCGCGGGCGTGCCGGCCGGGCCGGAGGCGGCCGCCGCCGAAGCGCCGGCATTGGCCATCACGGTGGCGGTGGCGGCGCTGGCGGTGAGGCCGGTGGTGAACACGCTGGGCGTGTCCACCGGCGGCTGGCCGCCCGCGCGCTCGCTGGCCGGCGGGGCGATGTCGGCCAGCTCGGCCGGCCATTTGCCCTGCAGGTAGTAGTCCATCATCTTGCGCGCGATCGGCGCGGCCTCGGCCGCACCCCAGCCGGCGTTCTCCACGATCAGCGCGATGGCGATCCTGGGATGGTCGACCGGCGCGAAGGCCGTGTACAGCGCGTGATCGCGCTTGTGTTCATCCAGCGCGTGATGGTTGTACTTCTCGTTCTTGCCGAGCGAGAAGGTCTGTGCCGTGCCGGTCTTGCCGGCCGACTCGTAGGCGGCGCCGGCGAAGGCGCGCGCCGCCGTGCCCGCGTGCGTGACGCCCACCATGGCACGCTTGATCACGTCGATGTCGGCCTGCTTGAGCGGGATGCGGTAGCTTTCCTTGGGCACCGTCAGCGCGCGGGCGCGCGAGATCGAGTCTTCCACCGCCTTGACCAGGTGAGGCTTCATGGCGACGCCGTTGTTGGCCAGGATGGCGGTGGCGTTGGCCAGCTGCAGGATGGTGAAGTTGTTGTAGCCCTGGCCGATGCCCAGCGAGATGGTCTCGCCGTCATACCACTTCTGCTGCTCGGGACGGCGGTAGGCGCGCCGCTTCCAGTCGGTCGAGGGCAGGATGCCGCGCGCCTCGCCCTCGATGTCGATGCCGGTCAGCTGGCCGAAGCCGAGCGGCTTCATGAAGTCGTGGATGCCGTTGACGCCCATGTCGCGCGCCAGCATGTAGTAGTAGGTGTCGCACGACTGCACGATGGACTGGTACATGTCCACCCAGCCGTGGCCGCCCGGCTTGTCGTCGCGGAAGGTGTGGTTGCCGAGCGTGAACGAGCCGGGATCGTGGAAGCCCCAGGCCGCGGTGCGCTTGCCGGTGGCCAGCGCCGCCAGCGCCATGAAGGGCTTGTAGGTCGAGCCGGGCGGGTAGGTGCCGCGCAGCGGGCGGTTCAGCAGCGGCTTGTCGGGCGAGTTGTTGAGCTCGTTCCAGGTATTGGTGTCGATCCCCTCGACGAACAGGTTGGGGTCGAAGGTCGGCTTGGAGACGAAGGCGAGGATGTCGCCGGTCTCCGGCTCGATCGCCACCAGCGCGCCGCGGCGGTTGCCGAACAGGGCCTCGCCGAGCTGCTGCAGGCGGATGTCGAGCGACAGGATCAGGTTGTTGCCGGGCGTGGCGGGGGAGGTCGACAGCGTCCGCACCGGGCGGCCGCCGGCGGTCACTTCGACCTCCTCGAAGCCGGTCAGCCCGTGCAGCTCGGTCTCGTAGCTCTGCTCGATGCCGATCTTGCCGATGTAGTTGGTGCCCTTGTAGTTGTCCGCATCCTTGCGCGGGTCGTACTTGGCGCCCTCGGCGTCATTGGCCTCGTCCATCGCCTCGATGCGCTCCTGGTCGCGCTGCGAGATGCGGCCCAGGTAGCCGATCACGTGGGAGGCCGCCTCGCCCAGCGGGTACTGGCGGAACAGGCGCGCGCGCACGTCCACGCCGGGGAAGCGGAAGCGCTGGGCGGAGAAGCGCGCCACTTCCTCGTCGGTGAGCTGGCTGCGGATCGGCAGGCTCTCGAAGCTGCGCGATTCCTCCAGCAGCCGCTTGAAGCGGCGCCGGTCGCGCGGCTGGATGTCGATCACCTTGGACAGCGCGTCGATGGTGTCGTCGAGCGATTCGGTCAGCTTGGACGGCGTGATCTCCAGCGTGTAGGCGGAGTAGTTGCGCGCCAGCACGAGGCCGTTGCGGTCCATGATGATGCCGCGGTTGGGCTCGATCGGCGCCACCGAGATGCGGTTGTCCTCGGCCTTGGCCGAGTACTGGTCGTGCTTGTACCACTGCAGCCAGAGGAAGCGCGAAAGCAGCAGGCCGAAGCAGATCACGGCGAAGAAAGCCGCGGCCGCCACGCGGATGCGGAAGCGGCCGATTTCCTGTTCGACGTTGCGGATTTCGGTCATGGTACTGCGACGGTTGCCTGGGCAGGTTGGCGTGGAGGGCGGGACACGGCGGCGGGCCGGACGCGGGCGGGGGCGCTACAGCGGCCGCGTCTCGTCGACATCGCTCGGCCTGCGCTGCGGCGCCAGCAGCAGCGCGGTGGCCATCGGCCACAGCAGCGCCTCGATGCCCGGCGCCAGCAGCACCGTCCAGTCGGGCAGCGGCGCGCCCATGATCAGCCGGATCAGCATCGGCACCGCGTGCGCGATGAACAGCAGCGGCAGTATGTGCAGCGCCTGCGTGTAGACGGTGAACCACAGCACGCGGCGGTGGATGGTGATGGCGAAATAGGCCAGCAGCGTATAGGCCATGGCGTGCTCGCCGAGCAGGCGGGCATCGTGCACGTCCATCAGCAGGCCGAGCAGGAAGGCCACGCCCATGCCGACCTTGCGCGGCTGGTGGATGTTCCAGAACACCAGCACCAGCGCCACCATGTCGGGGATCCACAGCGTGGTGCCCCACGGCAGCAGGTTGAACAGGAAGGCCAGCACGAAGCTCAGCGCGATGAAGATGGGGTTGACCGGCCGCAGCAGGTATTGGGGATTGGTCAACGCTTGGACTCCTTGTCTGCGGCTTTCTCTGCCTTTTCCGCCTTCTCGGCGGCACGCTCGACCGGGGTGCGGGGCTCGGCACGCGGGCCGCCGCGCTGGCCGGCCTTGGGTTCGCCGCCGCGCGCGTCCGACTTGGCCTGCGCCGCGGCCTTGATCCCGGCGCGCGAACCCTTGGCGTCGGCGGCGGTGCCATCGTCCTTGGCCTCCAGGTCGCGCACGCCGGACTCGTAGCGCAGCACCAGCAGCTGGCGGTGCGCGCGCACGCCGGCCACCGGCTCGCAGTAGACGCGCGAGAAGGCGGTGTCGGCCTTGCGTTCGATCTTGACGATCTTGGCCACCGGCAGGCCGGCCGGATAGACACCGTCGAGGCCGGAGGTGACCAGCAGGTCGCCCTGCTGCAGGTCGGCCGAGGCCGCCATGAAGCGCAGGTCGAGCAGGCCCGCGCGGGCGCCGCCGAAGGCGACGCTGCGCAGGCCGTTGCGCACCACCTGCACCGGGATGGCCTGGTCCTTGTCGGTCAGCAGCGTGACCTCGGACTGGAAGGGCGAGACGCGCGTGACCTGGCCGACCACGCCGCGCTCGTCGATGACCGGGTAGCCGGGGCGAAGGCCCTGCTGGCTGCCGCGGTCGATCACGATGCGCTGGCTGTAGGGGTCGCGGGCCTCGTAGAGGATCTCGGCGGCGGTCACCGGCGTGGCGGACTGCTGCTGCAGGTCGAGCAGCTTGCGCAGTTGCTGGTTCTCCGCTTCGAGCTGGGCCTGCCGCACCGCGGTCTCGGCCTCCAGCACCGCGCGCTGGCGCAGTTCGCGGTTTTCCGTGGCCAGCGCGGCGGAGGACTGCGCGTAATCCAGCATGGCGCGGATCGCGTCGCGCGGTACCAGTACCAGGCGCTCGACCGGCATCAGCACGGTGGCGGCGACCTGCCGCGCCACGTTCATCGCATTGAAGCGGGCGTCGACCACCAGCAGCACGAGCGAGATCAGCACGTACAGGACGAGGCGCGCGACAGCCGAGGTGCCCTGCTTGAAGAGCGGCGGAGGGGTGTAATCCATTTACCCGTGCACAGGCGTGGACGCCCCGGCCGCCGGTGTCGACGCGGCGGGCGGGGATCGGTGGGCGGCGCGGCGGGGCACGGCGGGGCCCGGGGTGTCAGGCTGGCCGCGTTCCGCCATCGGTGGCTCCTGGGGGGCTTATTCGTACGAGAAGATGCTGCCGAGCTTGTCCATGCGCTCGAGCGCCATGCCCGAGCCGCGCACCACGCAGGTCAGCGGGTCTTCGGCCACCAGCACCGGCAGGCCGGTCTCTTCCGCCAGCAGGCGGTCGAGGTCGCGCAGCAGGGCGCCGCCGCCGGTCAGCATCATGCCGCGCTCGGCGATGTCCGCGCCCAGTTCCGGCGGGGTCTGTTCCAGCGCGATCTTGACCGCCGACACGATCTGGTTGAGGGGGTCGGTCAGGGCTTCCAGGATCTCGTTGGAGGAGACCGTGAAGGCGCGCGGGATGCCCTCGGACAGGTTGCGGCCCTTGACTTCCATCTCGCGCACCTCGGAGCCCGGGAAGGCCGAGCCGATTTCCTTCTTGATGGCCTCGGCGGTCTGCTCGCCGATCAGCATGCCGTAGTTGCGGCGGATGTAGTTGACGATGGCCTCGTCGAACTTGTCGCCGCCGACGCGCACCGAGCCCTTGTAGACCATGCCGCCCAGCGAGATGATGCCCACCTCGGTGGTGCCGCCGCCGATATCGACGACCATCGAGCCGGACGGCTCGGAGACCGGCAGGCCGGCGCCGATCGCGGCGGCCATCGGTTCCTCGATCAGGTAGACCTGGCTGGCGCCGGCGCCCAGCGCCGATTCGCGGATGGCGCGGCGCTCGACCTGGGTCGAGCCGCACGGCACGCAGATGATGATGCGCGGGCTCGGGCGCAGCAGCTTCGAGTCGTGCACCATCTTGATGAACTGCTTGAGCATCTGCTCGGTGACGGTGAAGTCGGCGATCACGCCGTCCTTCATCGGGCGGATGGCCTCGATG
>JABLTH010071151.1_pt1 | contig 10925 bp, 5 predicted proteins | sample 7875711 | NCBI WGS metagenome assembly JABLTH01 (sample SAMN14941262, study PRJNA633318) | bioreactor metagenome | isolation source: bioreactor | place: China | collected 2019-03-05 | reverse complement strand
GGTGGAGCCGGAATAAAACCCGACATAATCCGCATCTTCCCAGCCATTTTTATAGGTGATGTGTAAAAAATTATTGAAGTGCAATACCGCAGTTACAGAATCAAGCGCATAAGCAATACTGTCGCCGGCAAGTGTGTACGAAGAAAAACTGTCGCTGTAATCTTTCTGTTCTAATACAGTTTCATAATACGCTGATGAATCAGCAGGTACAGGCAGGTTGTTTTCTCCTTTATTCCTTAGCCTGTTCCTGTATAATTGCTGTACACGTTTCTTTTCGGTATTGTAAGTGCGTACCATGTGGCGTATTTCAAAACCATCTTCCACCAGTTTATTCCTGTAAAGGCTGCGCATGAAATGCATCATCGAACCGTAATAAATTTTGTTGCGTGCTTTAAGCCAGCGTTCATGTTGTGCATCACGCCGGCTGCTCATTTCTTCAAACAACGGGTAACCCTGGTAAAAAAGAACCCTTGTGGCAAAGTTGTATTCAAAGCTTTCCAGTTTGTAGGTAATGCGGTAGCCTGTTTTTTTATTGCTGATGATGAGTTGCTCATCGCAGTAAGCTTTCAGTATCTGTTGCCGTTTGCTGTAGAGGAAATGAATCTTGTCTTCGTTTTTCATTGTGCAGGCACTGGCCCAGCTTCCTGTACCTAAAAAATTATCTGTAAAAAAGCGGCCCCATCTTTTCCACGACTGTTCTTCAAATTCACCAATCACCACTTCCTGCAGTTCACGGGGTTTGGGTTTAATCATCAGCAGCATATTGCTGGCTTCTGCCGATGGAATGTTGATGGTTTTCTGAATGGTTTCAAAACCAACAAAGCTCAGGATTAAATCGTACTTGCCTGGCGAACCTGCTTCAAGCTGAAATGTTCCATCGTTTGATGTAACCGATCCAACCGATGTATTGCTTAAAAATACGGAAGCCAGCGGAACAGGTTTCTGGTCTTCAGCAAAGACAACCTTACCGCTGATGATGTATTGGGCAGTGCTGTTTTTTATACCTGCAAGAAGAAGAAAGAGCAGCAGCAGTTTTTTCATTTCATCATGTTTATGCATCTACCACACGTTTGCCAAAAGGTATCAAAGAAATCTCCAGCAGTTTAAAATGCTGTCGCCCCCATGGAATACCAATAATACTGATGTACAGCAATGCACCCCAAATAAGGTGATTGATGGTAACACCAATGCCACCCACAAGAATCCAGATAATATTGGCGAATACCGATAAGCAGCCGCTAGTAGAAGAATCGCTCACCACTTTTTTACCAAAGGGCCACAGCACCAGCCCTGCCAGTTTAAAACACTGGATGCCCCATGGAATACCCACAATGGTGCAGCACAATACAATGCCCCCAACAAAATAACCAACCGCTGCAAAGAACCCACCAAAGATGAGCCAGATAAGATTCCCCAAAAAGTTCATAGAAAGATGTTTGAGGAAAGATAGATGATTTGAGGGATGTGATGGTTTGAAATAATGTGAATGGTTGATTAAAACTATGTGAGATGTTTTTATTAAATACCGCAATGAATTGCGGGTATCTTTCTTTTGTCTTGACACAAAAGAAACAAAAAGTCAAGCCGGAACATATTACCCCCATGTTCCGGCAGGCGCCCTGATTATGCTTTTGCACTACTGTAATAAAGAGCATTTGTATTTCTGGTGAACAACCTGTGTGTAGCAGTTCAAGTGATGATGAACTTTTGCGTCACTGCGAGGAACGAAGCAGTCTGTACAATTATGAGGAATAATCTTTGTGTTACTTTCTGTCTTTCAGTCTTCGTGGCAAAGCAGAAAAAACAGGTTGCTTATATCAGCTCATTGAATCAACTCCCCATACAAACAATTCACCACCTGCTTTATCACATTTACAAACCCGTCTGTATAACCCGGGTAGCATCCATTGGTGATCACCACAAAACCATATTTCTTTTTGGGATCAAAAAACATGGCACTATACAACCCATACGCAGAACCGGTATGACCTTTCAGCGTTACACCCTTGATGAGTTTATCCGTTGTCATAATAGCCAGCCCGTAACCTTCCTGCTCAGAGATCTGGTGCTGCATCAGCTTTGCACTGCGGCGTGAAATAATACGTGTGCCTTTGTAACGGCCCTTGTACATGTGCATCGTCATATAACGGGCAAGGTTAGTTGCACTGATCTTCATACCACCCGTAGGTGAAAAGACAGGAGCGCTGTACCCCATTACATAGTTTGCAATTTCTTCCCTGCGTGGATTGTAGGCTGCCGGTTGCGGTTCCAGTTGTTTGGTACTGTCGTTGTATTCATAGATGGTTGCAAAGCGTGCAGTATTAAGTGAATCAACACAGTAACCACCTTCGATCTGCAGCGGATCAAGGATGTGATGTTTTACATACTGGTCGAACCGCTCACCTGATACCCGTTCGATAATAGTGCCGGTGATATTGAAATTAAGATTGCAGTATTTATAACCTGTACCCGGTTCATAATCGTTGTAACAGTTTTCCCAGTTGGGATTCTTCGCCGGGTTAATGGCATCAAGTGAAAAATAGCCCTGGCTGTCGTTGAGACTGGAACGGTGACTGAGCAGCATACGCAGCGTAATCACTGTGGAAGGAAACCTCGGGTTACGAACTGTAAAACCAATGAGCCTGCTCACATCATCATCCAGGCCCAGTTTCTTTGCCTGTACCAATTGCATAATGGAAGTGGCTGAAAAAGATTTGCTGATGGATGCAATGCGGAACATACAGTCATCAGTTAAAGCAGTACCACTTGCCATATCTTTTAACCCAAACGAATGCGTGTAAATCATCTTTCCTTTTTTCACCACTGCCACACTCAGCCCCACAGCATGCTGCCGCTGCATGATTTGCTGAATACTGTCTTCAAGCGTTTTTGTTTGTGCATTGCTGTGGGTTGATAAAAGCAGTAGTACAAAACCTGATAGTATGAAACGGGTAAGCATGATGCGTTAGTTGTGATGTGCTGCTTAAAGATAAGAAAGGATGATTAATGCGGAATGCCTGATGCGCCATGCTGAATGCTGAAGGCAGGGTTTGATGCATGCACTGCTGATGCACTGTTCATACTCTATCCATGCTCAATAGATGCACTACCTGTAATTGATGAATACCTGTCTTGTACTGAAATATATTGTTAATCACAGCAACCAATTGATCAGTAAACAAAGTTACCTGATTAAAGTTACAAGACCTTTCTGTGTAGTAACAACTCCTCCTTCAAGCTGATAAGTGCAGGTATAACTAAACACAGCGGGATCCTGTTCCAGGCTGTTGTAGATTCCATCCCATCCTGCAAGATGATTGTTGGTTTCAAAAACCCGTTGTCCATATCGGTTAAATATTTCCAGCCTGTACTTAAGAACAGGGCCAAAAATGACCGGCATATATTTATCATTCAGTCCATCGTTGTTGGGTGTAAATGCATTCGGGAAAAAGATTCCTGTGCGGCAATATTTCTGAATGATTAAAACAGAGTCGGTGCCGTTGCAACCATTGATATCTTTTACCAACAAGCTGTAATAGCCGGGCGATTGAACAGTTAAAGAAGACTGAGAGGAACCATCAGACCATAAATAAGAACTAAACGTATGTAAAGGAAGGATTGTTTTTTTCTCGTACTGGCAAACAGAGTCAACTGATGCTAAAAAGTTTTCAGGAACAGGTAATACTGATTTGAGCTGAACTGAATCGTTACCGGTACAGCCATTGTTATCCGTTACGATTACCCAATACAGACCCGGATTTATAACAGTGATTTTGCGGCTTACTGATCCATCCTGCCACAGGTATTTATTAAAAACACCTGCATCCAACTGACGGGAGCTGCCCTTGCAAATATCGAAATCGGCACCGAGGTTGATGGAAGGTAATGTGTAAAGTGCTGTTACCTGCAATGTATCGGAAAAGAAACAGCCGTTTACGTCTTGTGTTTTTACAGCATACATTCCTTTTTGCGTTATTGTAATGGAGTTTACACCGGCTGCGCCTGTGCTCCACCAGTAGTTTTTATACAAAGCCGGCACCGTTAATTGCAGCTGCTCTTTATCACAAAAGGCAGTATCATTACCGAGGAAGAACGGTTGCGGCTGAAAGACAGTTACCAGAACTGTATCCTGTGCTATGCATCCTTCTTTTGTAAAGGCCTTTACTGAAAAAGCTGTGTTTTGTGTAACGATTAAACGTATTAACTGGTTATCCTGGAAAACATCTCCATTGGCAACCCAGTTATACTTCGTGAAACCGGGAAGAGAAAAAGAGATGGTGTCATTTTTACAAACTGATGTGTCTTTGCCAAGATAGAGCGGAGGTACAAACACATCTTTTACAACAATGGTATCGGCTGCAACATCACCGCAGTAGTTGGTTGTTGAAACATAATAAGTGCCTCCTTTATTTACCGGGAATGTTTGGTTTGCTGACAGGTCCTGCCAGGTATATGTTTTAAAACCATCACCCGGATTTAATAACAGGCTGCTTCCGGGACAAATGATTGTATCGTTACCAAGAAAAGGAAGACTGGCAGACGAACTGATTTCAACTTCTATACTATCGGAATAGATATTGCAACCTGCATCGAGTAAAACTTTTATCCATGTTTTGCCGGTTTTCTTAAATGAAACAGTAATGGCCGTATCAACTCCAGTTCCGGGTTTTACAAAAGCAGTATCGTATACAAACTGCGGACGTAAAGAGCAACCGTTGTTCCTGGTAGCAGAATAGGTTTGCTGCTGTGCCGGATTACAAACCAGTTTGGTACCGGTAACCTTTACCGACTGGCATAATTCATCATTGCCGCAGAGTACAGCACTAAGGTTGCTGTTAACAGCATTTGATACAAAGAAGATGTTTTCAACAGGAATTGGTATGACGGGATATGAACTTGTTGTAACATTTGGTTCTGAAAGAATAATGGGTATCGATGTGTAAGAGGTACTCATGTCGGATGTACAGGAACCGAGTTTCCCATCCGGGTCATATTTTGCCAGATAACTACTCGCATAGTACCCTCCCGTACCATAGAAAAAACTGCCAGACACATAAATATTTCCGCTGTTTGAAACATTCATCCCATAAGGATACCCGTATACACCCGAATTGATGCTTTTAATATGTTGTAACTGCAGATTGCTATCTATGTTGAATATGGAAAATGAATATTTGCCGCCATCATAATAATCACAAATACCATAAAAATGATTTTTTTTGTAATCAGATGCACGAATAACTGAATTAATACGGTTGTCATATTTTAAAACCAGGGGCTTGCCCAAGGTGTCGAATTTTGCAAGAACAACATGGCCATCGATATTTCCAATATAAAGAACCCTGTCGTTATCAAACACCATTGGCCGTTTATAAATTGATCCAGTTGTTGAAAACTGGTATTGATATATTTTTTTCAGTTTTCCTGTTGTTTTATCAATACTGAGCGAAGTGTTTTTATCGATCCCTTCAACAACCATAACAATGCCGGTGTTTGTTGCAACAGCATTATTCATAAAGAACCAGTCATTCACATTTTGCATATCATAAACCATTGTCCATTGCTGGATACCATTTTTGTCCATTTTCATCACCAGGGATTTTGGACTTTTTGTGAACTCAGATGAAGTGGAAACATAATAAATGTTCTGATCCTGATCGATAAGCAACTGACCAGTTATACCGGAGGAATTGAACCTGAAATTATTGGCTGCTTCATACGAAACCTTCCAGTCAACCTGGAAGATTTCGTTTACTTTCATAAACGTAAAAACAGTTCTGGCTGTTTCGTATTTGGCAAATCCAAGTATCCAATGACTCGAATCAACTGCAACAAAGTCAAACGGTTGGAATGATTGGTTGTTATAGTAAATATTTACCCCGTTTTTATAAGTACCATTTTCTGAAAATATCCGCATGCCAAATGTCCACTGATTTTCGTTGCCTAATATTCTTTCACTTTCGCCTGCTAACGTCATAATGTTATTTCCCCTTAATAACAGGCTGCGTAAAAATAACTGCGAATTATTTTTTGACCGGTACGTCTTAAAGTAGGAAGACATGCATGTGTCTGTTAATGGTTCAGCAGGACAGTAAGTTGTTCTGCAATCAAATGAAGAAGACAATTGTTTTATTGATTGCTGTGCTGTACCGGCTGTCACTGAAATTGTATTAGCTACTGGCGATTGTAAGAAATCAATGGTCTTTGTTCCAATAAATTCTTTCAGGTTAACCTGAGGAGTTGTGAAATTACATCCGCTTATATTGCCGCTGCTATCCACCTTAACAAAGAGGAGTTCGTTGTTGGTGAAGTTGTTTAAGCCGATGATATAACCTCCGTCTTCAAAAGAAGCCGCCACAGATTTTACCCGGGATCCAACAGGAACTTTGTATTGTTTAATATGGTCAACTGGGGTTAAGTAATCAGTAAATTGTTTGATAAAATAAAGATCACCGTTTGTTTCGTCACTTGCTGCAAAAATATCACCCGCATTATCGCCTGCTATAGCGGTATTATAGCCGGGTAAAAAAGAAGGGAGCTGGTAATGATGCTCTACTTCAATGTTTCCTGAAGAATAAAAAATGGACCGGACAAGCACCGGTATTGAAGATTCGGTTGCCACACCTACAGCAACTGCCCTGACGTTGAATGTATTAATATCATGAAACAAATATTCATCAGTATTGTTACCTATTTTACTGTTATCGATCTTATTACCCGACTGATCAAACCCGGTTAATAAAACAGATTTTTTACCGGCAATATCACAATTGAGAATAAGCTGGGAATAGCTGTATGAATGATAGGTAAATGCAGCCAGTTCAGTAACCCCCGGTATGCTTAAAGAGCCCGACCATAAGCGGTTACCGTTAATATCAAGGCGCATATACGTTACATCTGAACCATGTTGTGCTGCAAAAGCAATGATACCATCTTCATTAAAATCAATGGTGGTTTTTACAACTGTTGCAGGCAAACTCAATACTCTTGTTTGAATAAGATTAAGGTTAGAATCGAACCAGATGATCACTGCCTGCGATGTGCCTGTTATGCAGCCTGTTGCTACTACTTCGCCGGTAGTGCGAACCTTCATTTGATGCAGCTCTGCTGGTTGGTTATTTACTGAAAAGAGGTTTGATTGCAGGATTGTGCCATCATTTTCCATAACAGAAATAAATCCCTGTTTGGATCCTGTTGTGATATTACCTGCAATGATAAACTGCCCATTGGGGAGAGACTGGATTTCACTTAATTCAATTTTTTCACCTGGCGCAGCCGTCATGTGCATCATAAACACAGCGGTGTTGCATTTGTTTGTTTGAGTTTTTTGTGCAATGGTAGCTGTTGCTGTATGTTGAGTTTTTGGTGAAAGATGGGAAGGACTGAATTTCAGGGATGAACCGGGCACAGGAAATGATTCTGTGATTTTTTTGTATTGCACTGCGGGATCGGCAAGCCTGTTGCTTTGCGAAAACAAAGCGCTGTTTACGAGGCAACAATAGAGTAACAGGAATATGGTGTTCTTCGCTGTGTTATTGATTTTCATACAAACAAAGGCATTTTCATGTTACCAAAGGTAAAGGATTCTGCTCTGTGCGTTTTGTGCAACTGGTTTAATATAAAACGGGCCCTTGTAATAATCATGCAAAGTAGTATGAATGTATTACCAGTAAAAACTATATTCTTCCCTTATATACTTCTTGATCTTTTTCTTTTGTGTTTGCAGTAATACAATGAACTTGTCTTTTGGAAGCGTTGAAAAAAAGATATCATTGTTTACAGAACTCTTCAGGAACGAAGGCACATATTCCTTCATATTGATGGAATAAAGATAAATGGTATAATAACTTTCAATTGCTACAGTTTCTGTGCCGGGCATTTCTATTTTGCTGAACTTACTTACTAAAAACACAATAAATTCTTTTTCTTTTTCAGTAAGGCCTTTTCCTGATACAACAATGTCTTCGGGAGAACCTTTGTCTGCAATCTTAAACGTTATTTTCCCATCAATTTCTTTTTCCTGGTATTCAAGGCGGTTCCGGTTTCTTTCCAACGACTGGATAATAAACAGCAGCACATCTTCAATGTTTTTATTCTTTACAATAATCTCCGACGACTGGCGGTTAAGCAGGAATTTAATTAATGCAAGATCGCTGTTGGCTTCGCCTCCTTTCCTGAAAAAATCATCATACTCCATATGCTCGGTAACCCATATCTTATGTGGGATGAAATTAAAATCATCATACCTGCTTTTTGGAGTGGAAGCAAAATAGTTTGATGAGGCGATTGTTCTCTTATAATTTCCATCATCGTTATACTTTTCGGTCAGCATCAGGAACTCATTTTTACCGGAGCCCTGCGAATAGTATTTCCACGTACCCGATCGTTTGCCCTCATTAAAGAAGACATGCACTTTAAACCCCTGCAGAAAAGGTTCTTTTGACCCGCTGTTAATTACAAAATTACCTGTGCCATTTTCAAGCAGCATCTTTCCTTCCTCTGTTTTATAGGTAATAAAACGGAAATCAGACTCACCATGATCAAAATTGATCACAGCTGCTAAACTGTCATTAGCATGGTTCCATTGCCAGTTACCCGTCATCTGGTCGTGCAGGAAATTTCCCTGCATCTGTAATTTTCCATCGGGGTAATAAAATCGGAACAGCCCGTTTTTGTAACCATCTTCTGAATATTCTCCTTCCATAAGCAATGTGCCTTTCATATCATAATCCCTGATCTTGCCGGTATAAAACCAAAAGGAGTCAATGGCTAGTGTACCAATCCTGTAATAAGCTGCGATTGGTTTTTCGCAAATCTTCCATGCTTTGTTGAAGAAGATGGTATCAGTAATTTTTTGGGCCTCTGTGTGGCTATACATACAACAGGTGATGATCATCATCAGCAGGCAGCGCAGGTGGTGGCAGGATGTTTTCATATATCTGTTCAGAATAGAAAGATAAACTGATTTTTTTGCAGAACAATTTAGGGCTGTACAGCTTGTCCCGGTATGACAATTGTCAAGCAGCAGAATGACCATCGTTCTGAAACCGGCAGGTTTCAGAACGGCTTTTTGCAAAGCAATAATAATACGAAGTAAAAGCTGTTGTTTATTCGGTATTGGTTGTATAAGGTAGTATGTTTTTAAAATTCTTTACAGGCAATCATTACTATAAAATCAAATTCAAACAAGTTTAAAAAACACTCCGGCATCTGGTAAATTAATTGCGCTTGCCTGAAAAAAAATTACAAAGTGTTTTTACTATTGCATAATTAAAAAATGTTTCAGAGTTTAGTACTCACCTGCTCACAAAGTCCATTTCCAATCAAAACACCCTGTTAAATCATTCCCTTAAAAGCTGTTCTTGCTTGCTGTTGTCTGAAACAATCTGGATGGTTGTATCTGGCAGTTTATTGCCACAATAATATATGTTGTTCAATTTTAAAAAAGCACACCATGAACGCTTCTCTCATGCAGAACAAAGACAATGGGCAGAATCATGACCCCAACATGAACGAAGAACTGAAAAATGATTTTACACTGAAAATTCTTACACGTGTATTGGCATTTGGTATTGTAGCCATTTTATTCGTCAGTTTTTTTACCGCAGTAAAGGGCAATACAAGTAAAGGATTGTTTCCTGTATTGGGGCTAAGTCTGGCAATAGCTTTTGCAGCAACAGTTGCCGGCGGGTTCCTTGGTTTCTTATTTGGTATTCCCAAAAGCCTGCAAAAAAACCAGGCAGTATCTGTACCCGATCCTTCAACAGGTAAAGCTGTTCCTGCAACAAATAGTAAAATTTTCAGCAGCAACACCAACCTCGAAGAAATTTCCGATTGGCTTACAAAAATTATTGTTGGTGTAAGTTTAATTCAGCTCACAAAGCTCATCGATTTTTATAAACAATCCTGCCGCTCACTGGCTCGTTCGTTTAACGGATACCTGTTACCCGACTTTGGATTTTCCTATTCAGGCAGCATCATTATCTTCTTCTCTGTTTGTGGTTTTCTTATTGTGTATTTGTGGGCAAGGGTTTATTTCCTCAAACAGCTCAATGATCTTGAAACAGTCATGAGTAAAGTAAACAATGTAAGCGATACAGTTAAAAAGCAAAACAACAGGTTTGAGCAGGAAAAGCTGGAACGGAAGATTGACGACTTTAACAGGGAACGCAACAAAGTAACCGTTCGTGAAAGCTCCGATGATGTAAAAGCTGTACTCGATAACGCAAAACCCGGCCCTGTAACTGTATTAAACGATTGCCAGAAAAACCGCTGGGGTTCATCCGGTATAAACGGTTCATATCAGTTGAGCGCAACCGTACTGCAGGACGGAAATGATCCTGATCTGTTTCATGTTACAGCAACAGTAAGTACAACAGATGTTACTGCCAGCCCCATTAATGGTAAAGTTTATTTTATACTTCACGACAGTTATTTTCCCAATTCTATCATAATCAGCGATGCTGTTGAACAAAAAACTGCCACCTGCACATTTGATTCGTACGAAGCATTTACAATGGGTGCAGTACTCAACAACGGCAATGTAAAACTGGAATTGGATCTCAACCTGTTACCAACAGTACCGGCTGAATATAAATACAGGGATACACTCGAAACAATTGATGAACTCAAAACCAAACTGGCCGAATTAAAAAGCCAGGATCAATAACTAACCCGTTAGCCGAAAAGGGTATTAAGAGTAGGCATTAAAACTTGCGTATGGCAAATAAAAACCCGCTTGTCCTTGATGTAAGGCCAACAGAGCCTGTAGAGTTTCTGATCCCCAAAGAACATGCAGAAACCATGATATACATTACCGTAAAAATTCAGCTCAGGGATAAAGGCTGGAAATATGCTTCTTATCATATAATATCTTACCGGGGTATTGATATCTATCCCAATAAAATACCAGAACCTGTTGACCT
>JABLTH010009851.1_pt1 | contig 10932 bp, 12 predicted proteins | sample 7875711 | NCBI WGS metagenome assembly JABLTH01 (sample SAMN14941262, study PRJNA633318) | bioreactor metagenome | isolation source: bioreactor | place: China | collected 2019-03-05 | reverse complement strand
CGCCTGATCTGCCAGGCTTCGCCTGACGCGCACGCAAGCGCGCAATGCAAATGGCCCACCTGTCCGGTGGGCCATTTGCATTGCTGCGCCCGATGATCGTTCCTGTATAACGACGGCATGACGCCACGCCTGCCCAAATACCTCGAACTGGCCGACCGCATTCGGCTCGACATCCTGCACGGAACGCTGCCGGCGGGCAGCATCGCGCCCAGCGAGAACGAAGTCGCCCAGCGCTATGGCGTCTCGCGCTTGACGGCGCGCCGCACGCTGAATGAGCTGGCGGCCCGCGGGTTGCTCAAGCGCTCGCGGGGGCAGCGCAGCGTGGTGCTCGATCGCGTGGGGCCGCATCGGCCGGTGCTGTATGCGCCGGGCCAGTCAGATGCGGCGCTCGAATACGTGCCGGGCGCGGTCTATACGGTCAGTGCTTTTCGACTGGAGGCGGCCGACGAGACCGTGGCCACCGCGCTCGACCTGGCGGCGGGCGCGCAGGTGGCGTTTGTCGAGCGGCGCGCCCAGGTAGACGGGCAGCCGATCATGCTGCTGCGCACGTGGCTGACGACGCGGCTGGCGGCGATGCTGGAGGCGCGCGACTTTGAAGATCGCCTGTTCGTGCAGGTCTTCCAGCGGGCCAACCTGACCATCGCGCGCTCGCGCGAGGCGCCGCTTGCCTGTGTGGCCGATGCACACCAGGCCGCCCAGCTCGGCGTGCAAGCGGGTGTGCCGCTGGTGCGCGTGCGCCGCATCGGCTACAGCGTGGCCGACGTGCCGATCTCCCTCACGTACTGCGATTTTTCCCCCGAGCGCTACACGCGCGAAGTCGACATCCGCGTGCTCCAAAACGACTGAAAGCGCACTGCGCCAGACCGGTGCAGAAACGGCGCCACACACCCCGCGATGGGGACTTGTCCGCCTAAAGTATTCAAGCTAGTCTGCGCCCCTTCCCCAGAAAACGTATTTATTTGTGAAGCGACGCTTTGCCGACAACGTATTGGCACGGCAGTTGCATTCACGGCGCCATCTCAGCGGCGGCGGGTTGAGCCACCTGCCGCCTCAACGCTGATTCAGTCGATTCAACACACCGGAACCACAAGAGGGAGAAATCAACAATGCAACTCAAGCGACGTTTTTCGCTGGCCGCACTGGCTGCCGCGGCGGCCCTGACTGCAGGCGCGGCGCAGGCCCAATCGTCTGTGACGCTGTATGGCCAGGTGGATGCCTGGGCGGGCGCCACCAAGAACCTGGGCCAGGACCGCGCCTGGGGTGTCAACTCGGGCGGCATGTCGACGTCGTACTGGGGCATGAAGGGCAGCGAAGACCTGGGCAACGGCCTGAAGGCCATCTTCACGCTGGAAGCGTTCTTCCGCCCCGACACGGGCAAGTCCGGCCGCTTTGATGGCGACCACTTCTTCGCACGTAATTCGTTTGTCGGTCTGCAGTCGAACAGCTGGGGCTCGATCAAGCTCGGCCGTAACACCCCGCCGTACTTCGTTTCGACGATCCTGTTTAACCCGTTCATCGATTCGTACACGTTCTCGCCGATGGTGTTCCACACCTACCTCGGCAACGGCCGTACGGGCGCCGCGGGTATCTCGGGCCTGGTGGGCGATTCGGGCTGGGACAACTCGATCATGTACTCCACGCCGGACATGGGCGGCCTGACGGCCAACCTGATCTACGGCGCGGGCGAGCAAGCCGGCCACAACGGTCAGAACAAGTGGGGCGGCAGCCTGCTGTATTTCCGTGGCAACTTTGCGGCCACGGCGGCGTTCCAGCAGGTGCGCTACGACGGCGCGCCTGGCGACCTGAACAGCCTGGTGGCTGGCTTTGCGCGCCAGACGGCGGGGCAGTTGGGTGCCACGTACGACTTTGGCGTGGTCAAGCTGTACGGCCAATACCAGTACATCAAGAACACGATCAGTACCGGCGACGCCAAGAGCAACGGCGGTCAGCTGGGCGTGTCGATTCCGGTGGGCCCGGGCGCCGTGCTGGCATCGTATGCCTACACGAAGACCTCGGGTGCAGCCGACGTGAAGCGCAACACGTGGGCGGTGGGCTACGACTATTCGCTGTCCAAGCGCACCGATGTGTATGCGGCTTACTTCCGCGACAAGGTGTCGGATCTCTCGACGGCTGACACCTTCGGTGTAGGCATCCGCGCAAAGTTCTAAGCCTTCGCGTTCTGCTTTTCCTTGTCACCGCCCGCGTCTCGACAGCGTGGGCGGGCATGTTCAACGGCGTCCGGATTCCGGGCGCCGTTTTTTGTTATGCGCAAAAGCCGAAAGGGCGGCGGTGTCAGCCGGTGCGCGCCAGGCGCAACGGCGGCGATAGCGGCGCCGGGGCCTCGGCTCCAATGTTCGGCTGATTCAGCAGCATGGCGCCGCGCTGCGTGGCCACGAACACAGCCTCGGTACGGCTGCGCACTTCCAGCCGGCGATACAGCGCGTTGATATGCGCCTTGGTTGTCGCCTCGGAAATACTCAGCATGCGGCTGATGGTTTTGACCGGATGCCCGCGCGAGAGCAAGACGAGAATTTCATATTGACGCTGCGTCAGGCCGAGTAACGCGCCATCGTCATTACCGTTGGCCGAACCTGACCCAATCGCTTCAGGCCGTGTCAGCACGATCGACGCCGGCACATAACGGCCGCCCGCGAGCACCAATTCCAATGCCGCTGCAATCAATTTGCCGGAATAGCTTTTCAGCAGATAGGCCGACACATTCAATTGCATCAGCGTGCGCACGTGCGCAGCGGAATCGGTTTCGCCCAGTACGGCGACATGTCGGGGATGCGGCTGTTGCAGCAGCCGGGAGAGCGCTGGCAGATCGTCGATGCCAGGCAAGGGCAGGCCGATCAGGGCCAGTTCGGCGTCCGCATGTGCCGCGAGGTTTTCAAAGAGAGCTTCGTCCGGCTCGACGCTGACCACTTCGGTGATGGCCGGCAAGGATTGCAACACATGGGTCGCGCCGGCACGCACCAAAGGGTGTGCCTCCACTACGATTGATTTCACTGCGCCGCCTGTCTGGTTATGGTTTGTTTGCCCATTTCCGGAATCAGCTCGTTGCCGCGTCTATTTGGACCAGCCGGTCGAAAATCAACACGGGCGTGCGTGTGGAAATGCTTCTGACGTGCGGTCTCGGTATATTTCCCCGTTCAACCGGCAGTCACCGCAGTGCGGTGCCACCGGGCCGAAACCTTGGCACGCCATTCAGGCGCAAATCCTTCCGGTTTTTCTTGTTTATGTCGCCAGGCGCGGAGGATTAACCCCGCCAAAATCGCAGAATAAATCCCCAGCATGCTTGTTGCACCCATCAATGGGATGTAAACCTTTTTGTTTACCCCGATCGGTGGTGTGCTAGACCCCTCTATACATAGCAGGATCAGGCAGCAGCAGCTAGCCCCACTTCACGCCCATTGACGTAAGCGTAAAGCGGGGCTTTTGTACCCAAAAAACGTGTTGTGGTGGCTTATTGCGCGACGACCGAGAAGCGTGGCATCGACAGCGGTTGTTTGCCGTCGCGGCCGTAGGGTGTACCGCCGCCGTTGTTGGCAGCATGCAGGACAGACAGCGCGTTCTGCGTGGCACGCAGGCGCAGGTCGATCAGGGTGCCGTTGTCGATGTTGCGCTGGCGCAGCAGGCGGGCCAGGGCCAGGTTCTCGTCGAACAGGCGGCTGGCAGTCTCATCGGTGCGCAGGTATTTGACCAGCCCGTACGGATCGGCGCCGCCGTGCTGGGCCCACCAAAGGCGGCGGTCCCGGTCGGCTTCGCCCAGCGCGGCGAGCTGTTTCTGCTTGGTCTGGGTAATGCGCTCGAGTTCGACCATGTCGCCATCGCGCAACGCCTGCGCTTCGGCATCCAGGGTGAGGGTGGCTGCGCGCAGCAGTTCCTGCTCGTCGGCAAGGGTGCGGATCAGCAGTGTGTTGTCCATGGTGACTACCTCAGGCTCAGGCTTGGAAGCTTGGGCAGCCGCCGGCTGGCACACCGCCCCGCCGCGATCAGTCCGAATGGACCGGCGGCGTCAGAAAATACAGGGGACGGACGACGGGAAACCCCCGTCAGACCTTCTTGGAGCGCGTGGAGAGCAGCGATTGCGCGTCGGAAAGCGCCGCATCGGCGATCTTGCCGGCGTCCATCTTGAGCGTGCCGTTCTGGATGGCACTGCGGATCTGCTCGACGCGTGCGGCGTCGAAGTCGCCGCTGCCCACTTGGCGCGAGACTTGTTGGACCGACAGCGACGGTGCATCGCCGGTGTGGCGCGTGGTGCCCGAAGCCGTCGTAGCGGCCGGGGACGAACCGGTCGCGCGCGTCGACCCGGACGCAGCGTCCTTGGTCGGCGCAACGGCCGGCGTGTTGTTCACGATATGGTTGATTTTCACGGGTGTCTCCGAAGAGCGCGTTCATCCTATCACCCATATCGGCCAACCCCGGCCCAAACTTTAGCGGCAGGTATCGATCAAGCATCACAGTCGAAAAGTGATCTGCCGTTATCAATCTGATCTTAGAACTGGATTGCCACAACGCCGGCAGACTGCGCGATGCCGGAGACGACATTGCCGTTGGCCGTGCGCACCTGCGCCACCTGCCCCACGGCGGCCTGGTTCAAGGCCCGGCCGTCGCTGCTGACCTGGAAGCCGCCGCCCTCGGCGATGAGCTTGACGGTCTGGCCGGCTTGCACGGCAATTGGCAGGCGCATGCTTTCGGCGCGCAGCGGCTGATTGGCGGCCACGCTCGTGAGCAGTACACGCCCCACCACATCGGCCGGCTGTTGCACGACCGAGGCCGGCAGCATCGACAGGTCGCCCGTGCGGGCTTCCAGATCGCCCATATCGAGCGTCTTGCCCGGCGAGAGCTGGTGCGAGGCGACGTAATACGTCCCCGTAATCTGAATCGTGGCCGGCACCCAAGCCGCCCAGGCGTGCGGCGAGCGGCAGCGCACGCCCACTTGTATACGGCCGCGCAGGCGGTTGGCCGCCGGCAGCATCAGGTCGATCTGGTCGCAGGGCTGGTTGGCCACGCGGGCATCTACCGGGCCGACCTCCACCGATGCACGTGGCGCTCCCGTCTCATTTGTGCCGCCCAGGATGTCCAGTTGCGACTGCAGTTGCTGCTGAATCTGCATCTGAATGGCGTTCGGCCCCTGGATGGTGGTGGGCTGCATGGGCTGCTGTACGGCTTGGGCAGGCGGATACCCAACGCGCACCATGCCCTGTGCGTGCGCCAGGATCGGGTGCACAACGCTGGCCAGCAGGCCCAGCGCCAGGATCAACAACAGCTTGCGCTGGCGCCCAGCCAGCGGCGTGGCCGTGGCGGCAGGTTGGGTCGGGTGGTGCGCGCTGCGTGCAAACCGCGTGGACATGGAGAGCCCCTTCATCAAAAGTCCGGTGAAGTTTAGCCACGCGTGCGCGAGCCCCAAATGCGGAAATGTCGGCCAATCCCCCCCTTATTCGGACGAATGGTCTTGCACACCCGCCCCTAGACTTTGCAACGTGGTGAAGTCCCTGGCGTTGTGCGGTTCCTGGCCGTACAGCCTGCCCCGGGGGAGGGTTTCCCGGCCAATCTCTGGATTCGCAGACAGGTCTTTTCCACTGAGGTTGCATGACGGCAACTCAGCATGACAAGCGGTTCAGCGGTTTTGGAGACGGCATCGGCGGTTTTGAAGGGGCCGCTGATGCCGAGTTCTCCAGCCGAAGGGAACGCGCAACAAACGCAATACAGAACGCAACCCGGCGGGTGGCAGCAATCACCAGGACGCCACACGCAAGGAATGACAGACATGGTCGACAAGCTGGATCAGTTGTTCGGTTTTCAGGAGCAGGCGCTGCACTTGCGCTCGCAGCGTCACCAGATCCTGGCCTCGAACATCGCCAACGCCGATACGCCCAACTACAAGGCGCGCGACTTCGATTTTCAGTCGGCGCTGCAGAAGGCGGTCGGCCAGCAAAGCGGAAACAGCCTGCCGATGACGGCAACGGCTTCAGGCCACCTGACGGTGGATGGCGCACCGGCCGGCGATGTGTCGCTGATGCAGGCGTCGCTGTCGCAGCAAACCAAGGCGCTGCAGGGTGAAGTGCAGTACCGCACGTCGCAGCAGCCGTCCATCGACGGCAACACGGTGGACATGGATGGCGAGCGCATGCGCTTTGCCGATAACACTGTGCGCTACGAGGCCGATCTGAGCATCGTGACGCAGAAGATCAAGTCGATGCTGGCGGCCATTCAGAACAGCTAGCGCGCGATGTAGCAACAGCAGCAAGAGCATCAAGAGCAGCAGACAGGCATTAAGACGACCGCGCAGCAGTCACGCGCGGCGAAAGAGGGGCGGGAACTGTGTGGCGCTCCGGGCCGGGAAAGATCGGTCCGGAGCAAGCCGCCATACAGAACAACCGGATCGGTCCGGCAGCAGTGCCGGCAACAGTATTTGAAGACATCGGAATCAACATGTCGCTATTCAAGGTGATGGATGTAGCTGGCAGCGCGCTTACCGCGCAGTCCAAGCGCATGAACGTGGTCGCCTCCAACCTGGCCAACGCCGAGAGCGTGACGGGCCCGGACGGCAAGGCGTACCGCGCCAAGCAGGTGGTGTTCTCGCCCGTGCAGGAGTCTGACGACTACGCCACGGGCGTGTCGGTCGACCGCGTGGTCGAAGACACCGTCACCCCCATGAAGCGCATGCACCAGCCGGGCAACCCGCTGGCCGATGCCGACGGCTACGTGACCATGCCGAACGTCGATGTGGTGGACGAAATGGTCAACATGATTTCTGCGTCGCGCTCGTACCAGGCCAACGTGGAAGTCGCCAACACCACCAAGACGATGGCCTCCAAGGCTCTGACCCTGGGCCAGTAAGCGGCACATTCCTAGCGAGACACGAACATGACCGTCAGCTCAACCAGCAGCACCACCGGCACCTCTAGCACGACCTCCGGCAACCAGCTTGCCATCACCAGCGGCACCGATCTGCAGAACACGTTCATGCAGTTGCTGGTCGCGCAGTTGCAGAACCAGGATCCGCTCAACCCGATGGACAACTCGCAGATGACCTCGCAGCTTGCGCAGATCAACACTGTGAACGGTATCCAGCAACTGAACACCACCATGTCGAGCATGGCGACGCAGAGCGCGGCCACGCAGGCTTCGTCACTGATCGGCCGTACCGTGCAGGTGCCGTCGTCCAACCTGACGCTGGCTTCCGGCACGGCCAACTTCGGCATCTCGGTACCCAACGGCGCCGACGATGTGGTCGTGACCATCAAGGATGCCAACGGCAACACCGTGCGTTCGGTCGATCTGGGCCAGATGTCCGCCGGCAGCGGCAACTACACCTGGAACGGCAAGAACGACAGCGGCACCACGGTGGCCGACGGCTCTTACTCCATCTCGGTTTCCGCCACGCTTGGCGGCAAGATCACAACGGCCAACGCCACCGGCGCCGACAAGGTAACGGGCGTGACCATCACCAACGGAACGACGCAGCTGCAACTGGCCTCGGGCAACACGGCCAAGCTGTCGGACGTCACCACCATTCAGTAACGGGTCGAACCCGCTTTTTTATCTACGGGAGAACATTATGGGATTCCAGCAAGGCCTCAGCGGTCTCGACGCCGCCTCTGCAAACCTCGACGTGATCGGCAGCAACGTGGCAAACGCCAACACTGTCGGCTACAAGAAATCGACCGCCGAGTTTGGCGACGTGTACGCACGCTCGCTGGTGGGTGCGTCCGACAACCAGATCGGCCAGGGCGTGAGCGTGACCAAGGTGTCGCAGTCGTTCACGCAGGGCAACGTGACCAACACCGGCAACCCGCTGGACATCGCCATCAACGGCACGGGCTTCTACCGCATGGTCGACCCGTCAAGCGGCCAGGTGTCGTACACGCGTAATGGCCAGTTCCAGACCGACAAGAACGGCTTCATCATCTCGGCCACCGGCCAGAACCTGACCGGCTACGGCGTGGATTCCACCGGTAAGGTCAACACCGCCGTGCTGACCAACTTGAAGATTCCCGTCAACGACCTGGCGCCGCTGGCCACCACCAACACGGCGTTCGGCGTGAACCTGGACGCCGCCGCCACGGCGCCGACCACCACGCCGTTCTCGCCCACCAACTCGGCCACGTTCAACCACTCCGTTTCGGAACAGGTGTACGACGGCACGGGCACGGCCCACATGCTGACCAATTACTACGTGCGCACCGCTTCGGGCTGGGATGTGTACTCGCAAGTTGACGGCAACAACCCGACCGGCGGCAACCCGGTGACGTCGCTCACGTTCAACAGCAGCGGCCAGCTCACCTCGACGCCAAGCAAGATCGCCACGGCCTTCCCCGGGATGAGCATCGCGAGCATGGATTTCACGGGCACCACGCAGTACGGCGGCGGCTACAACGACACCGCTCCGGGCGTGACCCAAGACGGTTACGCCACCGGCCGCCTGGCCAGCTACTCGGTCGGTACCGATGGCACTGTCACCGCGCGCTACTCCAACGGCCGCACGGCAACGCTGGGCCAGGTCGCCATGGCCAATTTCAAGGCACCGGAAGGCCTGCAGAACATCGGTGGCAACCAGTGGGTGGAAACGTCCAACTCGGGCGCCCCCAACCTGGGTACGCCGGGCATGGGTTCGTTCGGCCTGCTGCAGTCGTCGGCGGTGGAGCAATCCAACGTGGATCTGTCTGCCGAGCTGGTCAACATGATCATTGCCCAGCGCTCGTATCAGGCCAACGCGCAGACCATCAAGACGCAGGACACCATCCTGCAGACCCTGGTGACGATGTAATCGTCGTTGCCCGAAGCTGACTGACCGCACACCAAGGACACTCGCATGGACCGCTCGATCTACGTGTCGATGACTGGCGTAAAGCACCTGTTCGACCAACAGGCTGCCAGCGCCAACAACCTCGCCAACGCCAGCACTACCGGCTTCAAGGCGCAGATCGATGCGTTCCATACGGTGGGTGTGCAAGGCGATGGCTCGCCCACGCGTAGCTACGTGATGGCCTCGGCCATCGGGACGGACCTCGCGCCCGGCCCGATCGAGACCACCGGCCGCAGCCTGGACGTGGCCATCGACGGGCAAGGCTTCTTTGCCGTGCAGACGCCCGATGGCAGCGAGGCTTACACCCGCGCCGGTACGTTCCAGCTCGGTCCTGACGGCACGATCCAGACGCTCTCCGGCCAGCCCGTGCTGGGTGATGGCGGCCCGATCACGCTGCCGCCCGATACCACGGTGCAGTTTGCCAAGGACGGTACGGTCAACGCGATCAGCGCCGACAGCCGTACGCCGCCCGTGTCGCTGGGCCGCCTGAAGCTGGTGAGCATCGACCCGTCGAACATCGACCGCGGCGCCGACGGCCTGTTCCGCCAGCGCGACGGCCAGGACGCCGACGTGGATGAAAAAGTTCGTGTGACCGGCGGGGCGCTGGAAGGCAGCAACGTCAACCTGACCGACTCGCTGGTCAACATGATCGAAATCTCGCGCCAACTGGAAATGCAGATGAAGTCGCTGCACACGAGCGACACGAACGCCCAGTCGGCCAATGAACTGCTGCGCCACGCCTGAACGGCCGGCGCATTGAATTGAATCAACCAAGGACTCGAACATGATTCGCTCCCTGTGGATTTCCAAGACCGGGATGGACGCCCAGCAATCGCAGCTGGATGTCATCTCGAACAACCTGGCGAACGTCAACACGACGGGCTTCAAGCGCTCGCGCGCCGTGTTCGAAGACTTGCTGTACCAGAACGTGCGCGAGCCGGGTGCGCAGTCGTCGCAACAGACCACGCTGCCTTCGGGCATGCAGATCGGTACCGGTACGCGCATCGTCGCCACCGAGCGTCTGCACACGCAGGGCAACCTGCAGCAGACCGGCAACTCGACCGACGTGGCCATCAACGGCAACGGCTTCTTCCAGGTGCAGATGCCCGACGGCACGCTGGCCTACACGCGTGACGGCAGCTTCCAGATCAACGCGCAGGGCCAGCTTGTGACCTCGAGCGGTTACCCGGTCCAGCCGGCCGTGACGGTGCCGCAGAACGCCACCAGCCTGACCATCGGCAAGGACGGCGTTGTGACGGTCACCACGCCGGGCACGGTCAACAACACGCAGGTGGGCACGTTCCAACTGGCCAACTTCATCAACCCGGCCGGCCTGCGCAGCATGGGCGAAAACCTGTACGCCGAAACCGAAGCGTCGGGCACGGCCAACCTGGCCAACCCGGGCTCGAACGGCGTGGGCGCGCTCAATCAGAACTACGTTGAAACGTCCAACGTGAACGTGGTGGAAGAAATGGTCAACATGATCCAGACGCAGCGTGCGTACGAGATCAACAGCAAGTCGGTCCAGACGTCGGACCAGATGCTGGAGAAGCTGTCTCAGCTTTGAGCTGACGGCGCAGTTTTTGAGGATGTAGTGCGATGCATACCCCCCCGGTTTACTCGCTCCAGAATGGCAAGCACAGCGGCCGCGCTGTGCCGGCTGCTCGAGTCGTTCGATTGGCCGTGCTTGGCACGGCCGCCTTGCTCGCTACGGCGTGCGGCATGCTGCCGCCGCCGGCCCCGATCGTGCAGGGTCCGACAACCGCGCGCCCACCGATGCCGGTGATGGCGCCGCGCCAGAACGGGGCGATCTACCAGGAAGTGGCATCGGGCAGCGGTGGTTTCCGCGGCATGTTCGAAGACCGCCGCGCCCACATGGTGGGTGACACGATCACCATCGTGATCACCGAGAACACGGCGGCCAGCAAGCAGACCTCCGGCAGCGTCAACCGCACGGGCAGCATGAGCGCTTCGGTGCCGACCTTCGCCGGCATGAACGCGGGCGTGCTCTCTCTGCTGGGTGTGTCGGCCAGCGACGCCAACAAGTTCGACAGCAAGGGCGCCAACGGTGCACAGAACAACTTCACGGCCACGATTACGGTGACGGTGGTGGAAGT
>JABLTH010034973.1_pt1 | contig 10936 bp, 7 predicted proteins | sample 7875711 | NCBI WGS metagenome assembly JABLTH01 (sample SAMN14941262, study PRJNA633318) | bioreactor metagenome | isolation source: bioreactor | place: China | collected 2019-03-05 | reverse complement strand
GACCATTTGATGGCGCACGGGCACACGGACACGACTCTTCACACTCACGGGGAACGGACCACGGAGCCACGCGAGGTGGCGCATCCCCTGGACCCGCTCACGGCGGAGGAGATCGCGCGGACCCGGGCCGTCCTGGAACGCGCCGGACTGATGGGAGCCACGGTCCGCGTGCCTCAGCTGCTGCCGCTGGCGCCCGAGGCCACCTGGCTGGACCGCTGGCAGGAGGGCGCGCCCCTGGAACGCCGCGTCGAGATCGTGCTTCTGGATGTCGCCACGGGTGAGGCCACGCGGGCCGTCGTCCTGCTCGGCGAGCCGGGCTCGGACGACGCCGGGACCGTGGAGTCGGTCCGCACGATCGACACGGACACCGAAGGCCAGCCGCAGTACCTCTTCGAGGAGTACGACCGCGTGGAACGGATCGTCAAGGACGACCCGTCCTGGCAGGTCGCCATGGAACGCCGCGGACTCGGAGACCACCGTGAGCTCGCGTTCTGCGCGCCGCTGGCCCCGGGCCACTTCGGCCGCGAGGATGAGAGCGGCACCCGGGTCATCCGGTCCCTCACCTTCCTCCGCGACCACGAGGGCGACAGCCCCTGGGCCCACCCCGTCGAGGGCCTGGTGGTCCACATCGATCTCACCCGCGAGCACGTCATCCGGGTGGACGATGAAGGAGACGTGCCTGTGCCCGAGGCCTCGGGCGACTACTCACTCTCCGCCTGGGGTCCGGCCCGTGAGAGCCTCAAGCCGATCGAGATCACGCAGCCTGAGGGTCCGAGCTTCCAGGTGGACGGCTCGAAGGTCACGTGGGAGAACTGGTCCTTCCGGGTGGGGTTCAACGCCCGAGAGGGTCTGGTGCTCAACGCCCTGAACTTCCGGGACGGGCAGCGGGAGCGCAGCGTCCTGCGCCGGGCCAGTGTCCCCGAGATGGTGGTGCCGTACGGCGACACGGCGATCGGGCGCTACTGGATCAGCTACTTCGACGCCGGCGAATACCTCCTGGGGAAGAACGCCAATGCGCTCACCCTCGGCTGCGACTGTCTCGGCGTGATCCACTACTTCGATCAGTTCGTGGCGGACGACCACGGGCACCCCGTGAAGATCCCGCACGCCGTGTGCATGCACGAGGAAGACTACGGGATCCTCTGGAAGCACACGGACACCGAGGGCAACACGGAGGTCCGCCGCTCCCGCCGCCTGGTCATCTCCTACTTCTCCACCATCGGCAACTACGATTACGGCTTCTTCTGGTACCTGTACCTGGACGGGACGATCCAGCTGGAGGCGAAGGCCACCGGCATCGTGTTCGCGGGCGCGGGTCACCCCGGCGCCGAGAACCCACACGCCCCCGAAGTGGCCCCGGGCGTCTTCGCACCGGTGCATCAGCACCTGTTCTGCGCCCGCCTGGAGACCGCCGTGGACACCCCGGAGAACTCGCTCTACGAGGTCGAGGTGCGGGGCGTGCCCACCGGTCCGTCCAACCCCTACGGCAACGCCTTCACCTGGGAGGAACGGCTTCTGCCCACGGAGTCGGCCGCCCGCAGGAAGTCGGACCCTTCGGTGGGGCGCGTCTGGGAGGTCCGGAGCGGCTCCGCCACGAACGCCGTGGGGCGTCCCACCGCGTACCGGCTCCACCCGCACACGGGTCCGGTCCTCATGGCCCAGCCGGAGGCGACCGTGTTCCAGCGGGCGACCTTCGCCACGGAGCACCTGTGGGCGACCCCGCTCCGCAGCGACGAGCGGTTCCCGGCGGGTGACTTCCCGAACGCGAACCCCGGCGGCGCGGGCCTCCCGGCCTGGACGGCGGCCGACCGGCCCCTGGAGGACGAACGTCTGGTCCTCTGGCACGTGTTCGGGCCCACCCACGTCCCGCGCACCGAGGACTGGCCGATCATGCCCGTGGACTACTCGGGCTTCAGTCTCAAGCCGCACGGTTTCCTGGACCGGAACCCCGCCCTCGATCTCGCGGACGGCGCCAAGAGCGCCGCTGCGGGATGCTGCGGCGGCGCGCAGGCCTGCACCTGCCATTGAGCGTGGCGCGTGACGACGACGGCGGCCCGTCCGCCGTCGTCGTCATCCGTCCGGTGATCATGCGCTGCCGGACAAGGCGCGCACGCTGGGAGCCGATGACCGGCGGGCCGCCCGGTCCTAACGTGAGGGAAGCACCGTCCATCAGGAGGAGGAACCATGGAACAGTACGAGGAACTGCTGAGCGCCGTCCAGGCCGGTGACGGCGGGCGGGAGATCCGCGACGTCGCCACCGGAGAGGTCATCGGCCGGGCGCCGGTGGAGGGCGTGGAGGACCTCGAAGCGGCGATCGCCCGGGCGACGGCGGCCCAGCCGGCCTGGGACGCGCTCGGCCACGAGGAGCGGAGCCGGCTGCTCCACGCGGCCGCCGACGCGGTCGAAGCCCACGCCGAGGCCCTCGCCCGCCTCCTGTCCCGCGAACAGGGCAAGCCGCTGGACGGTCCGAACGCACGCTTCGAAGTGGGCGCCTGCTCCGCTTGGCTGCGCGCCGCCGCGGACACCGTGCTCGAACCGCAGGTGCTGGTGGATGACGAGAGCGGCCGGGCGGAGCTGCACTATCGCGCGCTCGGGCTCGTCGCGGCGATCGGTCCGTGGAACTGGCCGCTCATGATCGCGGTCTGGCAGTTCGCCCCGGCACTGCGCATGGGCAACGCGGTGATCGTCAAGCCGTCCGAGTACACGCCGCTGAGCGTCCTGGCGCTCGTGCACGTGGTGAACTCCGTGCTCCCCGCCGGTGTGCTGGAAGTGATCAGCGGCGACCGCGAAGTCAGTGCCGCCCTCGCGGAGCACCCCGCCATCAGCAAAGTCATGTTCACGGGTTCCACCAAGACAGGCAGCTCGATCATCCGCAGCTCCGCGGACACCATCAAACGCCTCACCTTGGAGCTCGGCGGGAACGACGCCGGAATCGTCCTCGACGATGTCGATCCGGCCGCCATCGCGGAGGACCTCTTCTGGGGCGCGTTCATCAACACCGGCCAGACCTGCGCGGCGCTCAAGCGGCTCTATGTCCACTCCTCGGTTCACGACGCGGTGGTCCGCGAGCTGGCCGCCGTCGCCGCCCGCACGCCCATGGGCCCGGGACTGGAGGAGGGCAATCTGCTCGGTCCGGTGCAGAACGAGGCGCAGTTCCGGATCGTCGAACGGCTGGTCGACTCCGCGAAGGCATCCGGGGCGACGCTCGCCACCGGCGGGACTCCCCTGGGCGGGACGTTCTTCCCCATCACGATCGTCACCGACATCGCCGACGACGCCGACCTGGTCCAGGAGGAGCAGTTCGGTCCGGCACTGCCCGTGATCCGCTTCGACGATGTGGAGGACGCCATCGCCATGGCGAACGCCGCGTCCGTGGGTCTCGGAGCGTCCGTGTGGTCGTCGGACCGCGACCGTGCTCTCGAGCTGGCGTCACGGCTCCAGGCCGGGACGGTCTGGGTCAACAGCCATGGCGGCCTGCATCCGATGGTGCCGTTCGGTGGCGTGAAGCAGTCCGGCTACGGCCTGGAGTTCGGCGTCGAGGGTCTCAAAGCGGTCGCCGCGAGCCAGGTCATCAGGAGCTGACACCCGGCGCCGGACGTTCTTGAGCACGCGAAAGCCCCCGGAAGGATTCTTCCGGGGGCTTTCGCGTGCGGCTCGCGCCGCCGGGTCAGGCTGGGTCGGACGGAGCCGGACAGAGGCGGCTCAGACGAAGTTCAGGTTCTCCGGGTGGACCGTCATGGACACCAGGCGGCCGTGGGCGCCGAAGGTGAAGTGGGTGGGGACCTCACCGGTCTCGTCGAGGCCGAAGAGCACGCCGTGTGAGCGGATGGCCGAGGCGTCCCGGTGGTCGGCGATCGTCACCGAGGCGCAGGGGATGACCTTCTCGCGCCACGCGAAGACGTAGATGCCCGGCCGCACCTGCCAGACCGAGTTCTCGTCGGTGTCGGCCAGACCCTTCTCCGGTCCGGCGAGGCACTGCCACGTGTACCACTGATCCGAAAGGTAGATGTGCTCGTACGCGTGCTCGGGGCTGTAGTCCCACACGACCCGGCGGCCGATCAGGGACGAGGTCGGGGCGGGCGCCGCTCCCCTCACCTCGGAGCCCGCGATCACCGCGGGGCCGAAGTCGTGCCGCACGCGCGTGGCGCCGGCCGGACGGTCCTCGTCCAGGATGGTGCTGAGCACGCTCAAGGCGCGCCCGTCCCGCAGATCCAGCACCAGCGACACGGCCTGATCCGGACGGAATCGGTGATGGAACTGGACGAAGTAGAGTCCGTCGTCCACCAGGAAGGCCTCGTAGGCGTCCGTGCCCTGATGAGCCTCCAGGGAGTCCCCCGGACCCGGCTGGTAGTCCCAGGACACCTCGCTGTCGGTGAACTCATGGGTGACGCTCGTGCCGCGCTCATCGGTCACCACGACCACCTGGCCGGCCAGGCCGGTGTCATGCGAGGCCTTGTTGGCGTCGAACCCCGGGGCGAGACCGTCGAGGGGAAGCCACGTCGAGGTGTCGGAGAGCGAGGGGCCCGGAATCGTGCCGTGTTCCGTCATGATGCTCCTTGAAACTGCCGTGCTGAAAACAGCGTGTCCATGCCCGGCGGGCTGCCGGGCCTGCCTTCAGTCTGCTCCCGCCGCCCGTGCATTCCCATGGGTGTCCGTGCCCTGCACTTGCCCAGGCGCGAAGAGCCGTGCGGCCACTTGCCCGGGCGGGCATGGCAATAGCCGTTCCGCGCAGGCCCTGGCGCCCTCGTCGCGTGGAGCGTTCAGGATGAGATCCATGAACTCGACGACTTCGCCCTCCGCGGCCCTCTCCCCCGAGGCGCATCCGTGAACGCCGGACTGGAAGGCCGGATCGCGGTGGTGACCGGCGCGGCGAGCGGCATCGGCCGCGCCGTGTGTGCGGCGCTGCTGTCCGAGGGCTGCTCGGTGGCCGGTCTGGACCGCGACCAGGCCGCCCTGCACCGTGCCGCCCGGGAGTTCGCGGTGCTGTCACCATCGCCGGACGTTTCGCGCCTCCCGGGGTCCGACGACGGCGCGCCCGCACCCGGCGCCGGCTTCGTGCCGCTGTGCCTGGATCTCTGCGACGAGACCGCGGTCCACGCGGCGTTCGCTTCCCTGGCCGACCGCTTCGGCTCGCTGGATCTCCTGGTCTCGTGCGCCGGCGTCTCCGGGCCGGTCGGCACACCCCTGGCGGACACGGACCTGCGGGAGTGGCGGACGGTGCTCGACGTCAACCTCCTGGCCCCGTTCCTGGTGCTCAAGCACGCCCTGCCGCTGCTGCGCGAAGGGCGGCAGCCCGCCGTCGTGCTCCTGGCGAGTGATTCGGCCGTCGTGGCGGCGCCCGGCATGGCCCCTTACTGCGCGTCCAAGGCCGGACTCGTCCAGCTGGGGCGCGCGGTGGCGGTCGAGTGGGCCGGGCACGGCATCCGGGTCAACTCCCTCTGCCCCTCCGTGGTGGACACCCCCATGAGCCGGACCGATCTGGAGGTACCCGACGGCTTCGCGGACGCCGCCTTCCCGGTGCAGAGCCCCGAGCAGGTGGCGCAGCAGGTGCTGTTCCTCCTGTCTCCGCGGTCGGGTCCGGTCAACGGGACCACCCTGCTCAGCGACTTCGCCTACAGCGCCCGCAGCGCCTTCCCGGCCTGACCCGGCCTTCCCCACCTGAATCTGGAGGACACCATGCTTTGGAGGACATCGCTTTGGAGGACATCATGACCACCGCTCCCGCGACGAACACAGCACCCGAGACCTCGTCACAGGTCGTCCTGATCACGGGCGGAGGCACCGGCATCGGCGCCGCGATCGCCCGCGCCTTCGCCGCGGCGGGCGCGACCGTGATCGTGGCGGGCCGCCGTGCGGAGCCCTTGCAGACGATCGCCGAGGACATCAACGGAACGGCGCTCGTCCTGGACGCCTCCGACGCGGCCTCGGCCCAGGAGGCCGTCGCCGAGATCGTCCGCCGGCACGGACGGCTGGACGTCCTGGTCGCAAACGCGGGCGGCCACGGTTTCTCCTCCGCCCTCGACACCGACGACGCCGCCTGGGACGCCGCCCTGCGCGCCAATCTGAACACCGCCTTCGTCACGGCCCGGGCCTGCCTTCCGGAACTGATCCGCACCTCGGGCCGGATCGTGGTGATGTCCTCCCTCGCCGGGCTCTTCGCCGGTCCCTCCGTCGTCGGCTACACCACGGGAAAGCACGCCTTGATCGGCCTGACCCGCAGCCTCGCCCGCGACTACGGCCCCCAGGGCGTCCGCGTCAACGCGATCTGTCCCGGCTGGGTGAGGACCCCCATGGCGGACGCCGAGATTGACGAATTCGCGGCCCAGGCGGGCATCGCCTCCCGGGAGGACGCCTACCGGACCGTGACCCGCAACGTCCCCCTCGGCCGTCCCGCGGAACCGGAGGAGATTGCCTCGATCGCGCTGTTCCTCGGGTCCTCCGCCTCCTCGTACATCACCGGCGCCGTGCTCGTCGCCGACGGCGGCGCGCACGTGGTGGATGTGCCCACGATCGCTTTCGCCGACGCCGGTCTCTGACCGGTCGTCCTCCCCCATCCCCTCGCATCCGCTTCATCGTCAAGGAGACACAGCGTGGAAAAACCCTCAGCCTCGACAAACCCGGCGCCAGCCGGATCGGCCTCCGGACTCAAACGCGGCACTCTCGGCACTCCCGGTGTGGTGTTCCTGGTGCTCGCCGCCGTCGCCCCGCTCACCGGCACGGTGGTGGTGGCCTCGCTCGCGATCGCCCTCGGCAACGGCGGAGGCACGCCCTTCGCGTTCCTCGTGATCGCCGCCCTCTTCCTGATCTTCGCCGTCGGCTACGCCCAGATGTCCCGCGTGCTGGTCAACGCCGGAGGCTTCTACGCCTTCGTGCTCAAGGGCCTCGGCCGGACCGGCGGCCTTGTGGCGGGACTCATCGCCACGCTGGGCTACAACTTCTTCGTGGTCGGCACCATCGGGACCAGCGGCTTCTTCATGCAGACGATCATCGCCCAGCTGACCGGCCTCGACGTGCACTGGTACGTGTGGGGCCTGCTGTCCATCGTGGCGTCCTTCCTGCTGGCCCGCCGCGGCATCGACATCAGCTCCGCGGTGCTTGGCATCGCCCTCGTGCTGGAGACCCTGGTGCTCGTGGTCTTTGACATCTCCGTCCTGGTCCGCACCGGCTTCAGCGTCGAGGCCTTCTCGCCGGACGCGATCTTCTCCGGATCGCTGCCCATCGGGCTCCTGCTCGCGGCGACGGCGTTCCTCGGCTTCGAGGCGACCAGCCTTTTCGGTGAGGAGGCCAAGAACTCCTCCCGCACGGTCCCGCGTGCCACGTACATCGCGGTGACCATCATCGGCGTGGTCTTCGCCTTGACCAGCTGGGCCGTGGTGAGCGCCACGGGCGTCGCGCAGGCTCAGAGCGCCTCGCAGGAACACCTCGAATCCGGCGATCTGCTCTTCAGCCTGGCCGGGCAGTACCTAGGTGATCCGCTCGTGAAGGTCATGATGGTCCTGCTGCTCGTGAGCCTCTTCGCGGCGATGCTGGCCTTCCACAATTCGGCGGCCCGCTATCTCTACGCCCTGGGCCGCGCCCGGGTGTTCCCCTACGCCCTGGCCCGCACCAACGCGGGAGGGTCCCCGGTGGCGGCCTGTGTCGTGCAGGCGGTGTTCGCCGTCGTCGTGGCGGGGGCGTTCGCCCTGGCCGGCCTCGACCCGATCACCTCACTCGTGCCGAGCATGATCGGCTTCGGCACGCTGTGCATCATGGTGCTCCAGGTGCTCGCGGCCCTCGCGATCATCGTGCACTTCCGGCGGCAGCGGGACCCCAGGATCGGGCGCACCTTCGTGGCGCCGCTCATCGCCATGCTGGGCCTGGGGACGATCGTGGTGCTGGCGATCATCAACTTCGACATCGTGGCCGGCTCGGACGCCCTGGCCGTGCGGCTTCTGCCGCTCCTGCTGGTGGTGGCCGTCGCCGGCGGGCTGATCCTCGGGCCCTATCTGAAGCGCAAGCGGCCTCAGGTGTACGCGGCGCTGGCCGAGGACATGGACAAGGCCGGTCTGGACGACGCGGCGGAACCCGAGCCGCTCCCCTCCCCGGCCGCCTGAACCCACCACCTGACCACGCGAGGGAACAGCTGATGCCCGGATACGCGCCGTATCCGGGCATCAGCTGTTCTTTCGCGGAGAACGGGAGGTGCGCGCCGTCAGCTCTGGTTGCTGAAGGCCGCGTCGAAGGACTGGGAGCTGGGTTCGAAGTCGAAGCGCTTCAGGGCCGCCAGTGCCTCGGGCGCGCCCTGCAGCCGGTCCATCCCGGCGTCCTCCCACTCGACCGAGATGGGGCCGTCGTAGCCGATGGCCGTGAGCGCGCGGAAGGAATCCTCCCACGGCACGTCCCCACGGCCCGCCGAGACGAAGTCCCAGCCACGGTGCGGATCGCCCCAGGCCAGGTGCGAGGAGAGAATGCCCGCGCGGCCGTTGCCCATCCGCATCCGGGTGTCCTTGCAGTCCACGTGGTAGATCCGGTCCGCGAAGTCCGTGATGAAGGAGACCGGGTCGATGCCCTGCCACATCATGTGGGACGGGTCCCAGTTCAGCCCGAACGCCTCCCGGTGCCCGATCGCCTCGAGAGCCCGCTGCGTGGACCAGTAGTCGTAGGCGATCTCGCTCGGGTGGACCTCATGGGCGAAGCGCACCCCGCACTCGTCGAACACGTCGAGAATGGGGTTCCAGCGGTCCGCGAAGTCCTGGTAGCCGGCGTCGATGACCTCGGCCGGGACCGGAGGGAACATCGCCACGTACTGCCAGATCTTGGACCCCGTGAACCCGACCACGGTCTTCACGCCGAGCTTCTTCGCCAGCCGCGCGGTGTTCTTCAGCTCCTCGGCGGCGCGCTGCCGCACCCCCTCCGGGTCGCCGTCGCCCCACACCGCAGTGCCGACGATCGCCTGATGCCGGAAATCGATCGGGTCATCGCACACGGCCTGGCCCTTGAGGTGGTTCGAGATGGCCCACAGCTTGAGGCCGTGCTTCTCGAGGATCCCGAGCCGCTCGGCGATGTACTCATCATCGTCCCAGCGGGCCGCGTCGAGATGCTCACCGGAGACCGCGATCTCCAGTCCGTCGTACCCCCAGCCGGCGGCCAGCCCGGCCACCTCGTCCAGGGTCAGGTCGGCCCACTGGCCGGTGAAGAGGGTGAAAGGTCGTGCCATGGCTCAGGCCTCCTGGGTGGCTGGGGATGCGGATGGAAGGTCGACGACGGCGCCACGCGCCTCCGCGGACCGGGCGGCGGCGTCCAGCACAGACTGCACCTGGAGCCCGTCCGCGAACGAGGGCGACGGGGTGCCGCCGTCCCGGATCGCGACGAGGAAATCGCGCACCTGGTGCGTGAAGGTGTGCTCCCAGCCGATCACGTGCCCCTGGGGCCACCACGCCGAAACGTAGGGGTGCTCCGGCTCCGTGACGAGGATCGTCCGGAAGCCCTGTTCCTTGACGGGGTCGGCGCCGTCGAGGAACTGCAGCTCGTTCGGGCGTTCCAGATCGAACGCCAGGGCGCCCCCGCTGCCGTAGACCTCGATCCGCAGCGCGTTCTTCCGGCCGAACGCCATGCGGGAGGCCTCCACCGAGGCGACCGCGCCGCCGTCAAGCGCCAGGGTCAGCCACGCGGCGTCGTCCACCGTGACGTCCTCCACGCCGTCCGGCCCGGGCCGCCGCGGCACGAACGTCTCCAGGCGGGCCGAGACACCGGTCACGGCGTGGCCGGTGAGGAACTGGACCTGGTCGATCGCGTGGCTGGCGATGTCACCGAGGGCTCCGCTGCCGGCCGTTTCGCGGCGCAGCCGCCAGGACATGGGCGCCTGCTCGTCGGCGAGCCAGTCCTGAAGGTAGGAGGCCCGCACCTGGCGGATCTCCCCCAGCCGGCCGTCGCCGATCAGGTTCCGGGCGTAGGCGAGAGCCGGCACGCGACGGTAGTTGAAGCCGATCATCGACTTCACCCCGCGCCCGGCGGCCCGCGCCGCAGCCTCCACCATGGCCTGCGACTCCTCGAGGGTGTTCGACAGCGGCTTTTCGACCAGGACGTGTTTGCCGGCCTCCAACGCGGCGATGGCGATCTCCGCGTGGGTCCAGCCGGGTGTGCAGATGTCCACGACGTCGATGTCCGGCCGCGCGATCACCTCGCGCCAATCGGTGGCGGACTCCTGCCAGCCGAACCTCTCGGCGGCCGCCGCCACCTGGGCGCCGTCCCGGCCCACCAGGACCTTGCGCTCGAACGCGGGCACGTCGAAGAACGAGCCCACATTCCGCCACGCCTGCGAATGCGCCTTCCCCATGAAGGCGTAGCCGATGGCCGCGACGCCCAGAGGCCGGGTCTCCCCGCTCATTCCGTCCCCTCCAGGGTGGCCGCGAGCGGATCCCAGTCCTCGGGCAGCGGCACGGACGGCTCCGCGGAGCTCTTCACCGTGAGGAATTCCCCGCGTTCCACGGAATCGGAGATGGCGATCATGGTGTCCAGCACGTGGAAGGCCAGCTCGCCCGTGGCCCGGTGCGGCACTCCGGCGCGGAGCGAGCGGGCGAGGTCCAGCACGCCCATGCCGCGTCCCTGCGCCGCCCCGCTCGCCGGGATGACAGTCCAGTCGTCCTCGCCGGGACGGATGAGCTGAAGCTCGCCGTCGAAGTTGTTGGGGTCCGGGATCAGCAGCGTGGCCTCGGTGCCCGTGACTTCGACGTAACCCGTCCGGACGTGAGGCGACTGGAAGCTGAAGACGCTGTGCGAGGAGGCACCACCCTCGAACTCGATCTGGGCGCTGACGTGGGTGGGGACCTCGACGTCGAAGGTCTCGCCGGCCAGAGGACCGGTCGCCACCGTGCGCTGCGCCAGTGCCGCCGAACCCATCGCGGCGACCCTGCGGGCGCTGCCGAAGGTCTGGACGAGGGCGGTCACGTAGTACGGG
>JABLTH010027413.1_pt1 | contig 10936 bp, 11 predicted proteins | sample 7875711 | NCBI WGS metagenome assembly JABLTH01 (sample SAMN14941262, study PRJNA633318) | bioreactor metagenome | isolation source: bioreactor | place: China | collected 2019-03-05 | reverse complement strand
TTCGACTTGGTGGCCAGCAGCTCGTCCATCGAGCCGACCTTGAAGGCGATGTGCTGCACCCACTCCGGCGTGTTCGGGTCACGCCCCATCGGCGGCTGCGTCGGCAGCTCGAAGAAGGCCAGCACGTTGCCCTGGCCGGCGTCGAGGAAGACGTGCATGTACGGGTCCGGCGCCTTGGTCGACGGCACGTGGTCCTCGGCGATGGCGAGCACGAAGTCCATCTTCAGCATCTTCTGGTACCACAGCACCGTCTCCTTCGCGTCCTTGCAGCGGTAGGCGACGTGGTGGATGCGCTCGATCTTCATGGGAACCTCCTCAGGCCGTCTGCAACACGCCGCGACGGATCTGGTCGCGCTCCATCGACTCGAACAAGGCCTTGAAGTTGCCTTCGCCGAAGCCGTCGTCGCCCTTGCGCTGGATGAACTCGAAGAACACCGGGCCGAGCAGCGTCTGCGAGAAGATCTGCAGCAGCAGCCGGGGCGACTCGCCCTTGGTGCTGCCGTCGACCAGGATGCCGTGGGTCTTCAGCGCGGCGACGTCCTCGCCGTGGCCCGGCAAGCGCTCCTCCAGCATCTCGTAGTAGACGTCGTTCGGCGCGGTCATCAGCGGGATGCCGCTCATCTGCAGCCGGTCGATCGTGGCCTTCAGGTCGTCGGTCAGCAGCGCGACGTGCTGGATGCCCTCGCCGTTGAACTGCATCAGGAATTCCTCGATCTGGCCCGAGCCCTTGGAGGATTCCTCGTTCAGCGGGATGCGGATCTTGCCGTCCGGCGCCGTCATCGCCTTGCTGGTCAGGCCGGTGTACTCGCCCTGGATGTCGAAGTAGCGGATCTCGCGGAAGTTGAACAGCTTCTCGTAGAAGCCGGCCCAGAAGTTCATCCGGCCGCGGTAGACGTTGTGCGTGAGGTGGTCGATCACCTTCAGGCCATGGCCCACCGGATGGCGCTCGACACCGTCGAGGAACTCGAAGTCGATGTCGTAGATGCTCTTGCCGTCCTCGAAGCGGTCGATCAGGTACAGCGGCGCGCCGCCGATGCCCTTGATCGCCGGCAGGCGCAGCTCCATCGGCCCGGTCGGGATCTCGATCGGCTGCGCACCGAGCTCCAGCGCGCGGGCATAGGCGCGGTGCGCGTCCTTGACCCGGAAGGCCAGGCCGCAGGCGGACGGGCCGTGCTCGGCCGCGAAGTACGCGGCCTGGCTGCGCGGCTCGTTGTTGACGATGAAGTTGATGTCGCCCTGCCGGTACAGCAGGACATGCTTCGAGCGGTGCTTCGCCACCAGGCTGAAGCCCATCTTCTCGAACAGCGGCTCCAGCAGGTGGGGGGTGGGCGAGGCGAACTCGACGAACTCGAAGCCCATCAACCCCATCGGGTTGTCAAACAGGTCGGCCATGGCAGTGCTCCAGTGAATGTGCGGTGTCATTGAGGGTGGACAGGTCAATGACCGCGCCGGGCGGAGCACAGGGTACGCCGCGCACGCTGCGGGCGAGGTGGTCGCCGATGACGAGCTGATGGACCGAAGGGGTCATGGCAGGGGCGACCGGGTCGCGCAGGCGGTGGCGGAGATCGTCAGTGTACGCATGATCTACCGGCTTGCCAAGCGCGGGCGCCGCGCGCGGTCGGGCGGCCGGCGGGTCGACGGGCGGCGGCGCGGGCTACTCGGCCGCGGCCTGCTCGCGCAGGTAGCGCTGCATCAGCGCGAAGAAGCGGTCGTAGAAGGGGCCGGCGGGGATGGTCTCGCTGGCGACCTTGACCATCGAGTCCTCGCTGGCGGTCAGCGGGATCGACACCGAGCCGATCGCCGCCAGGCCGACGCTGGCGGAGTTGGGGCTCTTCTTCAGCGCGTAGCGGTCCTGCAGCGCGCTGACGTAGGCGGTGGCCACCTTGCCGCCGGCGCCCTCCGGGGTGCAGACGACGTGGAACTCGATCTGCACGTGCACGTCGCCCTCGGGCTGGAAGCTCTTGGTGCCGTTGACCGTGTCCGACTTCGGCACCGTGACGAGGTAGCCCTGGCTGAGCAGCGCGCGGCGCGCGGCCTCGCAGGTCGCGTCGACCGGGGCGTCGAACAGGCGCGAGAAGATCTCGTTCGACTCGAAACCCTCGCTCTGGTAGACCTTGAGCTTGGCGGGCGGCGTGGCGCAGCCGGCCAGCAGCAGCACGCCGGCCAGGGCCGCCGACGACATCGACGAAAGACGGAAACGCTTCACGGCCATGATTATCCTGGTTCGGCCCCACCCAACGCCGGCCCGCGCCGCGCCGCCGACAGCGCGTGCGCGCGTCGCCGCAACCGGTGGCATCGCCCTGGCTGGACCCTGTGGCCCGCCGGGTCCGGAGAGCGTCGTCGGCCTGAAGCCGCACGAGGACTGGGGCACGACGCCCTCGGCGATCGACGCTGCCTTGCGCGTGGCCGAGCGCTCCGGCCTGCACCAGCGCCTCGCGGCGGGCGGGGCTGGCAGGTTAAGCTGGCGGCCTCGTCCGCCGTCCTTGCCGACCTGCCCGATGCTCCACGTGACCAAACTGATGCCGCAGGGCCGCGGCCTTGCCGCCGTCCTGCTCCGGCGCGCCGCCACCGTCGAACTCGACTGGGACGTGCGCCAGAAAAGCCGCTTCGACGCCACCGACAGCCAGGGCCGTGCGCTCGCCGTGTTCCTGCCGCGCGGCAGCACGGTGCGTGGCGGCGACGTGCTGGTGGCCGAGGACGGCAGCCTGATCGTCGTCCGGGCGGCGCCGCAGCCGGTGCTGGAGGTCCGCGCCTGTGCCGAGCACGGCAGCCCGCTGGACCTGCTGCGCGCCGCCTACCACCTGGGCAACCGCCACGTCGCGCTCGAACTGCAGCCCGACCACCTGAAGCTCGAGCCCGACCACGTGCTGGCCGAGATGCTGCGCCAGCGCCACCTGATCGTCACCGAGAACCGCAGCCCATTCGAGCCCGAAGGCGGCGCCTATGCAGCCACCGGGGCGCATGGGGGTCACGACCACGGTCACAGTCACGACCATGACCATGGGCACGACCATGCCCACGGGCACGACCATGCGCACGGGCACGACCATGACCACGGGCACGGCCACGTGCATGGGCCCGGCTGCGGGCACGACCACGGGCCGCACCGCCGCTGAGAGGACCGGCGGCACGCTGCCGCGGCTCACGTGGCGGGCCTCGCCGGCCCTGCCGGTGGGCGGCTCCGGCCCTTGCGAAGGCCTGGAGGCGGCCGTCGACGGCGGCCGGGTGCGCGACCCGGCCGGCGCCGGTGCCGGGCTGCGGGGCCCGGTGCATGCGGGGTGCCAATCCCTCACGGGCCTGCCAACCGCCTGAGCCCGGATGCATGGCACCAGCCCGCCATGCCATGTAGGGATAGCTGATAGTCCGACCTCAACCTAGACGGCATGGCATGGGTTTTCCAGAATGCGCCACCGCATTCGAAACCCCGGAGCGAGCGCCATGCCCCAGACCGCGATCCCCTGCCTGCTGATGCGCGGTGGCACGTCCAAGGGGCCGTTCTTCCGCGCCAGCGACCTGCCGGCCGACACCCCGACGCGCGACCGGGTGCTGCTGGCCGCGATGGGCTCGCCCGATGCGCGCCAGATCGACGGCCTCGGCGGCGCCCACCCGCTGACCAGCAAGGTCGGCATCGTGTCGACCAGCCAGCGGCCCGGCGTGGACCTGGAGTTCCTGTTCGCGCAGCTGCAACCGGCCAAGGACACGGTGGACACCACGCCGAACTGCGGCAACATGCTGGCCGCGGTCGTGCCCTTCGCGCTGGAGACCGGCCTGGTCGCGGCGCGGGGCGAGCGCAGCACCTACCGCGTGCTCACGCTCAACACCGACATGGCCTGCGACATCACCGTCTGCACGCCCGGCGGCGTCATCGAGTACGAGGGCGACGCGCGCATCGACGGCGCCCCCGGCAGCGCGGCGCCGGTGCTGATCAACTTCCTGGACACCGCCGGCTCGGTCTGCCCCGGCCTGCTGCCCACCGGCCGGCCGCGCGACACGGTGACCGTCGAGGCCGAGGGCATCGCCCCGTTCACGCTCGACGTGACCTGCATCGACAACGGCATGCCGCTGGTCATCTTCCGCGCCGAGGACCTGGGTGGCAGCGGCTACGAGACCGTGGCCGAGCTCAACGCCGACGGCGCGCTGAAGGCCCGCATCGAGGCGCTGCGCCTGGCCGTGGCGCCGCGCATGGGCCTGGGCGACGTGCGCGACAAGCCCTACCCGAAGATGACGCTGATCGCGCCGCCGCGCGCGGGCGGCGCGATCGCCACGCGCAGCTTCATCCCGCATGTGTGCCACGACGCGATCGGCGTGCTGGCGGCCGTCACGGTGGCCACCGCCTGCGTGATCGACGGCACGGTCTGCGACGGCGTCGCGGTGGTGCCCCCCGGCGCGCGCAAGAAAGTCTCGGTCGAGCACCCCACCGGCGAATTCAGCGTCGAGCTGGCCACCGACCCCGCGAACCCGCAGAACGTGACCGAGGCCGCGCTGCTGCGCACCGCGCGCGCGCTGATGCGCGGCGAGGTGCTGGTGCCGGCTTCGGTCTGGAAAGGACCCACCGCATGATCATCGACATCCACGGCCACTACACCACCGCGCCCGCGGCGCTCGGCGCCTGGCGCGACCTGCAGATCGCCGGGCTGAAGGACCCGTCGAAGGCGCCCAGCCCGTCGCAGCTGCGCATCAGCGACGACGAGATCCGCGAGACGATCGAGACCAACCAGCTGCGGCTGATGCGCGAGCGCGGCTCCGACCTGACCGTCTTCAGCCCGCGCGCCAGCTTCATGGCCCACCACATCGGCGACTTCCAGACCTCGTCGACCTGGGCCGCCATCTGCAACGAGCTGTGCCACCGCGTCAGCCGGCTCTTCCCGGACCACTTCATCCCCGCCGCGATGCTGCCGCAGTCGCCGGGGGTGGACCCGGCGACCTGCCTGCCCGAGCTGGTCAGGTGCGTCGAGCAGTACGGCTGCGTCGCGATCAACCTGAACCCCGACCCGTCGGGCGGCCACTGGACCAGCCCGCCGCTGACCGACCGCCACTGGTACCCGATCTACGAAAAGATGGTCGAGTACGAGATCCCGGCGATGATCCACGTCAGCACCAGCTGCAACGCCTGCTTCCACACCACCGGCGCGCACTACATCAACGCCGACACGACGGCCGTGATGCAGCTGATCCAGGGCGACCTGTTCCAGGACTTCCCGACGCTGAAGTTCGTCGTCCCGCACGGCGGCGGCGCCGCGCCCTACCACTGGGGGCGCTACCGCGGCCTCGCGCAGGAGCTGAAGAAGCCGCTGCTGAAGGACCACCTGCTGAACAACGTGTTCTTCGACACCTGCGTCTACCACCAGCCGGGCATCGACCTGCTGACGAAGGTGATCCCGGTGGACAACCTGCTGTTCGCCAGCGAGATGATCGGCGCGGTGCGCGGCATCGACCCCGAGACCGGCTTCAACTACGACGACACCCGGCGCTACATCGAGGCCAGCACGCAGCTGACGCCGGCGCAGAAGCACCAGATCTACGAAGGCAATGCGCGGCGGGTCTACCCGCGCCTCGACCGCGCGCTCCAGGCGAATGGACTCTGACCATGTACGAACTCGGCGTCGTCTACCGCAACATCACGCGCACCGAGGCGGCCACGGCCGACGCGCTGGCCCGCTTCGGCAGCGCGACCGTGCACGAGGCCATGGGCCGCGTCGGGCTGCTGCAGCCCCGCCTGCGGCCGATCTACGCCGGCGCGCAGGTCTCGGGCACCGCCGTCACGGTGCTGCTGCACCCGGGCGACAACTGGATGATGCACGTGGTCGCCGAGCAGATCCGGCCGGGCGACATCGTCGTCGCCGCGATCACCGCCGAATGCAGCGACGGCTACTTCGGCGACCTGCTGGCGACCTCGTTCCAGGCCCGTGGCGCACGCGCGCTGGTCATCGACGCCGGCGTGCGCGACGTGAAGACGCTGACCGAGATGGGCTTCCCGGTCTGGAGCAAGTGCATCAGCGCCAAGGGCACGATCAAGGCGACGCTGGGCTCGGTCAACATCCCCGTGGTGTGCGCCGGCCAGCTCGTCACGCCGGGCGACGTGATCGTCGCCGACGACTACGGGGTCGTCTGCGTGCCGCGTGCGCTGGCCGCCCGGACGCTCGAAGCCGCGGCGGCGCGCGAGGCCAACGAGGGCGACAAGCGCGCCCGGCTCGCCTCGGGCGTGCTCGGCCTGGACATGTACAAGATGCGCGAGCCGCTGGCCCAGGCCGGCCTGCGCTACATCGATTGACGTTGCCGACGATGGTGGTGGATGGGATGACGACGACGAGAACCGACGACAAGACCCTGGCCCGCCGCGCCCTGCTGGCGCTGGCTGCCGGCAGCGCCGCGCTGGCCCTGTGGCCGGCCGCCCGGGCGCAGGACTGGCCGACCCGGCCGGTGCGCATCATCACGCCCTTCCCGGCCGGTGCCGGCCCCGAGGCGGTCGTGCGCGTGCTGGCCGAGAAGCTGCAGAAGAAGTGGGGCCAGCCGGTGGTGGTCGAGAACAAGCCCGGCGGCAACGGCTTCATCGCCATCGATGCATTCAAGCGCGGCGCGACCGACGGCACCGACCTGATCCAGCTCGACAACGTGCACCTGGTGGCCTACCCGCACCTGTTCAAGAAGCTGCCCTACGACCCGGTGAAGGACTTCGAGCCCCTGGCGCCGTTGTTCCGCACCTACTTCTTCGTCGGCGTGGCGGCGAACAGCAAGTACCGGACGGTGGGCGACATCATCGCCGACGCCCGGGCCCGGCCCGGCGCGCTGAACTACGGCTCGTGGTCGGTCGGCAACCCGGTCCACCTGGGCTCGGCGCTGCTGGAGGCCATGACCAACACCGAGATGCAGCACGTGATCTACAAGGAGACCTCGATGCTGTACACCGGCGTGGCCAACGGGGAGCTGAACTTCGCGCTCGGCTCGCTCGCCACCGCCGGCCCGCTGCAGCGCTCGGGCAAGATCCGCTTCATCGCCGTCACCGCACCGCGGCGCCACCCGGCCTTCCCCGACGTGCCGACGGTCGCCGAATCCGGCGGCCCGGCCGGCTACGAGGTGACCGGCTGGACGACGATCGCCGCGCCGCGGGGCCTGCCCAGGGCCGTGGCCGACCGGATCCAGAAGGACATCGAGGCCGCGCTGGCCGAACCCGACATCAAGGAGCGCTACGCGACCTTTGGCTACGAGGTCTTTCCGGCCACGCGCGAGCAGTTCGGCGCCTTCATCGCGGCCGAGTCGGCGAAGTACGCCGAGGTCGTCAAGCGCGCCAAGGCCTCGCTGGATTGACGGCCATGGACCCGCGGCATTGGCAGGTGGGCCTCGTCGGTTACGGCGAGGTCGGACGCATCCTGGCCGAGGACCTGCGAGCGCAGGGCGTGGCCGTGCACGCCTACGACCTGAAGCTGGCGGACCCGGCACAGGCCCCCGCGCTGCGCGGCCATGCGGCGAGCCACGGCGTCGCGCTGGCGGAGTCCCCTGCCCAGCTGGCCGCACGCAGCGACTTCATCGTCAGCGCGGTCACCGCCAGCCAGGCGGTGGTGGTGGCCGAGGCCTGCGCGGCCGGCCTGCGCCAGGGCGCCTTCTTCCTCGACTTCAACTCGGCCTCGCCGGGTGCCAAGCAGCGGGCGGCGGCCGCCATCGGCGCCGCCGGCGGCCGCTACGTCGAAGGCGCGGTGATGACCAGCGTGCCGCCCTACCGCATCCGGGTGCCGCTGCTGCTGGGCGGGCCCGATGCGGCGGCGCTGGCGCCGATGGTGAACCGGCTCGGCTTCGCCGCCCGCGTGGCCAGCGACCGCCTCGGCGTCGCCTCGGCCACCAAGATGTGCCGCAGCGTGATGATCAAGGGCCTGGAGGCGATGGTGATCGAGAGCTTCACCGCCGCCCGCCACTACGGCGTGGAGGACGCGGTGATCGCCTCGCTGCAGGAGACCTTTCCCGGCATCGACTGGGAGAAGCAGGCCGCCTACTTCTTCCAGCGGGTGATCGAGCATGGCCGGCGCCGCAGCGAGGAAGTGCGCGAGGTGGCGCAGACGGTGCGCGAGGCCGGGCTCGAACCCTGGAGCGCGAGCGGCACCGCCGAGCGCCAGGCCTGGGTGGCCGACCTGGCCGATGCCGGCCTGTTCGGTGCCCGCGGCGCGCCGGGCTTCGCCCGCAGCGCCGACTGGCGCACCGAGGCCGACCGCCTGCTCGCCCACCTGAAACCCGCCAAGGACTGAGATGCCCTTCGACAAGACCCCGGGCTGGCTCGACTGGGCCGCCCACCCCTCCCGGCCGCGCTTCCCGCTGCCGCCGGGCAGCGTCGACGCCCACTGCCATGTGTTCGGTCCGGGCGACCAATTCCCGTTCGCGCCGGAACGCAAGTACACCCCCTGCGACGCCTCCAAGCAGCAGCTGTTCGCGCTGCGCGACCACCTCGGCTTCGCCCGCAACGTCATCGTCCAGGCCACCTGCCACGGGGCCGACAACCGGGCGATGGTCGACGCCTGCCAGGCCTCCGGCGGCCGGGCCCGCGGCGTGGCCACGGTGCGGCGCAGCGTCAGCGACGCCGAGCTGCAGCAGTTGCATGCGGCCGGCGTGCGCGGCGTGCGCTTCAACTTCGTCAAGCGGCTGGTCGACTTCACGCCCAAGGACGAGCTGATGGAGATCGCCGGCCGCATCGCCGGGCTCGGCTGGCACGTGGTGATCTATTTCGAGGCGGCGGACCTGCCCGAGCTGTGGGACTTCTTCACCGCGCTGCCGACCACGGTCGTCGTCGACCACATGGGCCGCCCCGACGTGAGCCAGCCGGTCGACGGGCCGGCGTTCGGGCTGTTCCTGCAGTTCATGCGCGAGAACGCCAACGTGTGGAGCAAGGTCAGCTGCCCCGAGCGGCTGTCGCTCACCGGGCCGAAGGCGCTGGACGGCGAGCGCGCGCCCTACCGCGACGTGGTGCCCTTCGCCCGCCGCGTGGTCGAGGAGTTCCCCGACCGCGTGCTGTGGGGCACCGACTGGCCCCACCCGAACCTGAAGGACCACATGCCCGACGACGGCCTGCTGGTCGACTTCATCCCGCACATCGCGGTCACGCCCGAGCTGCAGCGCAAGCTGCTGGTCGACAACCCGATGCGCCTGTACTGGCCGGAGGAATGCTGATGCCGCTGCACAAGCCCTACCTGGACATCCCGGGCACGACCATCTTCGACGCCGACCAGTCGCGCAAGGGCTACTGGCTGAACCAGTTCTGCATGTCGCTGATGAAGCCGGCCAACCGCGAGCGCTTCAAGGCCGACGAGCGCGCCTACCTCGACGAGTGGCCGATGACCGAGGAGCAGAAGCAGGCCGTGCTGGCGCGCGACCTGAACCGCTGCATCGCCGCCGGCGGCAACATCTACTTCCTCGCCAAGATCGGCGCCACCGACGGCAAGAGCTTCCAGTACATGGCCGCCAGCATGACCGGCATGACCCAGGAGGAGTACGCCGCGATGATGCTCGCCGGCGGCCGCTCGCCCGAGGGCAACCGCTCCATCGGCGAGACGAAACCGGAGACCCATTGATGGCCAGGATCACCGCCAGCGTCTACACCTCGCACGTGCCGGCCATCGGCGCGGCGCTCGACCTCGGCAAGTCGGCCGAGCCCTACTGGCAGCCGGTGTTCAAGGGCTACGAGTTCTCGCAGGCCTGGCTGCGCGAGAACCGGCCGGATGTCATCTTCCTGGTCTACAACGACCATGCGACCGCCTTCAGCCTCGAGCTGATCCCCACCTTCGCGATCGGCTGCGCGGCCGAGTTCCAGCCGGCCGACGAGGGCTGGGGGCCGCGGCCGGTGCCCAAGGTGGTCGGCCACCCGGAGCTCGCCGCGCACATCGCGCAGAGCGTGATCCAGGACGACTTCGACCTCACCATCGTCAACCGGATGGACGTGGACCACGGCCTGACCGTGCCGCTGTCGCTGATGTGCGGCCGGCAGGACCCGACCCACGGCGCCTGGCCCTGCCCGGTGATCCCGTTCGCGGTCAACGTGGTGCAGTACCCGGTGCCGTCCGGCCGGCGCTGCTTCCAGCTCGGCCAGGCGATCCGTCGTGCCGTCGAGTCGTACGACGCGCCGCTGAACGTCCAGATCTGGGGCACCGGCGGCATGAGCCACCAGCTGCAGGGGCCGCGCGCCGGGCTGATCAACCAGCCCTGGGACAACGCCTTCCTCGACCGCCTGATCGCCGACCCGGCCGGGCTGGCGCAGGTGCCGCACATCGAGTACGTGCGCGAGGCCGGCTCCGAAGGCATCGAGCTGGTGATGTGGCTGATCGCGCGCGGCGCGATGGCCGACGTGGCCGGCGGGCCGGCCCCGCGCGTGCGGCACCGCTTCTACCACGTGCCCGCGTCGAACACCGCCGTCGGCCACCTGATCCTGGAGAACCCGCAATGAGCAAGACCCTCAAGGTGGCGCTGGCCGGCGCCGGCGCCTTCGGCATCAAGCACCTGGACGGCATCCGCCACATCGACGGCGTCGAGGTCGTCTCGCTGGTCGGCCGCGAACTCGACAAGACCCGCGAGGTCGCCGCGCGCTACGGCATCGGCCACGTCGCCACCGACCTCGCCGACAGCCTGGCGCTGCCCGAGGTCGATGCGGTCATCCTGTGCACGCCGACCCAGATGCACGCCGCGCAGGCCATCGCCTGCATGAAGGCCGGCAAGCACGTGCAGGTCGAGATCCCGCTGTGCGACGTGCTGCGCGACGGCGAGGAGGTGGTGCAGCTGCAGCGCGAGACCGGCCTGGTCGCGATGTGCGGCCACACGCGGCGCTTCAACCCCAGCCACCAGTACGTCCATCGCCGCATCGCCGCGGGCGAGTTCCACATCCAGCAGATGGACGTGCAGACCTACTTCTTCCGCCGCACGAACATGAACGCGCTCGGCCAGCCGCGCAGCTGGACCGACCACC
>JABLTH010083517.1_pt1 | contig 10938 bp, 9 predicted proteins | sample 7875711 | NCBI WGS metagenome assembly JABLTH01 (sample SAMN14941262, study PRJNA633318) | bioreactor metagenome | isolation source: bioreactor | place: China | collected 2019-03-05 | reverse complement strand
TAGCCGTGGGTGGTCCCCGGCTCGATGGAGACGTCGATCGGCACCCCGGCCTCGGCGAGCGTCCGTGCGAACGCCTCCCCCGAGACGCGCAGCTCGTCGACCTCCGCATTGATCATGATGACGGGCGGGAAGCCGGCGAGCTCGCCCCCGACGGCGAGACCCGGCGCGGCAGACGACGTCGCCTGTTCTGCGGGCGAGTCCAGGTAGTTCTCATACAGGGCTCGCACGGCATCCGGTCCGAACACGTCCGCGCCGGGATCCGCATCCAGGGCGGCGCGCAGCTCGGGATCCGGCGCCGGCTGGACGGCGAGCAGCGTGGGATAGGCGAGCAGCGCGAGCGCCGGTGCGATCCCGCCCTCCGCCACGAGGCGCAGGGTCGCGGCCGCCGCCAGGTTGCCCCCGGCGCTCGTGCCGCCGATCGCCCACGGCCCGGCGGCACCCCCCGACGCCGTCGCCCAGCGGAACGCGGCCACGACGTCGTCGACGGGCACGGGGTGGCGGAACCCGCTCCGGCCCTCGCGCCCGGCGGCGTCCGCCATCGGCGGCGCGAGCCGGTAGTCCACCGAGAGCACGGTGATCCCCCGCGCCGCGAACGAGCGCGCGACCCAGTCGGCCTCGGGCATGTCGAGGTCGCCCGCCCAGAAGCCCCCGCCATGCAGCCATACCAGTCCGGGACCGGCAGGATCCGCGGGCGTGTAGGCGCGGGCGGGGATGGCGCCGTGCGGTCCCGGGATCTCCTGCGCGGCGACCCGCACCGCCTCGTCCCGGCTCATCGCGCGGCGAGCTCCGCGGCGGCCGGGTCGACCGGCACCATGCGGGTGAGCTGCGTGACGTGACGCGGCTCGAGCTCGGCGAGCGAGGAGACGCCGAGCAGGCGCATCGTGCGCTCGATCTCGCTGCGCAGGATCGCGATCGTGCGGTCGACGCCGCGACGGCCCCCGGCCATCAGACCGTAGAGATAGGCCCGCCCGATCAGCGCGAAGTCCGCGCCCAGCGCGACCGACGCGACGATGTCCGCGCCGTTCATGATGCCCGTGTCGACCATGACGGTGAAGTCGTCCCCGACCGCGCGCCGCACGTGCGGCAGCAGGTGGAACGGGATGGGGGCGCGGTCGAGCTGTCGGCCGCCGTGGTTGGAGAGCACCACCCCGTCGACGCCGTGCGTGTCCTTGAGCCGCACCGCGTCGTCGACCGTCTGCACGCCCTTCACGATGAGCTTGCCGGGCCAGATCTCCCGGATCACCGCGAGGTCCTCATAGGAGATGGTGGGATCCATGGCCGCGTCGAGCAGCTCGCCGACCGTGCCGCCCGTCGTCGACAGCGACGCGAACTCGAGCTTGGGCGTGGTGAGGAAGTCGATCCACCACCACGGCCGCGGAATCGCGTTGACGATCGTGCCGAGCGTCAGCTGCGGCGGGATCGAGAAGCCGTTGCGCTTGTCCCGCAGTCGGGCGCCGGCGACCGGAGTGTCGACCGTGAACATGAGCGTGTCGAAGCCCGCCTCGGCCGCACGCCGGGCCAGGCCGTACGAGATCTCGCGATCGCGCATGACGTAGAGCTGGAACCAGTTCCTCCCGGGAGTCGGCCCCTGAGGCTCTCGAAGGGTGGTGGCCTTGACGTCCTCGATCGAGGTGGTGCCGAGCGTGGACAGCGTGAACGGGATCCCCGCGGCGGCCGCGGCGCCCGCACCCGCGACCTCCCCCTCGGTGTGCATGAGACGGGTGAACCCGGTCGGGGCGATGCCGAACGGCAGGGCGCTGGATCCGCCGAGCACCGTGGTCGAGGTGTCGAGGTCGGGCGCGGGCGCGAGGATGCCGGGGTGGAACTCCACGTCCTCGAACGCCTGCCGGGCCCGCGCGAGCGAGAGCTCGCCCTCCGCCGCGCCGTCGGTGTAGTCGAAGGCGGCCTTGGGGGTGCGCCGCTTCGCGATCGTGCGCAGGTCGGAGATCGTCAGGGCGCCCTCGAGGCGGCGCTTGGTGCCGTCGAGCTCGGGAGCCTTGAACTTCATGAGCTCGAAGATCTCGACGGGATTCGGGAGCTGTCGCTGCACCATGGCGTGGTCCTTCCGGTCAGGCGGGGGCGTCGCCCGCGCGGGCGAGGTCGGTGGCGGCGTAGTAGCCGGTGATGTGGTCGCGCACGAGGGCGGCCGCCGCGTCGGCGCGGCCGTCGTCGATCGCGCGGACGAGGTCGCGGTGCTCGGCGCGGAGCCGGTCGGCCATCCGCGGCCAGTCCCGGATCCCGGCGGATCCGGAGAGCACGTACGACTCGATGCTGTCGCGCAGCCCCGTCATCATCGCGGCGACGACGGTGTTGCCGCTCGCCTCCGCCAGCGCCAGGTGCAGTTGGGCGTCGAGAGCGAGGAAGTCCGCGGCGTCCAGCTCCGCGTCCATGGCGTCGAGGATCCGGTGCGCCGTGGCGGTGTCGCGCCGCCCGGTCGCCAGCGCCGCCACGACCGCCTGCTCCAGGATGAGGCGGGTGCCGACCACATCGGCGATCGGGAAGCCCTGGGCGGCCACCTGGAGCCGCAGCAGGGCCGACAGGCCTCCCCCGGGCGCGGCGATGACGATCGCGCCCGCCTGCGGTCCGGATCCGGTCGAGGTGCGGATGAGCCCCATCACCTCGAGCACCCGGATGGCCTCGCGGACGCTGGAACGGCCGACGCCCAGCTCGGCGGCGAGATCACGCTCGCTGGGCAGGCGGTCGCCCGGGCCGAGGTCGCCGTCGAGGAGGCGCTGCTCGACGTGCTGCAGCACCGCGCGCCAGGTGCGCGCGGGCACGTCGCTGAGGTCGGGCATGGGGCCTCCTGTGGTCAGACCACAGCCTAAGGCGTGTGGTCAGACCACGCAAGCACAATGCATCAGCCGAGGCGGCCGCCGGACTCCTCGAGATAGCAGTGGCCGCAGAGCGACTCGTAGGTGACGGCTCCCTGAGCCTGCCGAAGGGCGCCGTCGATCGCGACCTGGTCGCCGTCGAACACGAACCGGTCGCCGATCTTGCGTCCGTTGAAGACCGCCTTGCGGCCGCAGCGGCAGATGGTCTTGAGCTCTTCCAGCGTGTGGGCGATCGCCAGCAGCCGTCCGGATCCCGGGAAGGCGTGGGTGAGGAAGTCGTTGCGGATGCCGTAGGCGAGCACCGGGATGTCATCCTCGACCGCGATGCGGAACAGGTCGTCGATCTGCCCCGGCTCGAGGAACTGCGCCTCGTCGACGAGCAGGCAGGCGATGTCAGATCCGTCGCTGCGCGCCTTCTCCCGCTCCTGCTGGAACAGGGTCCGCGCGCCCTCCCCCGCGGCGATCAGGAAGTCGACCTCACGGGTCATCCCCAGCCGGCTCTCGATCTGGCTCGCGCCCTTGGTGTCGATCGCCGGCTTGGCGAGCAGGACCCGCTGCCCCCGCTCCTCGTAGTTGTACGCCGCCTGCAGCAGCGCCGTGGACTTGCCGGAGTTCATCGCTCCGTAGCGGAAGTACAGCTTGGCCACGGGGCGCGATCAGGCCGTGAGGTCGAGCGTCTTCGCGGTGGCCCCCATCGACGCCGCGGCGTCGGCCGGCGAGTCGTTGAGCTTCTCGCCGAGCGTGGGGATCAGCTTCTGCAGCGCGGGCTCCCACGCGCCGAACTGCTCCGGGAAGCACCGCTGCAGCACGTCAAGCATCACCGGGACGGCCGTCGACGCGCCCGGGGAGGCGCCCAGCAGACCGGCGATGGTGCCGTCCGCGGCCGCGACGACCTCGGTGCCGAACTGCAGCTTGCCGCCCTTCATGACCTGCGCGCGCTGACCGGCCTGGAGCAGCTCCCAGTCGCCGTCCTGAGCCGTCGGCATGAACTCGCGCAGGGTCGCGACCTTGCGGTGGTGCGTCTTCAGCAGCTCGCTGACGAGGTACTTGATCAGGTCGAAGTTGGTGAAGGCGACCTTGAGCATGCTGCCCAGGTTGTGCGCGCGCACCTGGGTGACGATGTCGAGCATCCCGCCCTGCTTCAGGAACTTCGGGCTGAACGTCGCGAACGGGCCGAACAGCAGGCTCGTCTCACCGTCGACGACGCGGGTGTCGAGGTGCGGCACCGACATCGGCGGCGCGCCGACCGGGGCCTGCGAGTAGACCTTCGCCTTGTGCTTGGCGACGATCGCGGGGTTCGAGGTCTTCAGCCACTGACCGCCGATCGGGAAGCAGCCGTAGCCGCGGATCTCGGAGATCCCGGAGCCCTGCAGCAGCTTGAGCGCCCAGCCGCCGGCGCCGACGAACACGAACTTCGCGTTGAGCTCGCCCGGGGTGTGCCCGATCGCGTTGCGGTAGCGGACGTTCCAGCTGCCGTCCTTCTGCTTCTTGAGCTTGCGGACCTCGTGGTTGCGCAGCAGCGTGAAGTTCTCGCTCTCGGCGAGGTGGTCGAACAGCTGGCGGGTGAGGGATCCGAAGTCGACGTCCGTGCCGCTGGGCACGCGGGTCGCGGCGAACGGCTCGCCCTTGCGGCGGTGCTCCATCAGCAGCGGCGCCCACTGGTTGATGACGCGGGAGTCCTCGCTGAACTCGATCCCCGCGAACAGCGGCTGCTCCTTGAGGATCTCGTAGCGGCGGCGCAGGTAGTCGACGTCCTTCTGCCCGCGCACGAAGGTCATGTGCGGCGTGGAGTTGATGAACGTGGTGGGCGCGTCGAGCACGCCGCGGTCGACGAGCGTCGACCACAGCTGGCGGCTGAGCTGGAACTGCTCGTTGATGCCGATCGCCTTGCCGGGGTCGAGCGAGCCGTCCTTGCCCTCGGGCATGTAGTTGAGCTCGCACAGGGCGGCGTGTCCCGTGCCCGCGTTGTTCCACGCGTTCGAGCTCTCCTCCGCGACGTCACCCAGCCGCTCGAAGGCGACGACCTTCCAGTCGGGCTGCAGTTCGCGGAGCAGGGTTCCGAGGGTGGCGCTCATGATGCCACCGCCGATGAGGACGACGTCGACGGATTCAGTCACTCGAACAGTCTAGTTCGCCGAACGAGTGCTCCTCTTCGCCGTGTCGGCCATCCGGCGACGCCCTTTCGCCGACGTGGAGATCACGGCGACGCGGGCGCCCCGCGACTAGGGCGTGCGGCGCCCGCGACTCAGGCGTGCAGGCGCTCCGCGACCAGCTCCGCCACCTGCACCGCGTTCAGCGCGGCGCCCTTGCGCAGGTTGTCGTTGCTGATGAACAGCACGAGTCCCTTGCCCTCGGGGGCGGACTGGTCGGCGCGGATCCGGCCGACGTAGCTCGGGTCCTTGCCCGCCGCGTAGAGCGGGGTGGGCACCTCCTCGACCACCACGCCGGGGGCGGCGGCGAGCACCTCGTAGGCGCGCTCCGGCGTGATGCCGTCGGCGAACTCGGCATTGATCGACAGCGAGTGCCCGGTGAACACCGGCACGCGCACGCACGTGCCCGCCACACGCAGGTCCGGGAGGCCGAGGATCTTGCGGCTCTCGTTGCGGAGCTTCTTCTCCTCGTCCGTCTCGTTCAGCCCGTCGTCGACGACGGATCCGGCGAGCGGGATCACGTCGAACGCGATCGGGGCGACGTACTTCTCGGGCTGCGGGAAGTCGAGCGCCGAGCCGTCGTGCACGAGTCGCAGCGTGTCGCCCTGGGCGAGCACCCCCTCGACCTGACCGAGCAGCTCCTGCGCCCCGGCGAGGCCGGATCCGCTCACCGCCTGGTAGGTCGAGACGATGAGTCGCTCGAGTCCCGCTTCGGCGTGCAGCGCCTTCAGCACCGGCATTGCCGCCATGGTGGTGCAGTTGGGGTTCGCGATGATGCCCTTGGGGGTCTCTGCGATCGCCTCGGGGTTGACCTCGCTGACCACGAGGGGCACCTCGGGATCCATCCGCCAGGCGCTCGAGTTGTCCACGACGATCGCCCCCGCGGCGGCGAAGCGCGGCGCGTAGGCGCGGCTCGCGGTGGCGCCGGCCGAGAACAGGGCGATCTCGACGCCGGCCGGGTCGGCCGTCTCGACGTCCTCGACGATGACGGAGACGCCGCCGAAGTCGATCGCGCTGCCGGCGGAGCGGGCGGACGCGAACAGGCGGAGCTCACGGATCGGGAAGGAGCGCTCCGCGAGGATGTCGCGCATGACGGTGCCCACCTGGCCGGTGGCGCCGACGATGGCGACGGAGAATCCTGAGTCGGAGATGCGGGTCATGGGGATGCTGTTCCTCGGCTTGGTGCCGCGACAGGGCGGCGGACGAGGCGAAGGCGCGGACCGCCGGGTACGACGGAGCTTTCCGCGCCTGGCGCCGGTGTCAGGGTTTGGGCGATTCTATCGGTTCCGCGAGCACGCGGTGCTCGCGCCCCGGTCCGTCGCGGTCAGCGGCCGGTGCCGGCGGCGACGACGGCTTCGACCTCGCCGTCCAGGCCGTAGGCGGCGTGCACGACGCGAGCGGCCTCGGCCAGCTCGTCGCCGCGCACCACGACCGAGATCCGGATCTCGGACGTGGAGATCATCTCGAGGTTCACGCCGGCGGTCGACAGCGCCTCGAACAGGATCGCGGAGACTCCCGAGTGCGTGCGCATGCCGGCGCCGACGACCGAGAGCTTGCCGATCTGGTCGTCGTGCAGCAGGCTCTCGAAGCCGACCTCGGCCTGCTCGGCGGCGAGCGCCTTGAGCGCCGCCGTGGCGTCCGACTTGGGGAGGGTGACGGAGATGTCGGTGCGGCCGGTGGACGCGGCCGACACGTTCTGCACGATCATGTCGACGTTGGCGCCGGACTTCGCCACGATCTTGAAGATCTCGGCGGCCTTGCCCGGCACGTCGGGCACGCCCGCGACGGTGACCTTGGCCTGGCTGAGGTCGGTGGCGACACCGGCGACGATGGGCTCTTCCATGGCTTCTCCCTGGGATTCGCGAGGGTTCTTCATGCCCTCGCCGAGAACGTACGTGCCCTCGTTCGCCGTGAAGGTCGAACGGGCGTGGATGAGGACGCCGTGCCGCCGCGCGTACTCGACCGCGCGGATGTAGAGCACCTTGGCGCCGTTCGCGGCGAGCTCCAGCATCTCCTCGCTCGAGACCTGCGAGAGCTTGTGCGCGAGGGGGACCACACGCGGATCCGCCGTGAAGATGCCGTCGACGTCGCTGTAGATCTCGCAGACGTCGGCGTCGAGCGCGGCGGCGAGGGCGACCGCGGTCGTGTCGGATCCGCCGCGGCCGAGCGTGGTGATGTCCTGGGTGTCGTCGTTGATCCCCTGGAAGCCGGCGACGATGACGATCGCGCCCTCGTCGAGCGCCTCACGCAGGCGGGTCGGGGTGACCTCGACGATGCGGGCGGAGCCGTGCCGGCTGTCGGTGCGCATGCCGGCCTGCGGACCGGTGAAGGAGCGCGCGTCGAAGCCCATCGAGTGGATCGCCATCGCGAGCAGCGCCATCGAGATGCGCTCTCCGCTGGAGAGCAGCATGTCGAGCTCGCGGGGCGCCGGGATCGGCGCGACCTGGGCTGCGAGGTCCAGCAGCTCGTCGGTGGTGTCACCCATGGCGCTCACGGCGACGACCACGTCGTGGCCGGCACGGCGGGTGTCGACGATGCGCTTCGCGACGCGCTTGATGCTCTCTGCGTCGGCGACGGACGAGCCGCCGTACTTCTGCACGATGAGGGCCACGGATCACTCCTGGGGGATGCCGGGCGCCGGAGTCGGCGCACCAGAGGTCATTCTACGAGCGGCCTCCATGCCCCAACCGGTATGTGACGACCGGGCGGTAAGGACCGCCGCCCCCCCCACGCTCCCGGTCAGAGCAGGCCGCGCCGACGGGCCTCCGAGACGGCGCCGGTGCGGCTGTCGGCGGAGAGCTTGTCGAGCAGGTGCACGATGTGGGTCTTCACGGTGGCCTCCGCGACGAACAGCCGCGTGGCGATCTCGCGATTGCTGAGCCCCTCGGCGACCAGGGCCAGCACCTCCTGCTCCCGGCTCGTGAGCTCGACGCGGGGTGCGCGCAGCGCGGCCACCAGCCGCTCGTCGCCGCCGGGCGTCGGCACGGCCGCGCCCGCGGCGGCGTCGACGATCGCCCGTGAGATGACCTCGATGCCCACCTCCTTGAGCAGGTAGCCGGCGGCTCCCGCCTCGACCGCCCGCACGATCTGCGCATCGTGGTCGAACGTCGTGAGGATCAGCACGGCCGGCGGATGCGGCAGCGCCCGCAGCGCGGCGGTCGTCGCCACCCCGTCCATCCCCTCCCCCAGCCGCAGGTCGCAGAGCACCACGTCCGGCCGGAGTTCGCGCGTCGCGTCGACGGCCTCCTCGCCGGTGCCCACCTCGGCGAGCACCTCGAACCCCCGGGCCTCGACCACCGCACGGATCCCGGCGCGCACGATCGGGTGGTCGTCGACGATGATCAGCCGCACGCTCATACGGACTCCGTCCTCTCGTCCGGCACGGTGCCCGCCGCACCCGCCGGCGAGCCCGGCGCGACGACGCCGCGCGGCAGCACCGCGTCGATCGTCGTGCCGGCACCCGGGGCGGAGCGCACGGTCAGCTCTCCCCCGCCCTCGCGCAGCCGCGAGCGCATCGCCGCCAGCCCGTAGGACGCATCGGACGGGCGGACGTCGGGGTCGAACCCGACACCGTCGTCCTGCACGCGGAGCCGCACGGACGCCTCGTCGGCCTCCAGCAGGACCGCGACGTGCTGCGCCCGCGCGTGCCGGCGCACGTTCGCGAGCGCCGACTGCGCGACGCGCAGCAGCGCGACCTCCGTGGGCGTGGCGAGGGCGGGCAGATCCGGGGCCACGTCGAGCCGCACCGCGACGCCGGTTTCGTCGTGCAGGGCGTCGAGCATCCGGTCCAGGGCCGCCGCGAGCGCCGACTCGTCGAGATCCGCGGGGGCGAGAGCCGCGACGATGCGCCGCAGCTCCGTCAGGGAGTGCTGTGCGAGCTGTTCGATCTGCGCGGTCCGGTCGGGTCGCGGCCCTTCGACGGCGGGATCCGTCCTCGCGAGCATCACGATCGTGCTGAGCTCCTGGGCGATCGTGTCGTGCAGGTCGCGCGCCAGCCTCGTGCGCTCGCGCGTGGCTCCGGCCTCGCGCTGCGTGGCCGCCAGCTCGTCGTGCAGTTGCGCGGCCTCGTGCTGGGCGCGCAGCAGGGAGTCGATGAGGCGCTCGCGTTCGACCGCGTCCCGGAGCATCGCGTCGTAGCCCAGCGACACCGCGAACGCGAACCCGCCGCCGATGAGCGGACCGATCAGGTGCGCGAGCGACGTGCCCGGCTGCACCGTGCCGGGATGCAGCCACGGCGCGGCGATCGACGCCGCGAGCACGACCACCACGAACACCGGGGACCACGGCAGGCGCAGCACATGCCCGGCGAGCAGCAGGAGCGGGAAGGCCAGCCAGACGAACTCCGGCGACAGGGCGAGCATCCCGATCCAGATCGCCAGCAGGCCGAGCATCCACCACCCCGCGGCGCGCTTGTGCGCGAAGCCCGCCCCCGCGCCGTACCAGGCCAGGTACACGGCCGCGGCGAGCAGCACCGGCAGCAGCTCGCCCTCGACGGCGGCGCGCGCGGTCGTGACGACCACGAGCACCACCGTGATCAGGTGCAAGGCGAAGCGAGCCCCGCGCAGCATCCGCCGACGGGCGGAGGCCGGTGCAGTCGTCATGCTCCGATTCTCCCCCGTCGGGGCCCGGATCCCGCCGCGTCAGGATCGATCCTTCGATGGATCCGGAAAACCTCGAAGGAGAGGAAGGTGGAGATCATGACCTCCTCATCCGACCTCACCGCCCCGGCCCTCGCCGCGCCCGCGCAGCGCCGTGCCCTCTCCCAGCTCTTCGTCGCGACCGTGACCTGGATCGCGCTCGGCCTGGTCGCAGGGCTCTTCTACCGCGAGTTCACGAAGGCGCAGGGCTTTCCGAACGGGTTCAGCGGTCAGCTCGCCCTCGTCCACACGCACCTGCTGGCGCTCGGGGCACTCGTCACCCTGATCGTGCTCGCCCTGGAGAAGCTGTTCGCCCTCTCCGCGAGCCGCCTGTTCCGCTGGTTCTTCTGGATCTACAACGCCGGAGTGCTGCTCACCGCGGCGATGATGACCTGGCACGGCATCCTCGACGTGCAGAAGGTGGAGGCGTCCAAGGCGATCTCCGGGATCGCCGGCGCCGGGCATATCCTCATCGGCGCCGGTTTCGTGCTGCTGCTGATCAGTCTGTGGAAGGGGATCCGCCGGGCGTCCTGACCTCCGGCGGCGCGGCGGGGCCGGAGGCGGGAGGCTCCGCCGGCGGCACCGGCTCGGCCGTGAGCTCCACGGCGGTCTCGTCGATCGCCGCCTTCGGCCGCAGCCGGCCGCCCGTCCCCGCGAACCAGCATCCGATGATCACCAGCGGGAACCCGACGAGCAGGCCGACGGTGAGCGGCTCGGCCAGCACGATCGCGCCGAGGATGATCGCGATCACGGGGTTGACGTAGGTGAACAGCGGCGCGCGCACCGGACCGACCTCCTTGATGAGCGCGAAGAAGGCGAGGAACGCGATCGCGGTGCAGATCACGCCGAGCGCGACCAGCGCCGCGATCGAGGGGATCGTCGGCACCCTGTGCTGTGTGAGCAGAGCGACCGGGAGGTAGAGGATCCCGATGAACAGCAGGGCGAGCGTGATCGTGCCGATCGAAGGCACGTGGGTGAGCTTGCGGGCGACGATGAACGGCGCGGTCGCATAGAGCACGGCGACGAGCAGCACCTCCGCGGCGGCGAGGAGGTCGACCTTGCCTCCGGTGAGGCCGGGGCCCGCCACCACGACGCCGACGCCGACGAATCCGACGAGCAGGCCGATCAGACGAGCCGGACGCAGCACGCCGCGGTCGCCGCCGCCCAGCGCGATGAGTGCGGCGAAGAGCGGCACCGTGGCGACGAGGAGCCCGGTCAGCCCCGAGGGCAGCGACTGCTCCGCGTGGCCGAGCAGCAGGAAGGGCCCGGCCATCTCGATGAGACCGAATGCCAGCACCCACGGCCACAGCTTCCACGCGG
>JABLTH010029728.1_pt1 | contig 10942 bp, 14 predicted proteins | sample 7875711 | NCBI WGS metagenome assembly JABLTH01 (sample SAMN14941262, study PRJNA633318) | bioreactor metagenome | isolation source: bioreactor | place: China | collected 2019-03-05 | reverse complement strand
GATGGGACAAGGACACGCTCGCGACCGTCGCCGAAGCGTCCAACCGCGTGCTGTTCTTCCGCGCCGGGACCGGCCAGCCCGCCGGCGCGATCGAAGCTCCTCCGAGCGACGTGTTCGTCGCCGGGCTCGCGCGGACGGGCGACGTGCTCGTCGTGCCGGCGCTCGCCTTCCCCGGGTTCGGGCCGGTGCTGCGCGGCTACACGGTCACGTTCGCCGCGCCGAAGGCGGCACCGAAGACGGACGGGGCACCGGGTGCGAAGCCGGACGGAACGCCGGACGAAAGGCCCGCGGACGGGCCCGCGGGAGCGCCGTAGCTCAGGCCGGCGCGGAGCGGTCGCTGCTCATCGCGGCGAGGAACCGCTCCTCGAGTTCGCGGTAGACCTTCTCCCCCACGGTGCCGTTGCGCACGCCCGGCAGGTTCGCGAGCGGCAGCACCGCCTTGGCCATCGTGCGGTGCCCGCCCGCGGGGCCGAGGTCGGCGTACGCGGTCTTGATCACCGTGCCGGCCTTCTGTACGAACCCCACGTTGCGCACGGACAGGATCAGTTCGCCGCCGACCACGCCGGACACCACCGACCACTCCACGCCCTCGACCGAGAGACAGAAGTCCGCCAGCTGCGGAATGATGTCCTCGCGGCTCACCGGTCCGAGGTGGCTGAAGATCACCTTGGCCTCGATGCGCGCGTCCTTGAGGCCGGCCGCGAACGCGACGAGCGTCTCGCGCGGCAGCGCGGGCCGCTCGATGCGGCGGATGTGGTTGATGTTCGACCGCATGTAGAGCCACGTGAACGCCTCGACGTCGGCGTCGGACACGGGCCGGTCGAGGAGCAGCGTGTCGGTCCGGATCGCGTAGAGGAGCGCGGTCGCGAGCCGCTCGTTGACCTTCGTCCCCTCGGCGCGCAGGTACTCGACGAGGATCGTCGCGGTCGCGCCGTAGCCGTTGCGCACGTCCTTGAACCGCGCCTCGTACGACGTCTGCGCCGGGTGGTGGTCGATGACCACGTCGACGCGCGGCGGCGGGACGCGCAGGTGCGGCGGCTGCGTGTCGACCATCGTGATGCGGTCGTACGCGGCGAGGTCGGCCTCGGTGACGATCGTCAGGTCGAGGTCGAGGAGCCGCATCATCTCGAGGTTCTCGGGCCGCGTGACCTTGCCGAACGACGCCATCGGCATCGACAGGCGGTTGCGCCCGAGCAGCGTGCGGAGCGCGAGGCCGCAGGCGAGGCTGTCGGGATCGGGGTCGTCCTGCAGGAGGATCACCGCGTTCTTCGCGTCGGCCATCGTCTCGCGCAGGCGGCGGACCTGCGTCTTGGCCGCGGCGAAGCGCGTCTCCGTGCGCAGGATCGGGTTGAAGCGCTCGCCCGCCGGCACGATGTGCGCCCAGGGGTAGTCGGCGGGGTCGATGGTGAGGAACGAGAGCGGCGCCATCGACAGCACCAGCACCGGCGTCTCGCCGCGCTCGCGCTGGATCGCCTCGAGCACGCCCTTGAGCCCGCGCACGTCGCGCAGCGTGACGACCAGGAGCGGCGCGGGCAGCGTCTCGCGGTACACCGCGCGGTCGCGCAGCGAACCGCGTACCACGTTCGCGCCCTGCTTCTTGAGGAACCGCTCGTGCGCGACCGACTCGACGATGAACGTGATCTCGCCCGGCTGGGCGTCCATCGCCTGCAGCAGGAGCAGCGCGTGGGCGCGGCTCTGGCACGCGAGGACGGCGCGCGTCAGCACGGGATCACCGCCCGCCGCCGGCGCGGCCGAGCCACCACGCGCCCGCGGCTGCCGCCACCGCCGCGCCCGAGGCATCGGCGAGCGCGTCGAACACGTCCGCGTCGCGTCCCGGAACGAACGACTGGTGGACCTCGTCGAGCACGCCCCACACCGCGGCGAGCGCGAACGCGAGCGCCGCGAGCCGCCAGCGCCCGAGCGCGGCGGCCCCGGGCGCGAGCGCCCATACGAGCGCGGCCGCCAGGGTTCCGAACGCGGCCGCGTGCAGCACCTTGTCGCTCTGCCCGGGCAGGTCGATCGGCAGCGCGCGGCTGGACTCGACGTAGATCGCGCTCGCGAGACCGAGCGGGAGCAGGACGCGCCACCCCGGCTTCGGCGCGGCGGCCGGTCGCGCGGCCATGGTCAGGCGAAGGGATACATCAGGAGCCCCAGCGCGAAGCCCCCGCCGGCCAGTGCCGCGAAGAGGATCAGGCCGAGCCGCAGCCGCCGCCCCGCGCGCCCCAGGAGGAACGCGAAGTACGTGCTGAGGATCGCGGAGAAGACGAGCATGTGCGCGAGGTGCCGCACCGGCCTACTCCTTGCGCCCGATCGCGATGTCCCACGCGTCGAAGATGAGCAGGAGGTTCATGAGGCCGGCGGCCATCAGGTACGCCGAGCCGTACGTGTTCCAGGTCCTGAACGTCCGCTCGAGCCGGCGCTTGAGCGCCTGCTCGCCCGCCCCTTCGCGCGGCAGGTTGCCGTCGTCCCCCTGGTAGACGAGACCGCCGTAGAACGCCTCGCGCAGCCCGGGCTCGATCGGACCGAGCGCCAGGCTCGCGGCCACCTGCAGCCGCGAAATCCACGGCGTGCGCGAGTCCATCACGGGGAGGTTGCCGTCGAAGGTCGCGCCGAGCACGACGCTCGCGAGCACGAGCACCGCGAACACGGCCGCGCGCCCCTTGGCGCCGACGTACATGTGCCCGGCGCCCGGGAAGAGCCACGCGAGGACACCGGCGAGGACGCCGCGCCGGATGGCGGCGGCGTCCAGCGCCGGAGCGTTTCGCGTTGCCGCAGCCGGTCGGGCCGGAGCCTTCCCCGCGGCGGGTTTGTTCACGACGAGGCCTCGCCCCCTTCGGGCTCGACCTCGACGACCACCTCGACCTGGACGTCCTTGTAGACGTGGATCGTGACGCGGTGGGTGCCGACGCGCTTGATCGGCTCTTCGAGCCGGATCTGGCGGCGGTCGACGGGCAGGTTCTGGGCCGCGAACGCCTCGGCCACGTCGACGTTGGTCACGGAACCGAACAGCGTCCCGGACTCGCCGGCGCGGCGCGAGAAGCGCAGCACGGTGAGCTCGCGCAGCTGCGCGGCGAGCGCGTCCGCCTCGTGGCGTTCCCGGACCTCGCGCGCCTTCTTCGCGCGGGATTCGGTCTCGACCTGGCGGCGCACGCCCTCGGTCAGCGGGTAGGCGAGCTTCTTGGGGATGAGGTAGTTGCGCGCGTAGCCCGGGGCGACCTTCACCACGTCGCCCCGACGGCCCACGTGCTCGACGTCTTCACGAAGAATGATCTGCATGGTGGTCTCCCGGTCAGTCCGCGGTGAACGGGAGCAGCGCGAGCATGCGCGCGCGCTTGATCGCCTGGCCCAGCTGGCGCTGATGCGCCGCGCAGGTGCCCGACACGCGACGCGGCAGGATCTTGCCCCGCTCCGGGATGTAGTTCTGGAGCGTGCGCAGGTCCTTGTAGTCGATCACGTCGACCTTGGACTCGCAGAACTTGCAGAACTTGCGGCGGCGGAAGAGGAACCGGCGGCCGCGGCGGCGCTGCGTGCTCATCGATCCTCCTCCCGCTCCGGCAGCTCGTCGCCTTCGAACTCGTCGTCATCCGGCGCGATCGGCTCGGCCGCGACGATGCCGACCGGCGAGAGCGGACCCGCCACCTCGTCGTCCGCGCCCGTCAGACCCTGCGCCGCGCGCTCCTGCTGGCGGATCAGGTAGTCCTTGCGCGCCTGCTCGAGGGCGGCCTTCTCCTCGACGGTGGGCGGCTTCTGGTGGTCGGCGCGCACCGAGAGGAAACGGATGAAGCTGTCGTTCAGCTTCACGCGGCGGATGAACTCGCGTTCGACCTCCGCGCCGGAGTCGTACAGGAAGAGCGTGTAATCGCCTTCGTGGAACTTGCCGATCGGGTACGCCAGCTTGCGGCGGCCCCAGCGCTCGACCTTGTGGACGGTCCCACCCATGTCCGCGATCAGCTGCTCGAAGGACGTCAGCAGCTTGTCGTGATCCTCGGGAGGCATGTGGGGATCGGCCACGAGCGCCATCTCGTAGCGTCGCATCGAAACGGTCCCTCCTGGTCTTCGGCCCCGGACCCTGGTCCGGAGCGAGGGTATGGAGTGCTCCGGCGAGACCTTCGCCGGAGCCGGGGGATACTAGCACCGGTTCCCGCGGGTCGCCATGGCCCGCGGTCCTTTCCGCGGCTCAGGGAGGAGGCGCGTGGAAGCGCCGCATCGCGGCCTCCAACCCCTGCGACAGCAACGTTTCGACCGCATCCGCGCCGAGCTGCACCCCCAGCGCGAACAGCTCGGCCTCGGCCTTGGCGGGCCGCTCGAGGACCCACTTCTCCATCCGCGAGGGCCCCCCGGGGGGCCGGCCGATGCCGATGCGGACCCGCGGGAACTCGGGGGTGCCGAGGTGCTGGACCAGCGACTGGATCCCCTTGTGGCCCGCCGCGCCCCCGCCCTGCTTGATCCGCACGACGCCGGGCTCGAAGTCCGCCTCGTCGTGGACGACCACGAGGTCGGCGGGCGCGACGCCGTGGTACGCCATGAGCGGCTTCGCCGCCTCGCCCGACAGGTTCATGTAGGTCTGCGGCAGCGCGAGCAGCACCGGCTCCGCGCCGATGCGGCCGGTGCCGAAGCGCGCGCGGTGCCGCACGCGCGAGAGATCGACGCCGTGGCGCCGCGCCAGCTCGTCCACGACGGCGAAGCCGACGTTGTGGCGCGTGCCGTCGTATTCGGGACCCGGGTTGCCGAGGCCGAGGATCAGGCGCATCGAACCACCATGAGAAGCGGGCGGGCCCGGAGGCCCGCCCGATCGATCGGACCGCGACGGGCGGGGCGAGCCCGCCCCTGCGGCTACTTCTTCTTCGGAGCCGGGGTCTCTTCCGCGGGCGCGGCGGCGGCCGCGGCCTCGCCCTCGGCGGGCGTGGCGGCGGCCTCCTCTTCGGCCTTCTTGCCGACCACGGTGATCATCGGGTCGGTCGGCGGCATCAGGAGGTCGGCCCCGGCGGGCAGCGCGACGTCGCTGGCCGAGATGTGCTGGCCGACGTGCAGCTCGCTCACGTCCACGTCGATGTGCTCGGGGATGTCGCCGGGCAGCACGCGGATGTGCACCTGGCGGTGGACCCACTCGAGCATGCCGCCCTCGTTCTTCACGCCGAGCGGAACGCCGACGATGTTGAGCGGGACCCAGACCTCGGTCTTCTTGTCCATCTCGATGCGCACGAAGTCGGCGTGCATGATGCGGTCCGTCACCGGATGGCGCTGGATCTCGCGGATCAGCACCATGCGCTTCAGCTCGCGGTCGCCGATCGTGAGATGGATGAGCGTGTTCTTGCCGCGCTCGGTCTGCAGCACCGCGTCGATCGGACGCGGGTCGACCGCGATGCCCTCGGGCTCGCGACCGCCGCCGTACACGATGGCCGGCACCATGCCCTGGCGGCGCAGGCGCCGCGACTCGTTCTTCCCCGCCGACTCACGCGGGGTCACCGCAATCGAAACTTCCGTGGCCATGGGTCTTCTCCCTGCCGGGTAGCGGGCGCGCCGCCCGCATCTTTCCGGCGCAGGCGCCGTTCCTCAGAGGAACAGCGAGCTGATGGACGAGTTGGTGTGGGTTCTCCGGATCGCCTCGCCCAACAACGGGGCGATCGACAGGACGTTGATCTTGTCGCACGACCGCCGCACCTCGTCGAGCGGCATCGTGTTCGTGACCGTGATGCCGGCGACGGGGCTCTCGCGGAGCCGCTCGATCGCCTTGCCCGACAGCACGGGATGGGTGAAGCAGCCGCGCACCGACTTCGCGCCGGCCTGGAGCAGCGCGCGCACCGCGCCGGTGAGCGTGCCCGCGGTGTCGACGATGTCGTCGACGATCACGCAGTGGTGCCCCTCGACGTCGCCGATGACGCGGATCGACTCGGCCACGTTGTGGCCCGTGCGGCGCTTGTCGATGATCGCGAGGCCCGCGCCGAGGCGCTTGGCGAAGTGGCGGGCGCGCTCGGTGCCGCCCGCGTCGGGCGAGACGATCACGGTGTCGTCGAGGCCCTGGGCCTTGAGGTGCTCCATGAACGACGGCGCCGCGAGCAGGTGGTCGACCGGGATGTTGAAGAAGCCCTGGATCGCGGGCGCGTGCAGGTCGATCGTCAGCAGCCGGTCGGCGCCCGCGGCCTCGATGAGGTCGGCGACCAGCTTGGCGCTGATCGGGACGCGCGGACGGTCCTTCCGCTCCTGCCGCGCGTACGCGTAGTACGGCACGACGGCCGTGATGCGCGCCGCGGAGGAGCGCTTGAACGCGTCGATGAGCAGGAGGAGCTCGAGCAGGTTCTCGGCCGGCGCGTGCGTCGGCTGGATCACGAACACGTCCGCACCGCGCACGTTGTCGAGGACCTGGACGTACACCTCGCCGTCGCTGAACCGCTCGAGGTGCACCTTCCCCGGCTCCATGCCGAGGTACGTGCAGATCTCGCCGGCGAGCGCCGGGTGCGCCGAGCCGCTGAAGATCTTCATCTCGCTGGTGGGCATGTTGGTGATCATCCGTCTCGGTCTCAGGCGCCGGGGCGCGTCCCCGGCGAAGGCATGTCACCCGGCACCAGGCTGTCGCCGGGATACGCGCCGAACGCCGAATCCGCCTCGTCCTCGGCGGCCTCGCGCGGCCGGCGCGGGCGCTTCGGCGCCGCACCCGACGCCAGCGCCTGCTCGTAGCGCGTCAGGATCTTCTCTTCGATCATGCGCCGCGTCTCGCTGTTGAGCGGGTGCGCGACGTCCTTGAACGTTCCGTTCTTGCGCCGCTTGCTCGGCATCGAGATGAACAGGCCGTTGGGGCCGTTGATCACCTTGATGTCGGACACCACGAAGCAACGGTCGAACACGACCGTCACGAAGGCCTTGAGCTTCTCCTCGTCGACCGGGAACACGCGGATGTCCGTGATTTCCATTTGTCGGTCGCCCCCCTTCGGTGGTCTCACCGGTCCGATCGTCGTTCCGTCGTCGGCTCAATCATTCCAGGCCACGGGTGCGGCGCCCTGCGCCCGCGGGATCGTTCTCGTTCCGTACACGAACGTGACCGGCGCCCGTGCGGGCAGGAGGGCCACCGCCGCGTCCGCGGCGCTCTCGTCCGCGAACAGGCCGAAAACCGTCGAGCCGCTGCCGGTCATGCCCGCCCTGGCCCCCAGCGACCCGAGCGCGGCGATCACCGCCGGCACGAGCGGCTCGAGGGACGCCGCGGCCGGCAGCAAGTCGTTGTGCACCGGGGGGATCGAGTGCGGCGCATCCTCCAGGTGCTGCATGAACCGACGGATATTAGGCGGATGTCTCCGGGCCGTCAATCCGTGCCGCGCGAGGCCGTAGACCTCGGCCGTCGCCAGCGGACGGCCGGCCCGCGCCAGCACGAGCGGCCAGCCGTCGAGATCCGGAAGCGTTTCGAGTTCGTCGCCCCGTCCGCGCCCGACCGCGAGCCCGCCGGCCAGGAAGAACGGCACGTCGGCCCCGAGCCCGCGTGCGCAGGCGTGGAGCGCCGCCGCGTCCGCGCCCGCCGTGGAACCGGGCCACGCCGCGAGCGCGCGCAGGACCGCCGCGGCGTCCGCCGAGCCCCCGCCCAGCCCGGCCCCCGCCGGCACGCGCTTGTGCAGCACGATCGCGAGCCGGCCGGGCAGGCCGAAGCGCGCCTCGAACGCGCGCGCGGCGCGGAACGCGAGGTTCTCCTCCGGCGGGCACGGTTCCGCGCCGGCCGTGCGCAGGACGACACCCGGCGGCTGCGCCGTGTCGAGTTCGAGCTCGAGCCGGTCGCCGAGGCCGATCGACTGGAAGACGGTCGCGATCTCGGTGTACCCGTCGGGGCGCGGGCCGAGCAGGTCCAGTACGAGGTTGATCTTCGCGAACGCGTCGACCGCGGTGCGGCGGATCACGGCGCCACGGTCCCCGCGTCGGGGGCCGCGTCCGCGGGCGCGACGGTGAAGCCGCGCGGCACCTCGGGCCACGTGACGTCGGAACGCGCGCTCCGCTCCCCGGTCTTGCGCAGCACGAGCCGCGCGCCGCGCGCGTCGACGGCCTCCACCGCGTCCGGCAGGACCGCACCGGCCGCGGGCGGCGTGACCGTCGTGGTCCAGCCCGCGGCGGTCGTCGCGCCGCCCTCCCCCGCGAGCCGTGCGAGCAACGTGCCGTCGAGCGCGACGCCGAGCCAGCGGTCCCAGAACGCCGCGTCGTCGGGACCGTCGACCGCCGTGCGCCGCCCCGGGAAGAGGAGCCGCACGGCCTCGCCGCGGCGCACCCCCGCGACGAGACCGGCGCCGCCGATCACGCCGCGGAACTCGAGCAGCGCACGTCCGCCGGGGCACAGGCGCGCGGCGACGCGGAAGGTCTCCGGCCCCTTCCCCGGCGCCGTGAACGAGCCGCGATAGTCCGCGTCGTGACACGCCGAGCCCGGCGCGCTCGTGCCGGTGCGCGGACCGACGCTCGCGCATCCGGCCGCGAGTGCGGCGAGACCGAGCGTCGCGGCCAGCCGCCGGGTCAACGCGCGGTCCGTTCCGTCGCGAGCCGCTCGATCTTCTGCAGCAGCCGCGGACGCTGACCGCTGCCCAGGGCGAGCGCGGCCTCCCACTCCGCGCGGGCCCGGTCCTCGTCGCCGAGCGCGAGATAGACGTCGCCGAGGTGCTCGCGGATCGTGGGCTCCTCGCGTTCACGGGCCTTCTGCGCGGCGCGCCGCAGGAGCGGCAGCGCCTCGCCCGTGCGGCCCGCGCGGTGCAGCGCCCAGCCGAGACTGTCGAGGTACGCGGTCTGGTCGGGGCGCAGCTTCACCGCGCGCTCGAGCAGCGTGACGGCCTCGGGAATCGAGCGGCCTTCGTTCGCCAGCAGGAACCCGAGGTCGTTCATCAGGCCGTCGTCGTCGGGTGCGGCCGCGAGCGCCTTGCGGTACAGCGCCTCCGCTTCCGCCGCGCGCCCCACCGCGGAGAACGTCCCCGCACGCCCGCGCAGCACGGGCACGTCGACGACGTCCGCGGCGTTCTCGGCGTCGAGCAGCGCGGCGGCGAGTTCGGGCTGGTCCCACGCCGTGAGCCACTCCGCCGCGTCGACCGCGAGACCCGCGCGGCGCACGGCGGGAACCTCGTGCAGGGCGGCGACGACCGACTGCACCGCGAGATCCCGTCCCGAGCGCTGCGCCACGCGCTCGGCCGCGAGGGCGAGCAGCGCCGCGTCGTGCGGCTCGGCGGCGCGCCGCAGGCGCAGCACGGACTCCGCCTCCATGCCACGACCGGAGAGGTCGAGCGCCTGGAGGCGCACGCGCAGGAGCGACGGATCGCGATCCTGGCCCTCGCACAGCGCGAGTGCGCGGTCGGGCTGGCGGGCGCGCAACCGGTCGCGCGCGCTGCGCAGGCGCAGCGACCCGCCGAACGCCTTGCGATCGTCTTCGCCGAGCGCGGTCGAGAGTTCGTCGAGCCGGTCCGCGGCCTCGGCGAAGCGGGCGGCCTGCTCCGCGGCCTGCGCCCAGAGCAGGAGCGTGTGCGGCGCGCGGTAGACCTGCGGCAGCTCGCGCAGCAGGTCGAGCGCCGCGGCGCCGCGCCCGAGGCGGACGAGTGCGCGCGCGAGGTCGCGGCGCACGAGCGGATCGCCGGCGCGGGCCTCGAAGGCGTCGCGCAGCGGCCGCTCCGCACCGTAGAAGTCGCCCAGTTCGAGCAGCACCGCGCCGAGGCGGTGTGCGAGGTCCGCGTCGTCGGGCCGGAACTGGCGCAGGCGCTCGAGCGCCGCCGCCTGGCCGCGCAGGTCGCCGCGCCCGGCCTTGAGATCGGCGAGCGTCTCGAGGATCGGAACGGCGCCGCGCCCCTGCACCTCGACCGCGTCGAGGACCGCGATGGCGCGCTCCGCCTGGCCGCGCCCGAGGAAGATCCGCGCCAGCGTCATCCACGGCACGCTCGGATCGACACCGGGCGTGGCGGACGCACGCGCGGCGACGTCCCGCGCCTCGTCGTCGCGGCCGTTGGTCGCGAGCGTGCGGATCCACGCGTTCCACGTGGTCACGTCGTGCGGCGCCGCGCGCGCGGCCGCGGCGAGGTGCACGAGCGCACGTTCGAGCGCCGCGGTCTCGCCGCTCCGCTGCAGCTGCTGCAGGTCGATCTCGGCGAGCACGCGGTGACCTTCGGCGAGATCGGGGGCGAGCTCGACGGCGTGCGACGCGCGGCTCTCCGCGCACATGACGTCGCCGTCCTTGAGGCACAGCCGCGCGAGCATCGCGTGCACTTCCGCGGCGCCGGGATCGATCTCGAGGATCTCGTCGAGCTTGTGCCGCGCCTCCGCGTTGCGCCCGGCCGACACGAGCTCGAGCGCCTCGAACCAGCGCTGGTAGGCGGCCGCGCGCCCGTTGGGCCGCGCGGCCGCGCTCCCCGCGGCGGGGACGGCGAGCGCGAGCAGGAGTGCGGCGGTGCGCGACGGCAGGTGGGCCACGGGGCGCCTCGCAGGAAACACGGATTGTACGTGGAGAACGGATCCCGGCGCGAAGGCCGCGGGCGCCCCGCGCCGGTCAGCGACTGCGTGGCACCCAGCCGACGGGGACGAGGTGCCAGCTCCCGTCGTCGTCCGCGTCGAGGAGGACCGGACGGGCGGGCGGCGCGCCGGGACGCGCGGCCTCGAACCACGCGAGGCTCGCGTCGACGCGGCGGCTCGCCGACATGACGTGGATCTCGACGCGGTGCGGTCCCGCCGGCACGCGGAAGGTGGCGGTCGTCGCGCCCGCGCCCACGAGGCGCACGAGTTCCGCGCGGTGGCCGTCGACGTGCAGCTCGAGCAGGCCCTCGTCGAGCGCGTGGCGCAGCTCCACCGTCGCGGTCGCGAAGGCGGGCGCGGCCGGCGCGGGTTCCGGCTCCGGCGCGGCGGGAACCGGTGCGGGTGCGGATGCGGCCGAAGCCGCGGGTTCCGGCGCGGCGGACGGCGGCGCGGCGGCGCGGGGTTCGGCCGGCGGCGCGGGACCGGGCTCGCGCCG
>JABLTH010046865.1_pt1 | contig 10946 bp, 10 predicted proteins | sample 7875711 | NCBI WGS metagenome assembly JABLTH01 (sample SAMN14941262, study PRJNA633318) | bioreactor metagenome | isolation source: bioreactor | place: China | collected 2019-03-05 | reverse complement strand
TCGGCGCTTCCCATGTGCGTGTGCGGTTGAACCGAGTCGGCGCTGCGAGTCTCGACAGCGTCTGGACGGTTCGTACTGCTGTGTCGGGACATCGAGGCGCCCGTCGCATCCCCTGGGACTCAGGGTGGGAGGTTGTGAGACCGACCACGACCCTCCGCTGCCCTTCGGGTACCCGGAAGCCGCCCGACAGCTCAGCCTCGACGCTCCCCGTTTGTTGCCAGGATGCTGACGCGCGTGGCCACCAGGACTGGGCCACAAGGGGTCGGTGGCCGGGGCGCCATCGCCGCAATGCCGCGTGGCAGAAGCCGAAGCCCGAATCCTGCGCTTCGACCATGCCCTGAGCCTGACATCCGCCGCGCCACTCAGCCCCTGAGAGGTAACGAGGTCAGCGCGTTGGCAAGGCCAGCGGGATCCGAGAAGAACGGCGAGTGGCTCGTGTCCATCGTGTGGACAGCGCGACACGGCAACGCCGTTTGCATGCTGCGCTGGGTGGCGATGCCGATGGCGCGATCCCTCAGGCACTCGATGTAGACCCGGTCCACCCGGCCGAACCGCTCGTCGGTCGTCTGAATCGGCGCCGTACCCATGGTGGGAGGTTCCGGGGTGACGTTCCTCTGGGCGTAAGCGATGTCTTCGTCGGAGCAGTCCTGGTAGAACACTTCCCGCACCAGCGCCGGATTCAGGCGCGAGACACCCGTGCCCGCATCGCGCTGGACGACCTTGGGAATCCAGGTTTCCTTGTCCGTCACGGCTATCGAGCCCACCGTCTTCCCGGCGGGCACCAGGAACGCCGTCAGGTATGCAAGTGTCTTGATCTTGTCGGGGCGCGCCTCGGCCACCAGCGAGATCGTGGCCCCGCCAAGGCTGTGTCCGACCAGGACGACGGGCCTCGGGGACGCATCCAGGACCTGCAGCACGGACGCCGCGAACTGGTCGGGCTTGAGGCTGCCGAGCGCCGCCGCGTCACCGCGTCGCCCCGGCAGTTCCACGGCCGTTACGCGATGACCTCGCGCTTCGAGGCCCGGAGTCAGCTTGCTCCAGCACCAAGGCCCATGCCATGCGCCATGCACGAGGACGAAGTGTTCACGGGAGGTTGCCAGGCTGCCGCAGCCAGGCAAACCCACCACGGCAGCGGCCGTTCCCATGCGTTGGAGCACACGGCGGCGCGTCAGGCGCCGGTCTGTCCCAACCGATGGGAGTCCTCGTCGTTCGCTCTGGTCTTCCACGTTGCTTTGCTCCTGGGCAAACAAGTTGAGGGGCGCTCGTTGACAGTCTTGAGCTGGCGCAATGATAATACAACTAAAGAACATTCATTCAACCATATTGAATTTCACATGACACGGGTTCAGCACTCCCACTCGCGAAGCAACATGGTCCGGGGTGGCGTCCGGCGCTGGACCGCGGCGGCCGCATGTCTCGGTCTCCTGTGGCCGGCAGCCTTTGCACAGGTCGAGCGTCCGGCAGACTTTCCGCAGCGGGCGGTCACGCTCGTCATGCCAGGGCCGCCTGGCGGTGGCCCAGACCTGGTGGCGCGTGCCCTCGGCGAGCTGCTGGCCGTGAAGTGGGGCCAGCCCGTCGTCGTCGACAACAAGCCGGGCGCCACCGGCATGATCGGCGCGGAGTCGGTCGCGCGCGGCGAAGCCTCCGGGCATCGCCTGCTCTTCACCTTCACGGCGCTGGTGCAGGCGCCCGCGGTGTTTGCCAAGGTGCCGTACGACCTCGACCACGACTTCGCGCCTGTCATGCAGGTCGCCAACGCACCCGTGATCCTGGCCGTGCGTGCCGACTCACCGATCCGCAATCTCGCGGACTACGTCGCGGCAGCGAAGAACCCCGCCAAGCCCCTCTCCTTCGGCTCGTTCGGCCCGGGCTCGAGCTATCACGTCTACGGCATGGCGCTCAAGCGCGCCAAGCAACTCGAACTGCTGCACGTGCCCTACAAGGGCGAGGCTCTCGCGATGCAGGATCTGCTGGGAGGCACGCTCGATTCCACGTTCGTCTCCGTCGGAGCAGGCGGGCCCCAGGTGCGTGCAGGGAAGATCCGGGCCCTGGCGGTGGTGGGCTCCGCTCGCAGTTCGGTTCTGCCGGACGTCCCCACCTTCCGCGAGTCGGGTGTGCAAGGAGTCGACGCCGTCGGGTGGTTCGGCGTCCTCGCCCCTTCGGGGACGCCACCCGCGGTCGTGCAGAAGCTCGCGCAGGACTTCAAGGCAGCCATCCAGGACAAGGCCATCTCCACCCGCCTGCGCGAACTCGGCTTCGAGCCCGTCGCGGAAAGCGACCCCACCCGCTTCAAGTCGTTCCTCCAGTCGGAAGCGGCGAACTGGAAGAAGCTGATCGCGGAAACCGGCGTGAAGTCGGAGTAGCGCGGAGAGCCGATGAGCGTGCAAGGAATCCAGAGCGTCTACACCGTCGTCCACGACATGGACGCGCTCCAGGCCTTCTACAGCCAGGTGCTGGGCACGCCGGCGAAGTTCAGGGACAACAACCGCTGGACGCAGTTCAGCGTCGGCAGTACCAACTTCGCGCTCAGTTCGGCCGAAGAGGCCGTGCCGGGCGCGGCCGGCAGTGTCATCGTCTTCGAAGCGGCCGGCCTGGACGGCATCCGCGAGTCGGTCGAAGGCGCAGGCGGCAGGTTCGTCGGCGAGCGCGACATGGGCTCGCACGGCACGGTGCTGACTTTCACGGACCCGGAGGGACATCCGTTCCAGGTCTTCTCCAGATCCACGCCCACCCCACAGCCCGCCGGCAACTGAAAGGCCCGCCATGAAATTCGGCATCTTTGACCAGAACGATCGCAGCGGCCGCCCGCTGGCGCAGCAGTACGAAGAGCGCATGCAGCTGGCGGAGCTGTACGACCAGCTCGGGTTCCACTGCTTCCACATGAGCGAGCACCATGTGACCTCGCTCAGCATGTCGCCCTCGCAGAGCGTGCTGTCGGCCGCGCTCTTCCAGCGCACCAGGAACCTGCGTGTCTGCCCGCTGGTGTACCTGCTGCCTGTGCACCACCCGTTCCGGCTCGCCGAAGAGATCTGCATGCTGGACCACATGAGCAAGGGTCGCTTCGAGTTCGGCATCGGCAAGGGTGCCTCGCCGCACGAGATCGCCGCACTCGGCGTCGAGCCGGCCGACGCCGGTCCGCGCTATGTCGAGGCGTACGAGATCATCAAGAAGTTCTTCGCCTCGGACGTCCTGAATCACGAGGGCCGGTACTGGAGCTTCAAGGACATCGCCGTGGAGATGAAGCCGCTGCAGCAGCCTCACCCCGCGATGTGGTACGCCCTGGCCTCTCCGGAGGCGACGGTCTGGCCGGCGCAGCAAGGCATGAACATCGTCTGCGGAGGTCCGGTCGCGCGCGTTCGAGCCGTCACGGACCGTTTTCGCGCGGAATGGTCGAAGACGCACGGGCCGGACGCCCGAGAGCCGCTCGTTGGGGTCAACCGCTACATCATCGTGGGCGACACCGACGAACAGGCCCTGGAGATCGGCCGCAACGCCTGGCCGACCTTCTACGACAACTTCATCAAGCTGTGGCGCAAGCACGGCACGCAGCCGGTCAATGCGAAGCTGCCTCCCGGCTTCGATGAGCTGCTCGGCACGGGTCACGCGGTGGCGGGTTCGGCCGCAACGGTTCGCGACCAGCTCAGCCGGCAGCTCGAAGAGGGGAACCTCAACTACCTGATCGGCAGCTTCATGTTCGGCAGCATGCCCCACGCAGATGCCGTGGCGTCGATCAAGCGCTTCGCATCCGACGTGATGCCGGCGCTGCGCGAGATCGAGACGGTGGCCGCCTGAACCGTCCGTCATGGCTGCCGAACCGCGTTTCGACGCCAGGGAGCTGCGGCGGGTGCTGGGGTCCTTCGTCACCGGGGTCACCGTCGTCACGACGATCGACGCGGAAGGCCGCGTGTGGGGCCTGACGGTGAATTCCTTCAGCTCGGTCTCTCTCGAACCGCCCCTGGTGCTGTGGAGCCAGGCGACACGCGCGCCGAGTCACCCGGCGTTCGCCGCCGCGGAACGGTTCGCCATCAACATCCTGGCCGAGGACCAGATCGAGCTGTCGAACCGGTTCGCGACCTCCGGCATCGACAAGTTCAGCGGCGTCGAGACCGACGCCGGCGCCGGCGGGGTGCCGCTGCTTCGCGGCTGCAGCGCCTGGCTCGAGTGCACGGTGGCCTCCAGGTTGCCCGGCGGCGATCACGTGATCTTCGTGGGCGAGGTCCAGTCCATCCGGCGCAGCGAACGCCGTCCCCTGGTGTTCGGCAGCGGGCAGTACCTGGTCGCCGACCCGCACGACCTGGGCAAGGCGCCGCCGGGCCTGGGGACGACGGTGCAGTCGCAGCTCCATGCGGCGCGCATCGGTGCGCGCGCCATGACGCGCCTCTCGGAAAAGTTCGACGAAACGATGGCGCTGTCGGTCTGGGGCAACCACGGTCCGACCATCACGGCATGGCAACCTTCGAGCAGGCCGGTCAGCAACAGCCTGCCCATGGGTCTGGCCTTGCGAGTCACCTCCACGGCGACGGGTCTCGCGATGGCGGCGTACCTGCCGGCGCAGGCGACCCGCTGGATCGTCGACGCCGAACTGGAGGTCAATGCGTCCGGCGCAGAGATGGGGCCCGTGAACGACGTCGAGCTCGACGCCCTGCTCGAGGAGGTCCGCGCCCAGCGCATCGCGATCCGGGTGCCCGGCAGGTTCTGGGGAACCGACCGCCTGGTCAAGGCGATGAGCGTCCCGGTTCTCGACGCCAGCGGCCAGGCGGTCATCGCCCTGACCGCCATCGGGGAAGCCGATCGGTTCCCGGGCGCGAACAGCGATCTGGCACAAGCCCTGAAACGTACCGCCGTGGAGCTTTCGCATCGCCTGGGTTACCGGGATGCCGCCGTCTCCGCAGAGCCAGCCGCAGCCGCGGCGGGATGAGGGGACGATGTTCACCCAGGAAGACCAGGACCTGCTGGCGCAGCCCTTGCCGGAGCTCAAGACCGTTGCGGTGCGGCTCCCCCTCTATGCGGGCGGTGCGGGCCTCGTGGAGTACCGCGAGGCCGGTGCGAAGGACCGACCCGCCGTCCTGCTGATGCACGGCATCGGCTCCAGTTCCGCGGGCTATCGCGCGCAGCTGGCGGGACTGCGCGACCGGTACCGTGTGATCGCGTGGAATGCGCCGGGCTTCGGCAACAGCACGCCGCTGGCCGAATCGCGTCCCGACACGAAGGCCTACGTCGCGGTCGCCATCGGACTGCTGAACGCGCTCGGCATCACGGAACTGGCGGCGCTGGTCGGAAGCTCCTGGGGCAGCGTGGTGGCGATGGCGGTGGCGCAGTCATCCGGATTCCCGGTCCGGTCGCTGGTGCTGTCGGCGCCCAACACCGCACGCGGCCTGCACGACTCGCCGCCGCAGCGCGAGCACGCCCTCCAGGCAGCGCTTGCCGCGGGCCTTGCCAGCTTCAACCAGGAGCGGTCGGCCATCGCCGGCCGCCTGCTGGCCCCCGGCGCGGCGCCGGTGGTGCGCGAGCTGACGATGCGTCTGCGCGACGCCGTCACCCCGGAGGGATGGGCGCAAGCCATGAGCATGCTGTTCACGGTCCATACCCCGCGGTTGCTCCCTTTGGTCGCGGGCCAGGTGACGATCGTGGTGGGTACCGAGGACCAGCTCGCCCCCGAGGCGGCCCATGCGGCCGTCCTGCGTGCAACGCGTCCGGACGCGACCTGCGTCCGCCTCGAAGGCATCGGGCACATGCCGAAGCTCGAGGCGCCAGCGGCTTTCAATCGGTTGATCGACGCGGCCATCACCTCCGTGACCGACCGTCATCTGCGCCCTTCGGAGCGGCCACCGGCGCCCGCGCCCCGATCACCGTGAAAGGCGACGACCCTTACCGCGCGCTCCGCGACGGCGTGCGCGAGCTGTGCCAGCAGTTCCCCGACGAATACCACCGCAAGATCGACGAGCAGCGGTCCTACCCGGAGGCCTTCGTGGCCGCGCTCACCCAGGCGGGTTGGCTGGCGGCCCTGATCCCCGAGGAGTACGGCGGCTCCGGACTCGGCCTCGCCGAGGCGAGCGTGGTCATGGAGGAGATCAACCGTTCAGGCGGCAACTCCGGTGCCTGCCACGGGCAGATGTACAACATGAACACGCTGCTGCGGCACGGCTCCGAGGAGCAGAAGCGCTTCTATCTGCCCCGCATCGCGACCGGTGAATGGCGCCTCCAGTCGATGGGCGTGACCGAACCCACCGCGGGGACCGACACGACCAGGATCAAGACCACCGCGGTGAAGCGAGGTGACCGTTACGTCGTCAACGGCCAGAAGGTGTGGATCAGTCGCGTGCAGCACTCCGACTGGATGATCCTGCTGGCCCGCACCACGCCGCTGTCCGAAGTGAAGAAGAAGTCGGAGGGCATGTCGATCTTCATGGTCGACCTGCGGGAAGCCGAGAAGTCGGGCATGACCGTGCGCCCGATCGCCAACATGGTCAACCACGAGACGAACGAGCTGTTCTTCGAGAACCTCGAGATTCCGGCGGAGAACCTGATCGGCCAGGAGGGCCAGGGGTTCAGATACCTTCTGGATGGCTTGAACGCGGAACGCACGCTGATCGCAGCCGAGTGCATCGGCGACGGCTACTGGTTCATCGACCGTGTGACCCGATACACCAAGGAACGCGTGGTCTTCGGCCGGCCGATCGGCCAGAACCAGGGGGTGCAATTCCCCATTGCCGAGGCCTACATCGAGGTGGAAGCCGCGAATCTGATGCGCTTCGAGGCGTGCCGGCTCTTCGACGCGCACCAGCCTTGCGGCGCCCAGGCGAACATGGCCAAGTACCTGGCGGCCAAGGCCAGCTGGGAGGCCGCCAACGCGTGCATCCAGTCCCATGGCGGCTTCGGCTTCGCCCACGAGTACGACGTCGAGCGCAAGTTCCGTGAGACGCGGCTCTACCAGGTCGCTCCCATTTCCACGAACCTGATCCTGAGCTACGTGGCCGAGCACGTCCTTGGCCTGCCGCGCTCGTTCTGACGCGATGGCCCATGGGGCTGTGCAGCTCGACGCTGGTCCCGACGACCGGCCCGGTTGCGGGAACCGCTTGAGGGTCGCTTCGATGCGACGCGCGAACGCTAGTGAGGCTGCAGGACACGCAGCGGCGCACCGGCGACGTAGGCGCGGATGTCCTCCACGGCCGCCTCGTACCAGGCTTGGTACACCTCGCGGGTGACGTAGCCGATGTGCGGGCTGAGAACCGTCTTGGGCGCCTTCAGCAGCGGGTGCTCCGGGGGAATCGGCTCCTGCCCGAACACGTCCACGCCGGCGCCCGCCAGTCGCCCGGCACGGAGCGCCTCCGCGAGGGCCGGTTCGTCCACCAAAGGGCCGCGTGAGGTGTTGACGAGGAAGGCCGAGCGCTTCATCAGCGACAACTCGCGCGCACCCACGATCCCGCGCGTGCTGTCCGCCAGGATGAGGTGTATCGAAAGAACGTCGGAGCGCTCGAAGAGCGCGTCCTTCGAAACGCACTCGGCGCCGGCGGCGGCGGCACGCTCCGCAGTGAGGTGGGGACTGTAGGCCAGCGTCTTCATGCCGAAGGCCTGCCCGATGGCCGCCACCTTCGAGCCGATGGTCCCCAGGCCGAGCAGTCCCAGAACCTTGCCTTTGAGCGAGGTGCCCAGCGCCGATTGCCAGGCGCCACGCCGCAGGGACGCGTCTTCATCGACGAGGCGGTGCGCGAGGGCCAGGATGTGGGCCCATGTGACCTCCACCGTCGCGTCCTCCGCCCAGGGCGTTCCGCAGACCAGCACGCCCTGCTCAGTGGCAGCCGCCACATCGATGGAGCGATTGATCATTCCGGTGGTGACGAGCAACCGAAGGCGCGGCAGCCGACGCAGCACTGCGCGCGGGAACTTCGTCCGCTCGCGCATGGCGACGACGACGTCGTAGCCCGACAACGTGTCGACCACCTCGTCCTCGGACGGCAACCACCGATGAAGGAACGTGACCTCTGCGCCGCCGATCAGGTGCCACGGAGCCAGCTCGGAAGCCACGTTCTGGTAGTCGTCGAGGACAGCGATCTTCATGGGAGGGGTTCAAGCGAAACACGAGCAGGCGCGAACATCCGCAACGCGCCGGTCAGCCCTCCAGGCGAATGCCCGCTCGGCGGATGATCCTCGCGCTCTTCTCGACGTCACTCGTCACCAGCGCACGGAAATCCTCGACGGTCATCTGGGGGGCGACCTGGCCGAACTCCGCGAAGCGTTGGGTAATCTCGGGCGCGCGCAGCGCCGCCCGCACATCGTCGGAAATCTGTTGAACGACGGCGGCGGCCACACCCGCAGGCGCGAACAGGCCGATCCAGGCGGGGCTTTCGAAGCCCGTGACACCCGATTCGGTCAAGGTCGGAACATCGGGCAGGAACGGGGAGCGCGTGGAGCCGGTCACCGCAATCGGCCGCAGCTTGCCGGAAGCAATGTGCGGCTTCGCGGTACCGTAGTTCACCAAGGTGAGCCCGATGTCGCCGCTCAGCATGGCCTGCACCGCCGGTGCCGAGCCACGATACGGCACGTGAATGAGCTCGACCCCCAGCTGCCGACTGATTTCGGCCTGGACCAGGTTCGAGGTAGACCCGTGGCCCAGAGAGCCGAAGGCGAAGCGCTGCGGTTCCGCGCGCGCCGCCGCCACGGCATCCTTCAGGCTGCCGATGGTGGTGCTGGCTGGCACCAGAACCACCAGTTGCTCCTGGGTGATGGGGCAGATCGGCGTCAGATCCGCCGCCGGGTTCAGCGGCATCTTCTGCAGCAGGTGCGGCAGCTGGAACGTCAGGGAGGTGGTCACCAGCAGCGTGTGTCCATCGCGCGGAGCGCTCAGTGCGGCCTGCGCCGCGATCACGGTGTTGGCGCCTGGCCGGTTGTCCACCACGACCGGGCTGCCCCACGTGGTGCGCAGCTGCTCGGCGAGAAGCCGCATGGGCACGTCGGCGCCCCCGCCGGGAGCGAAAGGCACCACGAACTTGACGGCGCTCCGAGGGTACCGCTGCGGCTGAGAAAAGGCGGGAGCGGTTGCGGCGCCGCCCAGCATACCCAGCATCATGGCGTTGACCGCGCGTCGCGTGTAGATCAAGGGGGTCTCCAGTGGCATCAGGACACGCAACACGAGCGCGAAGCGCCAGACGCCGAGAGGTTCAACTGTGTTGAACGCCTACATCAGTGATGCATTATCGGTCGACGCGAGATTCTGGGTCAACACAGGCCAGCAACCCGGCGTCGATGAGGGGCGTTCAACAATGTTGTATATTGATCTCTCTGACGCGTTGTGGCGCAGCGCAGATTCAGGATGCCAAACCAGATGAAGCCAAGGTCACCCCGAAAAGGGATTCAGTCGGTGGAGATTGCCTTTCGTCTCCTGACGGCACTCCAGACCAGCCAGCAGGCGTTGCCTCTGAAGGACGTGGCGGCGAAGGCAGACCTGTCGCCCTCCGCGGCGAACAACTACCTGGTGAGCCTGGTGCGAACCGGACTCGCCGCCGTCGACAGCAAGCCTGGGTTCTACCGGCTGGGCCCCGCGGCGCTGGCGCTGGGGACGAGTGCCATCCAGCAGATCGACGGGTTCGAGGTGGTTCGCCGCGAAGTCGTGGCGTTGCGAGAGGCCACGCAGCGCAGTGCCGCGGTGTCGGCGTGGACCGACGATGGCCCGGTCAGCCTCTTCAAACAGGAGGGAGAGCCGCGCGGAATATTCGAGCTCAGGACGGGCCTGCTCCCGCTCACGACGACGGCGGCCGGGCGCCTGTACGTCGCATGCCTGCCGGCCGCAGCCACTTCAGCGCTCGTCCGCAAGGAGCACTCTGAACAGGGCGAGCCGATGAAGCCGGAAGAACTGCGAACAGAGCTGCAGCAGGAGTTGCATCGGCGCAAGTACGTGACCATGCGCCGTGCGGAGGGCTACACGTCCATCGCCGCCCCCGTGTGGGACCACCATCGGGAGATCCGGTTTGCCTTGAGCCTCATCGGCTCTCGTACCCTGCTGCAGACCGACCGCGGGAGCGCACACGTCAAGGCGCTGCTGGGCAGCGCCGAGCGAGCCACGCTCGAACTCGGGGGTAGGCCGCCGCAATAGGCTTTGCCGCCGAACCGCGACCGGCGGGCGAGGAGCCTCTGCGAAGTCCGGTCGGCCTTCGCTGCGGCGGTCAAGTCTCGCGCGCTCTCCCCACGTTGGGCATTCAGCCATGCTCGCCGGAGAACGGTGCGACGCCAGGACCTCCGTCGTCGCAGGACGCCAAAGCAGGCGCAACAGGCGAACCATTGCTGCGAATGAAGGTCGCGAGTGGGTGACCCGGGTGGCGCCGCAGTCGCCCTAGCGGCAGCTGTAGTTCGCGGCCGCCTTCGCCGAACCGCTGCCGTTCCAGGTCGCCTTCTGCGGGTAGACGCAGATCGGCAGGCTCACTGCGCCGTCGCGCGAAGTGATCACCATCGTGCCCGGGGCCAACCCGCGCTCGACCCAGTCGACGAGCGCGCTGAACATCGCGTCCTGCTCGCGCGTGGCCGGGTTCTGGTTCGCGTTGCCCGGCAGGCCGGGCATCGGCACGCCGTTGTTGGCGCCCGAGACGGTGAAGGCGCGCCCTTGCGAGCTGTGCGCCAAGCCGGGGATGTTGTACATGCGCAGGAACTTCTGCATCTCGCCTTCGCCGCCGGCCGCGGCCTTGACGCGCTCGTAGTACTGCACCGCGCCGGCCGGCGGGATGACGTCCTCGGCCAGGCCGTTCCAAAGGATCATCTTGCGGCCGAGCGAGCGCAGGCGTGACAGGTCGGCGCTGTCGGTCATGTACTCGCGCAGATGCGGCAGCGTGCCGGCGCGCGCGAAGGCCTCGGCATAGCCGGCATAGCTCAGCTCCCGCCAGCGGTTGCGCACGGGGGTCGAGGCGTTGGTGATCGGGATCGCCGAGGTCGCCGCGGCGTCGGCGGCATAGCTCACG
>JABLTH010034773.1_pt1 | contig 10948 bp, 10 predicted proteins | sample 7875711 | NCBI WGS metagenome assembly JABLTH01 (sample SAMN14941262, study PRJNA633318) | bioreactor metagenome | isolation source: bioreactor | place: China | collected 2019-03-05 | reverse complement strand
TCGAGGTGCACGAGGCGAACGCCGCGCTCGATCGCCGCGTATTCGTGCGCGATCACGAACGTCGGGCTCGCGACGACGCCCGGATCGACGCCGAGCCCCTCGGCGAGCCCCTTCACGAAGCGGGTCTTGCCGGCGCCGAGGGGGCCGCGCAGCGCGATCACGAGCCCGCCCTCCTCGAGGACGGACGAGAGGGCGCGGGCGACGGCGTGCGTCGCCTCAGGGCTCGGGGAACGGAAGCGAAAGGCCGCGAGAGTCTCCATCTGCGCGCTCCGTCCGACCTCCCGTCCGCTTCGCCCCGTCCGCCCGGCCGCGGCGCAGCCGCTGCATCGCCGCCGGCACCGTCTCCGCCAGATCTTCCGCCAGCGCGCCCGCCGGGCCGAGACGCTCGGCCAGCCGATCCGCCGCGAAGCCGTGCAGGTATGCGCCGAGCGCCGCCGCCTCGAACGGCGGCAGCCCCTGCGCGAGAAGGCCCGCCACCATCCCGGTGAGGACGTCGCCCGAGCCGCCGGTCCCGAGGATCGGGCCGCCGGTCGGATTGACGATCACGCGCCCGTCGGGCGCCGCGGTGATCGTCGCAGCTCCCTTGAGCACCACCACCGCACCGGTTCGCTCCGAGACGGCGCGAGCCGCCCCGACGCGATCGGTGTTGACCGCTCGCGCTTCCGTCCCGAGCAGGCGTGCCGCCTCACCGGGATGGGGCGTCACGATAGTCGGCGCTCCCCGGCGCTTCAACAGCGCGGGATCGGGCGCCACGGCGTTGAGTCCGTCGGCGTCGAGGACGAGCGGCCGGGGCAGCACGGGTACGAGCGCGCGAACGAGCGCCGCCGTCTCCGGGTCGGTCCCGATCCCCGGGCCGAGCGCGACGACGTCGCGCGCCGCGGCGAGCTCGAGCAGCGACTTCTCGGCGGCGGCCGCGAAGCCGCGCCCCGGCGTCTCGGCGACCGGGACGGTCATGGCCTCGGTGCACTTCGTTTCGAGGATGTCGTTGAGACTCGCCGGGCACGCGATCGTGACGAGCCCGGCGCCCGCGCGGCCCGCGCCTTGCGCAGCCAGCGCCGCGGCCCCCGTCTTGCCCTCGGAGCCTGCGACGACGAGCACGTGGCCGAAGGTCCCCTTGTGCCCGGCCGGCGGCCGTGACGGGAGCCAGGCGGCCGCGCCGGCGCGCGTCCAGATCCACGCGGCCGTGTCCGCACCGGGCGCCTCGTCGGCGATGCCGATCTTCGCGACGCGCACCCGGCCCGCGAGGCTGCGGCCCGGCTCGAGGGCGAGCCCGAGCTTGGGAAGACCGAGCGTCACGGTGACGTCCGCCTCGACGCACGCGCCGAGCGGCTGGCCGGTGTCGGCGCACAGGCCCGAAGGCAGGTCGACCGCGAGAACGGGGCACCCGGCTTCGCTGCGCGCGCTGCGAATGCATGCGATCACGCGAGCGGCGGCGCCCGCGACCTCGCGCGCGAGGCCGGTCCCGAAGATCGCGTCGACGACGATCTCTCCGGCCGCGGGCGCCGCGTCGGCCGGCGCGAACGGGACGCCCGCCGCGCGCGCGCGGGAGAGATTCGCCGCCGCATCGCCGCGAACGTCTCCGGTGTCGCTCACCAGGGCCACGCGCACGCGGACACCGAGCGCGTGCAGGTGGCGCGCGGCCACGAGGCCGTCGCCGCCGTTGCTTCCCGACCCGCAGACGACGAGCGCGCCGCGCGAGAGAGCGCCCATCGCGAGCGCCTCGCCCGCCACGGCGCGGCCGGCGCTCTCCATCAGCAGCTCGCCCGGAACGCCGAGCGTCTCGATCGTATGGCGGTCGCGCAGGCGCATGCCCTCCGCGCTCACCAGCCGCCAGTGCGGGAAGTCTCCGAGCCTCACGGCTCTCCCTCGAGCACGACCTGTCCGATGCAGCACGACGGATCGTGCGTCAGCGTGAGCGCGGCCCGTTGCACGCCGAGTCCGGTCGCCGCCGCGGCCGCCCGGCCGTGGAAGCGCAGCGCCGGCGCCTCGCCCCGGGAGCGCACCACCTCGATCTCGCGGAAGTGTGCGCCACGCAGGCCGAGCGCGCGACCGGCCGCGAGCTTGGCGGCGAAGCGAACTGCGAGGCTCTCGACGCCGCGCACGCGGCGCGCGGCGTACTCCCGCTCGCCGTCCGTGAACAGGCGCTCGCGCAGCCGCTGGCCGTGGCGCCCGTGCGCCGCTTCGAAGCGCCGCACGTCGACCAGGCCGACGCCGACGCCGACGATGCGCCCCGCGGTCAGTCGGCCCTCCCGAGACAGCGGCCGAGGCACGCCGCCAGATCCCGCGCCATCTCTCCGACCCGCGTCTCGTCCTGGCCCTCGACCATGATCCGCGCCTTCGGCTCGGTGCCGCTGTAGCGGATCAGCACGCGGCCGAGCCCGGCCAGCTCGGCCTCGACCTTGCGGACGAGGTCCATCATCTCGGGAAGGCTCTCGAGCGGCCGTTTGTTGGCGATGCGCACGTTCACGAGCACCTGGGGGTAGCGCGTGAAGCCCCCGACGAGATCGGACAGCCTGCGGCCGCTCCGGCGCAGGATCGCGAGCGTCTGGAGCGCGGTGATGAGGCCGTCTCCCGTCGTGTTGTGGTCGAGGAAGATGACGTGCCCCGACTGCTCGCCGCCGAGGTTGTAGCCGCCGGCGCGCATCGCTTCGACGACGTAGCGGTCGCCGACCTGCGTTCGCACGAGCCGGACGCCGAGCCTCTCGAGGTGCTTCTCGAGCCCCAGGTTGCTCATCACGGTCGCGACCACCGCGCCGCCCGTGAGCGCGCCTCGCTCGGCGAGGTGCGTGGCGCACAGCGCGAGCACCGCGTCGCCGTCGACGACGTCGCCGCGGTCGTCGACGAGCACGCAGCGGTCTGCGTCGCCGTCGAGCGCGATGCCGACGTCGGCGCGCACCTCTCGCACGCGCGCCGCCGTCTTCTCGGGATGCAGCGATCCGCAGCCGTCGTTGATGTTCCGGCCGTTCGGCTCGACGCCGAGACGGAACACCTCGGCGCCGAGCTCCTCGAGCACCGTCGGCCCCACCTGGTAGGCGGCGCCGTTCGCGCAGTCGAGGACCACGCGCAGGCCGTCGAGCGTGAGGTCCATCGGAAACGTCTTCTTGAGGAAGACGACATAGCGGCCCGCCGCGTCGTCGATTCGCCGCGCCCGGCCGATCTCGTCGGGGCCCGCCGTCGAGCGGTCGAGCTCACCGCTCGCGATCAGATGCTCGATGCGCCGCTCGATCTCGTCCGGGAGCTTGAATCCGTCGCGCGAGAAGAACTTGATGCCGTTGTCCTGGTACGGGTTGTGGCTCGCCGAGATCATGACGCCGGCGTCGCAGCGCATGTCGGCGGTGAGGAACGCCATCCCCGGCGTCGGCATCGGCCCCACCTGCAGGACGTCGACGCCCATCGAGCAGATCCCGGCTGCGAGCGCGTCTTCGAACATGTAGCCCGACAGACGCGTGTCCTTGCCGATGATGATGCGGTGCCGATCGTTCCCGCCGCGGTGGAAGACGTGCGCGACCGCGCGGCCGAGGTTGAGCGCCATCTCCGCGGTCATGGGATGCACGTTCGCCGTGCCGCGAACACCGTCGGTTCCGAAGAGATCGAGCCGCCGCTCCACCGCCACCGTCACCCCTCCTTCGCCGGCCCGGCGCCGGCGTGCGCCTGCCCGCTCACGCGAATCCTCACGTGCACCGTCCCCGGCGCGTCGACCCAGACGTGGCCGCCGCCGGTCGAGACCCGCACGTCTCGCTCCGTACTCTGGTCCATCCCGGTCACGTCGATCGTTTCGGTCACCACCTCGCCGAGCCGCAGCACTTCGCTCCGCGCTCCGGAGACGCGCACCCGCGGGGGATCCACCTCGACCTTCTCGACCGTGTAGCCGGCTGCCGGCGAGCCTTCGAGGTCCGCTCGGACCGGCACCGACTTGCTCGACCGGCGCTCCAGCGTGAGCGCCACCCGCGCCGGAGAACGCGAGACGATACGGGCTCCCCGGGGCAGGTCCAGATGCGAGGTATCGATCTCGTAGTCCGAGACCCCGGGCCGCGCCCCGGATGCGTCGACCACGTACTCGAGCCGCTCCGGGTCGACGCTGCGAAGCACGGCCGGGCTCGCGAGGACACGGATGTTCACGGCCTCGCCGCTCTGCTCGGTGATCACGAGGTCGTCCGGGACGCCGCGCACCGTGAGGGGCAGGTCGTAGCCCCGCTCGACCGAGCTCGACCCGTGCGCCACCCACCACAGGAAGAGCGCGATGGCGAAGGCCAGGATCTGCAGTCCGAGATGCGAGCCGCGCCGCGCCACCGCTCCGCCTATCCCGCGCTGCGCGCGCCGGCCGGCCCCGGGGCGGCCGGCGCATCGGTCCCGCTCTCGGTCCCGGCCGCGCCCGGATCGCGCGCCTCGCCGCCGTCTTCGCGCGCGGCGGAGAGCGCCTCGCGCAGCGCCGCGCGCAGCCGCGCCGGGTCGAGGCCGCGCCGCAGCTCGCCGGCGGCGACCACCCAGAACACCGCCGTCTCCAACCACACCACGACGACCACGGCGTCGGTCTACGCGCCGAGCCCGAGCGCGGCGCGGTGACGCGTGCCGAGACCCTGCGGCAGGTCCTGCCGCTCGGAGAGCGGGAGGATGCAGCCCGCGCGCGCGACGCGGCCGTTCTGGATGAGGACGGCGCCGTCGTGGAGCGGCGAGTACGGCAGGAACAGCGACACGAGGAGCTCCTTCGACACGGCGGCGTCGAGCGCGAGGCCTCCCTCCACCTGATCGTCGAGATTCGTGTCGCGCTCGAGCACGATGAGGCCGCCCACGCGCTTTTGCGCCAGCGTCTGCGCCGCGCGCGCGACCTCCTCGAGAATCTGCGTCTCCTGCCGGCGGACCGCCGACGGCGAGACGCCGCGGCCCACTCGCGCGAGCATGCGCCGGATGTCGTGCTGGAAGAGCACGATGACGATGAGGACGGCCGACGACAGGAAGTGGTCGAAGATCCAGATCAGCGTGGTGAGCTGGAAGATCTGCGCGATCGCGCTCATCGCGATGAGCAGCAGGAGCCCGACGAGGATCTGCACGGCGCGCGTGCCCTGGATGAGCCGGAGCAGCCAGTAAACGCCGACGGCGACGAGCAGGATGTCGAGCGTGTCGCGCAGCGGGTCGTAGCTCGCCGCCAGATGCATCCACGTGTCGTGAAGCGACCGCCAGAGGAGCTCGATCACGGCGGCCCTCCGCGGCGCGCCGCACGCAGCGCGAGGCCGACGGCGGCCGCGCGCGCCGCGCCCGCGACGTCGTGGACGCGCAGTGCGTCGGCGCCGGCGAAGACGGCCACCGCGCACGCGGCGATCGTCGCCCGGTCGCGCTCGGCCACCGCGTCGCCCGTCAGCTCGCCGAGGAACGACTTGCGCGACGGGCCGACCAGCAGCGGAAACCCGAGCCGCTCGCGAAGGCGGCCACAGCTCGCGAGCAGCACGAGGCTCTCGGCCGTCCGCTTCCCGAAGCCGATCCCCGGATCGACGACGATCCGCTCGCGCGCGACCCCGGCCCGCACCGCCCGCGCGGCCGACTCCGCGAGCTCGTCGCCGACCTCGGCGAGGCAGTCGTCGAAGTGCACCGCGTCCTGCATCGTCTCGGGCTCGCCACGCAGGTGACCGAGGACGAGCGTCGCGCCGGCGTGAGCCACGACGCGCGCGAGGTCCGGGTCGAAACGAAGCCCCGAGACGTCGTTCACGACGCGGGCGCCCGCCGCGATCGCCGCCTCCGCGACGCGCGCCTTGCGCGTGTCGATCGAGAGCGGCACCGCAACCGCCTTCGCGAGCGCCTCGAGCACCGGGACCGTCCGCGCGATTTCCTCGTCCTCCGGAACGGCCCGAGCGCCGGGCCGCGTCGACTCTCCGCCGACGTCGAGCACGTGCGCGCCGTCGGCGACGAGCCGAACGCCGAGGCGGACCGCCGCCGCCGGATCGGGCATCCCGTCGGCGCCGAGCAGGCGGCCGCCGTCGCTGAACGAGTCGGGCGTCGCGTTCACGACCGCCATCAGCGTCACGCGGTCGTGCGGGAACGGCGTCGCCTCGACCACGGCGCCGGTCCTATCCCGGGATCGGCTCGGGGTCGGGCAGCTTGCCGGGCGGGAAGTCCTTCGCGCGCTCGGGGCGGCTGCGGCGCGGAGGCTCTTCGCGGCGCGGCGGCTCCGCCGGAACGGGAAGCGGCGGCAGCTCGCGGCCCGCCATCAGCAGCTTGAGATCCGCCGTGTCGAGCGTCTCACGCTCGAGCAGCGCCTCCGCGATGCGGTCGAGGGTCGCGCGGTGGTCGACGAGATCCTGGCGCGCCTCGCTGTAGAGGCCGCCGAGGATCTTCGAGACCTCGTCGTCGATCTCCTCGGCCTTCTTCTCGCTGTAGTCCTTGCGCGTCACGAAGTCGCGGCCGAGGAACACGTCGGCGTCGTCGTCGCCGAACGAGACCGGCCCGAGCCGGTCGCTCATGCCGTACTTGCAGACCATGCGGCGAGCGAGGTCCGTCGCCTGCTTGAGGTCGTTCGACGCGCCGGTCGAGAAGTGATGGAACACCAGCTCCTCGGCGGCGCGGCCGCCCATCGCGTGCTTGATGATCGCGAGGATCTGGTCCTTCGTGAGGTTGTAGCGGTCCTCGGCCGGGAGCGTCTGCGTGAGGCCGAGCGCCATGCCGCGCGGGATGATCGTCACCTTGTGGACCGGGTCGGAGTGCGGGTTCAGGAGCGCGACGAGCGCATGGCCGGCCTCGTGGTACGCCGTCGTCCGCTTGTCCTCGTCGCTCATGATCATGCTCTTGCGCTCGGCGCCGAGCAGCACCTTGTCCTTCGCGCGCTCGAAGTCGAGCATCGCGACCTTCTGCGCGTCGCGGCGGGCCGCGAGCAGCGCCGCCTCGTTGACGAGGTTCTGGAGATCGGCGCCGACGAAGCCCGGCGTCCCGCGCGCGATCACGTCGAGGTCGACGTCGTCGTCGAGCGGCACGCGGCGCGTGTGCACCTTGAGGATCGCGATGCGCCCGCGAAGGTCGGGCCGCGGCACCACGACGCGGCGATCGAAGCGGCCCGGCCGCAGCAGCGCCGGGTCGAGCACGTCGGGCCGGTTGGTCGCCGCGATCAGGATCACGCCCTCGTTGCTCTCGAAGCCGTCCATCTCGACGAGGAGCTGGTTGAGCGTCTGCTCGCGCTCGTCGTGCCCGCCGCCGAGGCCGGCGCCGCGGTGACGGCCGACGGCGTCGATCTCGTCGATGAAGATGATGCACGGCGCGTTCTTCTTGCCCTGCAGGAAGAGGTCACGGACGCGCGAGGCGCCGACGCCGACGAACATCTCGACGAAGTCCGATCCCGAGATCGAGAAGAACGGGACGCCCGCCTCGCCGGCGACGGCGCGCGCGAGGAGCGTCTTGCCGGTGCCGGGCGGGCCGACCAGCAGCACGCCCTTGGGGATCCTCCCGCCGAGCCGGGTGAACTTCTTGGGCTCGCGCAGGAACGCGATGATCTCCTCGAGCTCGACCTTCGATTCCTCGACCCCGGCGACGTCCTCGAAGGTGACGCGCTGCTGGTTCTCGGTGAGCAGGCGCGCCCGGGCCTTGCCGAAGCTCATCGCCTTACCGCCGCCGGCCTGCATCTGCCGGATGAAGAAGATCCAGATCCCGATGAACAGGAGCATCGGGAACCAGGTGATGAGGAGCGTCTGCCAGAACGACGACTCGCGGGCCGGGTGGGCCGTCACCTCGACGTTCTTGGCCGTCAGCTCGGCGAGCAGGCCCTCGGTCACGGCCGGGGCGTAGGTCGCGAACTCGCCGCCGCTCTTGAGCTCGCCCGAGATGTGGCTCGCCTCGATGGTGACCTTCTGGATCTCCCCGGCGTCGAGCTTCTGCTGGAAGCTCGAGAAGCTGATCTCCTGCGGCGCCGCCTGGTTCTGCCGGAACATGGTGACGACGAGCAGGATCACGAGGAGCACCACGACCCAGAGGGCCATGCTCTTGTAGAACTGCTGGTTCACGCCCCACCCCGCTGGCGGAAGGCCGCCGTTCGTCCGGAGACCGTGTTCGTCGACCTTAGCATGCGCCCCCGGGGAGCACCCCGCGCGCGCCGAGCCGGAAGCCGCTGCGCTCGCGCGCGAGGACGACATGGCCCGGCAGTTCGATCGCGCGGCCGGGCGCCGCATCGCGAAGGAATTGGACGACGCGTGCGAGATGGATGTTCGAGACGTCGCGCGCGATTCCCGCGCTGCGCAGTGCGCGCCGCGCGAGGCGCAGCGCGAGCGCCTCGGGCAGCTCGGCCCAGCCCCCGGGCTCGATCCAGATCGCGCCGGCCTCGCTCCGGACTCGCTTCTCCGCCTCGCGCTCCACCAGCGACTCCATCCACTCGGCGTCCCTGCGCTGCGCTTCGGCCAGACGGCCGAGCGCCCTGAGCAGCCCGGGGTTGAAATCGTTCGCGAGGCCCGGGAGCCAGCGGGTCCGAAGCCGGCTGCGCGCGTACGCCGCCGACCGGTTGGACGGGTCCTCGCGCCAGTGCAGCCCCACACGCGTGGCGTAGTCGAGGATCTGGGCGCGAGACGCCGCGAGCAGCGGCCGCACGACACGGCCGTCGGGCGAGCGCTCGGGAATGCCCGCGAGGCCGTCGGAACCGCTTCCGCGCAGCACGCGCAGGAGCACCGTCTCCGCCTGGTCGTCCGCGGTATGCGCGGTCGCGACGACGTCGAGCCCCAGCTCCGCGGCCTGCTCCGCGAGCGCGGCGTACCGGAGCCGGCGGCAGGCCTCCTGCAGCGTCGGCCGCTCCCGGCTGCTCGCGGCCTCTCGAAGCCGCAGCGGCTCGACGCGCCGTGCGAGCGCCGGAATTTTGAGGCTCGCCGCGACCTCCGCGACGAGCGCCTCGTCGGCGTCGGACTCGGCGCCGCGAAGGCCGTGGTTCACGTGGCCGGCGCCGAGCCGCAGGCCGAGGCGCGGCGCCAGCGCGGCGAGGCCGTGCAGCAGGGCCGTCGAGTCGACGCCGCCCGAAACCGCCACCAGCACGCCGCGGCCCGGAAGCCCGAGGCGGCGCGCGCCGGACTCGAGTGCGCGCAGCACGCCGCGAGCTTACCGCACCGCGCTGGCCTCGCCGATCACGACGCGGGCCCCGTCGTCCTTCTCGGCCCACACGTCGAAGTGTACGCGCGTGCGAGTCCCCTCGCGCACTTCCTCGCGCAGCTTCGCGTGCGCCGTCACGCGCTCGTCGACCCAGAGAACGTTCGTGAGCCGCACGTCCATCTTGCCGCCGACGCGCCAGCCCTCGCCGAACTCGCGCTCCATCACCTCCGAGACGAAGCAGGTCGACATCATCCCCTGGACGACGATGTTGGGGAATCCGAGCTTGCGGGCCTCCTCGCGGTCGGTGTGGTAGTTGCGTGCCGGGCCCGAGAACATCCAGCAGCGCCGCGCGTCGACGACCTTCGTGACGGCCGGCAGGTCCGGGCCCTGCGCGGTCGGAAACGGCGGCCGGGGCTCTGCCTGCTTGCGCTCGGCCGTCCGCTCGTCGACGACGAAGCCTTCGCCCCGCTGCTTCGGCGGCAGGAACGACTGGTGCGTGCGCCCGCGTACGAGCAGGCGGCCGCCGTCGGCCGCGACGAGGTCGGTCTCGTTGACGACGTAGTCGCGGCCGCGCTTCGCGTAGCGCGCGATGATCGTCGAGCGAGAGCGGATTCGCTCGCCGATTCGCAGCTCGCCGAACAGCTCCCACTCCTGGCGCGCGTGCAGGTTCCCGAACAGGTTCGCGAGATACCAGTCGCCGAGGTGCCGGTAGCACTCGCTGTGGTGGAGCAGCGGCGCAGCGACGTCCGGGCCGCGCTCGGTGCGGTCGTCGAGCGCGTCGGCGTAGAAAGCGACGACGTCCTTGCCGACCTCGTACTCGTTCGACCCGCAGTGCCGCCCGACGTAGGCGGGCTCTCCCTTGAGGTTCACGACGCTCCTCCCCGGCGCCGGCCGGCGCTCCCCTCTGGGTACCACGAACGGCGGCGCCGCGCGTGCTGGCGGGCGCGGGACGCCCTGCCATCATGCAGCGCCGTGTCGGCGACCTGGCAGAACGTCGGCGGCTGGATCGATCGCTGGGCGACGGCCGCTCCCGAACGCGTCGCGGTGGTCGACGCCGGCCGGCGCATCTCGTATGCGGAGCTCTCCGCGCGGGCGGGCGCCTTCGCCGCCTGGCTCCGCGCGGCCGGAATCGGGCGCGGCGACCGCGTCGCGCTCCTGCTCGCGAATCGTTCGGCGTACCTCGAGGCCGTCTTCTCGTGCGCGCGGATCGGGGCCATCGCAGTCCCGCTGAACGCGCGCCTCGCGCCGCCCGAGCTGGCGCAGATCCTCGACGACTGCGAGCCGCGACTTCTGCTGTGCGAGCACGATCTCTCGGGCCTCGCCGACGCCGCGGGGCGCGCTCTCGCCGGACATGCGCCCCGGCGGCTCGAAGCCGGCGGCGCCCGCGACGCGTACGAGGAGGCCCTCGTCGAGGCCGGGGCCCCGCCTCCGGTCGAGGCCGTCAGCGGCGAGGATCCGATGATGATCATGTACACGTCGGGAACCACGGGACGCCCGAAGGGCGCCCTGCTCCCGCACCGCAAGACGCTCTTCAACAGCCTGAACGCCGCGCTGTTCTTCGAGCTCACGGCGCGCGACCGCGTGCTCGTCCCGCTCCCGCTCTTTCACTCGTTCGGGCTCGCGATCCTCTCGATCCCGGCCCTCTACGCCGGCGCGACGGTCTGGCTCGAGCGCGGCTTCGATCCCGCTGCGATCTGGGAGCGCGTCGCGCAAGAGCGCATCAGCTATCTGGGCGCCGTCCCGACCATGCTCGAGGCGCTGCACGCTGCCCTCGAGGCGGCGCCGCCCGGTGCGGCCGACACGTCGAGCCTTCGGTTCCTATTCAGCGCCGGCGCACCGCTCGCCGTCGAGCTGATCCGAGCGTTCGAGCGGCGCGGGCTCGTCGTGAAGCAGGGCTTCGGCC
>JABLTH010040957.1_pt1 | contig 10955 bp, 13 predicted proteins | sample 7875711 | NCBI WGS metagenome assembly JABLTH01 (sample SAMN14941262, study PRJNA633318) | bioreactor metagenome | isolation source: bioreactor | place: China | collected 2019-03-05 | reverse complement strand
GGCCAGCGCGTGTTCTGCGCCCCCGGCCTGGGCCCGGTGGGCGCGACCGAATTCGAATGGATGCGCGAAGCCGACTGCCTGCTGGTGGACGGCCTGGCCGAAGGCGACGGCCACGCGCCCACCTGCGTGGAGCTGCTGCCGCAGATGCCGGCACGGCACAAGGTCGTTTTCGGCGATGGCCCGGCGCTGGGCGGCCATGGCAAGCTCGCCGCGCAGGGCATCGCCCTCGCCTACGATGGCATGGAAATCGAGCTTTGACGGCAAACGTCGCGGTTAGGGTCAACGGACTGGTCAAGCGGTACGGCGAGCGCGTGGCACTGGCCGGCCTGACGTTCTCGCTCGAGGCCGGGCGCCGGGTGGCGCTGCTGGGGCCGAACGGGGCCGGCAAGTCGACCCTGTTCCAGGTGCTCACCGGCCTGTTCGCCGCCGACGAAGGCGACGTCGAAGTCGCCGGTCATTCGCTGCGCCGCGCGCCGACGAAGGCGCTGGCGCACATCGGCGTCGTGTTCCAGCAGATGTCGCTGGACCTGGACCTGAGCGTGAAGCGCAACCTCGAGTTCCACGCCGCGCTGCACGGCATTCCGCGCGCCGAGGCGGCCACGCGCATCGGCGCGCTGGCCGAGCAGGGGGGCATCGCGAAGGACCTGGGTCGTGCGGTGCGCGAACTTTCGGGCGGCAACCGGCGCAAGGTGGAGCTGGTGCGTGCGCTGCTGCACCGCCCGGCGGTGATCCTGATGGACGAGCCCACCGTCGGCCTGGACCCGAAGTCGCGCCGCGACCTGCTGGCCACGATAGACGCCGACGTGAAGGCGCGCGCCAGCACCGTGCTGTGGGCGACCCACCTGGTGGAAGAAGCCGTGAGCGCCGAGCGCGTGATCGTGCTGCACAAGGGCAAGCTGCTGGCCGACGGCACGCCGGCCGAAGTGACGGCCGCGCTCGGCGGCCCGACACTCGAACAGGCGTTCATCGACGCCACACAAGAGAAGACCAAGGAGACAAGCCGATGAGAAGGATCTTCGCCGCCGCCTGCCTGGCCGCCCTGCCCGCGCTCGCCAGCGCCCAGGGCACGGCCTGGATCTCCAGCGAGAAGGACGCCGCGCTCACGCTGGTGGACCTGGCCAAGCAGGAGGTGACGGGCACGGTGGCCACCTGCAAGCGGCCGCGCCACATGGCGCTGTCGTCCGACCGCAAGCAGCTGCTGGTGGCGTGCAGCGACTCGAGCCAGCTCGACGTCATCGACCTCGCCACGAAGAAGAGCGTGCGCCGCATCCCCTTCGGCGAGGACCCCGAGGTGTTCGACCTCTCGCCCGACGGCAAGACCGCCTACGTGGGCCTGGAGGACGAAGGCCAGCTCGCCTGGGTCGACATGGCCACCGGCAAGACCACGAAGACGGTGGAGGTAGGCAAGGAACCCGAGGGCGTGCTTACCTCGAAGGACGGCAAGACGGTGTGGGTCACCTCCGAGGTGGCCAACATGGTCCACGCGGTCGACGTGGCGAGCGGCAAGGTCGTCAACATCAAGGTCGGCAAGCGGCCGCGCCGCTTCGCCCTCACCCCCGACGGCAGCCAGCTCTGGGTGACCAACGAGCTGGGCGCCAGCGTCAGCATCATCGACCCGAAGACGAACCAGGTCACCGGCACGGTCGCGTTCCAGGTGCCGGGCGCGCGCAGCACCGACATCACGCCGGTCGGCATCACGATGAGCAAGGACGGCAAGCGCGCCTTCGTCGCGCTGGGCAAGGCCAACCACGTGGCCTTCGTCGACGTCGCCAGCCGCAAGACAGAGAAGCTGGTGCTGGTGGGCAAGCGCGTCTGGCACGTGGCGCTGGACGCCGCCGAGGCGAAGCTCTACGCGGTGAACGGCCTGTCGGACGACTTCACCATCGTCGACGTCGCCGGCGCGAAGGCGCTGAAGACGGTGAAGGTGGGCCGCGTGCCCTACATGTCGGTCCTCGTCGAATGAGGCTGGTTCCCGCGCTGGCGCTGCTGGCGGCCCTTCCCGCGGCGGCCGCGACCTTCAAGGTGACGCTGCTGGCGCCGGCCGACGACGCCCGCCTGGAACGCAACCGCGTCGAACGCGCGTTCCTGGGCCAGGCCGGCGGACCGGCGGCCGACGGCCTGAACGTGGCGCTCACCGAAGGCAGGTTCGAACTCGAAGCGGCGGGCGCGAAGCTGGAGCTGGCGGTGGTCGAAGTGGCCGACGCCGCGGCCGCGCGCAACGCCGCCGCCGCGGCCGAGAAGGCGGGTGCGGCGGCCCTGGTCACCGACCTGCCCGCCGCCTGGACCGCCGCCGCCGCCGACGGCGCGCCCAGGCTGCCCACGCTCAACGTCGGCGAGGCGGCCGACGCGCTGAGCGGCCCCGACTGCCGGCGCAACCTGTGGCACCTGATCCCTTCCGAGCGCATGCGCGCCGACGCGCTGGCGCAGACGCTGGTGGCGCGCAAGTGGAGCAGCGTGCTGCTGCTCACCGGCCCCGGCGCCGAGGACCAGGTTCGCAGCGCCACCGCGCAGGCGGCGATCAAGCGCTACGGGCTGAAGCTGGCGGGCGCCAAGCCCTTCAAGCTCTCGGCCGACCCGCGCGAGCGCGAGCTGGCCAATCCGCTGCTGCTGACGCAGGGCAGCTACGACGTGGTCTGGGTCGTCGACAGCGACGGCGAGTTCGCCGCCGCCCTGCCCTACCGCACGCTGCTGCCGCGGCCGGTGGTGGGCGACGGCGGCCTGGCCGCGCTGGCCTGGCACCGCAGCTTCGAACGCTACGGCGCGCCGCAGGTCTCGCGCCGCTTCGCGAAGAGCGCCAGGCGGCCGATGGTCGCGCAGGACTGGGCCGCCTGGCTGGCCGGCAAGGCGCTGGTGGCCGCCGCCGCGGCCGCGCCCAAGGGGCCGGCGGCGGCGTTCCAGAAGGCGCTGACCGAAGGCGAGGTCGACGGCTCGAAGGGCGTCTCGATGTCGTTCCGCCCCTGGGACGGCCAGCTGCGCCAGCCGGTGCTGCTGTCCGACGGCCAGGCCGTCATCGGGCTGGCGCCGGTGGAAGGCGTGCTGCACCCGAAGAACACGCTGGACACGATCGGCGCCGACGCGCCGGAGAAGCTCTGCAAGGTGCGCCCGTGATGCATGCCTTGAGGGCGATGAACGCCATCGTCGGCCGCGAGCTGGCCAAGTTCCTGCGCCAGTACGGACGGCTGGTCAGCGCACTGGTGCGCCCGCTGCTGTGGCTGGCGGTGTTCGCCGCCGGCTTTCGCAACGTGTTCGGCGTCGCCATCGTCGAGCCCTACGACACCTACATCCCCTACGACGTCTACATCGCGCCCGGCCTCGTCGGCATGGTGCTGCTGTTCAACGGCATGCAGTCCAGCCTGGCGATGGTCTACGACCGCGAGATGGGGCTCATGCGCCTGCTGCTGACGGCGCCGCTGCCGCGGCCGTGGATCCTGTTCTCCAAGCTGGTGGCCACCGCGGTGCTGTCGCTGGTGCAGGCGGCGGCCTTCGTGATCGTCGCCGCGCTGCTGGGCACGGCGCTGCCGGTGTTCGGGCCGCAGACGCCGAACGTGATCTTCGCCGCCGTCTCGTCGGCGCTGATGCTGGGCGCGCTGGGCCTGCTGCTCTCGGTGCACGTGAAGCAGCTGGAGAACTTCGCCGGCACGATGAACTTCGTCATCTTCCCGATGTACTTCATGTCGACCGCGCTCTACCCCTTGTGGAAGCTGGAGGAGTCCGGCGCCGGCTGGGTGTTCCAGATCGCCCGCTTCAACCCCTTCACGCACGCGGTGGAGTGGATGCGCTTCGCGCTCCACGGCAAGGACGCGGGCCTGTCGCCCTGGATCGTGCTCGGCACGCTGGCGGCGTGCTTCGCGCTCGCCAGCTGGGGCTACGACCCGCAGCGCGGTTTCGGCGCGCTGACCAAGCGGCCCGGCGGGGGACCGGCATGAAGGCGGAGACGCTTCAGGCGCCGCGGCGCGAGCCGACGGTGGAACCCTTGTGGCTGGAGTGGCTGGCGCTGGGCGGCCTGCTCGTCTTCGCCACCTGGCTGTTGGGCGTGCGCGGCGTCTGGGCGCTGCTGCTGCACGCCGACCCCACCGGCATCACCGCCGTCATCATCGCCGTCTTCGCCGGCAGCACGCTGTGGTGCGGCGCGCGCTCGCGCCAGCTGCAGCGCGACGGTGCCGCCTGGTCGGCCGAATACGTGGAAGCGCTGGCACGCGCCCCGCGCGACGACGCCGCGCCGCTGGACCTGCTGATGGAACGCACCCACGGCCCGCACGGCACCGCCTGGTGGGTGAACGGCATCCAGCTGAAGCTGGGCCTGCTGGGCAAGGTGATCGGCTTCTCGATGCTGGCGCTGCAGATCGGCCAGCTGCAGAACTTCGACCCCGCGCAGAGCCAGGAACTGCTGAAGAGCCTGACCGCCGGCCTCGGCGTGGCGCTGCTCACCACCATGGTGGGGCTGGTCGGCAACATCCTGCTCGGCCTGCAGCTGACGCGGCTGGACCGCTATGCCGACGGCATCGTCGCCGACGCGCAGCGGCGCGGACTGGAGGTGCGGTCGTGAGAAGGAGTCGCTTCGCCCGCGAGCCCGAGGTCGACCCGTTCTACGACATGTTGTTCAACATGCTCATCGCCTTCGTGTTCTGCTTCATCGTCGCGCTGCTGGCGATGAACCCGAAGGCGCTGAAGGCGGGCGACATCCCCTCGAAGGCCGAGTTCATCGTCAACGTCGCCTGGCCCGACAACAACCCCGACGACATCGACACCTGGGTGCAGGACCCCGCCGGCAACCTGGTCTGGTACCGCGCGCGCGAAGCCGGGCTCATGCACCTGGACCGCGACGACCGCGGGCTGCAGGGCGACGCCATCGTCGTCAACGGCCACGAGGTGGTGAACCCGCTGAACCAGGAGGTGGTCACCGTGCGCGGCATCATGCCCGGCGAGTTCACGGTCAACGTGCACTACTTCGAGTCCAAGGACGGCAAGCCGGTGGACGTGACGGTCTCCATCATCAAGGTGAACCCGCGCGCCGAGGTGGTGTTCTACGGCCAGCTCACGCTGGCCAAGAAGGGCGACGAGGCCACCGCCGCCCGCTTCACCGTGCTGCCCGACGGCAGCGTCACCGGCGTCAACACGCTGGCCAAGACACTCGTGCAGAAGGTATGACCCTCGAACTCACGCTTGGCGCCTCGGTGCTGGCCTTCCTGTGCCTGCTGGCATTGCTCTGGTCGCGCTGGCCCGTGTGGCTGAAGGCGCTGCTGGTGGTGGGCGTCACCGGCTTCTTCTTCGTCGCCGAGGACCTGGCGCACCGCATGTGGGGCTGGCCCGCACCCGACGGGCTGCCCGAACGCTGGGTGCTGCTGGCCGCCGTGATCGAGGAGCCCAGCGCCAAGAGCCCGGGCGCGCTGTACGTGTGGGTGAACGCGCTCGAGGCCGGCAAGCCGGTGCGCGAACCGCGTGCCTACCGCCTGCCCTACGCGAAGGACCTGCACGCGCTGCTGGACGACGGCATGAAGAAGGTGCGCCAGGGCGTCAGCCAGATGGGCACGTCCGAGCCGAAGGCCGGCCCGCGCGGCTTCGCCTGGCTGCGCCCCGGCAGCGACGAGCAGGTCGTCAAGATCCGCGACCTGCCGGCGCCGCAGCTGCCCGAGAAATGAGTCCCTTGCGCTCCGCCTTCGCGTTCACCGTGCCCGCCCTGCTGGCCGCCTGCCAGGGGCGGCCGGCCGGCGACGGCTACTTCCCGCTCGAGGCCGGCCACCAGTGGCAGTACGAGATGCGCACCGAGCGCGAGAACGGCAGCGTGCAGAAGGAAACGCTGGTGCTCTCCACGCTGGGCGAACAGGTCATCGAAGGCGGCCCCGCCTGGCGCCGGCGCAGCGACAGCGGCGTCGAGTACTGGCTGCGCAGCGACGCCAGCGGCGTCTGGCGCGTGGCCAGCAAGACCGACCTCGAGGACAGCCCGCGCCTGGACCCCGACCGCCGCTGGGTGCTGAAGGCGCCGCTGGCCGCCGGCACCGAGTGGCAGGCCCTCACCACCGCCTACGTGCTGGAACGGCGCGCCGACTTCCCGCGCGAAATCCGCCACAGCCACAAGCCGGTGCCCATGACCTACACGATCGAGGCCACCGGCCAGGCGCTGGACACGCGCGCCGGCCGCTTCGCCGACTGCCTGCGCGTGCAGGGGCGCGCCGCGATGCGGTTGTACGCCGACCCCGTGGTCGGCTGGAAGGACATGCCGCTGTCCACCACCGAGTGGTACTGCAAGGGCGTCGGCCTGGCCCGCCTGGTGCGCGACGAGCCGGCGAGCGGCAACTTCCTGTCCGGCGGCAAGGTGACGATGGAACTCACGCAATGGCAATGATCACGCGGCGCCGGCTCGTCGGCGCGGCCACCGCGGTCGCCTTCGGGCCCGCCTTCGGCATGGCGCGCGCGCAGGGCGCCGACCGCTTCCCCGTCAAGCCCGTCACGCTGTGGGTGCCGTGGACCGCCGGCGGCGCCACCGACCTCTCGCTGCGCCTGCTGGCCGAGCTGGCGAGCCGGCCGCTGGGGCAGAAGGTCATCGTCCAGAACCGCGGCGGCGCCGGCGGCACGATGGTGATGCCCATCCTGCAGCAGGCCGCGCCCGACGGCTACACCATCGCCCAGCTGCCCCAGCCGGTGTTCCGCGCGCCGCTGCTGCAGAAGCTGAGCTGGGACCCGATCCGCGACACCACGCCCATCATCCAGATCAGCGGCGTCACCTTCGGCATGGTGGTGCCGGCGAACAGCGCGTTCCGGTCGATCGACGACGTGTTCGCGTTCGCGAAGGCCAACCCCGACCGCCTGACCGTGGCCACCAACGGCGTCGGCACCACGCCGCACCTGGTGCTGGACGAGCTGTTCGGCCGCAAGAGCCTGACCTGGGTGCACGTGCCGTACAAGGGCACGGCCGAGCAGATGATCGCGGTCTCCTCGCACGAGGTGATGGTGGGCGTGAACTCGAACGGCTTCGCGCCCTTCGTCGACAACGGCAAGCTGCGCCTGCTGGCCACCTTCGGCGAGAAGCGCACGAGGAAGTGGCCCGCCGTGCCCACGCTGCGCGAGCTGGGGCTGGGCATCGTGGCCACCTCGCCCTACGGCCTGGCCGGCCCGCACGGCATGGCCCCGCAGGTGGTGCGCGTGCTGCACGACGCCTTCCACCAGGCCATGCTGGAGCCGGCCCACCTGGCCGAGCTGGAGAAGTACGACCAGGAGCTCGCCTACCTGGGCCCCGAGGACTACGGCCGCGCCATGCGCGAGGCCTACGCGGCGGAGAAGAAGTCGGTCGACCGCCTGGGGCTGGCGAAGATGGCGCCCGGGAGCTGAACCGGCGCGTCGCCTACGGCGCCGCCTTGGGCCCGTGGTCGTTGACGCGCGAGATGCCCGAGGCCTGGCGCTGCACCTGCGGGCTGCCCCAGTAGTCCACGGTGCCGATGCCGCTGACGCTGACGTTCAGGTCGCCGGTGACCCAGGTCTTCACGTTGCCGATGCCGCTGACGCGCACCTGCGCGCTCTCGGCGTGCAGCTGCTCGCCGCGGAATTCCGACTTGCCGGAGACGTTGATCGCCAGCGTGCGCGTGCGCCCGGCGAACTGGCCGTCGCCGGCGCCCGAGACGGTGAAGGTGACCTGGTCGGCGCGCAGCTGGTCGAAGCGCGCGAGCCCGGCGCCGGAGATGCTGATCGCCAGCTTGCCGGCCTGCACCGGCGCCGGCGCCACGAAGTCGGCGGCGCCGCTGATGGTCACGCGCTTCAGTTCGCGCGCCGTCACCAGCAGCTGCAGGCGGCGCGAGTTCCAGAACTTCCAGTTGCCCGCCGGGCGGATGACGAGCAGGCCGTTGCGCACCTCCAGTTCGACGGCGCGCTGCGTGTCCTCGTCGCCTTCCACCACCACCTGGTCCTGCGCGCCCTGCATGAAGTGCACCGCGGCGGCGCCGGCGATCTCGATGCCTTCGAACGAACCCTGGGTGACGGTGGCGGTGCCCTGCGCGGCGGCCAGCGCCGGCAGCAACCCGAGGGTGAGGAGGAGGACGTGGTGAGGGTGTTTCATATCGAGTCCGCCCGCAGTTGCTTGCTCACCTCGCGGCTGGCGGTGACGCGGGTGCCGTCGGTCATCTGCACCACGAACTGCGAGCTCTCGTCGGGCGTCATCGCCTCCACGAAGTCGAGGTTGACGATGCAGCTGCGGCTGATCTTCAGGAAGCGCGCGGGGTCGAGCCGCTTCTCGAAGTGGGTGATCGGCAGCCGCACCAGGAAGCTCTTGCCGCGGCTGGCAATGGCGGTGTACTTGGTGTCCGACCGCAGGTGCTCGATGCCGTCCACGTGCAGCGGGAACAGCTTGCCCTGGTCGCGCACCATGATCCGCGTGAGCGGCGCATCGGCCGGCCCGGCGGCAGCTTCCAGCGCCGGCAAAGGTGATTCGGCGCCGCCGCCCAGCTGCGCCAGCGCGTGGCGCACCGCCTCGTCGAAGCGCTCGCGCGCGTAGGGTTTCAGCAGATAGTCCACCGCGTGCAGCTCGAAGGCGGCCACCGCGTGCGCGTCGTAGGCGGTGGCGAAGATCACCGCCGGCAGCGGCCGGCCGTCGGCGGCCAGCGCGCGCACGACCTCCAGGCCGGTGAGTCCCGGCATGTGGATGTCCATCAGCACCAGCGCCGGCCGCAGGCGGCGGATGGCGGCCAGCGCCGCGGCGCCGTCGGCCACGCTGGCCACGCGCTCGAGCGCGGGCGTGGCGTCGACCCACTCCTCCAGGCCCGAACGGGCGAGCGGTTCGTCGTCGGCGATGAGGGTGGTCACGGGCGTCATGCCGCCAGCTCCGAACGGGGAATGAGGATCTCGACCGCGAACCCGGCGCCGGGCGCCGAGCGCACCGCCAGCCGGGCGCGGCCGCCGAAGTCGATCTCGAAGCGGCGCCGCAGCGCCGCCAGGCCGACGCCGCTGCCGTCCGCGGCGGTGCCGGCGGCCGGCGGCCAGGCGCAGCCGGCGCCGTCGTCGGCCACGCGCAGCGCCAGTTCACGCGCCTCGGCCCTGTGCTCGGCCTCGATGCGCACGGTGCCGCCTTCGACGCGCGGCGCGATGCCGTGCACGATGCTGTTCTCCACCAGCGGCTGCAGCGTCAGCGGCGGGATCGGCTCGTTGACGGTGGCGGGGTCGATGCGCCACTGCACGCGCAGCCGCTCGCCCAGGCGCAGCGACTCCAGCGCCAGGTAGTCGCGCACGAAGTCCAGTTCCTCCTGCAGCGTGACGCGGTCGGTGGCGCCGCGCGTGCTGTCCAGCACGTAGCGCATCAGGCGCGCGAAGCGCAGCAGCGCCTGTTCGGCCGCCGCGGCGTCGCGCCGCGTCAGCACCTGCAGCGAGTTGAGGGTGTTGAACAGGAAGTGCGGGTTGAGCTTGCCGTTGATGGCGGCCAGTTCGGCGCGCACCAGCGCCGCTTCGGCACGCGCCGCGCCCAGCGCCGCTTCGGCCGCGCGCCGCGCGTGCAGCGCGCCTCCGAAGCCCAGCATGAGCGCGACGTAGACGAACACCGCCCAGGTGGCGCGCCAGAGCACCAACTGGCGGAAGGTGGCGTCGGCGTGGTCGGGGCCGAAGAAGTACCGGGCCGCGGCCCAGTCCAGCGCCTGCCAGGCGGCGCCGAAGACGACGACCGCCAGCGCATGCAGCACCCACCGGCGCGCCGCGGGCCGGGTGCGCAGCCAGCGCACCCAGGGCAGGCCGAAGGCGCCCAGCACGATGGGCGGCGCCAGCGTCCAGGTGGCTTCGAAGACGCCCTGCAGCAGCCGCCATTCGCCGCGCTGGCCTTCGGTGCCCGCCATCGCGTAGAGCACCCAGCACAGCAGCGACAGGCCGGCGTAGCCCCACCACAGGCCGCGGTCGGAAGCGGGGCGGGCGGGTTCGGGCCAGGAAGACATGGCGCCATCCTAGGGCGCCGGCGCGCCGCCGGCACGCCGGGGCGACGAAATGCGAAGCGGCGGGCACCAATCGCTGGCGCTCCGCCGCTTCCCTTCAGGTCACGAGAAGGTTCAGACCTTCTTCCAGGCCACGCACCATCCCTTGGCCGCGATCTGCTTGCGGCCGAACATCGCGCAACCGGCCCATTCGTCGCTCTGCGAGCCCTGCCAGAACTGGCAGCCCTTGCAGACCTGGTCGGGCTTGTGCTGGGCGTACTTCTTCGAGTCGACCTTGGTCGTGTCGTGCTTGTAGCCCAGCGCGACGGCGGCCTCGTCGTTCTCGTCGACCTGGGCGGCGGCAGCGCGGCAGGCCACGCCTGCCGCCGCCACCGCCACCATGAAGTGGCGGCGGTTCTTCATGTCACTTCGCCAGCTTGAAGACCCAGACCGAACCACCCTGCTCGAGGAAGCTGACCTTCTTGGCCACGTCGCCGCCCCACAGCGGCACCGCACCGCCCCAGCCCGAGACCACGGCGACGTACTGCTCGCCCTTGTCTTCCCAGGTCACCGGGGGCGCCACGACGCCGGAGCCGGTCTGGAACTTCCAGACGATCTTGCCGGTCTTGGCATCGGCCGCCTGCAGGAAGCCTTCCGGCGTGCCCCAGAACACCAGGTTGCCGCCGGTGGTCAGCACGCCACCCCACAGCGGCGCGTTGTTCGGCGCTTCCCAGACGATCTTGCCGGTCTTCGGGTCGATGGCGCGCATCGCGCCGATCGGGCCGTCGTTCAGCGTCTTGATCGTGAAGCCGGCGCCGAGGTAGGCCGCGCCCTTCTTGTAGGTGATGGGCTCGTTCCAGATCTCCATGCCCCATTCGTTGGCCGGCACGTAGAACAGCTTCGTGTCGGGCGAGTAGGCCATCGGCATCTGGTTCTTGCCGCCGAGGAACGAGGGCGCGGCGAACACCGACTTGCCCTTGTTGCCGTCGGCGCCCGAGGTCGGGTCGCCGGGGCGGTTCTCGGGCACGTAGTTCGGGCGGCCGGTCTTCAGGTCGATGCCGGTGGCCCAGGTCACCT
>JABLTH010004985.1_pt1 | contig 10957 bp, 10 predicted proteins | sample 7875711 | NCBI WGS metagenome assembly JABLTH01 (sample SAMN14941262, study PRJNA633318) | bioreactor metagenome | isolation source: bioreactor | place: China | collected 2019-03-05 | reverse complement strand
GCGGTGCTTGAGCATTTCCACCAGCCCGGGCTCGTCCAGCGGCGGGTCGGTGTCCGGCGGGCAGGCCAGGCTGGTCACCCCGCCTGCTGCTGCGGCTTGCAGTTCACTTTCCAGCGTGGCTTTGTATTCAAAACCGGGCTCGCGCAACCGTGCGGACAAATCCACCAGGCCGGGGCAGACCACCAGGCCGGTGGCGTCTATCGTCTGGTTGGCAACAAATCCGTCCGGGGCATCGCCCAGCGCCACGATTTTTCCGGCGGCAATAAACACGTCACGCCGGGAATCCTGGTTGTTACGAGGGTCGATCAGGTGACCGTTCTTGATGTGGATTTTCATTCTGTGGTCCCTGCCAAAATGCTCATCACCGCCATGCGCACGGCAATGCCGTACGTGACCTGCGGCAGGATCACGGACTGGCTGCCGTCGGCCACGGCGGAGTCGATCTCCACGCCGCGGTTCATCGGCCCCGGGTGCATGACGATGGCATCCGGTTTGGCCAGCGCCAGTTTTTCCTGGGTCAGGCCGTAACATTTGAAATATTCCTGCGCCGATGGCAGCAAGGCGCCGCTCATGCGCTCGTTCTGCAAACGCAGCATCATGACCACGTCCACGCCTTTCAGGCCTTCGTGCATATCGTGGTAGACCTGCACCCCCAGGCGCTCAACATCTTGCGGCAACAGGGTCTTGGGCGCAATCACGCGCACTTCCGGCACGCCCAGCGTGGTCAGGGCGTGGATTTCGGAGCGGGCCACGCGCGAGTGCAGCACGTCGCCGACAATCGCTACGCGCAGGTTGTGCATCTCCGGCTTGTAGCGGCGGATGGTGAACACGTCCAGCAGGCCTTGCGTCGGGTGCGCATGGCGGCCGTCGCCGGCGTTGATCACATGGATATGCGGCGGCACATGGCCGGCGATGAAATGCGCCGCGCCGGACTGGCTGTGCCGCACCACGAACATGTCGGCATGCATGGCGATCAGGTTGTCCACGGTGTCGAGGATGGTTTCGCCCTTGGATTGCGACGAGGTGCCGACATTCAGGTTGAGCACGTCGGCCGACAGGCGCTTGGCGGCGATTTCAAAGGTGGTGCGGGTGCGGGTGCTGTTTTCGAAAAAAATGTTGCACACCGTTTTGCCGCGCAGCAGCGGGACTTTTTTCACTTCCCGTTCCGCGACGCCGACAAAGGATTCCGCGGTATCCAGAATGTTGCGGAGAATGGCGGCGGAAAGCCCCTCGATCGAGAGCAAGTGGGTCAGTTCGCCGTGTTTGTTGAGTTGGGGGTTAAACGTCATGGTTCCAGTTCAATTGGCTTCTATCAGTTTCAGGCTCAAGCGCCCTGCGGCGTCGCGCAGCAGTTCGAGGTTTTGTCCTTTGCGCAGCGCGATGGTTGCGCCCACCGCTTGCGCATTCACTGGCAATTCGCGCTCGCCACGATCCACCAGTACCGCCAGCGTAATTTTTGCCGGACGGCCATAGTCGAACAGTTCGTTCATGGCCGCGCGCACGGTGCGGCCGGTGTACAGCACATCGTCCACCAGCACGACATGGCGGCCTTCGACATCAAATGGAATGTTGGACGGCTTGATCTGCGGATGCAGGCCGATGCGGCTGAAATCGTCGCGGTAAAACGAAATGTCCAGCGTGCCCAACGGGATATCCCCGCCCAGTTTCTGCTGCAGGCGCTCCGCCAGCCAGGCACCCCCGCTGTAAATACCCACTAGCGCGGTATCGTCGTCCAGCAAAGGGCGTATCTGCCCGGCCAGGGTGTCCAGCAGGAGTTCGGCATCAGGGAGTGCGGCGGTCGTCATGATGTCAGGAATGGCCTTTGCCTTGTGCGTCGAAGTAGCTTTGCAGTATACGTTGTGCGGCGACCTGATCCAATACCGCTTTCTGGCTGCGGCCGTGCACACCGGCATCGTGCAGCGTCCGGCTGGCTTCCTGCGAGGTCAGGCGTTCGTCCACCAGTATGGCCGGCAGGTTGAAGCGGCCTTCCAGCCGGCGCGCAAAACGGCGGCACAGCCGGCTCAGTTCGTGCTCGGTACCGTCCATGTAGGAAGGCAACCCCACCACCAGTTGTGATGGTTTCCATTCGCCGATCAACTGGCCGATGATGTTGAAGCGGGTGTCATTGCTTTCATCGTCAATGGTTTGCAACGGATGCGCGATGCCGACTTCCCAGTCACCCACCGCCACGCCGATGCGTTGTTCGCCGAAATCGAAGGCGAGCACCGCGCCATGGCGCGGCAGGTGATGAGTGACGGGTGATGGGTGATGGGGCGGTACGCCGGTTAGCGCTTCGTCCCCCATCACTGGTCACCCCTCACGGTGCTCACGCATGTCCCGCCTGTTCGGCAAAGTTGGCAAAGTTGATACCCAGCAGGTTCATGGCGGCACCTACCCGTTGGTCGGCGGGCAGGTCGAACAGCACGGCGTCGGAAGCCTCTACCGTCAGCCAGGCGTTTTGCGCCAGTTCCTGCTCCAACTGGCCAGCCGCCCAGCCCGCATAGCCCAGGCTCACCAGCATGCGCTCCGGACCCTGGCCGCGGGCAGTGGCCTCGAGAATGTCTTTTGACGTGGTCAACGCCGTGTCGCCGCTGACAGCGATGGTGGATTGCCAGGTGCCCACCGGCTGATGCAGCACAAAACCGCGGTCGGTCTGCACCGGACCGCCGAAATACACATGATCGTCAGGGAATGGCTGCAGGCCGGCTTCCACGTTGATCTGCCCGAACAGGTCGTTCAGTTTCATTTCCAGCGGACGATTGATGATGATGCCCAGCGCGCCTTTGTCGTTATGTTCGCAAATATAGGCCAGCGACCGGGCAAAATGCGGGTCTTCCATCGCCGGCATGGCGATCAGGAAATGACCGGTCAGGTTTACGTTGTCCACGGTGTTATTGTCTCACTCTTTATCCTCAGGTTTCCAGAAAACCCGTCACTTCCAGCCCGAAACCAGCCATGCTCGGCATTTTCCTCGGCACTGCCAGCAGGCGCATCTTGCCGACGCCGATATCTCTCAGGATTTGCGAGCCAATACCGTAGTCGCGCAAATCCTGCCGAACGCGCACTGCTTCATCGGCATGCCGGATGCGTTCGATCAACTGCTCGCCCGTTTCCGGGCCGCGCAGCAGCACAATCACCCCGGTATCCACAGTGCGCATGGCTTCCATCGCTTTATACACGCTCCAGGAGTGCGTGCTGCTGGAGTGGTCGATCAAGTCGAACACCGACAGCGGCTGGTGCACCCGCACCAGCGTTTCCCGGTCTGGCCGCGGCTCGCCCTTGACCAGTGCCAGATGCGTTTCGTCGCCCACCTTGTCATGGTACGCAATCAGCTTGAATGGGCCATATGGTGTTTGGACGACTCTTTCCGCGGCGCGTTCCACCAGCCGTTCATTTTCACTGCGGTAATGAATCAGGTCGGCTATCGCGCCGATCTTCAGCCCGTGCACGGCCGCGAATTCCATCAGGTCCGGCAAGCGCGCCATGCTGCCGTCATCCTTGAGGATTTCGCAGATCACGGCGGCCGGCTCCAGCCCCGCCAGCGCCGCCAGATCGCAACCGGCCTCGGTATGCCCGGCACGCACCAGCACGCCACCGTTTTGCGCCATCAGCGGGAACACATGGCCGGGGCTGACAATATCTTCCGGCCTGGCCTGTTTGGCCACCGCTGTCTTGATGGTATGCGCGCGGTCAGCCGCCGAGATGCCGGTGGTGACACCCTCCGCGGCCTCGATCGAGGCGGTAAAATTAGTGCCCAGCTTGGTGCCGTTACGCTTGACCATCTGCGGCAGGTTCAGGGCCTGGCAGCGCGCCTGCGTCAACGTCAGGCAAATCAGCCCGCGGCCATGTTTGGCCATGAAATTGATGTGCTCCGGTGTCACGAATTCCGCCGCCAGCACCAGATCGCCTTCGTTCTCCCGGTCTTCCTCATCCACCAGCAGCACCATCCTGCCGGCGCGGATGTCGGCGATGATCTCGGCGATCGGCGCGATTCCGCTCATGGCACGGCCTTGGTTGATGAACTCGTCTCGGTTTCCCATTGCTGCATCCTGTCTACATAACGCGCGATCAGATCCACTTCCAGGTTGACCGCGCTGCCGGGCTGCAAATGCTTCAGGGTAGTCACCTGCAAAGTGTGTGGAATCAGGTTTACCAGAAATTCGTCGCCTACGATGCTGTTGACCGTCAGGCTCACGCCGTTCACTGTGATCGAACCTTTTTGTGCGATATAGCGCGATAGCGCATGGGGCGCACGCACCGCCAGCGTCGTGCAATCGCTGACGGTTTCGAAGCGCGTGACATGGCCAACGCCATCCACATGCCCGCTGACCAGGTGGCCGCCCAGCCGGTCCGCCAGGCGCATGGCCTTTTCCAGGTTGACATCCCCTGGATGCCCCAGCCCCGCGGTACAGCGCAGTGTTTCAGCCGAAACATGCACTTCAAAAATACTTTCGTCATGCGCAATCACCGTCAGGCAGACGCCGTTCACGGCAATGCTGTCGCCCAGTGCCACATCGGCCAACCCCAGCGCCTCGGCAGCGATGCACAAGCGTACGTCATCGCCGTGCGGCGCAACGGTTTCAATCCGACCAACAGCTTGAATGATTCCGGTAAACATGGCGACTATTCTAACAGATCACCCCTCGTCCATTTCCGGTTGTATTTTTTTCTTGAACAGCGTGCAGTTAAGGCGTTACCATCATCCCGGTCTAACTTGCACGGAACCCAACAAAAAATGGCTATTTATCAGAAATTCGTAGCACTGAACAAAGACACCCATCGCAATCACAAACTCAAGCTGATTACCGATCTGAGCTTCACCGCCGACCTGCAAACCGTCCCGCTGCTGCCGACGGAGTTTATCGAAGCCGCCAAGGAGTACCCCATCGTTTTCGTCAAATCGGAGCAAGGCACCGCGGATTTCCAACCCATGCTGCTGCTGGGGCTGGCCGCCGGTGAAAATTTGTATGTCGAGGCCGATGGCGCATGGAAGGCCAGGTACGTTCCCGCCTTCATCCGCCGCTACCCGTTCATCCTGGCCGAAACCAGTAAGGATCAGTTCACGCTGTGCGTGGATAGTGAGTTCCCCGGCTTCAACGAAACCGAAGGTACGCCGTTGTTCGATGCAAACGGCGAATCCGAGTTTCTCAAGGGCATGATCCAATTCGTGACCAACTTCCATCGCGACGCGCAACTCACCAACGCATTTGCCGCCAAGCTGCACGCGCTGGATCTGCTGGAAGAAAAAAACCTCAAGGCCGAAATCAAGGATGGCCGGGAATTCCTGGTACGCGGCTTTTATGTGGTCAATGAAGAAAAACTGCACAAGCTGGATGCCGGCAAAGTGCATGAGCTGTTCAGCAGCGGCGAACTGGCGCTGATCTACGCCCACCTGATCTCGCTTTCCAACCTGAACCGCCTGGTTGACCTGAAAGCCGCCAAGTAAGTCAAAACCTGTGCCAACCGCCGCCCTTGCCCCAGGGGCGGCGGCCAGTTGCCGCAAAGGCCATGCCCGGTCGTTTCAATTCAGGCTAGAATGCCGCATGCCTTACGAACTTTTTATCGGCCTGCGTTACACCCGCGCCAAGCGCCGCAACCATTTCATCTCCTTCATCTCGCTCACGTCCATGGTCGGCATCGCGCTCGGCGTGGCGGCGCTGATTGTGGTGCTGTCGGTGATGAACGGTTTTCAGCACGAACTGCGCACGCGGATTCTGGGCGTGGCATCGCACATCCAGATCAGCAGCGGTAGCGACGGCCTGAGCAACTGGCCGGGCATGGTGAAGTTTGCCCAGGGATCAAAGCAGGTGACCGCCGCCGCGCCTTACATCATGGCGCAGGGCATGTTGTCGTTCGGCCAGGCGGTGCAAGGCAGCATCATTCGCGGCATTCTGCCCACCGAGGAAGACCGGGTCGCCGACATCGGCGACAAAATGAAAGCCGGCAAGCTGACCGACCTGAAAGCCGGCGAGTTCGGCATTGTGCTGGGCGCCGAATTGGCGCAGTCATTGAGCGTCAGCCTGGGCGACAAGGTGGTGCTGATGGCGCCGCAGGGGCAGTTCACACCGACCGGCGTTGTGCCCCGCCTGAAGCAGTTCAAGGTGGTGGGCATTTTCCAGATCGGCATGTATGAATACGATGCCTCGCTGGCGCTGATCCACCTGGATGACGCCGCCAAACTGTACCGCATGGGCGACAAGGTTTCCGGCGTACGCCTGAAGCTGGCCAACCTGGATGACGCGCCGCAGATTGCGCGCGACCTGGCGCGCCAACTGGCCGGTTTTGGCGCCTATTACGTGGACGACTGGACGCAGCAGCACGCCAACTTCTTTCGCGCGGTGCAGATGGAAAAGCGGGTGATGTTCGTGATTTTGACGCTGATCGTAGCCGTGGCCGCGTTCAACATCGTGTCTACGCTGGTGATGGCGGTCACCGACAAGCGCGCCGACATCGCCATCCTGCGCACCTTGGGCGCATCGCCCAACAGCATCATGAAAATCTTCATTGTGCAGGGTGCTGCCATCGGCTTTATCGGCACCCTGCTCGGCGCGGTGCTGGGCGTATTGGTGGCGCTGAATATCAGCACCATCGTGCCGTTTATCGAACACCTGTTCGGGGTGAGCTTCCTGTCCAAGGAAATTTATTACATCAGCGAACTGCCATCGCAGCTGCAATGGGCGGACGTGACCACCATCACGCTGGTGTCGCTGCTGCTGTCGCTGCTGGCAACGCTATACCCGAGCTGGAAAGCCGCCAACATCAACCCGGCGGAGGCACTGCGTTATGAGTAACATCCTGGCCTGCCGCGATCTGCACAAAACCTATTCCGGCCTCGATGTGGCGGTGCTCACCGGCATCACCCTGGAAATTGCCGCCGGTGAACAAGTCGCCATCGTCGGCGCCTCCGGCTCCGGCAAAAGCACGCTGCTGCACCTGCTGGGCGGGCTGGATACACCCACCTCTGGTGAAGTCAGCATCCTGGGGCAACCGTTGCAGTCGCTCTCAGAAACCCGGCGCGGCGAACTGCGCAACCAGTCGTTGGGGTTTATCTACCAGTTCCACCACCTGCTGCCCGAGTTTACCGCGCTGGAAAACGTCGCTTTGCCGCTGCTGGTACGCCGCATGGAGCGCACCGAAGCGCTGCAAACCGCGGCCGCCATTTTGCAGCGCGTTGGGCTGGGCCACCGGCTGGAGCACATGCCCGGCGAATTATCTGGCGGCGAGCGCCAGCGCGCGGCAGTGGCGCGGGCGCTGGTGACGCAACCGCAATGCGTACTGGCCGACGAGCCCACCGGCAACCTGGATCGCACCACTGCGGCCGCGGTGTTCGACCTGATGCTGGAGCTCAACGCCAGCCTGAATACCAGCTTCGTGGTGGTCACGCACGACCTTGACCTGGCCGCGCGCATGGGGCGGGTGCTGCATCTCGCGGACGGCAAGCTGGCGCCTGCCTGACCGACCAGCCAGATTCTCCCATGCTAGCCGCGCTGCTCGCTTTTGTCCTCGGCGCGTGGTTCCTGCAACAGCAGCCGGTGCTGCCACCCCTGATCTGGGCGCTGGCGCTCATTCCCGCGGCGTTCCTGCTGTACTGGCTGCGCCACCATGCGCTGGCGCGGATCATGGTGCTGATTCCCCTGGCAGCATTTTCCGGCTTTTACTGGGCGGCAGCCATGGCGCAATACCGATTGGCCGATGCGCTCACGCCGGACTGGGAAGGCAAGGACATTCAAGTCATCGGCGTGGTTGCGAGCCTGCCGCAAGCGCAGGAACGCGGCCAGCGCTTTGTGTTCGACGTTGAGCAAACGCTCACCCCGACAGTTCACGTACCGGCACGGATTTCACTCACGTTCTACACCGTTGGTCCTGGCCGTAGCACCCAGCAGATCAGCAACCCATTGTTCCGCGCCGGCGAACGCTGGCAACTCACAATCCGGCTGAAACGCCCGCACGGCACCGCCAATCCGCACGGCTTCGACTTTGAAGCCTGGGCGCTGGAACGCAATATCCGCGCTACCGGCTATATCCGCAAGGATGCTCGCAACCAGCGCTTGCGCACGCGGGTCAACCAGCCGGGTTACTGGGTAGAACAGATGCGCGAAAACATGCGCGACCATATTCAGGATGTGCTGAGGAACCAGCCTTATGAGCCGGTGCTGCGGGCTTTGGCGATTGGTGATGACAGCGGCATCACGCGTACCGACTGGCGCATCTTCCAGCGCACCGGAGTAATCCACCTGATCAGCATTTCCGGGCTGCACATCACCATGATTTCGGGGCTGCTGTTTGCGCTGGTGCAAGCCATGTGGCGGCGATCGCAACGGCTGCCGTTGCTGCTGCCCGCACGCAAGGCAGCCGTATTGGCCGGCATGGCCACGGCGCTGGCTTATGCACTGATTGCCGGATTCGCCATCCCTGCCCAGCGCACCGTGTACATGTTGATAGTGGTCGCTGCAGCGTTGTGGTGGGGGCGCAACATTGCTCCTTCGCTGATCCTGGCCTGGGCGCTGGCCTTCACCACGCTGCTGGACCCGTGGGCAGTCATGGCGCCGGGTTTCTGGCTGTCGTTCGGCGCAGTCGCGGTGATCCTGTATGCCAGCAGCGGTCGGTTGCAGCGCCCGCACTGGCTGCGCGAGGCGATCCATACCCAGTGGGCCGTCACACTGGGGCTGATGCCATTGCTGCTGGTGCTGTTTCAGCAGACCTCGCTGATTTCCCCGCTGGCCAACGCATTTGCCATTCCGCTGGTCAGCTTGCTCGTCACCCCAATCACCTTGTTAGGCGCCGTGCTGCCCCTGGATTTTCCGCTGCTGGTCGCGCACCAGATCATGCATGGGTACATGCTATTGCTACAGCCGCTGAGCGAACTCCCCGACGCCGTCTGGCAGCAGGCACTGCCGCCCGTGTGGACGCTGCTCCTGGCGCTGCTGGGGGTGTTATGGCTGCTGTTGCCACGCGGCTTCCCTGCGCGCTGGCTGGGGCTGGTGTATTGTGCACCGCTGTTTATTGTCACCCCGGGTACACCTGCGCCCGGCAGCATGACAGTCTCCGTGCTAGATGTGGGCCAGGGCTTAGGGGTGGTGGTGCAAACGGCCAGGCACGCCCTGCTCTACGACACCGGGCCGCGCTACAGCGCCGAGTCTGATAGCGGCAACCGCATCGTTGCACCTTACCTGCGGGCAGTCGGTATTTCCCGGTTGGACGGCATGATCGTCAGCCACGATGACAGCGACCACAGCGGCGGCGCCATTTCGTTGCTGCAGGAAATACCCACCCAGTGGTTTGCATCTTCATTGCCGGCACCGCACGAAATCCTGCCGTTCGCGCCGCAACCACGACGCTGCTTCGCAGGGCAGCATTGGGAATGGGATGGCGTTGCGTTCGATGTGCTGTCCCCGGAATTGGATAGCTACGCGGACACCGGCCTGAAGGACAACGAGCGCGGCTGCGTGCTGAAAATCACCAGCCGCTTCGGCCGCCTGTTATTGCCGGCGGATATCGAGCGTGCATCCGAATTACGACTGGCCGAAACCCAATCCGGGGCACTGGCCAGCGATGTCCTGGTGGTTCCGCACCACGGCAGCAAAACCTCTTCCACGCCAGCGTTCATCGCGCAAGTACATCCCTCGATTGCGATCTTCACCACAGGTTATAGCAACCGCTTTGGCCATCCGCGAGAAGAAATCGTGGCACGCTATCGGCAAGCCGGTAGCCGGATTTATCGCTCAGACACAGATGGCGCCATCCTGCTGGATTTCAGCAGCAGCGGCATTGCTGTGCGCAGTTGGCGCAAAATCGCCTCGCGCTACTGGCAGCAACCGCTGTAATGCTGGGAATCGACCCGATGTTTGAGGTATTCTTGGCGGGATTAAAGTACGAGTGACAAACCGATGACCGATTCTGCCCACAAGGGACTCCCTCCCGATTTCCTCAACGCCCTGCGTTCCCGGTTCGGCGCCGACAACCTGTTGACCGACCCGGTGGATTGTTACGCTTACGCTTATGATAATTCGCGCAATTTCCGGCCGCCGCTGGCTGTGGTTTTCCCACAAACAACAGAAGACGTGCAAGCGGTGGTAAGGCTGAGCCATCAGTATCACGTCCCACTGGTACCGCGCGGCCGTGGCACCGGCACCGCGGGCGGCAGCATCCCGGAGCAAGGCGGCATCGCGCTGTCACTGGAACGCATGAACCGCATCCTGAAACTGGATCCGGACAATCGCATGGCCATCATCGAACCCGGCGTGTTGAATCAGGATCTGCAGGATGCGCTGAAGCCCACGGGGTTTTTCTGGCCGCCTGATCCATCCAGCGCACCTTATTGCAGCGTTGGCGGCAATCTTGCCACCTGCGCAGCCGGGCCTCATGCAGTGAAATATGGCGTGGCACGCGACCATGTGCTGGGATTAAAAGCCGTGACCGGCACCGGTGACCTGATCAAAACCGGCTGCTACACCACCAAGGGCGTCGTGGGTTACGACCTGACCCGCCTGATCGTTGGCTCCGAAGGCACACTCGCCGTCATTGTCGAAGCCACGCTGAAACTGACGCCGCTGCCACGTACTACCGGCGGCATTACCGCGCAATTTGTCGACACCGTGAGCTGTGCTCATGCCATTGCCGCCATCATGGCGCAGCCGTTTATCCCGTCAGCGCTGGAGTTCCTCGACAACAACGCGCTCAACCTGATTCGTGGCCGGCATCCTGGCATGCTGCCGGAAAACATGCGCGCCCTGCTGATGATCGAGGTCGATGGCTCTGAAAGCGAAGTCGCCGAAGCTACCCAGGCCATCCTCCAGACCTGCCGACTGGAAGGCCTGATAGAAGCCAAAAAAGCTGACGACACTAAAGCGTTATGGGCCGCGCGCAAAGCGCTCTCCCCGCTGCTGCGCGACGTTGCTCCCAAAAAAATCAACGAAGATGTCGCCGTGCCGGTATCCCGCCTGCCCGAACTGCTCGG
>JABLTH010022758.1_pt1 | contig 10966 bp, 5 predicted proteins | sample 7875711 | NCBI WGS metagenome assembly JABLTH01 (sample SAMN14941262, study PRJNA633318) | bioreactor metagenome | isolation source: bioreactor | place: China | collected 2019-03-05 | reverse complement strand
TGCTGCCGAACGCCGGGTCCACCGTCATGTAGTCCTCGGTGTCGTACTTGTGGTTGCTCGGCGAGAGGAAGATCGGGTTGAGGTAGATGATGTTCGCGCCCAGCGTGCTCTTGATATAGCTGAGCTTCTGGTCGACGCCAGCCAGGTCCCCGCCGAAGAACACCGCGGTGTTGCAGCCGCTGGCGTTGGCGTAGACGCTCGACCCCCAGGCATGCTGTTCGGTGGCGCAGCCGGAGTAGGTGTACTGGCCGTTGGTGACGTCGTTGGCGGTGTTGCCGTTGTAGAAACGGTCCGGGAAGATCTGGTACATCACGCCGTTCTTCATCCACGACGGCGTAGTGAAGCCAGGGATGATGAAGAAGTCGCCGGAGCTGGGTTCGGACGAGGTGATGCCCGCCGCGTTGTACCAGGCGGTCGCCGTGCCGTCGGTGACCTGGAAGCGGTAGTACTTCTCCGAGCCCGACGCCGGGATCGCGCCTTGCCAGTAGTCGAACACCCCGGTCGGGTCGTTCGACGCCCAGTGCATCGCGACGACGTGGAACTGGCTGTCGGCGCTGTCGTAGTACTTGATGTTGACGCCGGTGACGTCGCCCTTGAAGGTGCGGAAGGTAAGCGTCACCGCCTGGCTGGACGTGGGTTCGACGTGGTTGTCGAACATCGGGCCCTGGTCGTGGAACAGGCCATTCCATTCCACGTTGTTGTCGTTCGAGGCGGCGTATGCCGGTGGCGCTGCACAGATGCCGGCGAGCATCGCCGCCAGCGCGAGCGGGAGAATGCGGCGGGCGTGCTGCGGCCGCTTGTAGTGCGGGAACCTGGTCTGTCCGTACATCGACTTTCTCCTCCGAAGGTGATCCCGGCCGGCACGGCTCGGGACAAATCGGGAGCAAGCGACCCCGTCGGGCGTCTCCCCCGGGGACGCCCGATGCTCATGTCGACAACTCCCTCCGTTGGGACGTGGCCGGACTTATTCCGGCGCGTGCCCCCAAACCAACGCGAACTGCCGTGCCTGGGCCGCAGGCACGCGGATGTAGGTGACGGCACCGAAGCGGTCGGTGCCGGTGGCCCAACCTTCCTGCTGACCGGCCTCGAGCGCATCGAGACTGGCAGCATGCGAGACCGCCTTGCCGCCGGCAGTCACGGCGCTTGCCGCGCCGCCATGCACCTTGAACAGGTAGGTCTTCACCTGAGGCTGGTAGCTGCCTTCGGCGGCTGCCGTACTCACGGTCGCGCCGTGGTCCGTGCGCTGGATGGTCAGAGGCTGGGCAAAGTAGGTGCCGTGTTCGTAGGCGTAGTCGTCGCCCTGGTCGTCGTAGTAGGTGAAGTGCGTGGCCTCGGCGGCCGGGAACGCTTCGACCGTCACCTCGCGCACCGGATGCTCACCGACGTAGTCCATCACCGGCTGCATCGGGATGAGCGCGCCCTCGCGCACGAACAGCGGGATGTCGCTCCAGCCCTTCGCGTCGACCGGCACGGTGATGCTCCGGCCACCGGCGTAGGTTTTGCCGTCGAACCAGCCGGTCCACTGGCCGGCGGGCAGGTAGATCGTCTTGCTGGCCTGCCCCTCCTCGACCACCGGCGAGACCAGCAGGCCTTCGCCGAACATCCACGCGGATACGTCGTTGCGCACCTTCGGGTCGTTCGGCCAGTCGAACACCAGCGGCCGCACCAGGCCCACGCCGGTCACATGGCGGGTGTGCTCGTAGCTGTAGATGTACGGCAGCAGCGCGTAGCGCAGGCGGATCGCCGCGGTGGCGGCCTTTTCCGCCACCGGGCCGTAGACCCAGGGCTGGCGCTTCTGGCCGAACTCGCCGTGCACGCGGAAGATCGGCGTGAATGCGCCGAACTCGATCCAGCGCGCGTAGTTCTCCGGCGTCGGCGTGCCGTGGTTGAAGCCGCCGCCGTCCATGCCCCACTGCATCGCACCGACGTCGATGGCGCTGAGCATGCGCGCGCGCTGACCGGCCATGCTGTGGAAGCCGGTGGCGATGTCGCCGGACCACATGGCATAGGCGTAGCGCTGTGCGCCGAGGTAGAAGTTGCGGTTGATCGACCACACGCGCAGCGGCGAGTACGCGCGCTGGCCGTCGTACAGCGAGCGCTCCATGTTGGTGAACTGGGTGTCGCTGCCGATGTCGTCGGCCTCGTCGTTCCACCAGCCGATCATCCCGGTGTCGAACGAATGCTTGAGGTGGTCGTTGAAGAACCACTCGCGCACCGCCGGTTTGTCGAAGTCCAACTCGCGGATCGGTTTCTTCGAGAAGTAGTCCGGCGCCACCTTGCTCGCTGGCGACCAGAAGCCGTGGGCGGTGGCGTAGCGGCCCTCGACCGTGTCCACGTGAACGCGCGGCTTCATGATGCCGGTGAGGTGCATGCCGCGGGCGTCCAGCATCTGCTTGAGCTTGCCGTCCGGACCGTCGGGGAACTTGGTGGTGTTCCAGCGGAACTCGCCCCAGTCCTCGCCCCAGGCTTTCCAGTCGAAGTCCAGCGTGAAGTTGTCGATCGGAATGTGTTTGGCGCGGTAGGTGTCGATGATCGACAGCAGTTCCTTCTGGTCGATGCCCCACTGGCTGTTGGTGAAGCCCATCGCCCATTTCGGGAACAGTTGCGAGTGGCCGCTGAGGTCCGCCACAGCGCGGAAGATCGCCTTCGGCGCGCCGACGATCAGGTAGTAGTCGGTGTCCTTGCGCGAGCTGCCCCTGGCCAGGATGCGGCCGTGCTCGAGGTTGAACTGGCCACCGATGGTGTCCACCAGCACGGCGTAGCCGGCGCTGCTCCACACCAGCGGGGCTCCGGCGTGGCCCTGCTCGCCGGCCATGATCTTCTGCTTGCCCTGGCGTAGCAGTCCGGTGCTGACATCGTTCTGGAACGCGGTGTAGCCGCCGATGCCGTAGAGCGGATCGGCGGCGTCGTGGGCCAGTGTGAAGCCCCCGCTACGCAGCGAAGCGAGGTCGCTCTGGGTCAGCAGGGCTTCGTGCCCGGGAGCGTCGATGCGCAGCGTGCCGTGGTGGCGGTCGTAGTGGACGCTGGCCGAATCGGTGGACAGCGTGATCGAGTCCTTGTCGTTCTGCACGTGTACGTCGGCGAGCGGGGCGTTAGGTGCCTTGGGATCGAGCACCAGGGTCGCCGGTCCGCTCCTGCCGCCGGGCAGGAAGTGCACGTGCACCACGTCCGGAGTGACGAAATCCACGGTCACGCGGTCGGCGCCGAGCGGAATCCGCAACTGCCCGCCGGTCACCGTGGCCGGCGCGGCGGTCGCGGCGATCGCGCCGGCCAGCGGGGTGAGCATCAGGCCGATCAGGGCCAACGAAGCGATCGTGCGACGGGAACGACGGATCAAGGCGGACATCCTCTGTACGTGAAGCGGGCGAACGATCGGCGTGCTTACTCGAGCACCGCCGACGTGTCGGGGGGGAGATCGATGCGGTTGTCGTGCAACTGCACGCCATCGCGGCTGGCCAGGGCGATCGTGTGGAACGGCGAGCCGGCACCGAGCGCCACGGATTGCGGTTGCCCGGACAGATTGTGCAGCACCAGCACGCGCGAGTCCGCATCCTGCAGTTGCCAGCCGGCCACGTGGGCGTTGCCGCTGGCGAACGCGGTCAGTGTGCCGTCGCGCAGGGCACCGACCTGTTCGCGCCAGTGGATCAGCATGCGGTAGTTGGACAGCAGCGAGCCGGGGTCGGCCAGCTCGGCCTGCACCGAGACACCCGGGCCGTCGCCCGACGTGCTTGGCTTCCAGGTGGTCTCGCCGGCGGCGTGCGGGCTGCGCTCCCAGCGCATCGGCTCGCGCAGGTCGGGATCGGGCTTGACCCCGCGCATGCCCAGTTCCTCGCCGTAGTAAACGAACGGGTGGCCGGGCAGGGTGAGCAGCATCGCCGCGGCCACGCGCATGTGTGCCGCGTTGCCGTCGAGCTGGCTCATCACGCGGTTCTGGTCGTGGTTGGACAGGAACGGTGCGTCGGCGCCCTCGTGGCCGGCGTGGGCGGCGAAGCCGGCATAGCGCTGCTGCAACCGTTCGGCGAGGTCGCCGGCCTGGCCACTGCGGGCCGCGTCGATCATCCGCGTGGCGAGCGGGAAGTCGAACACCGCACTGAGTGCGCCGTACCATGGGGCAAGTTGCTGCCAGTTGCTTTCGGTGACCTCGCCGACCACGTAGGTGTCCGGATTCACCGCGCGCACGCCACGCATGAACTGCCGCCACCAGCTGAGGTTTTGTTTGAGTACCTCGGGGTCGCCTTCCTGTGACTGGAAGTTGAGGTAGATGTGGCGCGCGGCGTCCAGGCGGAAGCCGTCCACGCCCTTGCGCGACCAGAACTGGCCGACATCGACCATCGCCTGACGCACGGCGGGGTTGTCGTAGTTCAGGTCGGGCATGCCCGGGGAAAAGATACCCAGGTAATGACGGCCATCCGGCAGCGCCTGCCACGCCTTGTCGCCAGCGGCACTGTGCGCGGAGAGATGGGTGGCCGGTGTGGCCCAGCTGTACCAGTCGTGGTGCGGATCGTGCGGGTCCTGCGCGGCGATGAACCACGGATGCTCGTTGCTGGTGTGGTTGATCACCAGGTCGATGATCACCTTGATGCCGCGCTTGTGTGCCTCGGCCAGCAGGTGCTCGAAGTCGGCCATCGTGCCGTACTGCGGGTTGATCGCCTCGTAGTCGGTGATGTCGTAGCCGTGGTAGCTCGGCGAGGGATTGATCGGCATCAGCCAGATCCCGCTCACGCCGAGCGACTTGAGGTAGTCGAGCTTGGCGGTGACACCGTTGAGGTCGCCGATGCCGTCGCCGTTGGTGTCGTACCAGCTGCGCACGAAGATCTCGTAGTAGACGCCGGAACGAGGCGCGGCCGCCTGGGCGTGTGCCGGCATGGTCGCGGGCTGTGGCGCAGAGGCCGTGGCGCATCCACCCAGCAGCAAGGCGGATGCGAGCAGCGACGCAAGCGTGGCGGAACGGATCAAGGCAGTCTCCCTGGCGATCGGCGGACGGTGCGCGGACGAGATCATGCGTCGCCTCGTTCGGACGTCCAAAGCGGGCCCCATGGTAGGCCGACGCTCCCGTCATGCGGCCATGCTGCATACGTATTCATCGGCGCGGTTGTGCGGTTTTCCGTGGTGCAGTGCGGAAGATTCGCAAGCTCTTCACGGCCGCGGCGCGGATCGGGGATGATCGCTGCTCACCTTCTGCCGAAGCGCTCCATGCACCAGACCGATCTGTTCCTGCTGGCGATGCTGCTGATCCTCGCCGTGCCCTACCTGCTGTGGCGCATCGGACGCACCGAATATGTCGCGCCACTGGTGGTAGTGCAGATCGTCTGCGGCATCCTGCTCGGTCCCGGCGTGCTCGGCGCGGTGCTCCCCGCCTACTACGCGACGGTGTTCGATCCGGGCGTGATCCAGGCACTCAACGGCATCGCGTGGTGGGCGGTGATGGTGTTCGTGTGGATCGCCGGCATCGAGCTGGACCTGGGCCAGGTCTGGCGGCAGCGACGCGAGTGCGGCATCACTGCCGGACTCGCGCTGGGCGTGCCGCTGCTGTTCGGCGCGCTGGCGGCGGTGGCGTTGCTGCACTGGCGTGACGGCTGGATCGGTCCGCATGGCGCGCGCTGGCAGTTCGTGATGGGCGTGGGCATGGCCTGCGCGGTGACCGCGCTGCCGATCCTGCTGCTGCTGATGGAGAAGCTGGCGATCCTGCGTGAGCCGTTCGGCCAGCGCGTGCTGCGCTACGCCAGCCTCGACGACGTGGCGATCTGGGCGGTGCTTGCGGCGATCCTGGTGGACTGGCAGCGCATCGGCCTGCAGCTCGTCTTTCTCGCGCTGTTCGTGCCGGTGGCCTGGGCCTTCCGCCGCCTGATGCGGCGCCTGCCGTCGGCCGACCGCTGGTATGTGGGGCTGATCTGGCTGGCGCTCTGCGCGCTGGCCGCGGACCGTGCCGGGCTGCACTTCATGGTCGGTGCCTTCCTGGCTGGCGCGGTTACCGATCGCGACAGCTTCGACGGTCCAGCGCTGGACCTGCTGCGCCATCACGTGCTGCTGGTGGTGATGCCGGTGTTCTTCCTGTCCACCGGCCTGCGCACGCACTGGAACGTCGGCGGCGGCGCGGTATTCATGGCGGCCGGCCTGCTGCTGGCGGCACAGGTCATGGGCAAGCTGGCCGGCGTGCATCTCGCGGCGCGCTGGCTGGGCTGGAAACGTGGCGAGGCCTGGCTGGTCGGTTGGCTGCTGCAGACCAAGGCGCTGATCATGATCATCTTCGTCAACGTGCTGCTGGATCGCGGCATCATCACCGGCGATACCTTCACCGCACTGCTGCTGATGGCCGTGGCCAGCACCATGCTGACGGTGCCGATGGTGGCTCCGCGGCTGCGCCGCCGGCGGCCGCCGGGGTAGCCGCCCCGGCGTCAGTCCGGCGCGCGGCAGTGCGCCGCGATGAACTGGCCGTGTTCGGGGAAGGTGGCTGCGGCGCGCTGGACCAGCGTGCGCATGTTGCCGAGAAACCCTTCCAGTTCGGCAACTGGGAGCGCATCGGCGACGGGCAGGTAGGCTTGTGGAACGACGCCCTGGCCGAGCATGACCTGCAGCCAGCCGACCTCGGTGAACAATTCCTCGCCCTGGCGGACGATCTGCCCGCTGCGTCGGAACAATTCCATGCGCTCGGCCAGGCCCGGTGGTATGTCGATCGCGGCACAGTGCCGCCAGAACGCCGAATCGTCGCGCTCGGTGGCGCGGTAGTGCAGCACCAGGAAGTCGCGGATGCGTTCGTATTCGAAGCGGGTCTGCCGGTTGTACTCGTCGCTCAGCGCCGGATCGCAGTGCTTGTCCGGGACCAGCGAGATCAGCCGGTTGATGCCGGACTGGATCATGTGGATGCTGGTCGACTCCAGCGGCTCCATGAAGCCGCTGGCCAGGCCAAGCGCGACGCAATTGCGGATCCAGAAGCGGCGGCGCGCGCCGGTGGTGAAGCGCAGCGTGCGCGGCTCGGCCAACGGCTCGCCGTCGAGGTTGGCGAGCAGCGTGGCGGTGGCTTCGTCCTCGCTGATGAACCGGCTGCAGAACACGTGGCCGTTGCCGTTGCGGTGCTGCAACGGGATGCGCCATTGCCAGCCGGCGGCACGCGCGCTGGCCTGGGTATACGGACGCATCGGCGCCACGCGTGCGCTCGGTACGGCAATGGCGCGGTCGCACGGCAGCCAGTGCGTCCAGTCGTCGTAGCCGGCCTTGAGCGCCCCCTCGATCAGCAGTCCGCGGAAGCCGGAGCAGTCGACGAACAGGTCGCCTTCGATGACCCGGCCGTCGGCCAGTTGCAGCGATTCGATGAAGCCGTTGTCCTGGCGCAGCCTGACCTCGACCACCTTGCCCTCGACACGCTGGACCTGCCCGGGATCGCAGCGCTTGCGCAGGTATTGGCCGTACAGCCCGGCGTCCAGGTGATAGGCGTGGCGGGGGCCGGTCATGGGGCTGGAGCCAAGTCGGTCCATGCGGGCAAAGCGGTTCTGTGCGCAGGCCGCGGCATTGATCGAGTAGGCCCACAGCCCCGGGGCCGCCTCGCCGCGCTCGTGCCGGTCCCGCAGCCAGTAGTGGTGGAACGGCGCCAGCCCGAGCGGCAGGCCGATATCGCCGAACGCATGCAGGTAGGAATCGCCGATCCGTCGCCAGTCGTTGAACTGGATCGCCAGCTTGAACGTGCCCTTCACCGCGCGCATCAACTCGTCTTCGTCGATACCGAGGAAGGCGTTGACATGGCGGATCTGCGGGATCGTCGCCTCGCCCACGCCGACGGTACCGATCTCGTCCGACTCCACCAGGGTGATCGCCAGCCGCGGGCCCATGGCACGGGCGAGCAGGGCGGCGGTCATCCAGCCGGCGGTGCCGCCGCCGACGATGACCGCGCGTTGGATCGGATTGGCCTGCATACGGAAGTCCCTGGGTCGCGACGGGATGCTGCTTAACCCCCCCGCCGCCGGCTTGTCAAAAAAAGAGCCCCGCTGGAAGACCAACGGGGCTCGCGGGGAGGAAGCCTTGCGGCTTACTGGAACTTGTACGAAACGCCGACCTCGTAGCGACGACCGTAACGCTCCCAGGTCAGCACCTGACGCGGGTCGTTGTTCTGGTAGGTCGTGAAGATCTTGTTCGACAGGTTCGAACCCTGCGCGATGATCGTCAGGCCGTCCAGCGGACCGTGGTCGAAGGTGTAGCTGACCTGCGCGTCGTAGGTGCTGCCGCCACCCACCGTCTGCTCGATACGCGAGGCACTGATGCCCGACACCTCGCCCAGGAAGCTGGAGCGGTAGCTGTCGCTGACGCGTGCCTCGAAGCCGGCGTGCTGGTAGTACAGCGTACCGTTGGCAACCCACTTGGACAGGCCCGGCACCGTGATCGGATTGGAGTTGCCCGGGTAGACCAGCGAGCTCTTGGTGCGGTTGCCGGTGACGATGGCGCCGAAACCGTCGAGCGGCTCGGCGATCAGGTTGAACGGCAGGTTCAAGGTGACCTGGGCGCCCTTCACATAGCCGCGGCCGTTGTTCTGCGGGCCGGAGACCGTGCCCAGCGTGGTGCCGAGCTGGGCCAGCTGAGCCGGGGTCAGGCCGAACGGCAGGAACGAGCTGAAGTCGTACAGGAACGCCGAGTTCGGGTTGATGTAGTCGTGCAGGGCGATGAAGTAGCCCGACACCGAGAAGTATCCGCCACCGCCGGTGCGGCACAGGTCGGAGTTCTTCTGGTCGCTCGAGTTGCACTTGAAACTGCTGCCACCCGAGAAGTAGTGCTCATAGCTGACGTTGTAGTTGTCGGCCATGGTCGGCTTGAGCTTCGGGTTGCCGCCGGACGCACTGAAGTAGGCCTGGTTCGGGTCGGTCGACGCCAGGTGGGTGATGTTGCCGCTCACCGAGAGGCTCGCGTTCATCTGGTCCATGCGCGGGCGGGCCAGCGTGCGGGCTGCACTGACGCGGATATCGTCGTCCTGGGTCACGCCGAAGATCAGGTTGGCGCTGGGCAGGTACTTGTTGTAGCTGGTGCTGCCCTTGACCGGGATCAGGGTGATCGCATTGCCGGTGATCGCGCTGCCCGGGGCCACGCGCTCGCCCTCGGCGCTCTGCGAAGTGTGCTGCATCTGCACGCCGAAGTTGCCGCGCAGGCTGACGTTGCCCAGGTAGGTATCCAGGTTGAACTGGAAGTACGGGGTCAGCACCTTCTCCTTGGTCTTCCAGTCCGGCGGAGTGGACAGCGAGGAGCCGAAGGTCGGCACGCCGACCAGGGTGCCGTTGGCGATCAGCGCCAGCGGGTCGTAGCAGAGTTGCTGGCTGATGCCCATCCACGCCAGCGGGCTGCAGCTCGAGCCGCTGAACGGCGCGGAGGTGACCGCACTGCCGCCGCTGATGGTGCCGCCGCCCAGGGTCAGGAAGGTCTGGTCGATGTGGTAGGACTTGTGCCGCTCGCTGTGAGCCACGCCGAACTCCAGGCTGGAGAACGGGCCGCTGACGAAGTCACGCTCGACGGCCAGCTTGAGGTTGGCCAGGTAGTCGACGGTATGCGGTGCGTTGATGAAGCCCGCCTGCACCACGTCGTTGCCGCCACCCCAGCCCTGCGGGTCGGTCAGCACGATGCCGTTGGTGTAGTCGTACGATGGATTGACGTACAGCAGGCCATTGCCCTGCTCGACGAAGCCGATGGTGTCGGTCGGGCCGGACTTGTTGAAGCCCAGACCGGAGTAGCTCTCGAGGTTGATGTCGCGGCGGGTCGCGCGCGAGTAGTTGCCCACGAGGTCGGCCGACCAGTTGTCGTTGATGTGGAACTTGTTGTCCCAGTTGAAGTTGTAGACGCGTGCGCTGGTCTGGTTGTAGTCGTTGCGGATGACCGGCGACAGCGTGGTGTAGGTGCCGCTGGTGATCAGGCCGTTGCTGGCGGTGTAGCCCGGCTGCAGGGTCGCCGAGCCCCAGGCCAGCGGCAGCTCCATGCCCTTGGCCTGCTGCACTTCCTTGAAGTTGTCGTACGTCATGTCGATGGTGCCGGTGTAGTGCTCGTTCGGCTCCCACTGGAAGGTGGCGAGCAGACCGTTGCGCTTCATCGTGTCGGAGATGCCGTAGTTCTTGGCACCGCCCACCACGCCGTTACCGGCCGCGACGGCATTGTCGGTCGGATAGCCCCAGGGCGCCTGGTGCTCGATCTCGGCCGGGTTGGACTCGAAATCCACGCCCAGGGTCACGCCCATGGTGTGGTTGGCGAACTGGTTCACCCACACGCCGTTGAGGTTGTAGCCCTTGTTGCTGACGCCCTTGCCGGGGGACAGCTCGGACATGTCGTTCCACACGTAGCGCGCGTTGAGCGCTGCTTCCGGCTTGGACTTGTCGAGCGGGCGGATGGTCTGCATGTCGACCGTGCCGGCCAGACCCTGGCCGATCAGGTTGGCCTGTGGGCTCAGGTGTACGACGACGGTGTTGAACCAGCTCGACGGGTACTGGTCGAACTGCACGTCGCGGTTGTTCGAGGTCGACACCTGTTGGCCACCGTTGACCAGCGCGGTGGAGAAGTCCGGACCCAGGCCGTGGATCGTCAACACCTGCGGGCGACCGCTGACGGTCTGCACCGCGAGGCCAGGCAGGCGACCCAGGGTGTCGGCGATCGACACGCCCGGCAGCTTGCCGATCTGCTCGGCCGACACTGCCTCGACGATCGAGTCGGCGTTGCGCTTGACCGCCGTGGAGTTCTCCAGGCTCGAGATGAAGCCACTGACTTCCACCGCCTGCAGCTTGGTGCTGGTGCTCGGACGCTGCTTGCCGTCGGTCTTCTTGCCGGTCTGCGCGGTGGCCTGGTCGGTGCTCTGCGAGCTGTCGCTGGACTGCGGGCCGGCAGCCGCTGCTGCATCCGCCTGAGCGTGCGTGGCCACCAAGAACATGGCCGATGCCAGCGCCGCGCTGAGCAGATTGCGCTTGAGATTCAACATGTACGCCTCCCCTTGGAAAATCGATTTGATTTC
>JABLTH010069527.1_pt1 | contig 10972 bp, 8 predicted proteins | sample 7875711 | NCBI WGS metagenome assembly JABLTH01 (sample SAMN14941262, study PRJNA633318) | bioreactor metagenome | isolation source: bioreactor | place: China | collected 2019-03-05 | reverse complement strand
GTCAGTTCGTCGCCGCGCGGAAAGGCCGCGAGGAGGAGCGGCACGAGCATCGCGAGCGCGACGGCCGCGCCGACGGCGCGCGACGTGCGGTCGAGGCGCGCGCGGAAGCGCTCGGCCCACGCGCCGACGTCCCCCGCGACCAGCACCTCGCGCGCGAGCGCGCGGTGCACCGGGATCGAGGACGCGTTGTCGCGGGCCAGTTCCGCGAAGCGGTCGAGCGCGGCGCGGGGACGGCCCGCGCGCGCGAGGCGGACGCCGGCGAGGTACTGCTCGACGGGCGACGACTCGGCCCGCGCGACCGGACACAGCAGGGCCGGGACGAGGAGCGCGGCCGCCAGCCGCACGATCCGCGATGCCGTGACGCTCACGTGTGACGCCCCTCGCGAGGGCGGGATTCTACTACCGCGGACGGACGGGCGACGGGGACAGGTGCCGGCGCGGGCGGGAAGCCGCCACGGGGGGAGGGGGGTTGGCTGCTGGGGTGGGCAGCGCCCCGCCTCGCGCCGGAAAGGGGGAGAGACGGTGTACTTGGAGCCTTCTTGAACGCAAGGATGCCGCGCGCCGCCCCGCACCGGCCACGCCGAGCGGGTCTTCGTGCGGCGCCTGCACCGCGTCCACCCGCGAACGCGACTTCATGGACGAAGGCACGGGCCGAGGCGCAGCCAGAGCCTCCTGCCTGCTGCCTTCTGCCTTCTGCCTTTCTCCTACGACAGGAGGTCGGCCGCCGAGAACGCCGCGACGAAGCGCTGCCGCGGCGCCAGCCCGCTGCCGTCGGGCGAGCCGTCGTCGAGGTCGGTCAGTTCGATCAGGATCCGGCCGCCGGCCACGCCGAGTGGCCGCGCACCGAGCGCCTTCGAGAGATACGGCGGATGGCTGCCGCGGTAGCCGAGCCCCTCCCACGTTTCGGGAACGGTGCCCAGTTCGCGCCCCTTGGGCGCCGCGGTGCCCGGGATCACGATCGTCGCCCCGAGATGCGCCGGACCGTGACCGACGAGATCGGGGTCCTCCTCGGGGATGCCGTGCTCGTGCCAGGCCGGGAAGCGGCGCTTCAGGATCAGGACCGGCCCCGCCGCGCAGGCGACGAGCGCGCCGGTCGGGCACTCGGGGTCCATGCCGGCCCAGCCGTAGACGTGCTCGCCGCGCGCGGTCAGCGTCAGCCGGTCGGTGCGCAGCGTGAACGCCGCGACCTCGACGCGCTGTGCCGCGGTGCCGAAGTCGGTGACCTCGATCCAGTGCCGCGTCACGCGCGTGCGGGTCTCGGTGCGCACGCGCAGCAGCCGGTCGCCGACGCGCAGCCGCGGGTCCTCCTCGGGGGCCTCGGGCGTATCGCGCGCGACGAGGAGCGGTGCGGCCTCGAGGCCCGGCACCTCCACCGGCTCGTTAGTCGCGAGGTCGAAGACGGCGCGGCGCTCGCCGCGCGCGAGCACGAGCCGGCCCTGCAGATCGGGGCCCACGGCCTTCCACGAACCGAGCTTCGCGCGGAAGCGCTCGCTGCCGGTGTCGACGTCGAGCCCGACCGCGAGGCCCTCGCCCCACAGCAGGATCGTGCCGTCGGCGACGAGCGCGCGCGGGCACTCGGCCGCGGGCGCCGCGAGCCGGCGCGGGACGGTGTACATCCAGTCGGGTTCGAGACCCGGTCGCTTGCTCGATCCGAAGAGGGGCATGGCCCGTATTGTAGGGTCAAGCGGAGAGCGCGACTCCGCTCCACGTCAGGCCGGCCCCGAACGCCACGAGCAGCACCACGTCTCCCGGCGCGATCGAGCCCGTGTCGAGCAGTTCGGTCAGCGCGAGCGGCACCGAGGTCGAGGCGGTGTTGCCGTAACGCTGGATGTTCACGAACCAGCGGTCCGACGGCACGCCCGACTTCTCGATCAGCGCGCTGATGATGCGCAGGTTGGCCTGGTGCGGGACGATCCAGCGCACGTCGCGCGGCGCGACGCCGGCACGCTCGCACAGCGTGTTCACGACCTCGGCGCCCTGCTCGACGCCGAAGCGGAAGATCGCGCGCCCGTTCATCGACACCGAGTAGTCGACGTGGTTGAGGATGTAGTGGCCGTCCTCGTCGCCGTTGTGCGGCTTCGCGCTGCCGCCGGACGGCACGCAGAACAGGCCCTCGCCCGAGCCGTCCGCGCCCATGACCGAGGACAGGAGCGTCCACGGCCGCGTCGACCCGAGGCCCGGGCGCTCCACGAACAGCGCCGCGGCGCCGTCGCCGAACACGAGCCGCGTCTTCTCGTCGCCGGGGCGCACGAAGAGCGTGGTCAGGTCCGCGGTCGTAACCAGCGCGTTGTTGAACACGCCGGCGTTGATCAGGGAGGTCGCGGTGATGAGCGCGGTCACGCCGCCCGAGCACGCGCCGTTGATGTCGAAGGCGCCGGCGCGGGTCGCGCCGAGCCCGTGCGCCACCTTGGGAGCGGTGGGGCAGAGCAGCCGGTCGGGGGTGTAGGTGCTGAGGAGAACGAGGTCGACGTCGTCCGGATCGACGCGCGCGGCCGCGAGCGCCTGGCGCCCGGCGGTCACCGCGAGAGACGACGCCGAATCGCCGGGACCCGCCACGCGGCGCTCGACGATGCCCGTGCGCGACGTGATCGAAGCCGGCTCGACACCCAGCGCCGCCCCCAGCGCCTGGTTGTCCAACACGTTGTCAGGCAGGCACTTGCCCCAGCCCCGCAGGACGAACTGCCCAAGCGGCCGCATAGCGCTCCCGTTCCTTGCCCCGTTCGAAAATGAGCCCCGGAATGCGACCGGTCGACGCGCGGACACCGCCCCGCTGCGCCGGCCCGGACTCGCCCGTGAGGACAATACGGCGAATCAAGGCAGGAAGTCGCCGGACTTGTTCAGTTTCGCGGGCAGATACTCGTCGATCACGTAGTTGAGTCCCCACTTGGCCAGCGCCTGCTGTTCGGCGCGGACCCCCATCCGCAGCAGCTGGTCGATCGCCTTCGCCCAGACCGGGTAGGTCTTGAAGAACGGGTCGTTCTTGAGCGCGTCCTTGGCCCGCTTGACGTCGATCTCCTTGAGCGGGTGCGTCGGCAGCTTGTAGTCGACGATGTCCTGCGGCGTCACGCCGAGGTACTTGGCGGTCGGCACGCAGAAGAAGCGCGACACGTGGGCCGCGTTGCCGGAGCCGACCTTCAGCGTGCGGTAGATGTTCGAGATCCCGTAGGGGTCGCAGTCGACGAAGGCGAACACCGGCAGCTTGCACTCGTCGGACAGCTTGCGGATGAAGCGCCGCGTGGCGCGCGTCGGCACGCCGGCCATCGACACGAGGATGCAGTGGGCCTTCTCCCAGAAGCGGTGGCTCTGGAGGCGCTGGAACATACCGCCGGTCTCGATCGCGAGGATGAACTTCGCCTTGGTCTCGAACGAGAGGTGCTCGACCAGCGAGGGGATGCTGTAGGCGCCGCTGCCGAACTGCGTGCAGTCGATGCGGTGCACCTCGCCCGTCGCGAAGTCCGGGTCGAAGACGACGAGCTGTCCCGCGACCGCGCCGCCGTGCTCGTCGGGAATGAAGCGCAGCTGCTCGCGGCTCACGCCCTCGACCGAGAAGAGCGCCTCGATGTCGTCCATCACCGTGTCGGACTCGACCTGGTCGGAGAAGCCGGCCTCGGCCCAGTTCTTCGACTGGTAGTACGCGTCTCGCTTCGTGGCGAAGTCGTTCGTCTCGACGAGGTCCTTCGAAAGCGACATCATCTTCAGCGTCTGCGCGAACGTGCGGACCGTGGAGACCGTCAGCGTGCGGCTCTTCTTGGCGCGGCCGATCTCGAAGTAGCCCTTGTTGCGGTCGTAGTGCACGTTCTGCAGGCTGCGGACGGGGAACGACATCTCCGGCTTCTGGCCCTTCAGGATGCGGCCGTGCACTTTCTGCGCGGCGTCCTTGATCGCGGTGACGGTCAGCTTGTCCAGCCGCTCGCGTTCCTTGCGGCGCGGGTCGTCGCTCTTCTGTCGGGGCATCGCCGTCCGGTCCTCGGAAATGACGGGACACCCTAGCACAGCGGGCCGGAATGGCGAACGGGCCGCCAGGCCCTGCGAACGGCGCCGTCCCGCGGGCGGGGCGATGCCAAGAGCGCGTCCGCTGTAGTACCGTTCGCGAGTCGCGGGGACGAGCGTGTCGACGGAATCGCTGGGCAGAACGGACACCCCACGGACCGGCTCGCCGCTGGTGCGGACCGTGCACCCGGTCCGGGCGCTCCTCGTCTGGGCGACGCTGGCCGCGGTGGCCGGCGCCCTGATCGGTCTGTCGATCGAGGTCCTGATCGCGGTCCTCACCGACCGCCCCTTCGACCCGTGGTTCATCTCGCAGAGCGTGCTGTTCGCCGAGGCGGTCGGCGTCTCCGCGCTGGTCGCCTCGCGCTACGCGTTCCCGCTGTTCGAGACGCTGCAGCCCGTCGTGCGCTACGGACTCGTGTTCCTGACGCTGGTCGGGAGCGCGATGACGGTCACGGCGCTGTCCCTGCGCCTGCGGCCGGGCGTCGTGTTCTCGCGGCCGGCCAGCTTTCTCGCGCTGGTCGGCGCGAACACCGTGCTCGCCGTGGTCGTCGGCGGCGCGCTGGTGATGTGGGAGAACATGAAGCGCTCCCTCGCCCGCGCGTACGACGAGTTGCGTCGCAAGGAGGCGATGGAGCGCGAGATGGCGCTGGCGCGCGAGGTGCAACTCGGCCTCCTGCCGCAGTCGCCCCCGGTCATCGACGGCTACCAGGTCGCCTTCCGTTTCCGCACCGCGGCACAGGTCGGGGGCGACATGCTCGACTTCATCCGCCTGCCCGGCGGGCGCGTCGGCGTGTCGGTCGGCGACGTGTCGGGGAAGGGGATCGCGGCCGCGCTCCTGATGGCCAACGTGCAGGCGCTCGTGCGCACGATCGCCGAGCTCGAGGGCGATCCGGGCCGGGTCTGCTCGATCCTCTCCGACGGCGTCGCGCGCAGCGCGGCCGGCGGGCGCTACGTCACGTTCGCCTACGTCGTGCTCGATCCGCACACCGGCGTGCTGCGCTACTCGCTCGGCGGGCACCACCCGCCCGTCATCGTCGGGCCGCGCGGGGTGCGCTTCCTCGAGGCCGGCGGGCTGCCGCTCGGCATGTTCGCCGGCGGCGCGTTCCCCGCGGGGCACGACGTGCTCGCGCCGGGCGAGTCGATGATCGTGTACACCGACGGCCTCGTGGAGGCGCCCGCGCCCGGGGCGGAGCAGGAGGAGTTCGGCCGCGAGCGCGTGCTCGAGATCGCGCGCGACGTCCACGGGTCGGGCGCCGACGCGCTCGCCGACCGCATCCTCGCCGCGCTCGACGGCCACGTGGGCCCCGGGGCCGCGGGAGCCGACGACACGACGCTCGTGATCATCCACCGTCCCGCGACGGACGGCCCGACGGTGCGGGCGTGAGCGCGCGCGAGCCGGCCCCGAACGACGGCACGGGCAGCCCGCTGCCCGTCACCGGCACGTTCGTCGACTACGAGGGCGACGGGCCGTCGTCCCTGGTGTTCTACCTCGGCGCGCAGGCCGCGCTCGCCGGCGGGCTCGGCGGCGCGTTCGGCGCGCTCGTCGGCGTGCTCGCCGCGGTGCTCGACGTCGGCGAGATCAAGGGCCAGGCGCCGCTCGTGCTGATCGGCGGCCTGTCGGGGTTCATCGCCGGGCTCCTCGCGACGATCACCGGGCGCGAGCTCCTGCCGCGCCTGTCCGCCTACTCGACCGCGATGCGGATCACCACCGGCGCGCTGATCCTCGTCGGCGGCGCGTTCGGCGCGACCGTGCTGGGCGTATGGCTGTTCCCGCGCTACAGCCTGCACGCGGGCCGCTCGGTATTGCTCGTGGGCTCGATCAACGGCCTCCTCGCGCTCGTCGCGGGGCTGCTCGTCTTCGTCTACGAGGACCTCAACCGGCGGCTCGCGTCGACGCGCGAACAGCTCAACGCGGAGCGCCTCGCGCAGGCGCACGCCGCGGCGCGCGCGGCCCGCGCCGAGCTGCAGGCGCTGCAGGCGCGCATCAACCCGCACTTCTTCTTCAACGCGCTCAACACCGCCACCGCGCTCGTCGTCGACGACCCGCCGGCGGCCGAGCGCCTCCTCGAGCGCTTCGCGGACCTGTTCCGCTACGCGTTCCGCCGTGGCGGGGACGAGAACGTCATGCTCGAGGAGGAGATGGCCTTCATCACCGACTACCTGATGATCGAGAAGGCGCGTTTCGGCACCCGGCTCACGTACGAGATCGAGGTCGATCCCGCCGTGCGCAGCGAGCCGATCCCGCCGCTGATCCTGCAGCCGCTGGTCGAGAACGCCGTGCTGCACGGCCGCGACCCGGACAGCGGACAGGGGCACGTGCTCGTGCGCGCGGCCCGCGACGTGCACGGGCGGCTGGTGATCGAGGTGCGCGACCGCGGCCCCGGACCGGGCACGGCCGCGCGGCAGAAACCGAAAGGGCACGCGCTCGAGAACATCGCGGCGCGGATCACCGCGGCACGCGGCGGGCGGCTCGAGATCGTGCCCGCCGAGAACGGGGCCGGAACGCAGGCGCGGATCCTCTTCCCGCCGCGGACGGCACGCTAGACACGGACGGAACGATGCGCGCGGAGCGCGCAGCAACCGGGAGGCATCCATGAAGCTGAAGTCGGTCATCGTCGAGGACGAACCGCCTGCACGGCGCCGCCTGATCCGCCTGCTCGAGGAGACCGGGATGGTGGAGGTCGCCGCGGAAGCGGACACGGTGCGCGACGCGATCATGCGCATCAAGGAGCACGACCCCGACGTCGTGTTCCTCGACATCCGCATCCCCGGCGGCGACGGCTTCGAGGTGCTGCACCGGCTCGAGGAGATCCCGCCCGTCATCTTCGTCACCGCGTACGACGACTTCGCCGTGCGCGCGTTCGAGGAGGACGCGGTCGACTACCTCGTGAAGCCGGTGACGGCGGAGCGGCTGCGCGAAGCGCTCGACCGCCTGACGCGGCGCGTCGAGGGCGCGCGCGCGCCGGACGGGCTCGGCAAGATGCTGGTCAAGACCGCGGGCATGCCGCAGCGCATCGTCGCGCGGCGGCGCGGCCGCATCGTGCTGCTCGACCCGGCCGAGGTGACCCACCTCACCGCCGACCACACGCTCGTGTTCGCGTGGAAGGACGGCAACTCGTTCATGGTGCCGCGCACGCTGCAGGAACTCGAGGACGTGCTCACGCCGCTCGGCTTCCGGCGCTGCCACCGCTCCGCGCTCGTGAACCTCACGCACGTGACCTCGGTCCGGCCCGCGGAGTCCGGGAACTTCATCCTCGACCTCGACGACGAGGCGAAGACGACCGTCCCGCTGAGCCGCCGGCGCGCGCGCGAGATCCGCGAAGAGATCGGATTTTGAACACCGCGCCGGCACGCGCCCCGCGACCGCTCGTTCCCGCGACCGGGACCGCTGGGACGGCCGCGCCGCCGCGCGCCGCGCGCGGGTGCTAGAACTGACGCCGACGGGCCGCCCCCCGGAGACCGCACCATGACCCACGCCCGACAGGTCATCTCGCTGCTGGCCGCGCTCGCGCTCGCCGGCGTCGCGGCGTGCGCGCAGGACGGCCCGCCGCTCAAGCCGCCCGCCGCGCCGAGCGCGCCCGCGGAGCCCGCTGAACCCGACGCACCGGAGACGCCCGCCGCGCCGTCCGCCGCGGGAGCGCGCCACGAACTGCAGCTGGGCACGATGAAGGCGCTGTCGGGGGACTCGCTCGTCGTCACCAACGCGGAGGACATCGGCGGGGACGTGTACGCGTGGGTCGGCCGCGCACGCATCGAAGGGGAGATCGAAGGCGACCTCATGGTCGGTTCGGCGGGCCACGTCGAGGTGCCCGGGCTCGTCGTGCGCGACCTCGACGTGGTGGCGCAGCGCGTCGTCGTCGAGGGCCGCGTCGGCAGCCGGATGCGCGCGGTCGCGTTCCGGCTGAACGTCGGCGGCGAGATCGGCGCGGACGCGGTGGTCGTGGCGAACAGCGCGCACTTCGAGCCGAGCTCGCAGGTGCGCGGCTCGCTCGCCGTCTACGGCGGCACCGCGACGCTCGAGGGCAGCGTCGACGGGCCCGTGTGGGTCGGCGCCGGCCAGGTGGAAATCAACGGGCGCATCGCGGGCGACGCCACGGTCACGTGCGACGAGCTGAAGCTCGGACCCGCGGCGCGCATCGAGGGCAACCTCACGTACGACGCGCGCGGCAACGTCGACGTGCCGAAGGGCGTGGTGGCGGGGAAGGTCATCCGCCGCGAGCACGCGCCCGACCGGCCCGCCGGGACCGAGATGCCCGGGCTCGTCCGCCGCACGACGCAGCGGCTCGGGCTCTACTTCGACATCTATCTCGCGCTCACCGCGCTGGTCGCCGGCGTGCTCCTGGTGCTGTTCTTCCGGCCCGCGGTCGAGGGCGCGATCGATCGCGCGACCAACGCCAACGAGCTGGCCGTCGCCTTCGGCGGGGGGCTCGTCGCGGTGCTGGCGCTCGTCGTGGTCGGAATCCTGTGCTGCGTCCTGTTCCCGCTGGCCGTCGCGGTCTTCGCGGGGCTCGGCGCGCTCGCGTACTTCGGCGGGCTGATCGGGAAGATGATCCTCGGCGGCTGGGTGCTGCGGCCGGTCCGGAAGCGCGACACGCACCCGCTGCTCGCGCTCGTGACGGGCGTGGCGCTGATGCTCGCCGCGAGCTTCGTGCCGATCCTCGGCGACCTGTTCTGGTTCGTCGTGACGATGATCGGGATGGGCGCCGTGCTGCTGCACGTCCGGGGCAGCCGCGTCGCCCCGCCGGCGCTGCCGGGAATGCCGCCGGCGCCGCCGCCGGCCCCGCTCAGCGGCGCGGCCTGACCCGCGCCTGGTCCTCGACGCGCACGATCCAGCGCGCGAGGCTCGCGGCGTCGGGGCAGTCGGCCGCGAGCTGGGCGGAGAAGTCGCGGCCCCACTCCGGGTGCAGCGCGAGCACGAAGCCCTGGCGGCGCGCCACGGGATCCTCGCCCGGGCGCGCGCGCTCCCACGCCCCGATCCGCCGCACGAGCCCCGCGCGACGCCGCGCGGGCGAGCGGCGCCACGCCGCCGCCCCGGCCCCCGCGGCCGCGGAGAGCACCCACGCCGCGGCCACCCCGCGCGAAGCCCACGCGGCCGCCGCGAGCCCGGCGAGCCCCAGCGCCGCCAGCACCGCGAGCCCCGCGGGACGGAACCACGGGGTCCACGTGATCGCGGGCCGGTCGTAGGCCGGCAGGCGTCGCACGGCGGCCCACCAGCGCAGCAGGAAGGCGCACAGGGCGAGCGCGGCGAACGCTCCGGCCGCGGCCACGATGGCTCCGGGGGTCATGCCGCACAGTCTCGCCCAAACCGCGCCCAGGGGTTAACCTCCCGGCCGTGTTGACGCTCGACGGCGTGGGCCGCACGGTGGCCGGACGGACGCTCTTCGCGGGGCTGACGTGGACGCTCCATGCCCGCGAGCGTGTCGGTCTCGTCGGGCCGAACGGCTCCGGCAAGACCTCGCTCCTGCGCATCGTCGCGGGCCTCGACGAGCCGGACGAGGGCCGGCTCGCGCGTGCGTCGGGCCTGCGCGTCGCCTACCTGCCGCAGGAGGTCGAGACCGAGATCGGCGGCGACGCGCCGCTGCTCGAGGCGGCGCTCGCGGCCGCGGGCGAGATCCGCGCGCTCGGCGACGAGTGCCACCGGCTCGCCGACGAGATGGCCGAGCTCGCGTCGCGCGCCGCGGACGACGCCGGCGCGGCCGAGCGGCTGCACCGCGTGTCGGACCTCTACGGCGAGCGGCGCGCGCTGTTCGAGTGGTTCGGCGGCGACCAGATCGAGGCGAAGGCGCGGGCCGTGCTCGGCGGGCTCGGCTTCGCGGCCGGCGACTTCGCGCGCCCGGTGAAGACGTTCTCGGGCGGCTGGCGCATGCGCGCGCTGATGGCGCGCCTCCTGCTGTCGGGCGCGGACCTCCTGCTGCTCGACGAGCCGACCAACCACCTCGATCTCGACGCGCTCGCGTGGCTCGAGAACCACCTCGCGTCCACGCCCGCCGCGATGCTCGTCGTCAGCCACGACCGCGTGTTCCTCGACAAGGTCGCCAACCGCATCGCCGACCTCGTGCGCGGCCGGCTGCGCGTCACGAACGGCGGCTACGCGGCGTGGGTCCGCGCGCGCGAGACGGACCGCGAACTGGCCGAGAAGCGCGACCTCGCGCTGCGCAAGGACGAGGAGCGCCTGAACGACTTCGTCGAGCGCTTCCGCTACAAGGCGACGAAGGCCGCCGCGGCGCAGGAGCGGCTCAAGATGCTCGAGGCGGTGCGCGAGGAGCGCGCACGGATCGAGGTCGACCCGTCGCGCCGCTTCCGCTTCCGCTGGCCCGATCCGCCGCCCGCGCCCGACCTGCTGCTGCGCCTTTCGGGGATCCGCAAGCGCTACGGCGACAACACGGTGCTGGCCGACGTCGACCTCGAGATCCGGCAGGGCCAGCGCATCGCGCTCATGGGTCCGAACGGTGCGGGCAAGACGACGCTGCTGCGCATCGTGAACGGCGACCTCCTGCCCGACGGCGGCCGCCGCGAAGCCGGTGCCGGCCTCCTCATCGGCAGCTTCGCGCAGCACCAGTTCGAGGCCATGGACGGCAACGCGGCCGTGATCGACGAGGCGGCGCGCGGGGCCGCGGGCCGGAAGCCCGAGGACGTGCGGCGCGCGCTCGGAACGATGGGCCTGGGCGACCTGCACGTCGACCGCCCGGTGCGCACGCTCTCGGGCGGCGAGCGCGCGCGGCTCGCGATGGCGCGCCTGCTCCTGCGGCCGTCGAACCTGCTCCTGCTCGACGAGCCGACCAACCACCTCGACCTGCCGCTGCGCGAAGCGCTCGAGCGCGCGCTGTCGGAGTGGCCCGGCACGCTCCTCGTCGTCAGCCATGACCGCGCGTTCCTCGACAAGGTGACCAACGCGACGATCGCGGTCGAGGGCGGCGTCGCCGAGCGGCTCGACGGCGGCTGGGCCGCGTGGCTCGACTGGCGCGAGCGGCGGGCCGCGGCG
>JABLTH010005204.1_pt1 | contig 10972 bp, 11 predicted proteins | sample 7875711 | NCBI WGS metagenome assembly JABLTH01 (sample SAMN14941262, study PRJNA633318) | bioreactor metagenome | isolation source: bioreactor | place: China | collected 2019-03-05 | reverse complement strand
TTCTCCTAGACGATCCCTCGCCAAAATCAAATTGCGCGCCACCCTGTCCCATAAGGCAAAAGCAAACATGCCCAAGGATTTTTTTAGAGTCTCCTCAATTCCCCACAAAGCAATTGCGGCAAGCAGTGTCTCGGTATCGGAATGGCCGCGCCATTGAGCGCCAAGGTCCTTTTCCAATTCGCTTCGCAATTCCAGATGGTTATAGATTTCGCCATTGAAAGCGATGACATAACGCCCGCAAGCTGAAAGCATTGGCTGGTGCCCAGCTGCCGATAGTTCAAGGATCGATAGGCGACGATGGGCCAACGCAATCCCGGCGTCAGCGTCCGCCCATACCCCGGAATCATCCGGGCCTCGATAAGCGATAGCATTGGCCATGTCGCGAGCCAACTCGATGCTTATCGAAGGCAAGCGCCCAATAAATCCAGCAATACCACACATTAGTTTGCCGACTCCAGCAATGACTGAAACAAACCGTACAGTCTAGGTCCTGCCGTGTGTAACGAATATTGACTTTCTATTTGCTCTCGTCCGGCGTTACCCATTTTTAATCGGAGAGAAGGATCATTGATTAACTTTGTCAATGCCGCAACCCAGTCTGTTTGTGAAGTTGCCAAAAATCCATTGACACCATCGCGGACGATTTCTGAATTCGCTCCAACCGGAGAGGCAACAACGGGCTTGCCGCAGGCCATAGATTGAATCAGCTTATATCCGCACTTGCCGCGCTCAAAGGGTTCATCCGGCAAAGGCATAATACCAATGTCAAATTGTTGAATTAGATCAACTTCTCGATCTTCCGTCCATGGCTCCGCTGAAACAGGCAGATCAACAAGTTGGTCGGCATTGGCGCCCACAGCGACAAAACGGACATTCTTATTCTGGGCAAGCTCATTCAACACCAGCGCAATCAAGCGTAAAAAGTGAGCAGTTGCTGGTGAGCCAATCCACCCGATAGTAACTTCCCTGTTCTGTTCTTTGGGAGCTACACTGTAATTGCTTGTGTCGACCACTGTTGGCAATATTTCGATCCAGTTTGCGCCTGCTTGTCGAGCACGCTCTGCCAGATACGAGTTGCCTGCGACTACTAGATTTGCGCGGTGCATTACGGCATCGATTTTGTTGCCCAGTAGCCAACGCACTATAAAGTACCGATGTTGGTCATACTGGTGAAATACGGCATCGTCATAATCAACAATCAGCTTCGTGCGATTGGGGAGCAGACTCAATTCAATCCAGGCGGGAATCCAGGGTAAGAACTCTTTCTCAAGCCAGACGGCATCGAAATTTTTTAGATATAGGAGATTGCAGAATCTTCGCCAATATCCATTAAAAATTTCTTTCCAACGTAAGCGGCCTGCGTACATTTTTTTTATATAAGCATCACTTAGCAATGGTGCGGCACTGAACTCAAGCCCCTGATTTTGAAGGTAGGAAACGTATTGATAGAATCGTAAACGGCTACTAGCGCCAAGTCGTTCATAGCGAGGCAAATAAAGCAGTTTCATTTGGAAAACTTTATCTATCTATTTTGACAAATTTATAACGCACTTCATAGCACGGAAAAAAATAACAGAGATTTTCCTCGTAAAATTCTTTCATGAACGAACAGGAATTAAAGAGCATCCCGAATAGCTTTTTGAAGCCATGTCGCATGTAAAAAGGCCGTGAGGACTTAAAAACCAGATAAACATTCTCGATAACAAATTTAAGATCTCTGTTATAGGTCGGAATTTGGCGTGAAAACAGTGTGCAGGTGGCGAAATAGCAAAAAGTATAAAGTCCAAAAAATGACTTATGAGTTGGGTCAGAATAAAAATATGGGTTAGAAAAGTGTGGTACCACAATTTCCATTTTACCGCCTGGCTTCAAGACTATTGCGATCATCTCCAAGAATGCAGAAATATCTGGCAGGTGCTCAAAAAAATGATATGAGTAAATTTCATCGACCGAGCCGCATGGAAAATTTTCCAAAATACCGAGGGCGTCGCCAACAATGTCCACACAATCATAATCGATTGCGTCTATTCCAATTGCTCCTGATATTTTTTTATTAGGACCGCAGCCTAACTCCAAAACAACATTAGGGAGATCGTTCAGACGCCCGAGTATGTTTTTCTTGTCTAGAATGCTCATTATTTATCAAAGTTTATAAAAATTCTTTATGAGACGAGCAATAAAAATAATCACCTGCAACGCTTTGAATCTTTCAGTTTCGATCTGGACGAGAAAGCCTTCACACAAGCCGCGAGCGATATTGGCGTTTGACGCCCCATCAACGGAAAACCGCCCCATAACCACATCGGATTGCACTCCTCGAAGACCAGAAGAAAATAATTTTTTTATGAATAAAGCATCAGCAGACAACCGGTAAGCAGTCGAATAAAGTCCAATTTGTTTATGTATTTTTGTTCGAAGTATCATCCCTAGGCTATGACCGTTAACCATTGCATGAGCACCTAACCACCCCAATTTGGGACGCATGCCGGCTCTCAGTTTATCCCCGAGAAACATTGATGCCACAACAAAATCAACATCTGCGCCTTTTAATTGAGCATTAACAACCAAGTTAAGAGCGTCTGTAAACAGTTCATCATCGCTCCCAACTATAACGTAGTAATCACCTTGAGCTGCAGCAACACCTTTATTAAAGGCATCATATATTCCACAATCAGGCTCGCTTACCCAGTAATCAATCGATTTTTCATATTTTTTTATAATGCTTAGAGTTGCATCTGTAGACCCGCCATCAATGATAATGTATTCAACATTATCGTAAGTCTGGCCGATCACGCTTCGAATGGTTGTTTCTAATGTAGCTGCTCCATTAAATGTCGCAGTAATAACTGAAATTAATGGTTTATCCGGTTTGGGTGTTTTATTTATACCTTGCAGGCGTAAGCCGCCTCTTTGCTCTATAAGCTGTTTAAGATTCACCTTTTACACCAAGTATTTATAAGCACATAGCTGCTAACCCATAAAAGAATTCATCGCTGTAATAACCGAATTCACTTGGCCATCGGTCATTTGCGGATGACACGGCAATGAGAGGCATGTATTTGCATGTTGTTCGCTGTTCGTAAGTCCTTGAGGGTCTCTTAAGATATCTCGGCAGGGTTCTTGGTGGTGAATTGGAATTGGATAATGAATTAGTGACTGCACGCCGTGGGCTTGGAGATGAGCTTGAAGCTTGTCGCGCATATCGCAAACTACCACAAACAAATGGTAAACATGTGATAAAGGCTCTTGTGGCTTGCTCAACTGTGTCACCAATGGATTGATAATTCCTGTGCGGTAAGAAAAGGCAATTTCCTGTCGGCGCTTGGTAAACTCGGGCAACCATTGCAGACGTACAGCAAGAATTGCTGCTTGCATCTCATCTAGTCGACTATTCATGCCAAGCTCAGGATGATGATAGCGAATGCTCTGGCCGTAGTTGCGCAAACAGCTTGCCTTATTTGCGATACTTGCGTCTTGAGTTACGAGCATACCTGCATCGCCAACTGCGCCAAGATTTTTGGTTGGATAAAAACTATAGGCCCCCACATTGCCAAATGAACCGGCCATCCTGCTCTGCCAAGAAGCGAAATGTGCTTGAGCGCAATCTTCAACAAGGAAAATACGGTGCTTATCGCATAAATCAACCCAAGCTTGCATATTACGCAATTCGCCATAAAGATGCACGAGGACAAGCGCTCTCGTCTTCTTGGATAAACAGCGCTCGACACTTTCAATGGAAAGCAAACCGGTATTAGACTCAATATCGGCCAAAACAGGCGTTGCCCCGGCGCGAATTATCGCCAAAACCGTCGCGAAAGCTGTCATGGATGTTGTGATAACTTCGTCGCCAGGTCCAACTCCCAGTGAGCGCAAAGAGAGTTCTATAGCATCCATACCATTACCTACGCCCACGCCATGAGCCAGCCCACAAGCCTGGGACCATTCGCGCTCCAAATTTTCGCACTCCTTGCCTAGCACATACCAGCCAGACTCCAGCACTCGTTTTACACTCACGAGCATTGATTCACGCAATATTCCTGGTTCAGCCCCAAAATCATTCATCAATATCATTGATCGGCTTCCCAATAATGGCAGCTATTTGCCTTGTAATAGTTCATGGTTTTTTTCAAACCTTCTCGTAAACTGATAATGGGTTGCCACCCTAACTCTCTGCGGATTAGCGAAAAATCGCTGTAATAGTCGCCAATATCAATCGCTTTACGCTCTGGTGGAAAAGGCACTAACTCATAGGAGCCACCATACCCAAGACTAACCATCATTTCCGCCAGTCCCTTCAGTCCTATCACCTCTTGACTGCCGAGGTTATAAACTTTCCCGTTTGCATCGTCGTTCGCTCCAGCTCGCAACAACGCATCTACACAGTCATCCACATAATTAAAATCGCGGAGTTGCTTGCCGTCGCCAAATACCTTGATCGGCTTGCCTTCAATCAGTAATCGGACCCAGGTGCCTAAAAAAGTCTGCCGAGCATCTTTAACACGCATTGCCGGGCCATAAGTATTAGTTAGCCTCAATGCACAAGCGCGAATACCATAAACATGGTTGTACAGAATGTGGTACCACTCGCCTGCTAATTTATTAATGCCATTAACATCTACGGGCCGGATCGGGTGCAACTCATCCACAGGTAAATAATCGGGCTTCCCATATAATTGACGAGTGCTTGCAAACACTATCTTTATCCCCGGGTTGCTTTTTCGACAGGCTTCGAGAATGGAAAGCTGAGAAGCAGCATTGATATCCAGATCGGTGCGAGGGTCTGTCATTGAATCAAGATGGCTTGTCTGGCCAGCCAAATTAAATAAAAAGTCATGTTCTTTTACCAGATATGACATTGCGTGATAGTCGCGCACATCACTGATATTGCAATTCACATGCTCTTTTATGTCCGAGATATTGAATAAGTTACCGCCATAAGTAGGGATCAAGCTATCCACCAACGTTACTTGCGCTCCAAGCTCGACAAGCTTGCGTGCTAAATTAGAGCCTATAAAGCCTAGCCCTCCAGTAATTAGTACACGTCGATTTCTAAACAATTCTATAGTCATTAGCAACGCCTTTTAACAATCGTTTGAAATATTTGGCCTTTGCCATCCATGAGGTATCAAGCGTAGCCCAGCCGTGATCAAAATCTGGAACAACACGATATATTTCGCTATATGCCTTTAATAAAGCACGTCCATATGGCCGGTAAAGTAAATTCACAGCCTTGGAATCTATACGGCAGCTTTCGACAAAGTCATGAACCCCGTTTCTGTAATATTTATAATTTTGAAAATGATAGAAAATAAGCGGGCTATCATTTACATAGAGTTTCCCTTGAATCTCATGTACCCGATATTGCTGAATGTTCCAAGGCGCAACGCCGCCTCCCAAATGTTGCAGAACATGCACACCTTCAAAACGCTCAGGCCAATCATCCAGGTACATTTGATCACCAAATTTGCCATCCTCATATCGGGCATAACACCATTCCAGGCAGCGATCCTGCCACCACTGTAATACTGTTAGCCCATGATCATCGGCGTTGAACGTCATAAACTGCACACAGTAAATTCCGGACGTTGCCGAATAATCATAGATGGGCGTATAGCGATGTTCTGTAATCAATACTGATGCGCCTGCAAGCTCAACTTCCGCCAATAATACTGATGGTTTTTCGTAAAAACATAAATCTGCATCCAGATAAGTGACTTGCTTAAGTTGGTAGGTATCCAGAACGTATCGAATTACATGAGGTGTACACGTCCAACAATACTCCCCCGCTGTTCGTTGCGCTTTAACAGAAACCAATTCTTTGCTTTCAAAATCTGCCAAGGAAATAGCCACCAATCTTGAGAGGTCAAGCCTGTTGAGAACATCAAAAGCCAACTCATCAAAACACACTACGTAAAGCCTAAAATCGTCGCCTGTAGCCACAAGAGACTGATACATCACCAAGGCACGAGGCAGATAATTAGAGTCAAACAATGTACAAAAATTATGCATGTTCAATCACCATTTTCTTTGCTAACACAACATTATCCAGATAAAGATCAGGATTGCGTGGTGTAATAATTGCAAAAAGTTCGCCTAGTACATTAAATGGCATCATTAGCACTAAAGTTATCAATAAATTTAGCCATATGCTTTGGGTGGCAGTTTTTTTATAAAGGTAAGCATTCAATAATTGAAAGATCACGCGAATATCGGCCATGGACTTACGTTGCTCAACCACCTCAAACCCATGCTTCTGCAAAAGATACTTAATGCCAAACGAAGAATAACGTGCAAAATCATAGGGTTGTTCATGCTCATCCCACATAAAAGGCATAGTCAACAGCAAAATACCATGTGGTTTAAGTACGCGCGCAACTTCACTTAAAAACTGGTCTGGATTAAATACATGCTCAAATACTTCGTTTGCTACGACAGAATCAAATGATGCATCGTTAAATGGAAAATGATCACCACCATAATAAAAGTCAGCTTTTTTGGCAATACGGTTTTGAGGCGTGTCGATCTCTAGCCCTATGTATTCATTTGACTTATAAAGATGCTCATAAGGTCTAGTGCCGCAACCTATATCCAGGGTTTTGCCGGTAATGTTGTGGGCTAAATCAGCAACATGCTTTGCAAGTTCTTTACGGGCAAAATAAAAGGGATTGATAAACAAACCCAATATCCCGGGGTGAAACAATGCGTTGTGATACGCCTTTTTAACAGAAATTTAATTTCTTTCATAAAGCAATCCCTTATACTCTCCAATCCCGACAGCATCATCACCTGACAATTCGACCATCAATCGATAGTCAAGGCCTGCAATGAATGCATCGAATTTCTCGCGCGAAAAGAACCAGGCTGGGTAGCTTGCTTGATAGATAGCCTCAGGTATTTCTTGTATGGTCAATCTATCTTGATCATCCTGAATAAACGGAGTTCTATCAATTAGCAAGTAAGGTGCTTTAATTTGACCAAGCTTTGCTAACACCTCGTAAGGTAAATCAAGATACTGAAGGACGCTCGAAACAAATACTACGTCGATAGCTCCTTGCTTTAGACTTTCATCAATGGTTTTATAGAATTTAAGTATATTATCCTGTATCTCGGCACGGCCAAACTCGACAAAGTGCTTTTGTTCTACTACTGCCCAACGACACGCTTGCAATTTCGATAAAAACTTTCTGTGCTGAAAATAAAAGCTTCCAAATGCCCCCCCAAAGTCAAGCACATTGAGCTTTCCACCCCGTTCGGCCGCTATGGTCAGCATAGACGCCAAGGCTGGCCAGCGAAATTCTTCGTGATAAAAACAAACAGAGTCACGCTCAAACGCTGCTTCGCCTCGCTTAACTTTCAATGCAGCTTCACGAACGGCCTGGAAAATAGCGTCTGTATCGTAACCAGTGCAATGTAACCCAGCTTCTGCCCAAGAGGCATAATTTCCTGCAAATGTTATGTTATTCTTTCTTCCGATTTTTTTGAATAGCCTTAAAAAAACGGGAGGGCAATTATCTTTGGCTATGGCTCGTAAATTCATTTTTTGGACCTTTTATACCTTTATTTCAATTGATGACTTTGCGCTTCTCTTATTTTTTAATCTATAATCATAACGTTGTCATTGCTGATTTTATAGTTATGATTGCCACTAAAATATGCCTCAAAAACTCTCATGGCATCTTTCCTATTGAAATAGCCAGTACTTACTAAAGGCCACCTATCTAAATCGCTAAGGTAAACTGTGTTTTTTTTATTGAAATCCACATAAATAGATGTATATCCAAGTGCGGATAGAGCACTGGTACGATGATTTCCGTCTAATAATAAACAAGCAACATTGTCTCTATTGTCAACTAACAATTGGCCTTGCGGAAATCCATATTTCTCAGGCAAATATCCCTCTTGCTTAATCGATTGATATGCCCTATGAAGCCATTCATATTCCTTTTCAATCATAAAGCGAGGTATACCCTCATTAGAAAAATGAGTAATAATATCGGGTATATCGGCAATGTTCGTATACCAACCTGCCAATTCGTGAGCTGGGTATATGCAGCGAAAAAGTCTTCGGATATAGCTTCTTACCCCTAGCCGATTCCATGGAAAGAGCCACATAGGGTAGTCTTTAGATAGTTTAATTCCGATGGCACTCCCCATGTCTTTGGGTCGGTAATGTAGAAGGAAGTTCTCAAATTCATCTTTAATAAGTGGCATAGGGTCGCCCTTATGTAATCTTGCTAGATAGCTTTCATAAGGATTATATTCATTGTGACCGTACCGAAATGCTGAGTAATGGACACATTGATTTATCTCGACTTCTACACGCTTACTCAAATCAATTTTCATCCTAGATTTATTGTTTTTTCTAATGCATAAACTTTAACTCTAAGCGCTCCATAAACGCCAATAACTTTTGCCGAACGCAACATTAAACCGCATTCTGCAAATAAGGCCAACAAAGATTTCTCGGTATGATTAAATGATTGGATATGCCCCCAGGGTAATTGCGGTGGCTTATCGTTTTTGCATAGCATTCGGATATATTGAAAAAATTTTTCTTTAATTCTGAGCGGATAAAACCAACCATCACATACATATGCTTGAAAATATAACTTTCCGCTGGCAACCCTGGATAATTCATGAATTACTGCTGTGAGTTTTTCAGGAGGTATTAAATGAAGCAACCTGAAGCAGACAATATGGGAAAAAGCACTATCGGGATAATCTAAATTCATTGCATCACCCAAGGCAAGTTCGACACAAGGTGTGCTGACCTTCGATTTTGCCTCAGTCAACATATGACTGGAGATATCGATACCCATTACTCGAAAACTCTTTGACTGGTAATATTCAAGAAAGCGACCAGTACCTACTGGAATATCCAGCACGTATGCATGTTCTGGAATTGAATCGACAATCAAATTTATGTAACCTTGCTCGGCCTGCCATATTTTTTCATGACTTCTATCAGTTTCATACGATGATGCTATTTGCTCAGTGTAAGCATACTTTGCAGAATAATTGTTATTTTCCATATAATCTCCTTAGGTAATGTATAGGAACTATCAATGTATTGATTTCCATTTCAAATGTTGTCCACATGTCCTTACGTAGCAAATTCGAAATAGTTGAAGAAAAAACATAAGCTAATAGCGATGCAATTGCTGCACCTTGAATTCCATATTTCGGAATTAGCAATAAATTAAGTGCCACGTTGGTCAGCATGCCGAGCGCATTTCTAAAAAAAGCAAATATGGTTTTACCTTCTACAATCAAAAATTGGGCAATTCCTACAAGTAAAAATACAAACACCACAGTCCATATATGTATTATAAGAACCTTTCCTGCTTCTCTATAGTCTTCGCCATAAAGTAACGTTACCAGCCAATCACTTGAGAATGTTATTGGTAGTGCAATCCCTATAGCTGTCCACACTAAAAAGGTATAGAGACGCTGAAGCCTAGCGTAGTAAAACTCTTCGCTTATTTTTTTTGCACTAGCAATCGCCGGAAAAAGGGAGTTCGTTATAGCCATTGGAACAAAATACCACGCCTCCGTTAGCCTTGCTGCCGCTGAAAAAAGTCCTACCTCCTTTTCGTTTAGCATTTCTTTAATCATAATTTGGTCAACGCGCATGTAAATCACAATAACAAGACTGCTAAATACTAAGGGCCAACTATCTTTCAGTAGATTTTTTGCTACCGCCCAATCAAAATGATGGTAAAACCCCCCTAGTTTTTGATAATTGTATGCGGCATATAAAGTTACCGCGAGACTGATCTGATCGACAAGACTGACTAAAACAAACCAGAATAAATCTGACTCTGTTAATACAAAATAGACCTTTAATAATGATGATATTATTAACTGTGCCATCTTGCAAAGAGAAACGAACTTGGACAGAACCTTTGACTGAAAATAAAAGTCTATAACTTCAAACGACTGGAAAACAATTCCGCTGGCTATAATAAAAATGTAAATATTTGTAATACGATTATTGGGAATAAACAGTGTGGCAGCGGCAATAATGCCAATACTAGTCAATGCACCAGCAAACTTGAGCCAGAACGCCGTACCTAAATAAACATTTATTTTGTCTGGACAATTAATTAAATCACGTACTACAATGCCATCCAATCCGAGTTTGGCGATGCTGGCAAAAATGGCCACAAACGTCGTGGCGTAGCTAAAAACTCCGAATTGCTCTGGCCCCAGATAACGCGCCACCCAAATGCCGACGAACAATCCTGCGATCATGCGCAATATCTGCTCAGCAAACATCCATGACGTATTGACCAGATAACGGCGAAATCCCGCGTGATTCAAAGTTGATTTGAGATGTTGCTTAATTTTTCGCACGATTGTTATTCAAAAAACCAATGAATACACAGAAAAAATATGGCAAAGAGAGAGAAGGGAAGTAGCATTATATGGCACTCAATTTAATAGGCTGTTGAAACTTAAAAACCTTCTCCACCTTTGGGTCCAAAAAACGCATTTGCCTCAAAATCAACCGACGTAAGCCATTGATTTTTTGGTTGATACGAAGTGACTCTCAACGGCAAAGTTGATATTTTTCGGAATTTTTTCGACTGCTTTTCTTTTTTCAACAACCTGTTAAATCGCTTAGATTTTCGTCGAGTTAAATGATGGGCAATTAAACTCCCATAAATTTTAGGTTAATTACCTCCAATTACTATATAAAAGCAACTTCCTATGCAACCGCTCTCACTTTGCGAGATGAACAGAAGTCCTCGATTTTTCAAAACACTTCGGCAACCTGAAAAGCAACAGCTGCTAAATCTTTTCCCGACAGAACTGGTACTCCGTTATGTGGCCAATTAACATTCAGAGTCTCGTCGTTCCAGACAATACACCGCTCGCACTCCGGCGCATAGTAATTCGTGGTTTTGTACAGAAATTCCGCAGTATCGGACAGCGTCACGAAACCGTGGGCGAAGCCTTCCGGTATCCA
>JABLTH010026512.1_pt1 | contig 10976 bp, 9 predicted proteins | sample 7875711 | NCBI WGS metagenome assembly JABLTH01 (sample SAMN14941262, study PRJNA633318) | bioreactor metagenome | isolation source: bioreactor | place: China | collected 2019-03-05 | reverse complement strand
TACCGTGCGCGCGGCGCGCAAGTTCATGTCTGCCGCCCGCGCGGCCGCGCGCAACAAGCCGGTGCTCGCATTGCGCACCGGGCGTGCCGATCCCGGCGACGCGCTCTATACGGCGGCGTTCCAGCGTGCGGGGATGGTGCGGGTCGATGCGCTCGACGATCTGCTCGACGAGATCGAGACGCTCGGCGTCGGCCGCGTCACGGCGCGCGGCGCGGCCACGCTCGTGACGAGCGATGCGGGGGTCGCGAAACTCGCGGTCGACGCGGTGTCCGACGTGCGCGACGTACTGGCCGACTGGCCGCCCGCCGCCACGTCGGCCGTCTCGGCCGCGCTGCCGCATCTCGCGTCGCCCGGCAATCCGCTGACGCTGGGCGACGATGCGCGGCCCGAGCATTTTGCCGCGGCGGTCAAGGCGCTCGCGCCGTTCCCGCAAACGGGCACGCTGTTCGTCGTCCATTCGACTTCCCACAGCGCGCCGGCCGATGCGGTTGCGCACACGCTGATCGAAGCGCGGCAGCACGCGCATCGCGGCATCCTCGCGTGTTTCTTCGGCGCGGTCGACGCGGCGACGCGCGACGCATTGCATGCGAACGGCATTCCCGTGCACACCACGCCGCAGCGGCTCGCACGCGCGTATGCGCGTCTCGTCGACTACAACCTCGGGCGGCAACTGCTGATGCAAACGCCCGAGGGCACGCCGCTGCAGCCGGCCGAGTGCGTTGCATCGGCACAGGCCGACGCGCGCCGGATGGTCGAAGCCGGCGAGCATGAGCTGACCGGCGAAGCCGCGCTGGGCTGGCTGTCCCGTTTCGGCTTGCAGGGCGAGCAGGCCGCCGAGCCGGCCGGCACGAAAGTCGTCGATGTCACGGTCGACATGTACGACGATGCGAACTTCGGCCCGGTGTTTCGCTATGCCGTGCCGCCCGCGGACGGCGTATCGGCGCCGTTCGTCGTCTATGGCCTGCCGCCGCTGAACACCGTGCTCGCCCGCGCGGTGATGGAGCGCTCGCCGTATGCCCGCAGCACACCCGTCGAGCCGACGCTCGACGCATTGACGGCGCTGTCGCAGGTCGTCTGCGACGTGCGTGAAGTCGTTGCGATGTCGGTCACGCTGCGCGTGCTGTCCGACCGTGCGCAAGTGATCGCACCGCGTATCACGCTGGCCACGGGCCGCAGCCGGCTCGCGATCATGCCGTATCCGCGCCACCTCGAACAGACGCTCGAGTGGCGCGGCGAGACGGTGACGATCCGCCCGATCCGTCCGGAAGACGAGGCCGCGCACAACGAGCTGCTCGGCGCGATGACACCGGACGATCTGCGGATGCGATTCTTCGGTGCGGTGCGCAGCTTCGATCATTCGCAGGTGGCGCGCATGACGCAGATCGATTACGACCGTGAGATGGCCTTCATCGTGTCGTTCACCGACGTGTCCGGGCGCGACCACACGCTCGCGGTGGCGCGCGCCGTGGCCGATCCCGACAACGAGACGGCGGAGTTCGCGATCGCGGTACGACCCGACCAGAAGGGCAAGGGGCTTGGCCGGCTGATGATGAACCGGATCATCGACTACGCGCGTTCGCGCGGAACCGCATGGATGATCGGCGAGGCGCTGCGCGAGAACTCGGCGATGATCGCGCTTGCGAAGTCGTGCGGTTTCGCCGTGTCGACGACGGAGGAGCCCGGCGTCGTCGGCTTCAGGATGAAGCTGCAGCCGTAGCGTCCGTCGGCGGTTCGGCGTGTACGGACGCCATATGCCGTCGATGTCCCCGGCTTCCCGGCACGCTGCGGATGTTTCCGGTCACGAATGCCGGGCATTCGAACCGGTCTTGTGAGCGAAACGACGGCGAACGTGTCGCTGCCTGTTCGCGACGGAAACAACGACGCGCATCCGGCAGGCATCGCGAGACGCGTACCGTTTGCCGCGATTTCGCTCCCGCAGCGCAGTTTTCCGCGAGGTACCCACACGTATTTGCCGCTGTATTTGAGCCTCGAAAATTCGAGTCTGCCCAAAAGGTGAGATTTTTCAGGAGCCGCCGGTGAGCTTCTCCGGGATGGTCGAGGTGAGCCGATACGGGAGCATTCGGTGAGCCTTCCCGGGAGTGGCCGGTGAGTACCTGCGGGAGGCGTCGGTGAGCCTTTCCGGGGCGCATCGGTGAGGGGCTGCGGGACGTGTCGGTGAGCACATCCGGGAGGCTTCGGTGAGAGTTTCCGGGAGCCTTGGTGAGCTTTTTCGGGAGGGGTGGGTGAGCGCTTGCGGGACGCCAAGGTGAGGCTTTTCGGAGTGTCCGGACGCACGGCTAGCGCAAGCGCAACGCCGGCCAAGGTCGGCGTCATGCAGGGCGCGGGCACGCATGAACCGTGCCCGCGCTTACATTCAGGCAGCGAGTTTCGCCGCCGCGTCGTTCACCTGGTCACGCGAAATCGCGAGTTCCTCGAGGTGCGGATCGGCATAGACGGCGCCGGTTTCGCGCTCGAGGCGGGCGATCGTCAGCGCGCAGCGCGCGATGTCCTTCGGCATCGCGATGAAGCGCTTGACCGATTCGCCGGACGTGAATGCTTCGAACAGCGCGCCGCGCACGTCGTCCGGAAGCGTCTTGGTCCATTGGTACGGCTTGCCGTTGAACGTGATCGTCGGCGGCAGCGTGCGTTCCTTCTTGGTCGCCGTGATGAGCCCGTAGGTGCGGGCCGCGTCGCCGATCTGCTCGGGCGAGAAGAGCTCGTCGGGCGTGATGTCGAACTGCTCGATGTAGTTCTCGATCGCCTGCATCGCGGCGGCACGATCGTCGCGCTTCTTCTGCGCGCGCGCGACGATATCGCGCAGTTCGTCCGCCTCCTCGGGCGTGATCGTGAAGCTTGCCTGCTTCTGCTGAAGTTCGGAGAAACGCTGGAATTCTTGATCGTTCAGAAGTTTGGCCATGACATCCATCGGACACGACGGCCGCGACAACCGGCCGCCGTAGTTTTTGAGAGGGCCGCTATTTTAGCGTAGCGCCGTGGACGCACGATATGGCACCGTCCGTCGCGCCTCGCGCTTCGCACCGGCGTGATCGCGGGCGGCCGGGATCGGCGCGATCGCGCCGTACCCGGTGCGTTCCGCCGAGCCTGCGTGTCGGCAGGGTCGGCTATGTCAGCAGGTTTCGGCGCGGCACATCGACAGATGGGCGGCCGTTTCGCGCAACCCTTCGACGACCGCGTCGACCGATGGCGCCATGTGCGCATCGATCCGGCGCATGTACGGGCAGGTCAGCACCGCGATCGCATGGCCGGACGGCCCGAGGATCGGCGCGGTCAGGTCGGTCACGCCGTACGCCTGGCGGCTGTCCTGGCGCAGGTAGCCGGCCTGCCGGATGGACTGGCACGCGTACGCGAGTTCCTGCTCGTTCAGCGGCGCTTCGCCCTTGACCTTGCGATGCTCCGCGAGCATGTGCGCGCGCTGCTCGGCGCCCTGGAACGACAGCATGACCCGCCCCGATGCGGTATCGGCGAGCCCGATGCGCGAGCCGAGCCGGACCGACACCCCCCACGGGCCGGGCCCGTCGACTTGCGCGATCACGAGCAGGTTGCCGCGATCGTAGACGGACAGGTGGCACGATTGTTCGGAGGAATCGGCGAAGCGCTGCATCGGCGGCAGCGCCTCGGCGATCAGCCGGCTCATCGGCGGATGCCGGTGCGCGAGCGAGAACAGCTTGAGGCTGAGCGTATAGCGGTCGCCGCCGGTCGAGCGCATCACGTAGCGGCGCGCGACGAGGCGTTCGAGCATCCGGTAGATCTCGCTCGCATTGCGGCCGAGCTCCTTCGTGATTTCGGTGCGGGTGAGGCCTTCTTTCTGCTCCGACAGGAGTTCGAGGATGTCGAGACCCTTGTCGAGCGCGGGTGCGCGATAACGGTCGATTGCGCCCATCGATTCCCGTGCGTCGCAGCCGGGAAGCAGGTCGTTGGTTGTTTGCATTGTCGGTGTGAGGTTGGGGGATGACTGTCGATCGATTGGCGACGCACGCTGACCGATTCTGCACTTCGCCTGTGTCGGGCTCGCGTGTGGCGACGCACGCCATCCGTTCGAGCTTAACAACAAACAATTAGTGTGCAATGCAGCGTCTTTTTACCGATCGTTACCTGACAAGAACGGATCAATTCGTTTTCAGGATGACAGGGAAGCCCCGAATACCCGGTATTCATGACAGGTGGCACCGGTTCAAGGTATTCGAAAGGAACTCGGGCGGCGGCGCCGTCCGCGATGCTGCGCCGCAGCGCCCGCGGGTGCACCAATAGTCGGTATCCGTCGCGCGTCATTTCATCGCGCGCGGCCGATGGTACAAAGACTGGCGGGCCAGCGACGGTGCGGCCGCGCGTGACGCCGGCCGGTACGGGCCGGGCCGTGTCGCGGGTGCCGGGCCGTCGTCGCCGATGCGCAGACCGGCGGCCGCCCGTTCGATGCGCGCCATACTTCCGTGTGGCGCCACGATCGCTGCGCCCGCGCGACCCTCGCGCGTCGAACGGCATGCCGGATGCGGCGCCGACGCGCGCAATCGACGATCGACAATCAGTCCGGCACGTGGCCGCGAAGGGCCGCGTTCGCCGGTATCCTGTCCCATTCGACAACAGAGGTTGAGCACGATGAAACTGCTTCGCTATGGCCCGTCCGGCCAGGAAAAGCCCGGTATTCTCGACGCGGACGGCCGGATTCGCGACCTGTCGGCGCATGTGCCGGATCTGTCCGGCGATGTGCTGTCCGACGCGGGTCTTGCGCGTCTGCGTGCAATCGATCCGGCCACGCTGCCGCTCGTGTCGGGCGAGCCGCGCATCGGCGCGTGCGTCGGCCACGTCGGCAAGTTCATCGGCATCGGCCTGAACTACGCCGATCACGCGGCCGAAGCCGGCATGCCGGTGCCGAAGGAGCCCGTCGTGTTCGGCAAGTGGACGAGCTCGATCTGCGGCCCGAACGACGGCATCGACATCCCGAAGGGTTCGGTCAAGACGGACTGGGAAGTCGAGCTGGGCGTCGTGATCGGCGCGACCTGCAAGGACGTCGACGAAGCGCGCGCGCTCGATTACGTCGCGGGCTACTGCGTCGTCAACGACGTGTCGGAGCGCGAATGGCAGATCGAGCGCGGCGGCCAGTGGGACAAGGGCAAGGGCTTCGACACGTTCGGCCCGATCGGTCCGTGGCTCGTCACGCGTGACGAGGTGCCCGATCCGCAGCGTCTCGACCTGTGGCTCGAGGTCGACGGCCACCGTTATCAGAACGGCAACACGCGCACGATGGTGTTCACCGTCGCGCAGCTGATCGCGTATCTGTCGAGCTGCATGACGCTGCAGCCGGGCGACGTGATCACGACGGGCACGCCGCCGGGTGTCGGGATGGGCATCAAGCCGTCGCCGGTGTTCCTGAAGGCCGGCCAGAAGGTACGCCTCGGGATCGACGGGCTCGGCGAGCAGTTGCAGAGCACGCGCAACGCGCAGTAAGCGCGTGCCCGGTGCGGGCGGATCGCGGGGCAATCAGCCGCGAGCCGGCCGCGCCGCCCGGCATCGGCGTGTTTGCCTGCGGCGAGCGTCGCGACCGAACCTCGATGCAGCATAAACAAGGACAAGGGCCCGATTCCACGCGATGCGGAATCGGGCCCTTGTCGTTCACCCGCGTCGGTGCGAACCGGATCAGACGACGTTGTCCAGCTCGCAATGGGCTTCGAGCCGATATCCGTCGGGATCGACGACGAACGCCGCGTAATAGCCGGGGCCGTAGTGCTCGCGCTTGCCGGGCCCGCCGTTGTCCTGGCCGCCGTGCTCGAGCGCGGCGCGGTAGAACGCGTCGACCTCGACGGGCGACGCGGCCTTGAACGACAGGTGCAGCCCGGAATCGGGATCGGCGGCGATGGGGCGAGCCGCATGCTGCAGCCACAGCACCGGCTCGGTCTCGCCGTACCCGATCGAGCCGTCGTCGCTATACAGCCGCTTGTAGCCGAGCGCGCCGAGCGTGCTGTCGTAGAACGTGCGGCTGCGGCCGATGTGGGCGACGCCGAAGGAAAGGTGATCGATCATCTGTGGGCTCCTTGAACTGAAGAGGGGACGTCAGTACGGCAAACCTGCCTACAAGCACCATGCCAGCCGCTTGTAGCGGAGCGCGCCGAGTGTGCTGTCGTCGAACACCCGGCTGCGGTCGTTGTGGATAACGCTGAAGAAAAGGCGATCGATCATCTGTGTCTCCTTGAACTGAAAGGGCGCAGTGCAGCCAACCGTTTTTTAACCACCATGCCGGTTATGTTAGAAAGCGTCCGGATGCTTGTCAACCGGCATGCTGGTTAGATACGATCGCGTCATGAGCAAAACGCAACCTTCCGTCACGACGGACTGCCTGATTCCGGCGCCGCCGGAAACGCTGAGCATCGATTTCGCGAATACGCTGTACTGGCGCGGCGCCGACACGCCGACGGAGACCTTCGGGACGCTGGACGACCTGTTGACGTGGTGCCGCGAGCAGGCGGGCGTACCGTCCGGCCTAGCCGACGCGTGTCGGGTGCGGGGCAAGGATGACGAGCCGGCGATGCTCGCGCGCGCGCTCGCACTGCGCGAGGCGCTGTATCGGTTGTTTCATGCGCAGGCCGAGCAGCGCGAGCCGCACGCCGACGATCTGGCGCTGCTCGGCGGCTTCCTGGCGGAAGCGGCGCCGCGCGTTGCGCTGGCGCGCATCGACGGCGCCTATGCGTGGCGGATCGGCGGCGCGGGCGCCACGCTCGAGGCGCTGCTGAGCCCGGTACTGTGGTCGGCGATCGACCTGCTTGGCGGTGCGCGGCTCGCGAGGGTCAAGCGTTGTGCGAACGACGCCTGCCAGTGGCTGTTCATCGACGACAGCAAGAACGGCAGCCGCCGCTGGTGTTCGATGTCGTCGTGCGGCAATCGCGCGAAGGCGTATCGCCACTATCACAAGGTCGACTGACGTTCCTCGTTACGCAGGCGCGCGCCGGCGCGCCGCATCCGGCCTGCCTATTTCACCGACAACTTCCGCCACAGCGTCGTCTTGCTGATGCCGAGCATCGCGCATGCGCGATCGCGGTCGCCGCCGCACGCGTCGAGTACCGCGCGGATCTCGTCGGCTTCCGCGCGACGGCGGCGTGCGTGCAGCGTCTGCGCATCGTCGGCGTCGGCCGCGTCGGGCGGCGCGGCGAACAGCTCGGGCGCGATCGCCTGCAGCGCGTCGGGATCGAGCGTGCCGCAGGCGGCGGCCGGGTAGTTTTCGTCGGCTTCCTCGGCCAGCTCCACCGCGATCCGCTCGATCACGTTCTGCAGTTCGCGCACGTTGCCGGGCCACCGGTAGCGCGCGAGCACGGCCTGCGTCGCGCCGAGCACGCGTGCGGCATCGTCGGCGTCGCGCAGGCGCTCGGCGAGCCGCGGTTCGCGTCGTGCGGCCTGCACGAGCAGCGTGGCCGCGAGCGCCGGGATGTCGGCGGCGCGCTCGCGCAGCGGCGGCAGGCCGACGTTCAGGATGTTGAGCCGGTAATAGAGATCCGCGCGGAACGTGCCGGCCTCGACGGCGGCGAGCAGCGGACGGTGCGTCGCGGCGATCACGCGCACGTCGATGCGGATCGGCTCGGTCGAGCCGAGGCGGATCACCTCGCGCTCCTGCAGCACGCGCAGCAGCCGGCTCTGCAGCGACGGCGGCATCTCGCCGATCTCGTCGAGAAACAGCGTGCCGCGGTGTGCGGCTTCGAACAGGCCGGTCTTGCCGCCGCGCCGCGCACCGGTGAACGCGCCTTCCTCATAGCCGAACAGCTCGCTTTCGAGCAGCGCTTCCGGAAACGCGCCGCAATTGACCGCGACGAACGGGTAGCTGCGCCGCGCGGAAAGCGCGTGCAGGCTCTGCGCGATCATTTCCTTGCCGGTGCCGCTTTCGCCGAGCACGAGCACGGTCGCGTCGGATTTCGCGTAGCGGCGCACGAGATCTCGCACGCGCGCCATCGGCGCCGATGCGCCGATCACGTCGTCGAGCGCGTAGCGCGCCGCGAACTGCTGCGTGGTGGGCTGCGAACGCAGTGCGCGGTCGAGGCGTTCGACCGCGCGCGATTCCTGGAACGTCAGCACGCTGCCCGACGTGACGCCGCGATCGACCAGCGGCCCGCGATGCACGACGTAGCGCACGCCGCGCACGGTCGCGAGCGCGTCGCCGTCCTCGCCGCGCAGCGTGCGCAGTTCGGGCCGCAGGTCGACGAGCGCGCGGCCGACGGCCGCCGCGGGTTCGACCCCGAGCGCCGACGCGAGCCGCTCGTTGATCGCCTCCACGCGGCCGCGCGCGTCGAGCGCGACCACGCCGTCGCGCAGGTGCTGGAGCAGGTTGTCGAGCCGCTGGCGGCGGAACGCCTCGGCATGCGTCGCGTACGCGACTTCGAGTGCCGTATCGACGGCCTTGCGCACCGACGCGTGCGAATACAGGAACACCGCGCCCATGCCGGCGCTGGCGGCGAGATCGGTGACGAGGCCGGGGCCGACGATCGTCTCGATGCCGCGGTCGCGCAGCTCGTGCACGCAGGCTTCCGCTTCCTGCGCGGTCTGATATGACGCAAACTGCACGTCGAGGCCGTATGCGGCGACGAAACGGCGCACTTCGGGCGGCGTTTCGCCGGCGCTGACGAGCGCGATCCGCGACGCGTCGCGCCGGGCGCGCGCGAGCGCCTGCATCACGTCGAAGCCGGTCGGCGACACGACCACCACGGGCACCTGCGCACGCGTCTTCAGGAAGCCGCCGTTCGAGCCGGCCGCGACGATCACGTCGGGCCGCGCGGTGCCGGCCTCGGCGATCGCGCTGAGCGCATCCTCATAGGCGCGCGTCACGATGCGCACGTCGGCGCGTTCGTCGAATTCGCCGGCGATCTCGCGAAAGAGTTCGCGCAGGCGGCTGATGCCCATCGCCCAGATGCGCGGGCGTGCCGCGCGATCCGCCGGGCCGACGGGCTTGGTCGAGGAGAGGTCCATGACGGTCGATTATGCGCGCGCGATTTCATTTTTGAAACTTGAAATTGCTGAATTGAAATCGCCGGGTGCAGCACCGCCCGTGCCGGTTGCTTAAGAATCAGTGGGTTAGCGACATTCCGCGCGCTGGCCCGGTCCTTGCTGTTATCAGGCATTCCATCAGGAGGCCGTTCATGAGCAACACGCATCTTCAGAGCGCCGGCGCGAAGTTCCGCGCGGCAGTCGCGGCCGAGCAGCCGCTGCAGGTGGTCGGCGCGATCACCGCGTACGCGGCCAAGATGGCGCAGGCCGTCGGCTTCAAGGCCGTGTACCTGTCGGGCGGCGGCGTCGCCGCGAACTCGCTCGGGATCCCCGACCTCGGCATCAGCACGATGGAAGACGTGCTGATCGACGCGAACCGGATCACCAACGCGACCGACCTGCCGCTGCTGGTCGACATCGACACTGGCTGGGGCGGCGCGTTCAACATCGCGCGCACGGTGCGCTCGTTCATCAAGGCCGGCGTCGCGGCCGTGCACATGGAAGACCAGGTCGGCCAGAAGCGCTGCGGCCACCGTCCGGGCAAGGAAGTCGTGCCGACCGACGAAATGGCCGACCGCATCAAGGCCGCGGTCGATGCCCGCACCGACGACCAGTTCGTGATCATGGCGCGCACCGACGCGGCCGCGGCCGAAGGGATCGACTCGGCGATCGAGCGCGCGGTGGCTTACGTCGAAGCCGGCGCGGACATGATCTTCCCGGAAGCGATGAAGACGCTCGACGACTATCGCCGTTTCAAGGCGGCCGTGAAGGTGCCGATCCTCGCGAACCTGACCGAGTTCGGTTCGACGCCGTTCTTCACCACCGACGAACTGCGCGAGGCGAACGTCGACATCGCGCTGTATTGCTGCGGCGCGTATCGCGCGATGAACAAGGCCGCGCTGAATTTCTACGAGACGGTGCGTCGCGACGGCACGCAGAAGGCGGCCGTGCCGACCATGCAGACGCGCGCCGAGCTGTACGACTTCCTCGGTTATCACGAATACGAGCGCAAGCTCGACGAGCTGTTCGCGCAGGGCAAGAAGTAACGCGGCCCGCGTGCCGGGCACGATTCCCGGAACGACTTGCATGAAACCGGGCCGCGCGCACCCGTGCCGCGCCCGGCGGACATGACACCCCCGATACATATTGGAGAACGGAAAGATGAGCGAGACGAAAGACGCAGCAGCACCGGCCGCCGCAGGCGCATTCAAGCCGAAGAAGTCGGTGGCGCTGTCGGGCGTGACGGCCGGCAACACGGCGCTGTGCACGGTCGGCAAGACCGGCAACGACCTGCACTATCGCGGCTACGACATTCTCGACGTCGCCGAGTCGTGCGAATTCGAGGAAATCGCGCACCTGCTCGTTCACGGCACGCTGCCGAACCTGACCGAACTGGCCGCGTACAAGACCAAGCTGCGCGCGCTGCGCGGCCTGCCGAACGCGCTGAAGGCCGCGCTCGAGCAGATCCCGGCGTCGGCTCACCCGATGGACGTGATGCGCACGGGCGTGTCGGTGCTCGGCACCGTGCTGCCGGAGAAGGACGACCACAACCTGCCGGGCGCGCGCGACATCGCCGACCGCCTGATGGCATCGCTCGGTTCGATGCTGCTGTACTGGTATCACTTCTCGCATAACGGCAAGCGCATCGAGACGGAAACCGACGACGACTCGATCGGCGGCCACTTCCTGCACCTGCTGCACGGCAAGACGCCGTCGAAGTCGTGGGTCGAGGCGATGCACACGTCGCTGATCCTGTACGCGGAACACGAATTCAACGCGTCGACGTTCACCGGCCGCGTGATCGCGGGCACGGGCTCGGACATCTACTCGGCGATCACCGGCGCGATCGGCGCGCTGCGCGGGCCGAAGCACGGCGGCGCCAACGAGGTGGCCCTCGAGATCCAGAAGCGCTACGACAGTCCCGATGCAGCCGAGGCGGATATCCGGGCACGGGTGGCCAACAAGGAGGTCATCATCGGCTTCGGTCATCCGGTGTA
>JABLTH010048153.1_pt1 | contig 10977 bp, 14 predicted proteins | sample 7875711 | NCBI WGS metagenome assembly JABLTH01 (sample SAMN14941262, study PRJNA633318) | bioreactor metagenome | isolation source: bioreactor | place: China | collected 2019-03-05 | reverse complement strand
CGCCTGGGTACTGGTCGAGAAAGGCACCTGCACCACGATCAAGACGCCCAAGGGCTACGGCTCGCTGGAACCCAAGCCGTGAACACGGTCGCGCTGGCCCCCGCGTCGCGCTGGTCGCGCACCGTTCCCGACGCCGCGCTCGCGCTGGTCGCGCGGCTGGGCATCGCCGCGGTGTTCTTCCAGTCCGGCCGTACCAAGGTCGAAGGCTTTCTGACGATCAAGCCGTCCACCTACGACCTGTTCGCCGCCGAGTACGCCCTGCCGGTGATACCGCCGGACTGGGCGGCGCGGCTGGCCACCGGCGCGGAGCACCTGTTCCCGCTGCTGCTGGTGCTCGGCCTGGGTACCCGCCTGTCGGCGCTCGCGCTGCTGGCGATGACCGCGGTGATCGAGATCTTCGTGTACCCGCTGGCCTGGCCCACGCACCTGACCTGGGCCGGCCTGCTGCTCCCGCTGATCGTCCGCGGCGGTGGCGAATGGTCGCTCGATCGTTGGCTGCGGCGCCGCGACTGATGCGCTTCCTCCAAACCTTCTCTCCTACCTTCTGACTTCAAGGAACCACCATGCGTACCCTGCTAAGCATCGCCATCGCATTGGCCGCCGCCACCGGCACCGTCGCCGCGGCGGACGCGCCCACCGCAGCTGCCATCAAGAACGTCGTGATCGTGCCCGGCGCGTTCGTCGACGGCTCCGGCTGGCGCGTCGTCCACGACATCCTCATCCACAAGGGCTACAAGGTGACGGTGGCGCAGCCGCGCATCGACACGCTGGCCAACGACACCGAACAGGTGCGCGAACTGATCCGCGAACAGGACGGCCCGGTGGTGCTGGTCGGCCACAGCTACGGCGGCGCGGTGATCACCCAGGCCGGCAACCGCGACAAGGTCAAGGCGCTGGTCTACGTCGCCGGCATGCAGCCGGACGTGGGCGAAAGCCTGTCGCAGGTGGTCGGCTCGATGCCTTCGCCGAGCAACGACATCGTGCCCACCCGCGATGGCCATCTGTACTTCGATCCGAAGAAGTTCGGCGACGACTTCGCCGGGGACCTCGGCAAGAACCGCACCGATTTCATGGCCGTCTCGCAGGTGCCGGCGAGCACCGCGGCTTTCGGCGCCACCATGCAGGTCGCGGCCTGGCATGCCAAGCCGAGCTGGGCGGTGGTCACCACCGAAGACCGCGCGCTGAGCCCGGATCTCCAGCGCTGGATGTATCGGCGCGCGGGCTCGAAGGTCACCGAGATCAAGGCCAGCCACGCCGTGTACATCTCGCAGCCCGAGGCGGTGGCCCAGGTCATCGAAGACGCCGCTCACGGCGTGCGCTGAATCGCTTTTCGCTTTCGTCCGATCCGGACACCACACCCAGGAGCATCTCCATGAGTATCGTCGCCACCCAAACCCGCACCGGCCTCGCCGCCGCCGCGGCTCTCCTCGCCATCGCCGCCGCCTCGATCGTCTCGCCGGCCAAGGCCGCCGACTCGAACGCGCAGCAGCGCGAGCCCGTGCGCTGCTACGGCGTCAACAGCTGCAAGGGCGAAAGCCTCTGCGCCACCTCCAAGCACGATTGCAAAGGCCTGAACGACTGCAAGGGCCAGGGCGTCGTGGTGAAGACCAAGAGCGAATGCCTGGCCGCGGGCGGCACGTTGACCGAGCCGAAGTAAGCGCGAGCGTCCACCCGTGAGTCCTTCTCCCCTCCGGGCGAGAAGGACTCACGGGGATTCCCTTCGGTCACAGCGGATGAGGGGTGGGTGCTCGAGAAAGCACCACTGCGGAGCGGAAGTAAAAGCTCTCGTCTCGATCCTGTGGTCAGCCATCGACGCTGGACTCCGACCGCCCCCTCACCCAGCCCTCTCCCCGACGTGGAGAGGGCCTGGACGCGGCGAATGCCGGCGCTTTGTTCGCTCTCTCACTCCAGCCGTCTTCGCAAGGAGAGGGCGTCGGTGTCACCAGCCATGCCAGGAAACCGCCATGCATCCCAGCATCCCCACGTTTGACGGCTACGGCCCCGGCCTGCGCCGCGAGCACTACCGCGACGTCCTCGACGACGACATGCCGGTGGACTTCGTCGAAGTGATCTCCGAGAACTTCATGGTCGACGGCGGCCAGCCGCTGGACATCCTGCGGCGCGTGCGCGAACGCCATCCGGTGGCGCTGCATGGGGTGTCGATGTCGATCGGTTCGGCCGACGGGCTGCGCCGCGATTATCTCCAGCGCCTGCGTCGGCTGGTGGATGCGATCGACCCGCTGTTCGTTTCCGATCACCTGAGCTGGTCGCGCTTCGCCCACTTCAACTCGCACGACTTGCTGCCGCTGCCTTACACGGAAGAAACGCTGGACATCGTCTGCCGCAACGTCGCCACGGCGCAGGACGCCATCGGCCGGCCGATGCTGTTCGAGAATCCTTCCAGCTATGTGAGCTTCGCCGCCTCCACCATGACAGAGGCGGCATTCCTCGACGCCATGTGCCGCCGCACGGGCTGTGGCCTGCTGCTGGACATGAACAACATCTACGTCAGCGCGCGCAACCACGGATGGGACATGCATGGCTATCTGCGCGACATCCCCGCCGACCGCGTGCGCCAGATCCACCTGGCCGGCCATACGCAGGGCGAGGAAATACTGATCGACACGCACGACCAGCCCGTGAACGACGGCGTCTGGGCGCTCTATGCGCAAGCCGTATCGATCCTCGGCCCGGTGGCGACCATGATCGAACGCGACGACGCCATCCCGCCCCTGCCCGAGCTGCTCGCCGAACTCGACGTCGCCCGAACCCTGCGCGCGAGTCGCGCGCCGCGCCGGGAGGCCGCCGCATGACGCTCGCCGAACTGCAGCAGGATTTCCGTCGATGGCTGACGCAGGCCGAGGACAGCGCGCTGCGGCCTCGGCTCATCTCTTCGCGTGGCCTGTCCGCCTACCAGAACAACTACCGCACGCAGCTCGTGCGCGTACTGCAATCCAGTTATCCGAAGCTCCTGGCGCGACTGGGCGACGAGGCCTTTCTCGAAGCGGCGATCCATCACATCGATCATCATCCGCCGTCGTCGTGGACGCTGGATGCGTATGGCGCCGATCTCGCCGCCACACTGGAATCGCTGTATCCCAGCCACCCGGACCTGCCTGAACTGGCCTGGCTCGAATGGACGCTGTCCGAGGTGTTCGTCGCACCGGATGCGAACGACCTCACCCCCGATGCGCTGGCGAGCATCGACTGGGATGCCGCGCGGCTGCGGCTGAGCCCCAGCCTGCGCCTGCGTCCGCTGACCACCAACGCACTGGCGATCTGGTTGGCGCTCGAAGAGGGCAACGCGGTGCCCGAAGCCGAGATGCTGGACCGGCCCATGGGCGCCATCGTGTGGCGCCAGGGCTTCCGCCCACGCCTGCGCGAAGCCGACGAAGTCGAGCTGGCCGCCGTGCGATCGCTACGCGACGACGATCGCTTCGCGACGCTGTGCGACGCCCTGGTCGAGCATCTCGGCGAACCGGCAGGCATCGCACGGGCGGGCGAATTACTGGCGGACTGGATCGGCGCCGGCATCGTGATCGGCGTCGAACAGGACGATTAGAGGCTCGCGCCTACTTTGCCCGCTTCGCCGCGGCGGCGACGGCGAGATCCAGTGCCAGCGCCAGCACCAGCGCCGCCGCGCCGATGGCGAACAACGCCGCGTAGTCGCCGCCGTTGCGCTCGAACAGATAGGACATGCCATAGGCGGCCACCGCCTGCAGCACGGCGAAGCTGGTGGTCGCCGCGCTCCACGCCGCCTTCTGCCACGCATGATGGTGCGGCAGCAGCTCATGGATGCGCCCCAGCGCGAGCGGCACGATGCCTGGCGTGAGCGCACCCACCGCCACGCTGGAAAGCATCAGCCAGAACGCGCTTCCGCCCAGCGCGGGAAGAAACACGGCCACGGCCTCGATCAGATACGCCAGGCGCAGCGCACGGCCGAAACCCATGCGGTCGGCGAGATGGCCCGTCAACACCGGCCCCACCAGCGCGCCCAGCCCGAACAGCACCCAGTACGCGGAACCGGCTTGCACGCCCTGCCCCAGGCCGCGCGCGACGAAGTCGACCAGGAACAGCATGTGCGGCACCAGGCCTACCGCATTGAGCGCGTACTCGGCATAGAGCGCGCGCAGTGCCATCGCTTGCCGCGGATGCCCGTCCGGCACCTGCGTCGCGGCCGGCGCCGGCTCGCTCTCCGCGGGCCAGCCGCGCCAGGCGATCGCGGTCAACACGAGCGAAAGCGTGCCCAGACCCAGCCAGGCTGCCACCAGGCCTTCGTGCAACAGCAGCGGCACCAGCGTGCCGGACGCCGCGATGCCTGCGCCTACGCCCATGAAGATCACGCCGCCGGCCAGCCCGCGCCGTGGCGGCGGCACATGCGGCAGCACCGCCGTGGCCGCCAGCACCATCAGCACGCCGCCGGCGAAACCCGAGGCAAAGCGCCAGGCGAAGAACCACGCGAACGACAGCGGCCACGCGCAGGCGAGCAACGCGAGCGACGCCAGCAGCATGGTCGCGCGGATCGCACCGCGCGCGGATATCGCCCGTGCGACCCATCGCGCCAGCAGTGCGCCGGCCAGATAACCAGTCAGGTTGGCGGCGCCGAGATATGCCGCGCTCGCGGCGGCGAACCAATGCGCGCCGACGATGGCAGGCAGCAGCGGCGTGTAGGCGAAGCGCGCGAGGCCGATGCCCACCAGGCTCGCGCAGAAGCCGGCCAGCGTCGCGCGCCAGGCGGTGATCGTGGGTGTGGATGGCGTCATCGTTCGTCACCTGTCCAGGCGGGGCCCGCGCCACGCGCTCGTGTACGGCCCCGATCGCCAGCGAAGCGCCGCGCGGCATCAGCCGAGCGGCGCCCTGAGGTTTACTTCTTCAGCGCCGCCTTCTGCCGGCGGTACTCCAGGGCCGGCAAGCCGCCCCAGCCCCAGTTTTCCGTCTCCACTTCGTCGATCACGACAAAGGTGGAATCCAATGGCTTGCCGAGCACGTCCAGCATGAGCTGGCTGACGCCTTCGATCAGCGCCGCTGTCTCTTCCGGCGTGGCCGCGTTGCGATCCGGCGCCGTACCTTCGCGGGTGATCCGGATATTGATGTAGGGCATGACGTCTCTCCTCGTTCGGGAACGGCGAGCGGCCCGGCGGACCGCCCGCCGCAGGATGTCAGTGACCGGCGCTCTGGCCGCCGTCGACGCGCAGGATCTCGCCGGTGACGAAGCCGGCGGAGTCGAGGTACAGCACGGCGTCCACGACGTCCGCGATGTCGCCCATCCGACCGACCGGATGCAGCCCGGCGAGGAACCCGTGCGTCTCCGGCGCATGCATCGGCGTCTTGATCACACCCGGCGCCACCGCGTTGACTCGCACGCCGCGCTTGGCGTATTCGACCGCCAGCGAGCGGGTCGCCGCGTTCAGGCCGCCCTTGGTCAGCGCGGCCAGCACCGACGGCACGCCGTCGATGGCGTGATCGACCAGGCTGGTGGTGATGCTGACCACGTGGCCGCTGCCCTGCTTCTCCATCTCCGCGATGGCCAGCTGGGTAATGTGGAAAAAGCCGGTGAGGTTCACCGCGATGTTGTTCGCGTAGTCCTCCGCCGTGAATGCGGTGAACGGCTTGGCGGTGAAGATGCCGGCGTTGTTGACCAGGGTGTCGATGCGGCCGAAGCGCGCCAGCGCCTCCGCCACGATGCGCTCTGCCACCGTGCGGTCGGCGATGTCGCCGGGCACGGCGATCACGTCCGGATCGCTGGACGGCTGGATAGAACGGGAGTTGGCGATCACGCGATAGTTGCGGTCGCGGAAGGCCTTGACCAGGCCGGCGCCGATGCCTTGCGAGGCACCGGTGACGATGGCGACTTTCTGTTGGATGCTCATGGTGTGCGTCTCTTGGAAGAAGGAGGTCGGCCAGTGGCCGATCGGGCGACCGCCCGACGCCTCGCAATCTAGGAGCGCACGTGGGATTAGCGAATCCCCGTCATCCGGCAGACATTCTTCCGCGCCGCGGTGGAATCGGCTTGGCCGGCGCCATGTCCACTTCCTTGGCGAGGCTGGCGAAACGCGCGCGCAGGCGCGGCATCGCGAAGTCGACGAAGGCGCGCACCTTCGGCACCGCCAGCCGTCCGTACGGCGAGACGAGATGCACGGGACTCAGCGGCGGCTCCGCATCCGCCAGCACCACTTGCAGCAAGCCCTGCCTCACTTCCGGCGCCACGTGATACGACAGCAACCGCGTCACGCCATGGCCGTCGACCGCGGACGCGATCGCCGCACGCACGTTGTTCACCACCAGCCGCGGCGCGAACGGCACGGCGCGCGGCACCGACGAGCCTTCCTGCGGCGGGAAGCTCCACGACTCCGCGCCCATGTGCGTCATCGCGATGATCGCGTGCTTGGCCAGGTCCGCCGGTTCGGCGATGCGCGGATGCGTCGCGAGGTAGCGCGGCGAGGCCACCACCACGCGCCGCACCTCGCCGATGCGGTGCGCCACCAGGGTGGAGTCCGGCAAGTGGGTGATGCGCAGGGCCAGGTCCATGCCTTCCTCGACCAGGTTGACCGGCCGCTCCAGCAGATGCAGCCGCACGCTCACCGTGGGGAATGCGTCCATGTACGCGTCGACGATCGGCCGCAGGATTTCCACGCCGGAGAACACGGTGGCGGAGACGGTCAGCGTGCCGCGCGGAACGGAGCGCTCGCCCGCGGCGTTGCGGTCCGCCTCTTCCAGATCCGCGAGCACCTTGCGGCAGGCGATCGCATAGCGCTCGCCCGCTTCGCTGAGCTTGATCGAGCGCGTGGTGCGATGGAGCAGCGGCACGCCGACGTGCGCTTCCAGAAAGGCGATGGCCCGGCTCACCGCCGCCGCCGAGCGGCCCGTCTTGCGGCTGGCGCCGGCGAGGCTGCCTTCGTCGAGCGCGGCGACGAAGACTTTCATGGCGTCGATGCGGTCCATAAGCGCGGCCTCGCGGATGGGCGATGGAAGGAAGGGCGGAGTGTCCTATATCGCGCGAAGGCGGTGATAGCGCGACGCCCACACCACGACGAGAGCCGCTAGGGCTTCGATGCTCCGCCGCGATCCGGGTCCGCCGCCGCGGGACGCCGGTACATCACATACAGCCAGAATGCCGTCGGTAACCACCACAATGGCGCGCCCAGCACGGCCTTCACTACGCTGACCTGTCCGGAAGCCGCGTTGTCCCAGGCCATCATCGTGCCCATGCAGCCCAGAAACGCGGACGGGACGACCAGCAACACCCAGGCCCACACACGCTGGCGACGGCCGGCGTGCTTCGAAGCCAGGCCTTCGGCGACCGAGACCTCCCCGAAATGAGCCATGAAGGGATCGTAGGTCGAACGCGGCGTGGTGATCTGCCGGCGATAGAGGCCGGCGTCTGCCTCGTCGAGCGTGCTCGCGTGCCGTTCCGGCGCCGGCTGGGCGATGGGCTTGCCGTCGAGAGTCAGGTGTTCGATGTCTACCTTGCCCTTGCCCGGATGCTCAGTGTTCATGCGCGCGCTCCTGCGCTTCCATGGATGGGAACCCGTGCACCGCGCCCGCTCACCACCCGCCGGCGGGCGGCTGCATCCGCGTCTTGAGGAAGTCGAAGTACTTCGGGTCGTCCTCCTCGAAGATCTCCCTGCCGCCGCCCATGTAGGCGCGGCACAGTTCGTCCGCCGCGCGGTCGGCATGACCGACTTCCAGTTGCGCCTGCCCAAGACGCAGGTGCAGGAACGGATTGCCGATCGCGCCAGGGCAATGCATCGCGTCGGTAAGCACGTTCACCGCCTGCGGATAGTCGCCGGCCTGGACATACAGGTCGCCCAGCGCGGCCAGGATCCAGGTGGTGGCCTCGAAGTCCTGGGCCGGTTCCGGCACCAGACGCAGCGCGGCCATATAGCGCTGGTAGGCCTCGCCCAGCTGCCCCTGCTCGACCAGGTCGTCGCCTTCGGCGCAGTGCCGCTGAATGTCCGCCATGACGGCGTCGGGAATGCTCATGGTGCCTCCTTGCTTGACGTGGTTCCGGAAGGCCGCCGATTAGACCATAGGCGCGCCGCGGACCTTCGGCGCGCGAAGCTGCGCTCGGATCAGCTTGCCTTAGTACGGGTGGGCTTGGTCGGCGTCCTGCCGTCGATACCGGTCAGGCAGCAGATCAGCTTGCGCTCCGTCACCACGGACGTCGCGTCATCGTCCTTCTCCTGCTGGCCGACGAAGAACAGCAGGCTGCGCTCGGCGCTGCCGGCCTTCTTCAGTTCCTTGGCTTCTTCGCTGGCCGTGGTCAGTTCCTTGAGCAGCGCATTGCGCTGGCGCTGCGTCCATTCGGCCCAGCGCACCTTCACGCGATACGCCTGCCCCGGCTTGCCGTCCTGCCAGAGCTTCACGTCGGTCTCGATCAGCGCGTACTCCTCGGTGGTTTCCGGCGCGCGCCAGCCGATCGGGCTGTAGAACAGATGGGGAATGGGGTAGCGGATCAGGCGGTCCTGCTAGGTGCGCAGGCGCCAGACGACTTCGTCGTAGGTGGCGCCGTAGAGATCGGGGAAATGCAGCTCGCGGTGGCGGTCGTGCGGAAAGTTGAGGTAGGCGCGGCAGATGTCGCGGAAGCTGGTGGTGACGCGCGCGCGCTGGCGTGCGCCCGGCTCCGGTACCGCCGGCGGCGCGCGGTGTCCCGCGCCGCCCTCCATCGCGGCGCCCTTCCCCGCCGGTGCCGGAGCAGGCGCCGGCTCGGATGGCAGGCGGAAGCCCGCCGGCATGTAGCCCGGGAAGCTGCCGTCCTCCGCCGTCAGCGACTGCGTCCGCGCCTTCTTCAGCAGATCCGCCTCGCCGTTGCTCGGGCACCACGGCGGGCACTTCGGCTTGGCGGCGAAATGCGCGCGGCGCAGGTTCTCCGGCCGGTAGGACGTGGGATAGACCTTGGAACCGCAGTCGGGACAGACGAAGCCGTCCGGATCGACCGGCTCCATCGACCACAGGTCCTCGGCATCGACGTCCTGGCCGGTATGGATGTGGGTGGCGCGAAACATGGTTGTCCCTCACCTGGGCATGGCACGGCAAGACTACCCGAGCCGGCACCCCTGCATCCGGTAGACCGCGGCGCGCGTAAGCAAGGGTCTGGACTGCCGATCACCGGAGACGCCATGGCACCGCCCCCGTACCGCAAGCCCGGATCGGCCCGCGCTGGCCTCGGGCCATGGGTCTTAGTCGAGTTGCTCGTCGTACGCAGGTTGCTCGCCGTGTTCGGGTTGTTCGCCGCGCTGGCGTCGCCCGCGATCGCGCAGGACCGCCACTACGCGGGCGTCGCCTACGCCGAAGACGGCCGCACTGTGCGCTATCGCGAAGAGCATTGGCTGTTCCGCGATGCGGGCGTGCCGACCCGGCTGGTGCTCTACCGCTGTCCGTCGGGCGAGCCGTTCGCGCGCAAGCTGGTGCGCGAGCGGGACGATGCGGCCGCCCCGGATTTCGACTTCATCGACGCGCGGGACGGCTACCGCGAAGGCGTGCATCGGGACGGGAATCGCTGGCGCATCTATGTCCGCAAGGGCGAAGGCGCCCCGCTGGATACCGGCGTGCTCGCGGCACGCCCCGACATGGTGGTCGATGCCGGCTTCGACGCCTTCGTGCGCGAGCACTGGGCGGACTTCGCCGGCGCCGCCCGCCTGGGCATCGCCTTCGTAGTGCCGAGCCGGCTGGATTACCTCGACCTGCAGCTCGGCTCGGCGCGCGACACGCGCCTCGGCGACGTGGCCGTGCGCCAGCTGCGCCTCAGCCTGGGCGGCCTGCTGGGCGCGCTGGCGCCGACCATCGAGCTGACTTACGCGGTGGACAGCCGGCGGCTGCTGCGCTTCGAAGGAATCAGCAACATCCGCGACAACCGCGGACGCAGCCAGCGGGTACGTATCGATTTCCCGCCCTCGCTGGAGAGTCCCGCTCCGGATCGCGCGGATATCGAGGCGGCGGAGGCCGTGCCTCTGGCCAGGCGCTGCGCGCCCTGAATCGAGCGCATCCGAAAAGGCGCCGTTGGCGTATAGCACTGTGACATCCAAGGGCCTGCCATGCACCCGACCACGCCGACCTCCCGTACCTCAGCGCCGCCCGCTTCCGCGCGGCGGTTCACCGCGCTGCGGCGCTGGTTCGACACGGGGGCGGCGGACGGCTCGGACGACGACGCCCGGCGCATCGACTGGCTGCGCGCGGCGCCCTTCATCGCGATGCACCTGGCCTGCTTGGGCGTGTTGTGGGTCGGCGTGTCCCCCGTGGCTCTGTGGGTGGCGGCGGCGCTCTATGCGGTGCGGATGTTCGCGCTGACCGGCTTCTATCACCGCTACTTCTCGCATCGCACGTTCCGCACCTCGCGCGCGGTGCAGTTCGCCTTCGCCCTGATCGGCGCCGCTTGCGTGCAGCGCGGCCCGCTGTGGTGGGCGGCGCATCACCGCCAGCATCACGCGCACGCGGACACCGCGCTGGATCCTCATTCGCCCACCGTGTTCGGCTTCCTGTGGAGCCACATGGGCTGGTTCCTGACGCCGCAGGCGTTCCGCACGGAGTGGTCGCGCATTCCCGACCTGGCGAAGTATCCCGAGCTGCGCTGGCTGGACCGCTACGACACCGCCGTCCCTGTGCTGCTGGCGCTCGCCCTGTATGGCCTGGGCGCGCTGCTGCACGCGGTGGAGCCGCAACTGGGCACGAGCGGCGGGCAGATGCTGGTGTGGGGCTTCTTCGTGTCCACCGTGGTGCTGTTCCACGCGACGGTGACCATCAATTCGCTCGCCCATCGCTTCGGCCGCCGCCGCTTCGATACCGGCGACGACAGCCGCAACAACGCGTGGCTCGCGCTGCTGACGTTCGGCGAAGGCTGGCACAACAACCATCACTTCTTCCCGGGTTCCGCGCGCCAAGGCTTCCGTTGGTGGGAGATCGACCTGACCTGGTACGGCCTGCGCCTGCTGGCGCTGCTGGGCCTGGTGTGGGATCTCAAGCCGGTGCCTGCCTGGGTCG
>JABLTH010067215.1_pt1 | contig 10981 bp, 12 predicted proteins | sample 7875711 | NCBI WGS metagenome assembly JABLTH01 (sample SAMN14941262, study PRJNA633318) | bioreactor metagenome | isolation source: bioreactor | place: China | collected 2019-03-05 | reverse complement strand
TGTGGTGTCGGATGCTGGCCCGCCTGCGCCGGTCTGCGCGGCATGCAAGTTCGGGCGAGGCTCAAGGCTAGGGGAGTTGCCCGCGAAATTCATAAGCGGGTCGGAATGCACGGTATGCCGGCGTGGAAATACCGGAATGCCTGGCCATTGCGACGCTGCCCGGCCGCGTGGCTGCCGGCGGCGGGGCCAGTATCACGGTGTGTGAATCTTCGCAATCCGATCTATCCCAGGTTCCGATGTGCCGGATTCGGTATACTCGGGAAAACCCTTATGCGGGGCCGGCGGCTGTGATGGTGCCGGACCCCGGCACGGAATGCGGGCGCTTCGCCACCAGCGCACCCCGCCGTGGAACCCACCAGGAGAAACCGATGCAGATCTACCTCGAAACCCACTTGCGCAAGACCCCCGCCGTCGCGCGCACCAGCGCCGCCCGTCCCACCCGTCCGCTGCTGGCGCGCCTGCAAGCCTTCCTCGATGCCGGCTGGCAGCGCAATCTGCACCATGCGCAGGCGCTGGCGCGCGTGTACGCCAACCGCTGAAACCAACCGCTGAAATCAGCCGCTGAAGCAGGCTGCTGAAGCCAGCCGCTCACTCAGTACTCCAGCTGCATCCGGCACGCGCTGCGCGCGCTCAGCGCTTGAAGGCGCCGGCCAGCGCCTCGATCACCGCGCGCACGCGCGCCACGCGGCGCAGGTCCGGGTGCAGCACCAGCCAGATGTCGACCCAGTCGCGGCGATCGGGAAAGATCCGCACCAGTCCGCTGTCGCGCTCGGCCAGGAAGGCCGACAGCAGCGCGATGCCCATGCCGCGCAGCGCGGCGGAACGCAGCGCCATCTGCGAGTTCGATTGCAGCGCCACGTGCGCGCCGCGCAGGCTTTCGCCGCCGAGCTCCTGCCAGTGGCGCGGCACCGTATCGCGCGGGAACATCAGCAGGTCGTGCCCCGACAGGCCCGCGCCGCGCCGGGGCTTGCCGCGCCGTGCCAGGTAGTCCGGCGCGGCGTAGAGCCCCATCTCCACCACGCCCAGCTTCTTGATGATGACGTTGCCCGCCTGCGGGCGCAGGCCGCGCACGGCGAGGTCGGCCTCGCGCGCCGCCACGTCGACCAGCTCGGTCGCGGTCAGCAGGGTGTACTCCAGCTCGGGGTGGCGGCGCTGCAGCGCCGCCAGCGCCGGCAGCACGAAGCCCTCGGCCAGGGTGTCGGTGGTGGCGATGCGCACCGGGCCGGCGAGCAGGCGGTCGGCCAGCGCCGACTTGCGTCCGATCGCTTCGGCCGCGCTTTCCATCTGCTCCGCATCCGCCAGCATCATCTCGCCGGCCTGGCTCAGCACGTAGCCTTGCGGCGTGCGCAGGAACAGGGTGGCGCCCAGTTCCTCTTCGAAGGCGGCCAGGCGCCGGCCCACGGTGGCCTGGTCGACCTCCAGGCTGGCGGCGGCGCCGCGCAGCGAGCCGCTGCGGGCGATGGCGAGGAAGTAGCGGGTGTTGTCCCAGTTCATATCGGCGGCGGCGCGCCGCAGACGGGTGCCCATGGCCGCTGCGGTGCTCTCGGATGAATGCAGAAATGCATCATAGTACTGCGAAAGTGCTGCTTTATTGCATGGGTCGGGATCCTTAGCATGGCGGGGTCTTCCTTGCTGCCAGGCCGATCCTACCGACGGCCGCCGACTCCATGCCTGATTCCTTCCGTTCCCGCGCTTGCCTGCCGGCCTGCGCCGGCACCACCCTTTATCCCGCGTCTCCCGCGTCCCCGCCGCCGTTGCGCGAGGCGCCCGGACCGGCTGTGGCGCCGCGCGGCACCGCCACGCTGTGGGTGCTGTCCGCCGGCATGTTCATGGCCATCCTCGACACCAATATCGTCAACGTGGCGATGCCCGCGATGCGCGCCGGCCTGGGCGCGAGCCTGTCGGAACTGGCCTGGATCGTCGACGTGTACAACCTCAGCTTCGCCGGCCTGATGCTGAGCGCCGGGCTGCTGGCCGACCGCCTCGGCGCGCGCCGGGTCTTCCTCGGCGGCCTGGCGCTGTTCCTGCTCGCGTCGGCGCTGTGCGGCCTGGCGCCCACCGTCGCGGCGCTGGTCGGCGCGCGCGCGCTGCAGGGAGCCGGCGCGGCCTTGTTCCTGCCGAGTTCGCTGGCCCTGCTGCGCGCGGCTTACCCCGACGCCGCGGCGCGGGCGCGCGCGGTCGGCGTATTCGGCGGGCTGGTGGCGACCGCGGCGGCGGCCGGGCCGGTGCTGGGCGGTATCGTGCTGGCGCCGCTGGGCTGGCGGGGCGCCTTCCTGGTCAACCTGCCGGCCGGGCTGCTGGCCCTGCTGGCCGGCCCGCGCGTGCTGGCGGCGCTGCCGGCGCGGCCCGGGCGCGGCGCCGACCGGGCCGGCCAGTTGCTGGGGATGGCCGCCCTGGGCGCGGCCAGTTTCGCGCTGATCGAGGGGCCGGCGCGCGGCTGGCTGTCGCCGGCGGTCGGCCTCGCCGCGCTGGCGGCGCTGGTGTCCGCCCTGGCTTTCGTGCAGGTCGAGCGGCGCGGCGCGGCGCCGATGATTCCCGCGCGCCTGTTCGCCGATCCGGCGCTGGGCGGTGCCAACTGGGTCGGCTTCGTGATCGGCGCGGCCTACTTCGGCTGCCTGTTCCTGCTCAGCCTCTACCTGCAGCAGGGCCTGTGCATGACGCCGCTGCACACGGGACTGTCGCTGCTGCCGCTGGCGCTGTGCCTGACCGCCGGCAACGTCATCGCCGGCCGCCTGCTGCCGCGCCTGGGCGCGCGGCGCCAGATCGCCGCCGGCTTGGCGCTGGCCGCGCTGGGCTACCTGCTGTGCGCGCTGGCCACCCTGCATGGCGGCCTGGCTGCCTTGCTGGCGGCAATGCTGCCGCTGGCGGCCGGCACGGCCCTGGCGATCGCGCCGATGACGGCCACCGTGCTGGAGCGGGCGCCGTCCGACCTGGCCGGTACCGCCTCGGCGGTGCTCAATGCCACGCGGCAGGTGGGCGCGCTGGCGGGTACCGCCGGCGCGGCGGCGATCCTGGCCATCGCCATCGGGGCGGGTGGCGATGCCGGTGCGGCGATGCGGCTGGGCGCCTGCGCCGCGGCCCTGCTGAGCGTGGCGGGAATCGCCGGGGCCTTGCGCATCGGGGCGCGGCCGCACTGAGCGAGGGCGCGCCGCCCCAGGAGCGGGTGGAGGTTCAGGGCGCCAGCATGCGTTCCAGCACCCAGGAGCCGGCCGGGCCCAGCGGACGCTCGCGCGACCATACCGCGTCCACCGGCATGCGGCGCGGCCAGCCGCGTGCGTGCAGTTCGAGCAGGCGCCCGCGCGCGAAATGCTCGACCATACGGCGCGGCAGCTCGGTCCAGCCGAAGCCGGCCAGCGCCATCTCCATCAGCATCAGGTAGCTCGGCGCCGACCACCAGCGCCGGCCCGCGACCAGCCCGGTCTCGAGCGGAGCGCCGCGCGGCGCCACATAGGTGTGCAGGCGCAGCTCGCGCGCCTCGTGCAGCGCGGCGAGCGGCACCTCGCCATCGCCATAGGCGGCGAAGGGATGCTGCAGGCCGACGTAGAGGCCGATCTCCGCCTGCTCGGCCACCGTCGCCGCGCCGATGTCGGGCGGGTAGCTGCTGCGTGCCGCCATCAGGCCGAGCTGGGCGCGGCCCTGCTGGATCAGGTCGATCACATCGTCGTGCTCGGCGTTCTGGCATTCGAGTTCGAGCGTGGGAAAGCGCCGCTCCAGCTCGGCCAGCGTTTCCTCGTAGCGGCTGGACTGGTAGGTGTCGGACACCACCAGCGTCAGCCGCGCTTCCTCGCCACCGGCCAGGCGGGCGGCGAGCTGGTCGATCGCTTCGCTGGCTTCCAGTACCCGCAGCACCTCCGGCAGCAGCGCGCGCGCCGCATCGGTGAGCCGGGGCTGGCGCGCGGTGCGGTCGAACAGTTGCACGCCCAGGTCGATCTCCAGGTTGGCGATGGCCTCGCTGATGGTCGACTGCCGCTTGCCGAGCTTGCGCGCGGCGGCGGAGAACGAACCCAGGGAGGCGGCCTCGGCGAAGGCGAGCAGGGCTTCAGGCGAATGGCGCATCGGGGGGATTGCTCTATATATCGGAAAAACCGATATTAACAAACTATGTTGAAACGGAAAATCCGATCAAAATGGCGACATCGCTGATTTCAAGGAGTTGCCTATGACGGCGCAAGTGACGTATCCACAGCAGTATCCGAAGCAATCTGAGCAATCGAAGCAATCGAAGCAATCGAAGTCTTCGAACCACGCGGCGCATGGGATGCAGCAGGCGCAGCCGAAGCATCGCGCGTCGCCGTCCCGGCCGCGGCCGGACACCCCCAAGACGCTGGCCGAACGCCTGGCGCACGCGCTGAGCTTCGAGCTGACGGCCATCGTCCTGTGCGCGCCGGTCGTGAGCTGGGTGCTGGGCCTGTCGCTGGTCCACGTCGGCGCGTTGACCGCGCTGGTGTCGCTGATCGCCATGGCCTGGAACGTGGCCTTCCACGCGGTGTTCGAGCGCATCGAACGGCGCTTCGGACTGGTGCGCAACGTGGCCGTGCGGATCGTCCATGCGATTGCCTTCGAACTGGGCCTGATCGCGCTGGCGCTGCCGCTGGCGTCCTGGTGGCTGGAGATCAGCCTGCTCGAGGCCTTGTTGCTGGACCTCGGCATCCTGCTGCTCTTCCTGCCGTACACCTTCTTCTTCAACCTGGTGTACGACCGCCTGCGTGCCCGCCGCATCGAGCGGAAGGCGCGGAAGGCGCGGAAGGCATGAAAGGCAGGGGAAGCGCGGACCTGACCATGCCCGGGCCCCATGCCGCATCCCGGCCAGCGCGATCGTTCCGATCGCTCCGAGCCTTCCGATCGTTCCATTTCGACCCGAAGCCGGCCTTGCGCCGGCTTCGTCGTTTCCGGCGCAGGCGTTGCCGCGCCGGCTAGCGCATGCCGGTGGCGCCGGCCAGCGTATCCAGCGTCCAGCCCCGCCCCAGCAGGATCATGCGCGTGTGCAGGTCGTCCAGCACCGCCGGCGTGACGGCCGGCCCCAGGTAGCGCAGCGCCTTGTCGCGCAACTCGACGTAGCCGAGCGGGTAGTGCGCGGCCAGCCGCATCCACAGGGCATGCGCGGCGGCCGACTGGCGCGCGCCGGTGATCAGGCACAGGCCGCCGTCGAGGGCCCAGCGGTAGATCGCCGAGGCCAGGCCGCGCCGCTGGTAGTCCAGCGCGTATTTCGAGTGCGGCGCGCGCAGGTGGCGGTCGGCGCGGCGGTCCACCTCGACCAGCCGGTTGAACACCGTGTAGCCGGCCAGCCGCCCGCGCGCCACGTCCTCGACGTAGACGTAGTACTCGCCATCGGCCTCGCGGTAGCGCAGGCGCAGCCCGGGCACGCCGCAGGCCAGCGACGGCATGCCGTGCAGGGCGCCATCGGGCCGGCACAGGCGGTCGTGCACGGCGTCGATGTCGCGCTCGGTCTCCGCCGGGCCATGGCTGACGTCGATGCGCAACTCGAGCGGGCGCGGCGGCGGCTGCATGGCGGCTTGCGCGCCGCGCGCGGGCGTGCGCCGGGCTGTCAGCAGCCGCTCGCCCCAGGGCGGCCAGGACGGTGACGGCAAGGCGAAGGGCAGGGCACAGGCGGGCAGGGCGAGGCTCATGGCGCCTCCCAGTGGCCGCTGAGCAGGGCGGCGGGACGGGCGCTGGCGCGCACGCGCGCGCTGTGCGGCCAGTCTTCCAGCCGCACGCTGAGCCCGGCATGCACGCCGTAGCCGGCGCCGGGCAGGATCTCGCCCGTGGCCTCGATGCCCTCGCCCGCGCGGATGGCGCCGTGGGCGCGGATATCGCCGCCGGCCTTGATGCCCCAGCCGGCCTCCAGGTGCAGGCCGGCTTCGACGTCCGCGCCGGATTCGATGCCGCAGGCGACGCGCACCAGGTCCTCCGCGTACAGGCTGCCGCCGGTGCGCAACCCCTTGCCGCAGTCCAGGGCGCCGCGCGCGTGCAGGTCCGCGCCGACCAGCAGGCCCGAGCCGGCGGAGAGCCTGTCGCCGCAGTGCAGGGCGCCGCGCACGCGCAGGATGCCCGCGCATTGCAGCGTGCCGGCGACGTCGGCGCTCCAGCCGGCGCGCACGTCGGCGCCAGCCTGCAGGATGCCGCCGCAATGGATGGCACCGTCGGTCTCGATGGCGTCTCCCGCCTGGATGGCCTCGCCGGCGCGCAGGCCGGCCCCGGCCCGGATGGCGCCGCCGGCGCGCAGGACCGTGTCGACATGCACGTCGCCGCGCACGATGAGCGAGCCGGCGAAGACCAGCGCCTGCGCGGCGATGGCATCGGCTTCGAGCACGGTGTCGGTCGGGCCGAACTGATCGAGCAGCCAGCAGGCGTCGCTCACGCGGTGCTGCCGCACCAGGGTGTCCAGCAGGTCTTGATAGTCGGTGCCGCCGTCGCGGTTGCGCAGGTACCAGCGATAGCCGTCGGCGCAGGGGCGCTTGGCCTTGACGAAGTTCTGGCTGATTTCCATGAATCTCGATGTGCATGCGCCGGCCCGCCTGCACGCGTGGCGGACCGGTGCCGGCCGCCGCGGAAGTCCGCGCGGCCGCCTGTGGGCATGGCGGCCGCCTCGGGGCAGCCGCCGCTCGGGTGCGGGTGGCAGGACGCGCCGCGCGCGGCCGATGGCCGGCACGGGCGGGCGGCCGCTGCGGCTTGGCGCCGCGGCCGGGCCCTGGTACCCGGAGGGAGCGGCCGTGCGGGGCGGCGTGCCGGCCTGGGCCGGTGCCGTCCCGCACGGCTCAGGAAAGCACGGCGAGGAGGAAATGCCGGCCGGCGCGGGCAGGCGTGCGCTGCCCGCGGCCCGCGGCGCGGCCGCCCGCGCAGGCGCGCACGCCCGGCAGCGGCTGCCGGGTCGGGGCGGTGCGGTACGGGTGGGCGCGCATGGCCGGTTTCTTGGTATCCGAGGAGGGGAGGTCAACCTGCCGGCGGCCGCGCGATGCGCGAGGCATGGCGTGGCGGGCGGCAGGGCGAATTACGCTGTATGCCATAGCCGGCGGCGCTTGTCCACCGAGAAGTGATGTGTTGGGCGGTTTCTCAAGGGGGCGCGGCACCGGGCCGCGGAGGATGGGGCAGGGGATATCCTAGAATCGGAAAGGTCGGCATCGTGAGCGCGTCCCCCAACCGCGTACCCATGCCGGCGCCGGTGCCGCGCCTGTGCCGTCCTGATGCCACCCTCACGCGCCCGCTGGCGCGTCATGCATGCCGCCCAGGCGGCACGTGCCGACCGGCCCCGCAAGGAGACAAAGTCCATGGCTTCATCCATTGCCGGCAGTGCCGCGCCGCATGACGGGAAGACGACCCTCCTCGTGGCGACGCGCAAGGGCGCCTGGCTGTACCGCGCGGATGCCGCGCGGCAACAGTGGGTGCCCGACGGGCCGCACTTCCTGGGCCATATCGTGCATCACCTGGTGCTCGACCCGCGCGACCGCCGCACCCTGCTGGCCGCCGCCCGCACCGGCCATCTCGGACCCACCGTATTCCGTTCCACCGACGGCGGCCGCCACTGGCGCGAGGCCACGCGGCCACCGGCCTTTGCCAGGGCCGAAGCCGGGCAGGAGGCGCGCGTGGTCGACCATGTGTTCTGGCTGGCGCCGGGCCACGCGGACGAGACTGGCACCTGGTATGCAGGCACCTCGCCCCAGGGCCTGTTCCGCAGCGAGGACGGCGGCGACACCTGGGCGCCGGTGTCCGGCTTCAACGACCATCCGATGCGGCCGGCCTGGACCGGGGGCGCGCAGGACGGCACGCCGGACGGGCCCAAGCTGCACTCCATCCTGGTCGATCCGCGCGATGCGCGGCATCTCTATATCGGCATGTCCAGCGGCGGCGTGTTCGAGAGCACGGATGGCGGCGCCGGCTGGGCGCCGCTGAACGCGGGCTGCGCGGCGGACTTCCTGCCGCCGCCCCCGCCCGAATTCGGCCACGATCCGCATCGCGTGCTGCTGCACCCGGCCGCGCCCGACATCCTGTACCAGCAGAACCACTGCGGCATCTACCGCATGGACCGGCGCGAGGGGATCTGGCGGCGCATCGGCGAGGCCATGCCGGCGGAGGTGGGCGACATCGGCCTGCCCATCGTGGCGCATCCGCGCGATGCCGACACGGTCTGGGTGTTTCCCATGGACGGTACCGACGTATGGCCGCGTGTCAGCCCGCAGGGCCGCCCGGCTGCCTACGTCACGCGCGATGCCGGCCGCAGCTGGCAGCGCCAGGACCGCGGCCTGCCGGCACAGCAGGCCTGGTTCACGGTGAAGCGGCAGGCCATGGCGACCGATGCCTGCGATCCGGTCGGCCTCTACGTCGGCACCACCGGGGGCGAGATCTGGGCCAGCGCCGACGAGGGCGACAACTGGTCCTGCCTGGCGCAGCACCTGCCCGAGATCTACGCGCTGGAGACGGCGGTCTTCGCCTGAGGTGGCGGCATCGGCATCGGCAACGTCATCGTGGAGGCAGCATGAAGGTGATGATCTGTTCCGTCCTGCATTCCTACACCGGCGGGCAGCCGGTGGTGGAGGCGGCCGGCACGAGCGTGGCGGCGCTGCTGGACGACCTCGAGCGGCGCTATCCGGGCATGCGTTTCCGCATCGTCGACGAGCAGGGCGGACTGCGCCCCTATATGCGCGTCTTCGTCAACCGCAGCCAGGCCATGCGGCTGGACGCGCCGCTCGGCGAGTCGGACGAAGTGCACATCCTGCAGGCACTGGCCGGCGGCTGAGCCGGCCCCGCTAAACCTTGGCGGGAATCTGCCGTTAGCCGCCCTGAGTCCACTGGATCACCGGAGCCGGCCGGCGCCTGCCGCGCCTGCGCGCTGCTTGCCGCAAGGCATGCGCTTCGCCCGTGCCGTCGCGCCGGTGGACCGCAGTGTCGAGGATGTGCCGAACAACACCAGGTAGCGGAGCCAAGCATGAGCAGCAGCAGCGCGATGAGAGAGGTCGACGAACGGACCAATCTGACCAACAATAACCAGTTCGAGTTATTGCTGTTCCGTCTCGGCGATTCGAACCACTCCGGCCAGTCCGAATGGTTCGGCATCAATGTGTTCAAGGTGCGGGAGATCCTGGTCATGCCCACCGTGACCACGGTGGTGGGCGCTGCGCCGGCGGTGCTCGGCATGGCCGATATCCGCGGCCAGGTGATCCCCGTGATCGACCTGCCCAAGCTGGTCGGCTGCACCCCGCGCAGCGGGCTGAACATCCTGCTGGTGACCGAGTATGCGCGTTCCACCCAGGGCTTCGCGGTGGAGGCGGTCGAGGAGATCGTGCGCCTCGAATGGAGCCAGGTGGTGTCGGCCGAGACCAGCGTCAAGGGCGACCTGGTGACCAGCATCGCCAAGCTCGACGCCGAGTCCGACAATCCGCGCCTGGTCCAGGTGCTGGACGTGGAGCAGATCCTGCGCGACGTGCTGCCGACGCGCCAGCCCGACGTCGATCCCGCCACCGTGGGGCCCAGGCTTTCGCTGCGTCCCGGTGCCCGCATCATCGCCGCCGACGATTCCGCCTTCGCGCGCAGCCTGATCGAACAGGGCCTGCAGGCCATGGGCGTGCAGGTGGTGATGACCAAGACCGGCCAGGAAGCCTGGGACGTGCTGGGCGAGATCGCCGACCAGGCCGCCGGCAGCGGCAAGTCGGTGCAGGACGAGATCGCGCTGGTGCTGACCGATCTCGAGATGCCCGAGATGGATGGCTTCACGCTCACGCGCAAGATCAAGGGCGATGCCCGCCTGAAGTCGCTGCCGGTGGTGATCCACTCCTCGCTGTCGGGCGAGGCCAGCGAGGAACACGTGCGCAAGGTCGGGGCCGACGCCTACGTCTCCAAGTTCCTGGCCAAGGATCTCGCCGAGACCATCCGCGGCGTGCTGGCGCGCCACGCCTGAGGCCTCGCTGCCGGACGGGCTCGCGGGCGCGGCCCCGATCGCGCTTCCGCCCCGCCGCGCCTTCCCTCTCTTCTTCGCTGCCGCGCCCGGCGCGGCGCGCTTGCCCGCGGCTCTGCCACGCAGCCGCCGGGCGCGCCATCGCTGCGGCGATCGACCCTGCCGGGCGCGAGGCGCCCGACGCGCGCGTAGCTTGCCTGCCTGCGTCCTGTCGGCCAGTCCATCGGACCGGGACTGCGGACAGGGAGCGCGGATACGGACGATGCCCGCGCCGCGTGCCTGCCACCGTGTTCCCTTCCACTGGCCTGCGACCTGCCCGGCAGGGCTTGACTGCACGAAGCATTCCTGCCTTCCCCGCCTCAAGCATGTGTTTGCCTATTATTTGTGCAGTCCAGCTTTTTTGAGTACTGGCGCGGCTTTGCGGGAGGCAGATGGCTTGGATATCCACCGTTCCTGTGGATACCTTGGATAAGTCCGTCAGCGTTCCCGCGCATGTGGCCGGCCGCCTTGCTCCTGGTTCGGAGCGCATCCTATTATCATGAAATGTGATGCGATACGAATGGAGCGTGCGCCATGACGGCATTGCGGGAAGCCTGGCGCGCCGGCCTGTTCCGGCGCGGGAACTGGTTGCCGAACATCGTCTCCGGGCTGATCGTCGGCGTCGTCGCGCTGCCGCTGGCGATGGCCTTCGCCATCGCTTCCGGCGCCAGGCCTGCGCAGGGCCTCTACACGGCCATCATCGCCGGCCTGCTGGTGTCGGCCTGCGGCGGCAGCCGCGTGCAGATCGCCGGCCCGACCGGCGCCTTCATCGTGATCCTGTCGGGCATCACGGCGCGCCACGGCATCGAGGGACTGCAGATCGCCACGCTGATGGCCGGCATCATGCTGCTGGCCATGGGGCTGGCCCGGCTGGGCGTGGTCATCAAGTACATCCCGGCGCCGGTGATCGTCGGCTTCACCACCGGCATCGCGGTCATCATCTGGGTGGGCCAGTGGCGCGACTTCTTCGGCCTGCCGGCGGTGCCGGGCGAGCATTTCCATGACAAGGTCTGGCACCTGCTGCAGGTCCTGCCGCAGTGGCATCCCGCCACCACC
>JABLTH010079465.1_pt1 | contig 10983 bp, 7 predicted proteins | sample 7875711 | NCBI WGS metagenome assembly JABLTH01 (sample SAMN14941262, study PRJNA633318) | bioreactor metagenome | isolation source: bioreactor | place: China | collected 2019-03-05 | reverse complement strand
TGGTGACGCTCATCAGCGGCGTATGCAGCGACGGCGTGACGTTCCAGATCACCATGTAGCCGACGAAGCAGGCCAGCACGAACACCGTGAAGTGCGACAGGAACGTGGCCGGCGCGAACTGGCCGACCAGCAGGAACGCCAGTGCGCCGACGGCGAACGTGATGGCGAGCGACTTCGCCGACATCGGCGCGCCGCTGCCGTGCCCGTGGCCCTTGGACGCGGCTGCCGCGACCGGCGGCGTGGCGGGTTTCGGTGCCGCGGCCGGCTGCTGGATCGGCGGCGGCGGCCAGGTCACGTTGCCCTCCTTGATGACCGTGAGGCCGCGGATCGCGTCGTCATTGAAGTCGACGTTGATCGTGCCGTCCTTCGCCTTGCACAGCTCCTCGATCACGCGCAGCAGGTTGGTCGCGTACAGCGTCGACGACTGTCGTGCCAGGCGCGACGCGAGATCCGTGTAGCCGACGATCGTCACGCCATGGCGGACCACCGCCTCGCCCGGCACCGTCAGCTCGCAGTTGCCGCCTTGCTCGCCGGCCATGTCGACGATCACGCTGCCCGGCTTCATCGACTGCACCATCTCGGCCGTGATGAGCTTCGGTGCCGGCTTGCCGGGAATCAGCGCGGTGGTGATGATGATGTCCGCATCCTTGGCCTGCTGCGCGTACATCGCGCGCTGCGCCTGCTGGAAGCCTTCGCTCATCACCTTCGCGTAACCGCCGCCGCCCGAGCCCTCTTCCTCGTAGTCGACCTTGACGAATTCGCCGCCGAGCGACTTGACCTGGTCGGCCACTTCCGCGCGCGTGTCGTTGGCGCGCACGATCGCGCCGAGGCCGGCGGCCGTGCCGATGGCCGCGAGGCCGGCCACGCCCGCGCCGGCGACGAACACCTTGGCCGGCGGCACCTTGCCCGCGGCCGTGATCTGCCCGTTGAAGTAACGGCCGAACGCATGGGCCGCCTCGATGACGGCGCGGTAGCCGCTCACGCCGGCCATCGACGTGAGCGCATCCATCTTCTGCGCGCGCGACAGCGTGCGCGGCAGGGAATCGATCGCCAGCACCGTGGCCCGCTTCGCGGCCAGCTGCTGCATCAGTTCGGGGTTCTGCGCCGGCCAGACGAAACCGACCAGCGTGCTGCCGTCACGCATCAGCGCGACTTCCTCGCTGCTCGGCGGGCGCACCTTGAGGACGATATCGCTGCGGCCCCACAGATCGGCGGCCGTCGCCACGACTTCGGCCCCGGCCTTGCGGTAGTCGTCGTCGCTGAAGTTCGCGCCGGTGCCTGCACCGCTTTGCACGGCCACCGAGAACCCGAGCTTGATCAGCTTTTCGACCACGTCGGGAACCGTCGCTACGCGCCGTTCCTCGTTGGCCGTCTCCAGAGGGACCCCAATCAGTAATGTCATATCCTGAACTGTCAGTAGTGGCCGTCGCTAGGAGTTACGGCCTGCGTTTCAAGTCACCCAACTCAATCCGTGTACGACGCTGTTCCGCGGGCAGCTTCGCACTGCCGCGCCGAATTCACAAACTGTTCATCCTCTAAACAATCGGCTTGTCAGATCCGGGCGGTTCATGTTCATGCTCCTGCCTGATTTCTCCGACGAATAGCCGGCACATGATCCATTCGGATAAGAACTGCGAAGCATATCCCGTGCCAAAGTCTTTCCGAAATTTATATTTTGAATCGGCGCGCATTCAATCCATGAATCCCCTGTCTGGACACGGCGGGCCCATAACCTGGCGTTTACCCGCTGGAACCGCTCCACATGGCCTGTCGGCGCGTAAATCCGCTTGAAATTCGCTTTCAATCCGTTCGAAACATGAAAAACCGGTTATCGGCACAAACGCTTCGGAATCGGTTTCATCGCGAATGTCCCGTTTCTCCGCACAATGCGATTTGTCGCGTGCGAACGACATCATCCGCATGGCCGATGACATCCGGTGCCGGCGAGTTTAAGGGAGAACGCGGCCTGTCAGGATCAAGCGCGACGACGATCACTCGCGCTGCGCGTCGACGTGGGCACGGATGCGGCGCGCGCCTTCTTCCGGCGTGCATGTCGACGTGTCGATGCGCAGCGCGTAAGGCCGCGAATATGCCGGATGCCCGAACTGGGAGCGGGCCATGCCCTCGCCGCGATCGGGCCTCGCGCGTTCGCGCTGTTCGAGGATGTCCAGCGGGCACGTCACGCCGATGACGAAGGTCTGACGCGGCGACAGCGCGGCAACGCATGCGTCGAGCGCGGCCGGATCCCGGAGCACGAGATCCAGCACGATCTCGAAATGGCTGGCCGCGATCCGTGCGAGCGTCGACTGCAGGTTGAGCTGATGGAGTCTCAGCGCCTGATTCAGCTCCTCGTCCGATCGCATGTCACGTCGGCGCGACATCTCGACGAACGCGTCGAGCGAGACGTGAAACGTCGGCACGTCCGAATCTTGCTGGAGCGCCCTGGCCAGGCTGCTCTTCCCTGCACTGGTCGGGCCGTGCAATACGACGGCAACGGGTTTCATGGCGATGGTCGATGGGCAAGGTGCCCGGTTACCGTGTTGAATCAGGATGCTAGCCCAATTTTCGCCGCCCATCGACACGCCCGGTCGGCGCTTCGGCGAGCCCGCGCAACGCCGCCGCGTGCTCGGCGCCGTCCGCGATCTCGTCCAGAGCCCGGTTGTTGGTACGCGGCCCGAACACGCCGATCGACACCATCACGATCAGCATGCTGCCGCCGATCAGCACGAACACGGCCGGCACCCCCGCCCGTTCGAGCAGCAGCGCGACGATGAAACTGCTCGCGATCCCCGTCAGGCGGCCGATCGAATGCACGAAGCCGAGCGCGCGCCCGCGGATCTCGGTCGGAAACACTTCCGACTGGTACGCGGTGCCGTTGCTCGCGAGCACCGTGTTGGACAGCGTGACGAGCAAGCCGAACGCGATCACGAACGGCGCCTGCGCCGACATCGCGAACGCGGTGCCGAACAGCGCGACGCCGAACGCCGACGCGACGATCAGCCATTTGCGCTCGATCCGGTCGGCGAGCAGGCCGGCGACGAACGGCGACACCGGATACGCGAACGCGATCACGAACGCATACCAGAGGCTCTTCGTGACGCTCGCGCCCTGCGCGGCGAGCAGCGTCGGCAGCCACTGGCTGAAGCCGAAGAAACCGATGCTCAGGAAGGCATTGAACGCGATCAGCATCGTCGTGCGGCCGCGATGCCGCGCATCCCACATCGACGGCGCGCGCTGTGCGGCAGTGGCCTTGGCCGTGGCCGCCGCGACCGGCGTCGGGACTGCGGGCAGCGGCCGGCCGGATTCCCGCTCGACGGCCCGCTCGAGCCGCTGCAGCACGGCTTCGGCCTCGGCCTCGCGGCCCGTGTGGGCGAGCCAGCGCGGCGACTCCGGCAACCGCGACTGCAGCCACCAGACAAAAACCGCGCCGCTGCCGCCGAGCAGCACGACCCAGCGCCATCCGGACATGCCGAGCGGATCGTGCGGCACCCATAACCACGACACCAGCGCCAGCACGGGCATCGCGAGATAGCCGACCGCGAAGCACAGCGCGAACGCGCGGCCGCGCATCGCCTTCGGCACCAGCTCGGTCAGGAACGCGCCGATCGTGATCAGCTCCGCGCCGATGCCGCAGCCCGCGATGAAACGGCACACGAGGATGCCGAGCGCATGCGTCTGCACGCACATCGCCAGGCTCGCCGCCGTGTAGAGCAGCAGCGCGCCGGTGAACAGCGCGCGCCGTCCGAAGCGGTCCGCGAGACGCGACACGAACATCTCGCCGACGAACAGCCCGGCGAACGTCGCCGCGCCGAGCGCGCCCTGGTCCGACATGCCGATCACGCCGTGCGAGCCCGCGTGAAAGATGCCGTCGCGGATCAGCCCGGGCGGCAGGTAGGTCATCTGGAACAGGTCGTAAACCTCGAAAAACCCGCCGACGCTCAGGAACAGCACGAGCGTCCAGATGCTGGCCGTCGCGGGCAGGCGGTCGATGCGGGCGGCGATCGACGCCGCATGGGAATGGGACATGGCGATTCCTCGATGATCCGCCCGCGCGGCGTGCGCGAAGCGGCGAAGCGGCACACCCGGCGCCGGCGCGGCATGCGCGCGGCGCCGGCGTTCATACGGTGGCGACCGGATTGACCGGCGACCCGACGAGCCCGCGCAGGTGCAGCGGCGGCGCGGTCAGCAGGAAGCGGTTGCGCCGGTGCGCGTGCAGCCAGTCGGCGAGCGGCGTCAGGTGCCATAGCTCGCCGAGGTGAATGCCGAGCTTGAACAGGCACAGCTCGTGCAGCGGCATCAGCGCGCCGGGCCGCTCGCGCGCCCGCGCATCGCGCGGCCGCTCCTCGACCGCGTGGTTGTCCGCCGCGAGCGCGGCGAGCCCCGACGCGTCGATCCATTCGAGCAGGCGCGCGTCGTTGCCGTCGAGCACGCAGCACATGTCCGGAGCGGTGGGTTCGCCGCGCGCGTCGGCATCGAGCAGGCGATCGGCGAAGCCCGTATGCACGCACACGATGTCGCCGCGCTCGACGATCACGTCGTCCGCGCGCAGCACCGCCATCCACTCCGCGTAGCCGATCTTGCGCCGCTCGTCGCCGAAGTGGCGCCGCAGGTCGACGAGCACGCCGCGCCCCTGCACGCCCGTCTGCGCCATCACCTCGATGCCGAGCGCACGCGCGCCGCCGCGCGGCGCACCCGCTTCCGGCACCTGGATGTGCTCGTCCATCCGGTAGCCGTTGTAGAACACGCGGGCCCGCTCGCCGTCACCTGCCGGATCGAACAGCGAGCCGACGTGCGACAGCGCATCCCACTGCGTCGAGAACTGCGAATGCATGCAGAACGAATCGTCGCAGACGACATCGGTTGCGTTCGCAACCTGTTCATCCGCCCGATAGCCGAAATACGGCTTGTCGCCCAGCAGCGCCGGCATGATCGCCGGCGGCCGGCGCCGCGCGTTCAACCCGCCACCGCGCGGCACGTCGAGCGGCAGGCTCAGCGAAAACACGCGGCCTTCGCGCACCTCCGCGACGCCGCGCAGCACCGCGTCGGCGGTCAGCCAGTTCAGGCGCCCTTTCTGATCGTCCGGGCCGAAATCTCCCCAGTTCGAGCCGGGCGGCCGATGGGTCCAGCGTGGTTCCATGGTGTCTCCTCCATGCAATGTCCAGGGTGCGGCGGCCGTCCTTCGCGGCCGCATCGCACGTCGCACGTCGCGCCTACCGCGTGCGGATCACGCCCAGCTCCGCGAGCCGCTCGTATTCGCGTTCGCCGAGCAGCGGCAGCAGGATCTCGCGATTGTTCTCGCCGAGCGCGGGCGCGGGCCGGCGAAACGTGCCGGGCGTGGCCGACAGGCGCGGCGTGATGTTGTGCATCGGCAGGCTGCCGACGTCGTCGTCCGGCAGCTCGACGAGCGCCTCACGCTCGATCACGTAGTGATCCTGAACGATCTGCGCGATATCCTGGATCGGCCCGACCGTCACGCCCGCTTCTTCGAAGAACGCGAGATTGTCTGCGAGATCGCGCGCGGCGATGAATTCGCCGACGATCGCATCGAGCGCTTCCGCGTGCTGCACGCGCTGCACGTTGGTCGCGTAGCGCGGATCGTCGATCAGCTCCGCGCGGCCGATCGCGCGGAACAGCCGCTCGGCCATCGCCTGCGTCGAGCTCGACAGGCACAGCCACTTGCCGTCGCGGGCCCGATACGCGTTGCGCGGCGCGGTGTTCGACGAGCGGCTGCCGGTGCGTTCCTTGATCTTGCCGGTCATCACGTAGTTCGCGGCGGCCGGGCCGAGGATCGACAGCAGCGGCTCGAACAGCGACACGTCGATCACCTGCCCTGCCGCGCCGTGCGCGTCGCGCGCATGCAGCGCGACCAGCACGGCGATCGCGCCGGACAGCCCGGCCGTCATGTCGCCGAGGAACATCGGCGGCAGCACCGGCTCGCGATCGGCAAAGCCGTTGATCGCCGCGAACCCCGCATAGCCTTCCGCGAGCGTGCCGAAGCCCGGCTTGTGACGGTACGGCCCGGTCTGCCCCCAGCCGGAGATCCGCGCGATCACCAGCTCGGGACGGATCGCGAGCAGGTCGTCTGGGCCGAGCCCCATCTTCTCGGCGACGCCGGGCTTGAAGCTTTCGACGAACACGTCCGCGTCGCGCACCAGCCGGCGAACGATGTCGATGCCCTCGGGCGCGCGCAGGTCGACGCACACGCTGCGCTTGTTGCGCCCGTATACCTTCCAGTTCGTGCTGATCCCGCCCGCCCCGACCGCGCGCAGCGTATCGCCGCGCTCGCTCTCGACCTTCACGACGTCCGCGCCGAAATCGGCGAGCTGCACGCTCAGCATGTTGCCGGCCATCAGGCGCGACAGGTCGACGACGCGCACACCCGCGAGCGGCCCCTGCGCGCCGGCGTCGAACGGTTTCGGATGAATCGGGCCGGTGGACGCGCGACGGTGCGCGCCGGCCGCGTGAGCGGCCTGCGGGTCGGTAACGAACATGCTTGTCTCCTGGTTGGTGTATGCGTCGTGCGAGACGGACTGCAAGGCGGACTTCGAGGCGGACTTCGAGGCGGCCTTCGAGGCGCGCTCAGCCGCGCGCGGCGCTACTCGAGCAGCGCGCCGAGCTGGTCGGCCGCGCGAAATGCCGCGCCGGCAGCGGGCAGATCGCCGCCGAGCGCATGCGTCAGCTCGGCGGCGGCCGCCTGCACGCGCGGCAGGTAGTCGGCCAGCACCTTCTTGTTGAAGCGGTAACGCGGCACGCCGAGCGAGATCGCGCCGCTGAGCACGCGGCCGACGCCGAATGCCGGGCACGCGATCGCCGCGCTTTCCGGATCGCGCTCGGCGATCGATACCGCGTAGCCCTGCTCGGCCGCCTTCTCGTAGTCGCCGCCGCGCGTGCCGCTGAACGCAAGCAGCACACGCCCGGCCGCGCCGACGTCGAGCGGGAAGCGGTCGCCCTCGCGCAGGTGCGTGCGCACCGAGCGCTGCGCCTGGATGCGGAACAGGCACACGCGCTGGTCGCCTTCACGCACGTAGAACGCGGCCGTCTCGCCGGTTTCCGCCGACAGCCTCGACAGGATCGGCATCACGTACTCGCGCAGCTGGAACGACTCGCGATACATCATCCCGAGCTGGAACACGGCGGGCCCCAGCACATAGCGCCCGTCGGGCAGGCGCTTGATGAAGCGGAACTGCTCGAGCGACTCGAACATCCGCAACAGCGTGCTCATGTTGAGCCCCGTCTCCTCGCTCACCTGCGCGAGCATCAGCCCGCCTGGCGCGTTGCCGAACGCCAGCAGCGCGGTCAGCGCGCGGTTGACCGCGGCCACGCCGCCCTCTGCCGGACTGCTTGTCTCCACCTTGTTCATGTCCACCTCGTGCGATGCCGGGCCGCTCGTGTCAGGTCGGTGCCACGTTACGGCGGCCGGCATCGAAAAATGAAAGTCGCTTTCATTATACGCAGATCGTCGATGACATCAACATGAATCCGCACAGCTTCGTTCGGTCATCATCCTGCAATGTTCCTTGATACTAGGCGTTAACGATAATCTTGACGAATGCGGTCATCCACCACAAAAATGAAAGTGACTTTCATTTTATGAGACCGTAGATGAATTCATCGTCACAACCCGTCTGGCGCTCGCTGCTGTACGTCCCCGCGCACGTCCCCCGTTTCGTCGCATCGGCCGCCGCGAGCGACGCCGATGCGCTGATCCTCGATCTAGAGGACAGCGTCCCGCCCGCATGCAAGGCGGCCGCCCGCGACGGGCTGGCCGACACGGTGCCGGCGCTGCGCGCGCCGGGCCGCGACCTGCTGGTACGCGCCAACGGCCCGCTCGACCAGCTCGTGCCCGACCTGCGCGCGGCCGTCCGGGCCGGCGTGGACGGCGTCGTGCTGCCGAAGGTGCGCGGCGGCTCGCACATCGAGGCGATCGACGAACTGCTGGCCGCGCTCGAAGAAGAAGCCGGCGCGCTGCCCGGCCGCACGCGGATCGTCGCGATCGTCGAAACGCCGCGCGCGTTCCAGGCAATGGACCGGATCGCGCAGGCGTCGCCGCGCGTCGTCGCGATGATGCTGGGCGGCGGCGACTTCGCGCTGAACTGCGAAAGCGGCGCGAGCGCCGATGTGCTGCGCGTGCCGAAACAGTTGCTGATCATCGCCGCGCGCGCCGCCGGCATCCTGCCGCTCGGCCTCATCGGCGGCCTCGACGAACTGCGCGATCTCGACGCGTTCGAGCGCATCGCGCGCGCGTCCGCGGAGCTCGGTTATGCGGGCGCGACCTGCATCCACCCGCTGCAGGTCGGCGCGCTCAACCGTGCGTTCCGGCCCGACGACGACGCGGTGCGCGACGCACACGCGGTGCTGGCCGCCTACGACGACGCACGCGCGAACGGGCGCGGCGCGCTGCGCGTCGACGGCCGGATGGTCGACGCGCCCGGCGTCGCCCGCGCGAGGCGCGTGCTCGCGCGTCACGCTGCGGTACAGGCGCGCGCCGACGGCGTGCCCCGGTAATGCTGGCACCGCCCTTCATCGCCGCGCGTCCGTGCGCGCGTCGCGCGGTGCGCGCACGCGTCCCGTCACGATGCCGTCCGTTCGCCACCCGGCCCGGATAGCGTCGCCCCGCAGTACCGCCGCACCGCTCGACCGGCGCGGCGCCGAACTCAAACAAAAAACAAACCCTGGAAGGAGACAAACCATGGGCAAGCGGATGTCCGCACTGTGCGGACTGGGCCTCGTATCGGCCGGCGCCTGCGCGCAGAGCACGATCACGCTGTATGGCGTGGCCGACATCTATACGGAATTCCTCACCCATCAGGCCGCGTCCGGCGACAAGTCATCGGCATCGCTCGTGCGGATGGCGTCGGGCGGCAAGAGCGGCTCGCGCTGGGGCCTGAAGGGCGTCGAGGACCTCGGCGGCGGCTGGCAGGCCGCGTTCCGGCTCGAAAGCGGCATCAACCTGAACAACGGTACCGGCACCGGCGCGGGCGGCTTCGACCGCTCCGCATGGGTCGGGCTGCAGCACGAGCGCTGGGGCGCGCTGCGGCTCGGCCACCAGTACACGACGCTGTTCGACGTGATGGAGCGCTATTCGCCGACGGGCGCGTACTCGACGCTGTACGAGCCGGCCGGCGCGATCGTCGGCGTCAATTTCCGCGAGAACAACGTCGCCAAGTACCTGGCGAAGATCGGCCCGCTGACGCTCGAAACGCACTATTCGTTCGGCGGCACGCCCGGCGCGTTCCAGTCGAACGCCGCTTATGGCGCCGGCTTCGACTATGCCGGCGGCGCATTCTCGCTCGCCGCCGCGTTCGACAACGTCAACACGCCGCAGCCGGGCGGCTTCGCGCATTTCCGCCGCTACGCCGCCGCCGCGATCGCGTCCGTCGGCCGTGCGCAGCTGCTGGCCGGCGTCACGTACGGCCAGAGCGGCGTCGCCGCGCCGTCGGTCGTGACGCGCTACACGTTCTGGTGGGCCGGCGTGCGCTACGCGATCACCCCTTACCTGCAGGCGGTCGGCGCGTTCTATTACGAGGACATCCGTGCGCAGAACGCGCCGAACGCGCAGACACCCGCGCCTCACCCGGCCAACCCGCAGCAGGTCACGCTGCAGCTGAACTACTTCCTGTCGAAAGCCGTCACGCTGTACCTGGCGGGCGGCTACGCGCGCCGCGCCGCGCTCGATTTCGACAACTACAACTACAACTTCCTCCACTACACGCTGGCCGGCGACCGCGCCAGCAGCGCGGGCGTGGCACTCGGCCTGCGCAAGCTGTTCTGACCTCGCCTCTCCCCAGTTTCAGGAACCTTCGGAGTCTTCGCACAATGAACCGCCGCCACTTCCTTTCCACGCTGACCGGCGCGGCGCTCGCGCTGCCGTTCGCCCACGCCCGCGCGGGTACGCTACCGGCCGCCGCCGCCCCCGGCCGCCCCGATCTCGCGCAGCAGCTCGCCGACTACGCGGCCGGGCTGCAGTATCGCGACCTCGACGCCGCGACGATCGAGACGATCAAGGCGCACCTGATCGACGCGCTCGGCTGCGCGATCGCCGCGCACGACGAACGCCCGGTACGCATCGCGCGCGACGCGGCGCTCGCGTCGCCGGGCGGCGTGTCGACGATCGTCGGCACGAACCAGCGCACGAGCCCCGATCTCGCCGCGTTCGCGACCGGCACCGCACTGCGCTACTACGATTTCAACGACGCGTACGCCGGCAAGGAGACCGGCCATCCGAGCGACAACATGTCCGCGTGCCTCGCAGTCGCCGAAGCACAGCACGCAAACGGCCGCGACCTGATCCTGTCGATCGCGATCGCCTACGAGATCGCGTGCCGGCTGATGGACGCCGCCGCGATCAGCCCGCGCGGCTGGGATCACACGTGCTACAGCCTGCCCGCCGTCGCGCTCGCCGCGGGCAAGCTGATGCGCATGCCCGCGCCGCAGCTGGTGCAGGCGGTGAACCTGTCGATCAACAGCCATCTCGCGCTGAACCAGACGCGCGTCCAGGAATTGTCGAACTGGAAGGCGCTCGCCGATGCAGACGCGGCGCGCAACGCGGTGTTCTCGACGCAGCTCGCGCGCGCCGGGCTGACCGGCCCCGCGCCGATCTTCGAAGGCATGGCGGGTTTCTTTCCGCAGGTGTCCGGGCCGTTCGCGGTCGACACGCGCGAATTCGGCGGGCGCGGCGGCGCGTTCCGGATCGGCAAGTGCTTCGTGAAGTTCTATCCCGCGCAAGGGCTCACGCAAACCGCGATTCCGGCGGCGCTCGACGTCGCCGCGCAGGTCGGCGACCTGCGCCGCATCCGGCGCATCGAGATCGACACGACCGAAGTCGGTTATGTGACGGCCGGCCGCGACCGCGAAAAATGGGCGCCGTCGACGCACGAGACCGCCGATCACAGCCTGCCGTACATCGTCGCGCGCGCGATGCTCGACGGCGACATCACGACCGAGAGCTACCGGCCCGACGCGCTGCACGATCCGGCGCTGCGC
>JABLTH010013354.1_pt1 | contig 10987 bp, 8 predicted proteins | sample 7875711 | NCBI WGS metagenome assembly JABLTH01 (sample SAMN14941262, study PRJNA633318) | bioreactor metagenome | isolation source: bioreactor | place: China | collected 2019-03-05 | reverse complement strand
CGCCCGTTGGATTGCAGGCTGCCAAGAATCTGCGAAGGGTTGCCGCCGGTGACGCGATTCAATACCTGGCTGGCTGCGGAAGGCTGGATGAAGCGGGTGATTTCGCCCTGGTTGATCGAGAAGCCCTGCCAATTGATGATGGCATTGGCGGAGTTGGTGATATTGAGGACGCCGCCCTGGTTCTGGAATATGGCCGTGCCGCTTACTACGGTCGGGTTGACCGGGTTGGCCAGCACAACCGCGGGGAACCCAAGCGCGAATACCAGCCCTTGCGCCACGCACCTGACAACCGGGCGTACTTGCCACTGCGCCATCAGGTTACCGCGCACTTTTTTCTGTTTGATTCCACTCTTCTTGGCCATGCCCCTACTCCTTAGAACGTCCAGACAATCTGGCCGTGCAAATGGGTGTGGTGATTGATGACATCACGCAATTTGTCTATGTAGGCAAAATCCAGCCGCACCTGGAGATCTTCCTTGTAGGAAGCACGGACGCCCACACCATAACTGGTCACCTGCGTCGAAGGGCTCTCGCCCACATCCGGGTGATTGCGGATGACTTTTCCGGTATCGCTAAACACCAGGGCGCGCATCCTAAGTTTGTCCGAGAAGCGCTCACCGAACTCGGGCGTGTAGCCTTCCAAAGAGAGCTGGTAGCCGTGGTCATTCGAGAAAGCACGTTCATCCAGCCCGCGCACCGAGTTGGCGCCGCCGATACCAAACTGCTCACCGGGGATCAGCATGTCGTTGGTGGCCTGCCCGTTGAATTTCAGCCTGCCCTGCCAACCGCTTTTGAACAGGTAGCTATAATCCAGGCCGTAGCGCGCCAGGAAATACGAAGCTTTTGAATGTGGGCGGGCACCGAACTGGATAAAGTCGTCGGTCATGCCGTGGTTGCCGAAAGGCGCGTTCTTCACCAGGCTCAAGTAGCTGGAAAAGTTATAAACATGATTGTTCCTGGACAACACGTAAGTCAGGTCGAACGGGTGGATCGTCAGCGGCGGAACCAGGTTCTGGGCCGTGTTGACCGGAGCCACATTGGTTTTGAATACGCGGTAGCTGAACCCTGCCGAAAGCTTGTGTTCCCATTCCCCGAATTTGGGGAAATTCTTGGTCAGGTGGATTTCGTAAACATTACCGGAACCGCTGATGGCAAATTCGCCCACCGAGGTCCGGACCTGGCCGGAATTGACGCTGGAGTAGCCCGCGATCAAATCGAGGCTGGAATTCCAGTCATACAGCGGCACGTGGTAGCTTGCCGCAAAAATATCGACATCCCGATGATGCTCGTCCGGTGACGTAATCACCTGGGCTGTCAGTATATGATCCAGATTGAACAGGTTGGCATGTTGTACCGCCAGGCCGGCCCGAAAAATGCCGGTCTTAATGGTGCCGGTGTTATCCAGCGTAGCGGCAAAACGGAGGGGATCCCGCTCTTGAACCTTGACATTGGCGACCACTTCGCCATCTTTTTCGCCAGGCTTGAATACCACATTCACCCGCTTGTCAGGGTTTTCGCCGATCAGGCTTAGATTGGCCGTCAGATCTTCAATATTGGGAGTTTCACCAACCTCGAGCGTAGTGAGTGAATCTAGGATGTTCTGCGTGTCGAAGTAGCGCGTCTCATCCACCTCAATTGCGGAGAGCTTGCCTTCAATGACGTTGAATTTTACCGTGCCATCCTGTAGACGCTGTTCCGGCAAGGTCACCAGTACGGTGCTGTAACCGATGTCGGCATAAGCTTTTTCCAGCGCGTCCAGTGCTTGCTGCACACTGCCGAAATTCCGCTTTTCGCCAATGTAGGGCGCGACAATGCGGTCGACAGTTGCATCGTCGAGCAGCGTATTGCCCTCTACATCAAAGCCATTGATTGTAAAACTGAGAGATTCCTCATTATCTTCCGCAGCCGCCGGCGCAGGCGCCAGAGCCAGGAAAATACTTGCCAGCAGGAACATCGTCCTGAAATACACCCCACACTGCTGCAAGCTTGCGGTAACAGCTCGACCAATAACGGACACGCTCATAATGCCCCTGTTGCCTGTTTAGAATGACTACTGCTGATTTATTTTCGTATTCTTGCACTATCACCAAACGCAACCATCTGCCCCAAGCACACCCAGCAACACTGCGGCAAACAATTTTCCTTTGCGATTGTAACTCAACCATAAGCAATTGAAAAACATATAAAACAGAATCCCCTTTAATACGCAAGGAATTGCCCGGCCAGCCCATTAGAACCGCTTCGAATCCCGCACGAAATATGAGATTGCGCAAAAATACAACAGCCACCCGCGCGAGGCCGTGCCAGCGCAAACCATTTTGGATAAAAGGAGAAAAGTAAGTGGAGGCGCGAGCCGGAATCGAACCGGCGTAAACGGCTTTGCAGGCCGCTGCATAACCATTTTGCTATCGCGCCTTCGAAGGCATTCTGCGTTACACCAACACCGCAGAAACTAAAACGGGGAAAGCAGATGCCTTCCCCGTTTTTTTAACTGGAGCGGGAGACGAGTCTCGAACTCGCGACCTCAACCTTGGCAAGGTTGCGCTCTACCAACTGAGCTACTCCCGCGTGAAGAAGGCGCCATTTTAAGGATTTCGGCCTTTGTGTCAAGCCTTGCCAAGCATTCTTTTTCAAGATTTACTTGCCGCGCATTTGAGGCCAGGCGGCCTTCAGGTAGTAACCCATTGACAGCAATGTCAAAATTGCCGCGATGTAAATCAGGGCGGTACCGATCACTTTTGAATCAATCGCACCGATCGGGCGGTAATACAGCAAAAACGGGATCGCAATCATCTGCGCTGCGGTTTTGATTTTGCCGATCATGGCTACCGCCACGCCCTTGCCCTGCCCAATGCCGGCCATCCACTCGCGCAACGCCGAGATGGTAATTTCGCGGCCGATGATAATCAGCGCCACCACCGCGCCGACCCGATCAAACTCCACCAGTACCACCAATGCCGCAGCCACCATCAACTTATCCGCCACCGGGTCGAGAAACGCGCCAAAGGCCGAAGTCTGGTTGAGCGCACGGGCAAAATAGCCGTCAAACCAGTCCGTCACCGCCGCCAATATAAAAATGAGCGTCGCGTACAAATCCCGCATATCTGCCGGCATCTGGCTTTCCGGCAGGTAAAACACGCCGACAAACAGCGGAATCATGACGATTCTCAGCCAAGTCAACACATTGGGAACATTCCATTTCATCAGTGCAACGCCTCGTATATGGTCTGTGCAAGAGTTTGGCTGATGCCTTCCACTTGCGCAAGCTCATCCACGCTGGCCTTGCTCACCCCTGCCAAGCCGCCAAAGCGCGTCAGCAGCTTCTGCCGCCGCTTGGCGCCCACGCCTTCGATCTCCTCCAGGCTGGAACTCACCCGCGCCTTGCCGCGCCGTGCGCGGTGCCCGGTAATGGCGAAGCGGTGCGCTTCGTCGCGAATCTGCTGCAACAGATGCAGGCCGGGGTGATCCGTCGCCAGCCGCAGCGGCTCGTCGCGGTCAGGGAAAATCAGCTGCTCCAGCCCGGGTTTGCGCTCCTCGCCTTTGGCGATGCCCACCAGCAGGATATCGCTCAACCCGACTTCCTGCATCACCTCCACCGCCACGCCAAGCTGGCCCTTGCCGCCGTCAATGAAAATCAGGTCCGGCATCTTGCCGGCGTCCTTGCCCTCGCCCGCCGCCAGCTTGGTGTAGCGCCGCGTCAGCGCCTGGCGCATGGCGGCGTAGTCGTCCCCCGGCGTGATGTCGCTGATGTTGTAGCGCCGGTATTCCGAGCTCTGCATGGCACCCTTGTCAAACACCACGCAACTAGCCACCGTAGCCTCGCCCATGGTGTGGCTGATGTCGAAACATTCGATGCGATTGGCGGTTTCCGGCAGGTCGAACGCCTCGCGCAGCGCGTTCAGCCGTCCTTCCTGCGTGGTCTTTTGCGCCAGGTGCTGCGCCAGCGCCAACTCGGCGTTGGTCTGCGCCATCTTCAGCCAGACCCGGCGGTCACCGCCCACATAAGCGCTGATCTCCACCTTGCGCCCCGCGTATTCGCTCAGGGTTTCCTGCACGCCATCTTCCAGCAGCACGCCGGTAATAATCAGCGGCGGCACCGGCTGTTGCAGATAGTGCTGCTCCAGAAAGGCTTGCAACACCATTGCCAGGTCGCAGCCTTCGGTATTTTTCGGGAAATAACTGCGATCACCCACATGCCGCCCGCCGCGGATCATCACCAGATTCACGCACATCAGGCCGGAAGCCGCCACGCAAGTCACCACATCGGCATCGCCGCGCTTGAAATCGCTGACAAACTGCCGCGCCTGCACCTGGCGCAGACTCTGGATGCGGTCGCGGAAAACCGCCGCGCGCTCGTATTCCATGTTCTCCGCCGCATCCGCCATTTTTTGCGAAAGCTCGTCCAGCACCTGCTGCTCGCGGCCTTCCAGGAACATCGCCGCATGCCCGACATCGCGGAAATATTCCTCGCGCTCGATATAACCGACGCAAGGCGCCGTGCACCGCTCAATCTGGTACTGCAAACACGGGCGCGATCGGTTGGGAAACACCGAATTCTCACAGGTACGCAGGCGGAACACCTTTTGCAGCAGTTGAATGCTCTCGCGCACCGCCACCGCATTGGGAAACGGCCCGTAATAATGGTCGGCCTTGCGCTGCGTGCCGCGATGGAACGCCAGCCGGGGAAACTCGTCGCCGGACAGCATGATGTAAGGATAGGATTTATCGTCCCGAAACAACACGTTATATCGCGGCATCAGCGATTTAATCAGGTTGTTTTCCAGCAGCAAGGCTTCGGCTTCGGAGCGCGTCACCGTGGTTTCGATGCGCACGATGTTGCTCACCATCATGCGCGTGCGCGGGCTGGGGAGATTTTTCTGGAAATAAGACGACACGCGCTTTTTCAGGTCGCGCGCCTTGCCGACGTAAATCACCTCGTCCTGCGCGTTAATCATGCGATACACGCCGGGCAGGTTGGGCAGCCCCTTCAGGATGGGCTTGGGGTCAAACGCCTTATTCGTCGAGGAGCTTTCCGGCAATCGCCCAATCCTCCTCTGCCACCTCTTCAAACGTGATGTAGGTATATTCCGGCGGCTTGTGCGCGTGGCGCTGCAAGGTGGCGGTAATTTCCTCGGCGATTTTCGCCTTCTGTTCGCGGCTGATGTTGCCGGCCAGCTTTACATTGACGTATGGCATGTTAATTCCTCCTTGATGCTTGCAAATACCGCGTGGAACATCGCCTCGGTAAGGCGTCTGGTCTGGGTATTGTAGCGGCTGCAATGATAGCTGTCATACAGCGTGCGGCCATCCGGCAACACATGCCGGGCAGCGTGGCCAAACTTGTAGGCCGATGCCTTCAAACCCAGTGCTTTCAGCACCGCCGCATGCGCCACATTGCCCAATGCCAGTATCGTCACCTCCGGCAAGCCCGCCAACTCCGCTGCCAGAAAGCGGTTGCATTGCGTAATCTCCGCCCCTTCCGGCTTGTTCTCCGGCGGCAGGCATTTCACCGCGTTGGTGATGCGGCAGCCGATCAGCACCAGCCCATCATCCGCCGACACCGACACCGGCGCGCTGGCAAACCCGAATTTGTGCAAGGTTTCATACAGCAAAATCCCCGCGTAATCCCCGGTAAACGGCCGCCCAGTGCGGTTCGCGCCATGCATGCCCGGCGCCAGCCCCACTATCAGCAGCCTGGGATTATCGTCGCCGAACGGCGGCACTGGTCGAGCAAAGTAAGTTGGCTCTTTGCTTTTTACTTCATCGAGAAAAGTGGCCAGGCGTGGGCAACGGCGGCAGTTAGGATCGAAAGCTATCATCAAAATTCAAGATAGGAAAATAACCTATTGAAACATCATGGGTTTAAGTTATATGCTGATTCAAAAATGGAAAGCCCAGCACGAAGGCTGGGCTGGATACAGAATCTTTCGATTCTTTATTGTAGCAACGGCTCTCACCCCGGATGAACTACAACGGTGACAATATTACGGAGAACAGGCATGGCAAGCAAGAACAAAAATCTCGGCCCGCTCACTTTTGGATTAGACATCGGCATAGCCTCGGTTGGCTGGGCGGTGCTAAACGAAACCCGCATTGTCGACCTTGGCGTACGCTGTTTCGACAAGGCGGAAACCGCCGACAAGGGCGAATCGCCAAACCTCGCCCGCCGCTCGGCGCGTCTGTTGCGTCGCCGCCTGCGGCGTCGCGCATGGCGGCTCACAAAACTGGCGCGATTGCTCAAGCGTGAGGGATTGATTGCCGAGGTCGGCAACCTCAAAAGCCAACCCGCCAAGGGCTTCAAGACGCCCAACCTCTGGCAACTTCGTGTAGACGCACTCGACCGCAAACTTGAGGCCGAGGAATGGGCGCGCGTGATCTATCACCTCGTCAAGCATCGCGGCTTTCACTGGATGAGCAAAGCCGAGGAAAAGAAAGCCGACGACGACAAGGAGAGCGGCGCGGTCAAAAAAGGACTGGCTGGCACCAAGCGGCTGATGCAGGAAAAAAACTACCGCACTGCCGCCGAGATGGTCATCCGCGAATTTCCCGATGCCCACCGCAACAAGCGCGGTGATTATGGCAAGGCGCTTTCCCGCGCCTTGCTGGCGGACGAACTTGCCACCTTATTCCAGCGTCAGCGTGCCTTGGGCAATCCGCATGCCACACCTGAACTGGAAACCCGCCTGCTTGACCGCAAGAACGGCCTGCTTTGGGCGCAAAAGCCTGCGCTATCAGGAGAAAAGCTTCTTGAAATGCTGGGCAGATGTACTTTTGAGAGGCCGCCCAAAGGCTCGCCGGGGCCAGATGGCAAGGGTGAATACCGCGCCCCGAAAGCCAGTTTCACCGCCGAGCGCCATGTCTGGCTGACGCGCCTGAATAACCTGCGCATTGTGGTGGATGGCAAAACGCGCCCGCTGACGGATGCCGAGCGGCGCTTTGTTCTGCCCTTGCCTTATCGGCAAGCTAGCGATTTCAGTTACAAGCAACTTGGTAACGCCCTCGTAAAGGAAGGATTTCTGCCCAAGGATGGCTTCCGCTTTGCCGGCCTCTCCTACCCCAGCGCCAAACAGAGCGAAGAAGAAAAAGCCAAAAACCCGGAAGACGAAAAACTGGTTAAGCTCACCGGCTGGCACGATCTGCGCAAGGCGTTCAAGGAGGCCGGGCTGGAAACCGAGTGGCAAAAAATCTCCGTTGCCGCGCTGGATGGCCAACCGCAACTGTTGGACAACATCGCCCGCGTGCTGTCGGTTTACAAGGAGGATGAGGAAGTCGAGCGAGAACTGAACAAGCTCGATTTGCCCAACAAGGCCGCCGTGGTGCAGGCATTGCTCACTGTGCGTTTCGACAAATTCAGCAATCTATCGCTGAAAGCACTCTACAACATCCTGCCGCACATGGAAGCTGGCATGCGTTACGACGAGGCTTGTGTGCAGGCTGGCTACCACCACAGCCAATTGCATGAAGCAGGCAGCGGCGAGTACAAATACCTGCCGCCGTTCTACAGCGGGCGCGGAAAAGATGGCCGCCTGAAATACAACGAGGAAATGGACATCCCGCGCAATCCAGTGGTACTGCGCGCACTCAATCAGGCACGCAAGGTCGTCAATGCGCTTATCAAGGTTTACGGCTCGCCGTATGAGGTGCATATCGAAATGGCGCGCGATTTATCGAGACCAATGGATGAGCGTAACCAGATCAAGAAAGAGCAAGAGACTTTCCGTAAAAGGAATGAGAACCTTAAAGCTGAATTTGTATCTTCTGCCAACCGAATGGGAGCAATTGGCGAACCTAAAGGTAAAGAGTTTGAGAAATGGCAACTTTACAATGAGCAACAGGGCAAGTGCGTGTATTCGTTAAACGCGATTGAAATTGAGCGATTACTTGAACCTGGCTATGTCGAGATTGACCATGCCCTGCCCTATTCGCGCAGCTTCGACGACAGCAAGAGCAACCGCGTGCTGGTGTTGGCGAAAGAAAATCGCGACAAGGGCAATATGACGCCATTTGAATATCTGGACGGCAAATCAAATAGCGAACGCTGGCGGCAATTCGTGGCCTTTGTCGAATCCAACAAAACTTACCGACAAGCCAAGCGCAACCGCTTGCTCAAGAAGGATTTCGGCGAGGAAGAAGCGCAATCCTTCCGCGACCGCAATCTCAACGACACCCGTTATATTTGCCGCTTCTTCAAAAACTACGTCGAACGTTACCTCAAGCTAGCGGACGACAGCACGGCCAAGCGTTGCGTGGTGGTGAGCGGGCAATTGACCTCGTTTCTGCGTGCCCGCTGGGGCTTACTCAAGGTACGTGGCGATTCCGACCGCCACCATGCCCTGGATGCCGCCGTGGTCGCCGCGTGCAGCCATGGCATGGTCAAGCGGCTTTCCGACTATTCCCGCCGCAAGGAACTGAAGAAAGTGCGCGAAGGTTTCATTGATATGGAAACTGGCGAGATCGTGAACCCCGCTATGCTGGAACAACTGGAGCAGCACTTCCCGGCGCCGTGGTCACATTTCCGGCAGGAATTGCTGGCGCGGCTCAACGAAGACAACCCTGCGACATTGCGCGGCGAAATGGAACACCTCGGCAGCTACCCACCAGAAGCATTGGATGATCTGCACCCCCTATTCGTCTCGCGCGCCCCGCAGCGACGCAACAGCGGCGCGGCACACAAGGAAACCATTTACGCCCAACCGGAACGGTTGAAAGCGCAAGGTGGCGTCACGCAGAAGGTCGCCGTCACCGATCTCAAACCCAGCGACATCGACAAACTCATCGACCCGCATCGCAACGAAAAGCTCTACGCCGCCTTGCGCGAGTGGGTGGAAAAGCGTGACGAGCGGGAAAAATACGCGCGGGAAATTGAGAAGTTAGCCAAGGAAGCCAAGCGCGAACTCACTGCCGAGGAAAAATCCGAGATTGAACGCCTACGCGCCCTGCCAACCAAACCTTTGCCAGACTTCAAAAATCCAGAAACGAGAGAGAAATGGGCACAGGAATATAAGGGGCCACGAGATCATGATGGCAACCCCACCGGCCCCATCGTACGTACAGTGACGATAGTGATAGATAAGCTCTCCGGCATTCCTATACGCGACGGCATCGCCAAGAACGACACCATGCTGCGCGTGGATGTGTTTACCAAGGCAGGCAAGTTCCATCTGGTGCCGGTGTATGTGCATCACCGGGTAACGGGGTTGCCGAATCGGGCGATTGTTCAAGCAAAGGATGAAGACGAGTGGACGCCGATTGATGACAGTTTTAAGTTTCTATTCACGTTGTATCCAAATGACTTTGTACGTATCCAACAGAAGAACAAACCAGTCATCCAAGGTTATTACGCAAGCTGCCACCGGGGAACGGGAAATCTCAATCTTTGGGCTCACGACCGGAATCAACAAATCGGTAAAGATGGAGCATTTGAGGGTATCGGAGTAAAGACTGCGTTGAGCATTGAGAAATTCAACGTCGATGTCCTCGGCAACATCTACCCCGCTCCACCGGAGCAACGACGTGACTTGGCGTAGCATTGTCATCTCGCGCCCCGCCAAGCTGCGGCGTGAGCATTACTCTCTCGCCATCGAGCAGGATCAAACCGCTTTTGTGCCGTTTGAGGATATAGCAGTCATCCTGCTCAATCACCGCGAAATCACGCTCACCCACCCCGTACTTTCCGCCTGTGGTGAATATGGCATCAGCCTGTTTGCCACGGGCGACACACACCATCCCAGCGGCGTGTTCCTGCCCTATCTGCCGCATTCCCGCGCCACGCGCTGGATGCGGCTGCAACTAGATTTACCGCGCCCAACGGCCAAGCAAACATGGGCAGCCATCGTACGCCAAAAAATTGCCAATCAGGCTGTATGTCTGCGGTTAGCAAAACGCGATGGCGACGACCGACTGGATTCGTACGCGGCACGCGTACGCTCTGGCGACAGTGACAATCTGGAAGGCCAGGCCGCCGCATTTTACTTTCCCCAGCTATTCGGCAAGGGCTTCCGCCGTGTGGAAGATGGTTTCGTCAATGCTGCGCTGGATTACGGCTATGCCGTACTGCGCGGCACGATTGCTCGCGGGTTGGTGGCGCATGGCATGCTGCCGGCCTTTGGCATTTTTCACGCCAGCGAACAGAATGCCTTCAATCTGGCCGACGACCTGATCGAACCCTTCCGCCCTCTGGTGGATTTGTGTGTGAAAAACATGCGGCCTTCGCCCGACAACGAACTGCAACCGCAGGATAAGGTGGCACTGGTCAACCTGCTCAACGTGGATGTCGCCATGCCACGCGGCAAAATGTCTGTGCTCTCGGCCATCGAGCAATGCGTGGAAAGCCTGGCGCGAATTTATGAAGGAGGTAATGCCGGGTTACTGGAATTGCCCGTGTTGATCGGGTTGGAGCAGCACCGGTTCGAGTTCTAGGCGCACGCACATAAATCATGAGTGGAGAGAACAAGCGATTCATGAGACTGATGGTGTTATTTGACCTTCCCGTTGTCACCAAGGCCGAGCGGAGAGCCTACACGGTGTTTCGCCGTTTTCTCATCAACGACGGCTACGACATGGTCCAGTTCTCGGTTTACGGGCGGCTGCTCAATGGTAACGATGCGCTGGAAAAACACATGAAACGGCTGGTGGACAACCTACCCCCGGAAGGCTCCGTGCGTTGTTTGAGCGTGACCGAAAAGCAATATGCCAGCATGAAACTGCTGGTCGGCCTGCCGCTTTTTCAGGAAAAAAAGGTCAAATCCGACCAACTACTACTGTTCTGAAACCCGGTTTTACAAAGCAAAACACCCGCCAGACTTGCGTCTGGCGGGCTTCTGCGCGAGGTCTATGGTAGCTCATCCGGGGTGAGAGAGGGAGCTACAACAATGCTTGCAAGAGATATTGCACGCAATCTATGGTAGCTCATCCGGGGTGAGAGAGGGAGCTACAACGCGTCATCTTCAATACTGTCCGTTGAATCAATGGTAGCTCATCCGGGGTG